>Ga0315268_10003229_pt1 | contig 18042 bp, 14 predicted proteins | sample C1_top_MG_FD_204535 | JGI IMG/M metagenome (GOLD analysis project Ga0315268, IMG submission 204535) | Sediment microbial communities from Yellowstone Lake, YNP, Wyoming, USA - C1_top | ecosystem: Environmental > Aquatic > Freshwater > Lake > Sediment | place: USA: Wyoming | collected 2017-08-01
CCTGGCTAAGCGGGTAGTCGCTATTTCCCAGGAGGGCAAGGAACTCAAGACTTACGACTACTCGGCCGATACGGTCGGTGCCTGGGCTGACGACGATCCAGATGAGCTTGTTAACGAGCCAGACATGCAACGCAGATTATGGCACCTTTGAGCATTAGACCCTGATGTAACGGAGTTTATGGCAGTTCGCACATAGAGCATAGAGCATAGGTGGTCTGACCACCTGGCTTGTGAAGATTATAACACGAACCCTTTGCGCTTGCAAGAGCCCTACACCAACGACACTTTCTCCGCTGTCAGGGCCTGCGCCTCCGCCAGCGCCGGCTCTGACGGGATGGGGAAGCGGTTGTGCAGCGGGCTGAAGCGCGCCCCCCAGGAAGCCGGATAGTAAATCAGATAGCCCACGGGCTTGCCCACGGGGCTCATCTGTGCCGCACGCTTCACCTCCAACAGGTTCGGCGCGTCCCAGCCGCCAAAGAAGCCGCTCCAGAAGCTGAAGAAGGGCAGTGAGCAGAGGATGCCCACCAGGAAGAGCACGATGCTGGCGACCATGTTGGGCTGCCAGATGAGGTTGCCCACCAGGCGCAGGGCCAACAGGTTGACGATCCCGGCCAGCAGCGGGGCAACGATCGTCTGCCACCAGTGGATGCGGAAGCGCAGGATGGCGAAGTAGTTCCACAGCCACACCAGCACGTCCTTGGTGGGCAGGGCCACGCAGTAGGCCAGGATGAGGCCCAGAAGCTGGAAGCGCTGCAACAGGACAAACATGAGGATAATGCGGATAGACTGCTCGAAGGCCAGCATGGCAAACTGCATCCAGGGGTGATTGGTGCCTTCCTGTAAGCGATCGGCGAACCAGGCGGGGAACTGCACGGCCCCCCACAGGATGAGCACGGTGGAAATCTCCGCCGCCCGCACCCATTCCTGGCCCAAACTGCCAATGATGAAGCGGTCGGTGACGCCCAGGAGGGCCGAGCCGATGAAGGCACTGAACCAGCCGCCGTACTTCCAGGCCTGGGCGATGTAGTAGCGCGTCAGCGCCAGCTTGCCGTGGCTGAAGGCCTCGGACACGGCGGGCATAAGGTTCTGGTAGAACCCGCCCACAGCCCCGTAGGCGACGATCAGGCCGTAGGCCACGTCCCAGTTGCCCTGAATCTCGGCGTAGTTGATCAGGAAAGCGGCCGTCAGGCTCACCTGGACGGTGTAGCCAAACGACCCGGCCAGCGCGGCCAGGGTCAGCGGCAGGCCAAAGAGTAGCGCCTCTCTCGCTGTCGCCAGGTCAAAGTTGGCCATGAACACCACTTTGGCCTGGTAGCCCAGACGGCGATAGAGCCAGAAGCTCAGCAGGAAGAAGCTAAGCTCCACCAGAATGAAACCGGCGGACAGGCCGAACACGCCGCCCATCATTTCCCCAAAGGCCGGGCGCGCCGCGCCCCAAGCACGCATGGCCAATACCGCCAGCGGCTGGATGAGAATCACCAGGATGCCCATGGTGTTGGGCAGCGGCGTGGCCATGATGTTCAGCACCTGGTCGTAGTCGGTGCGCTGCAGGGCACGCAGCAGGTACTGGAAAACGCGCAGGAAGCCGGGGAACTGGATCAGGGCGTGCGTGGCGATGTAGAAGGCCATGTAAGCCACCGGCATCTGCGGCACGATGATCGTCGCCGCCAGGGCTACCACTGCCACCTGGATCGTCCCGGTGATGGCCTGCCACCAGACGTAGAACTGGACGTACTTGACGCCCTTCTGCGGATCGTCAATGCGATATTGCGAGAAGAACTTGACGAAGGCCGTGCTGGTGCCCATGTCGAAGAGCACCCAGACGAACTGGAAGATGTTGGTGACGATGCTCCACGCCCCCCGCGCCTGCGAGGAGGGCAGGATGATACCAGAGAAAATCGCTGTCTGGTAGATCATCAGGGGGATGAACATGACCAGGCCGGTGGTCAGGAGCACCAGGAAGCCCACCAGCGGGCGCTGGAAGCCCACTTCCTCCCATTGCACCTTCTGCGCCCGGCGATAGGTCGCCGGTGAAGCCACCAGGTGCGCCAGCGCCTCGGGGTGACGCTGGCTGTAGCGACGCACCCACAGGAAGAGGACGGTGGTGCCCAGCAGGAGGAGCGTCACCAGGCTGGCGATGAGCAGGCGGTCGCTGGCGTGGGGTACAGGAGAAGCCGGATAGTCGGCATAAGAGAGGGGCGTGGCGCCAGCGGCACGCATCGCCAGGCTGTAGATCAGGTAGTTGAAATAAGGCCAGTCCCGCATCTGCGGGTTGGCCAGGGTCGCCTTACCCTCCTTCTGGTAGCTGGCGAGCCAGGGCGTGAAGACGTAGACCGGCGCCTGGCCCACGCTCAGGCGGCCCAGGATAACCTCGTCAGTCTGGTAGACCTGCACCAGCGGCTCCAGGCTCAGGCCGCTGAGCGCCGTGCGCTCCCGCACCTGCGGCGCCGAGTTCCAGGTAATCTGCCGGACGAGCGGGTCGTCGTTGGGCACGGCCACCAGGCTGACGGCGTCGCTCTTCTGCTGGGCGGTCACCTCCACGCCCAGCAGGCCCGTGAGTGCCGCCGCCTCCACCGGCTCGCCCAGGATAAGCACCAGCCCCTTGCCGGATTGCAGCGCCTGCGGGATCAGGCGCAAGTCCGTGCGCGTGAACGCCGGCCCATTGGCCACGATGACCTGGGCCTCGTCCAGGGTCTGCACCAGGCGGATAGCCGGGGTGAGGGTGAGGGCCTGGCGCACCGCGCCCTCCTCGCCCAGGTAGTAGACAGTAACTACTGGGGAGTGCAGACGTGAGTCTGCACGTAAGTCTGCAACCGGCGCGGCCCGCGCGCGGAGACGGGCACCAAAGAAAACCAGGAGAAGCAAGGCGGGGATCAGGAGAAGCGCCTTTGTTCTTGTCATTACTTAGGCTCCATGGTGAAAGGATGCTCGTAGGGGCGAGGCATTGGCCACTATACCTGGCGTTGGTCCCAGCCCATGAGCGAATGCCTCGCCCCTACATTCTCCCTCCCCTGTCGGCGACGGGGGAGGGTGACGGGTTGTCGCACGCTTGCGACTCGGAATGGTGGCGTGCGACAACCCGGCAGGGGTGGGGTCCTACATCGCCGCCAGGCCGTGCAATTCCAGCAGGTAAGCCAACAGCAGGCCAAAGCCGTTGTTGCAGGCGTGGGCGATGATGCCCGGATACAGAGACCCCGTGGCCGCATAGAGCATGGCCAAGAGTAGACCCAGGAAGGCCACCGGCAGGAAGGTGCTCAGGCTGAGGTGCACCGCCCCGAAGACAGCGGCGCTGAGCAACGCCGCCCCCACCACGCCCAGGCGCGGGCGTAGCCCGGCAAAGACGAAGCCGCGGAAAAACGCCTCCTCGGCCAGGGGGGCGATGACCACCCCAGCAATCAGCGCCGCCACGAACCCCGCCAGCCCGCCGCCGAAGAGCGGCAGGACGGCCTGCGGCTTGTAGGGCAAGCGCAGGATGACAATGACGACGATGGCGTAGGCGATGTTGAACGTGTACGAGGCGGGCAGCACGCCCGCCGCCAGCCCGCAGCCCAGCGGCGCTTCGAAGCGGCGCAACCCCAGGCTCCGCCAGCCGCCCCGGCGCACGCCAAAGCCCCACAGCGCCGCCACCAGCACCAGGTCCTGCACCAGAACGAACAGAGTGGTCGTCAGCGGGCTGGCGCGCCACTGCACCCCGGCCCACTGGCTGCCCAGCCGCACGCCCACCGCCAGGGCCACGATCACCACCCCGGCCACGGCCGTGCCTTTGAGTACCTCGCTCGCCCCCCACGCCACCGCCGGCAGACGGGCTTCAGCTTTCATCGTCATCGTCTCTGGCAACTCCAACCTCAGAAACTTGGCTCGGAATTGCCGTAGGGCAGTGCCCGTGGCCTGCCGCCCAGATGCGCAGAACAGGCGGCTGCCAAAAGTGGGATTACGCGAAATGGGGGGGCGTGTTGCGTGGTGCGTGTTCCGTTCGGCTTGTTAGGGAAAACGGAACACGCAACACGCAACACGGCCTCACGCTTCACGCATCACTCTCCCAAGTCACTCTCCACCACCCTTCCCCCATCCAACGTCAGGTGGTAGTTGAACAGGTGGGGGCTGACGCGCACGTGGCTGATGAGGAAAATCTGCTCGAAGGCCTGGGCAATCTCGCCCGTGGTGAGCAGGGCCAGTAGCGCGCCCGCCCGCTCCTCGTCGAAAGAGCCTAGCGGCTCGTCCAGGAAGATGAAGCCGGGGGCAGCGCCACGCTCCTCGGGCAGGGTGGCCAGGGCGAAGGCCAGGCGCAGGGCCAGGGAGAACTGGTCTTTGGTGCCGCCGCTGAAGATGTTCTTCTCCTTCCAGGCCCCGTGCTCGCCCGCCCGCTCGTCCCAGAGGCGTAGTTTGTAGTCTTCGGTGAGCTCAGCGTCGTGGTAGCGATCCTGAGTCAACTGGGGCAGCAAACGACGCAGGTGATCGAGGGTGCTGGGCAGCACCTTCTCCACCACGCGCCGCCGGGCCGTCTCCGTGATGCGCAGCGCCCGCTCGCGCACGGCCAGCTCCCGCCGCTTAGCCTCCAGCTCCTGGCGACACTTCTCCACGTCCAGCACCTCGCCCGCCAGCCCCAGCTCGGCCTCCAGCGCCCGCTGGCGATCCTGCAGAGAGCCTACCCGCCGCAACAGCTCTTCCTTCTCCGCCTTCAGCGCCTCCTCGTCGCCCACTGCCAGGGCCTGGAAGCGGGCGAGCAGGGCCTCCACCTCGGCGAGGGGGGCGGCATCGCTCAACGCCAGGTCCAGGCGCAGCTTGCGCAGGTCGCCCTGCGCCTGGGCGATGAGCGTCTGCGCCGTGCGCTGCCGCGCCTCCCGCTCGCCCTGGGCGCGGCCGAGCGCCGTCTGCACGGCCTCCAACTGGCGACGCACCGCCTCGCCGCCCAGCCGCTCGTACTCTTCCGCCAGACGGCGGCCCAACGCCTGGTAGTCCTCGCGGCGCAGCGAGCGTCGCCAGGCCGGGGCCTCGGGGGTCACAGCAAGCACGGCGGCGTAACGCTCCTCCATGCCCTGCCACAGCTCGGCGATGGCCTGCTCCCGCTCCGCCCGCTGCCTGGCCAGCGCCTCCCCCTCGCCGATGCGTTGCTGCACCTGCCGCGCCTCCGCCCCTACGCTGCCGATGAGCCCCTGCACGGCCCCCAGGTCGGCGGGCACGCCCAGAGAGGCGGCCAGCGCCAGCGCCCGGGGCTGCCAGCGGGCGATGAGGCCCTGCGCCTTGGCCACAGCGGCTGCCGCGGCTGTCTGCTGAGCGACCAGCAGGGCGACGTCACGGCCGGCGATTTCGGCCTGCAGGCGGGCGATCCCGCGCTCGATCTCGCCCAGGGCAGCGCGCGCCTGGGCGGCGGCGTTGCGTACCGGCTCGACGTCGGCGCGCAACGATTGGGCATCCAGGCCAGCGACACCGGGCGAGAGCTCGGCCAGGCGCTGGTGAGCCGCGGCCAGGTCGCTGGGGACGGGCTCGCCCAGGCTGGCCAGCGAGCGGGTGGCGGCGGCCAGTTGCGCCTGCGCCACCTCCCGTCTCTCGACGAGAATTTGCGCCTGCCCTTCCAATCGTCCCAGCCTCTGCGCCGTCTCTATGGCCAGGCGGAGGCGCTCCAGCAGGGCGGCCAGGAACTCCTGCACGCTGGCCCGCAGGGCGGCCAGGGAGCGGGCCGTGGCCACCTGCGGCAAGAAATCGGCCACCACTGCGCTCAGCTCCTGCCACAGGCGCTCACGCTCGCCCTGCGCCTGCGCCACCTGGGCGGCGAGCTGCTCCGGCGCGGCCACAGCCTCCTGCGCCACGAGCCAGTCGTTCAGCGCCTGGACGGTCTCCAGGCGGCGCAGCTTGCCGTTCAGCTCGCTCAGGCGAGCCTCCTGCGCCGCCGCTTCTTGTCTTCTGCTGGCTGCTTCCTGCTCCTCGCCGGCCAGGCGCTCGGTTTTGGCTTGCAGCTCCTCCACGGCCCGCGCCAGCTCCATCTGCGCCCGCTGGCGCTCCTGCTGCGCCACCGCCACCTGCCCCAGGCGAGCCAGGCGGCTGCGCAGGAGCCCCAGAGCGGCCAGGCGCGCCGTCAGCGCCGGGAGGGTCTCCGCGGCCAGTTGCTGGCGCTGGGCCAGCTCGGCGGCCAGGCGCTCGGCCTCCGCCTGCTGCTCGCCCAGGCGCTCCAGCTTTTCAATCACCTCGCGCAGGGCCAGCAGACCCTCGCGCAGGGCATCGACGCGCTGGGCCTGGGCGGTCAATCGCTCCAACTCAGGCAGCCGCTCGGCTATCGCCGCGTCTAGGGCCTGAATCGCCCGCTGCTCCTCGGCCAGGGCCTCCAGGGTCTGCCGCAGGTTGAGCACGAAGAGCCGGGCCTCCACCTCCTGCTGGCGCTTTAATCGCCCCGGCAGCTCGTCCTGGATCTCGGCCAGCTCGCGGCGCTGCTCGTCGCGCCGCAGGGCCAGGCGATCCTCGCCGCGCACCTTGAATTCGTCCTCCAGGCGCTGCATCGTCTCCAAATTGAGGAGCTTCATCAGGGAACGCTCCCGCTCCTGGCGGCCCATGCCCTCCAGCTTCTCCAGCTTCTTCTGCTCCACGAAGCAAGTGTTGAGCAGAGCATCGCCGTCAAAGCCCAGCTCCTGGACGATGCGGCGGGTGACGGCCTCGTTGCCGCGCACCAGCTCCGTCTGCCCGTCCTGGACGATGTCCAGCTCCCAGAGGTTGGGCTTATCGCGCACGATGGTGCGGGCGATACGCAGCAGGCGGTCACGCACGGCGACGTCCAGCTCCACGCGGGCCTTCTCCAGGCCATAGCCGATGAGGTCGTCCAGGCGGCGGGCGCTGGTCTCCGCGACCAACGCCTGGCCGAAGAGGGCGAAGAAGACGGCTTCAAAGAGGGTGGACTTGCCGGCCTCGTTCTTGCCCTGCACCAGGAAGCGGCCGCGGGGCGGCAGCACCAGCTCCACGTCTCTGAGTTGTTTGAAGTTTTGGACGGCTAGACGACGAAGGTAGATCATCTCTCAACTTTCAAGGGTAACAAGGGTAAACAGGGGTAATGGGGGTAATAGGGTTCCAAATTTCAGGTTGAGTGTGCAAGCGTGCTACTGCTCCGGCGTGGGCGTAGGCTGCCGCGGTGTGGGTGTGGGCAGGGGCTCGCCCAAGTATCGGTTCCGTTCCTGCAGGGTCAACTCCCGGGCGATGCGCGCCTGAGCCAGGGGAAGGAGAGCCTCCAGGTCCCCCGGCCACAGTCGGACTGTGTTGTCCCAACTGGCTGTGGCCAGCCACTTGCCGTCCGGGCTGAAGGCCAGGGTATCGACAGCATCAGTGTGGCCGCTGAGAGTGGCAACGGACTGCCCTGTGGCCACGTCCCACAGGCGGGCGGTCTTGTCTTCACTGGCTGTGGCCAGCCGCTTCCCGTCGGGGCTGAAGGCCACGGCATAGACAAAGTCGGTGTGACCGCTGAGAGTGGCCAGCGGCTGCCCTGTAGCCGCATCCCACAGCCGGACGGTCTTGTCGACGCTGGCCGTGGCCAGGCACTTCCCGTCCGGGCTGAAGGCCACGCCGCCGATAGAGCCGGTGTGGCCACTGAGGGTGGCCAGCGGCTGCTCTGTGGCTACGTCCCACAGCCGGGCGGTGCTGTCAGCACTAGCCGTGGCCAACCACTTCCCGTCCGGACTGAAGGCCACAGCCTCGATCCATTCGGTGTGGCCGCTGAGGGCGGCCAGTGGCTGCCCTGTGGCCACGTCCCACAGTCGGGCTGTCTTGTCTGAACTCGCCGTCGCTACTGTCTTGCTATCTGGGCTGAAGGCCACGGCCACGACAGGGCCAGCGTGCCCACTGAGGGTGGTCAGCAGTTGCCCCATGGCCGCATCCCACAGCCGGGCGGTGTTGTCCAAACTCGCCGTGGCTAGGCACTTCCCGTCCGGGCTGAAGGCCAAGGCCCGTATAGGGGCAGTGTGCCCGCTGAGGGTGGCCACCGGCTGCCCACTCTGGACATCCCACAGCTGGGCGGTAATGCCCCCACTCACCGTGGCCAGGCGCTTGCCGTCCGGGCTGAAGGCCACGGCATCGACAGGGCCGGTGTGGCCACTGATGGTGGCTACCAACTGCCCAGTGGCTATATCCCACAGCCGGGCGGTAATGTCCCCACTCGCCGTGGCCAGGCGCTTGCCGTCCGGGCTGAAGGACAAGGTCCGTACAGGGCCGGTGTGCCCACTGAGGGTGACGACCGGCTGCCCGCTGGCCATATACCACAGCCGGGCGGTATTGTCCCCACTCGCCGTGGCTACCATCTTCCCGTCCGGACTGAAAGTCACGGCATTGACAGGACCCGTGTGGCCGCTGAGGGTGGCGACAGGCTGTCCCGTGGCCACGTCCCACAGTCGGGCAGTCTTGTCATAACTCGCCGTAGCCAGCCGCTTTCCATCCGGGCTGAAGGCCACGGCCTCGACATCGTCGGTATGGCCGCTGAGGATGGCCAGCGGCTGCCCGCTAGCCGTATCCCACAGCCGGGCGGTCTTGTCGTAACTCGCCGTGGCCAGCCGCTTCCCGTCCGGGCTGAAGGCCACGGCAGAGACGGCGACGATATGTCCGCTGAGGGTGGCTACCAACTGCCCTGTAGCCACATCCCACAGCCGGGCGGTAGTGTCATTACTCGTCGTGGCCAATCTCTTCCCGTCTGGGCTGAAGGCCACGGCCAAGACAGCAGCAGTGTGGCCGCTGAGGGTCAGCAGCGGCTGCCCTGTAGCCACGTCCCACAGCCGGGCAGTCTTGTCCCAACTGGCCGTGGCCAGGCGCTTCCCATCCGGGCTGAAGGCCAAGGCATGGACAAGGTCGGTGTGACCGCTGAGAGTGACGACCGGTTGCCCAGTGGCCACGTCCCACAGCCGGGCAGTCTTGTCCCAACTGGCCGTGGCCAGCCACTTCCCGTCCGGGCTGAAGGCCACAGCCTGAACATGGCTGGTGTGGCCGCTGAGGATGGCGAGTAGCTGCCCGCTGGCCGCGTCCCACAGCCGGGCGGTGCTGTCAATACTCGCCGTGGCCAGGCGCTTCCCGTCCAGGCTGAAGGCCAAGGCCTCGACATAGCCGGTGTGGCCGCTGAGGGTAGCCACCAACTGTGCCGTGGCCACGTCCCACAGCCAAACGGTACTCCCACTGGCCGTGGCTAGGCGCTTCCCGTCCGGGCTGAAGGCCAAGGCCTCGACAGAGCCGGTGTGGCCGCGAAGGGCTATGCGCTCCGGACTGGCCCAAATAGCCTGGCGCAAAGCGGCTTCGGCTTCCGGCAGGTAGCTGCCGTCTACCTTATAAGTGGTAGTAATAGCTTCCAGAGCCAGCAAGATGGCGCGTTCAGTGTCCTGGTTCACACTCTGGCTAGCCTGAGCGGCCAGTTGACGGGCGCGGGCGATACGAGCCTGTTGCTCGGCCTCGGCTTGGGCAGTGGCTCGCGCATGTGCTTCGGTAACTGCATTTGCTTCAGCCGTAGCTCTCACGTTTGACTCATAAACAGCCTGGTTTCGTTGTAACCAGGCAAGCAGCGTCAGGGTGACAATTACAATCAGCACTCCAATCAAACTACCGATAAGGCGCTGAGTACTTCTCTGCTCCTCTACAGCGCTGACGCTGAGGAATCTCACCGCCAAGGCATTCAATTGCTCTGGGTGTTCCTCCGCTATCTTCTGAGCCTCTCGTAAAACTCCGCCGTGATACAATATGCTCTTATCCTTGCGTCGCTCCCACCGGCGGGCATCCCTGCGGATAGTGTAGGCAGACATGCGTGGGCGGCCTTCTGGAAACGGTATCTCTCCTCGAATTGCCGCCGCTAGTCTTTGAAACGCTTCTTCGTCCTCCAGTCCATCCTGAAAATCTATACACTGAGTTGCCTGAAAGAAATTACCCAGCACAGCCATATCTTGTTCCCGCGCGCCTGGTAGCAGGACAGGTATCACGCGAAAATCGGGGTGTTGTTCTCGCCGCTGCAAGGCAAACCTGGCTTCTCGCAGGTGATATTCACCCCAGCCGTGTTCTCCCAAAATGATAGCGCAGGCAGTGCAGGAATTGAGTGCTCTCTCTATTTCAGCCTCCCAATCCGCGCCGCCGGGGATAGCCCAGGCGTCCAACCAAGAGGCGATGCCAGCATCATCTTGGAGGCGCAAGGCTATCTCCTCGACCTGTGCTTTGTCATCGCTATTATGGCTCAAGAAAACATCAAACCTTTGTTCTCGCACAGCTCTTCTACTCCAAAGTGCTCACCGTGTACCAGGTCGCGCTTTACCCTCGGGCTGCGCATCTGTAGCGCCTGGGTCAGGCGTTTCGCCAGCAGGCGATCCGGACCGTGGTAACTTAGGAAAACTTTGTAGTGACGCTCCATCTTTCTCCTCTCAATGCACAGGGGATGGGACACAGATAAACGCGGAAGAACGCAGAACAAATAAAATCAATCCGCGTGTATCTGCGGCCATCCGCGTCCCAAGCAAATACTACACTACTTGGGTTCCAAGTTCCACGTTCCAAGTTTCATGTTGAACGTGGAACCTGGAACTTCCTTGAGGCCGTCATGGCTTGATAATAAAGCTCATTGTCCGGAAGTCTTCGTCGAAAGCGAAGACCTCATCCACCCTGGCCTGTCGGGCCAGGACAAAGCTGGTGCAATCGGTGAAAGAGAAGAATTGATCGGCATATTGCGCAAAGACCTGCCAGGCGGCCTCGGCGGTGGCCTGATCCACCCAAAGCACCTGGAGATAGTGCTGTTTCTCTGCGGCAGCAATCAGGGCCTGAAAACGCAAGGCAGAGGCATGACCGGCAGCGTAGCGAATATGGGTGTAGGCCTCGGCGAGGACGTAGTTGGAAGTGCAGAGACTGGCCCTTCGCTGGAGCAGGAAGAGGTAATATTCTCTGGCGGTCGTATGCCATTGGTCGCGGGCATTGGCCAGGGCTATCCAGGCACTGGTATCAACGAAAACTCTGGTCAATGTCTGTCTCTCCCGTACAGATAGTCGTCGTGGTGGACTGAGGCATCAGCCGTATCACTGCTATAAAGGCCGATGATCTGGTACAAGGGGTTCTTTTGCAGTTCTTCTGCGGTCAACTCTCGCTCCGCGCTGGCCTCTGCTGGACGTTCTCGTTGCTGATCACCTACCAGGTATTGCGCCAGTGCTTCCCGGATTACTCCGGCGATGGACTTCCTCTCCTCGTAGGCCTGCCGCCGCAGCTCCTCGTAAGTATCCTCTGGCAAATAAAGTTGCATCCGCTTCATGGCATCTCACCTCCGATTATACATTATAGCGTAATAACGGCATGATGTCAATATGAGTTCCAGGTTCCAAGTTCCAGGTTTCACGTTGAATTCTAGGGCAAAAAGCCGGGTTTTTCCGCTGCATAAGCGGGAATTTCCTTCAAAAAGCGGAAGCTACTTTTCACAGCCAAAAACCCGGCTTTTCTGGTCTCATTCAATATGAGTTCCATGTTCCACGTTCCAAGTTTCACGTTCCATGTTCCACGTTCAACATGAAACTTGGAACTTGGAACATGGAACTGCGGTTACCCATACCGCTCCAACACCAGCCGCCGGGCCTCTTCGATGAGGTCGCGCTCCTCCGGGCCGGCCTCGGCCAGGAGGGCGGTGGCTACTTTTTCGATTTCCTCGCGCGGGCTGACGCGCTGCGGCGTGGGGTCGCCGCCACCACGGGGGGCTTCGTCGGCCAGGTAAGTGTAGCTGCGATCCAGGTCGAAGAAGGCGTTCAGCTCGTTGCCCTGGCGCCAGATTTCAAAGAAGCGCAGGCGGTGGTAGAGCTCGCGGGACAGCGGCCCCTCCAGGCGGCACTGCAACAGCAGCTCCGGGTGGGAGCATTCCTGTATCTTCTGGAAGACAAAGCCGGTGGGATCGTCCGGGGGCAGGTCGGTGGTGCGGATGACCAGGCGATGCATGGGCTGCGGCTCGATGGGGCGCTGGTGCAGGCGGGCGGGGCCGCGGCCTTCCAGCTCGAGGTACAGGAAGCCGGGGCGAGTCTCCAGCTCGCCGAAGGTCATGCGCTCGGTGGAGCCAGGGAAGCAGCAGCGCACGTCGCCCACGAGCACGTCCCGCTCCTGGTGCACGTGGCCCACCAGCAGGTAGTGTACGCCCGGCAGGGCGGCGATGCTGGCCTTGGACAGGATGGGCTCGTTGGCTTCGTAGTAGAGTGTGCCTTCCACGGCGTAGTGCATGAGCAGCAGGACGACGTCGGCCGCGGGCGGCTGCACAGTGACGTCGGCGAGGGGGTCGTCGCCCGCCACCAGGCGCGGATCGGGCGAGAGGCCGCCGACGGCCAGGCGCAGGCCGTCGAACTCAAAGGTGCGCCACTCCACCTCTGTGCTCTTGGTGAAGACGTGGGCCACGCGCACCTCGTTGTAGATGCGCAGGGGCGTAGCGCCTTCCGTGCGCATCTTGGGCACATCGTGGTTGCCGCCGATGGCCAGGGTCTCAATGCCCGCCTCGCGCAGGCGCTGGAACTGCCGCGCCACCCAGATCAGCTCCGAGGTGCGCGGATCGGGCATGTCGAACAGGTCGCCGCCGTGCAGGTAGAGGTGGGCGTGCTTTTGGATGGCGAAGTCCACCGTCTGCGCCCAGGCCTCGCGCAGGCGCTGGCGCCGCCGGGCGAGCTGCTCCGGTGTCATCTTGGCGTAGTATTTGCTCAGGTGATTATCCGCCGTAAAGACGAGGCGTATCATGAGTTGATCCTTCAGACGACATCGGCGGCCCACTCGGCTAACGCCGCATCCAGCTCGGCATCCAGCCGGGCGCGTTCGTCGGGGGAAAGTGTCTGCACCTCGGCCAGGGCTGCTTCTACGTCGGCGATGATTTCTTCGGCGCTGAACTGGCTGGCCCGCGCCCGGATGGCCGCCAGGGCCGCAGCAAAATCGCTGTCCAGAGTTTGCTCTTCAGCTTGCTTCAGGCGCAATGGCGGGCGGACGGCCTCGACGGGCTGTTGCCGCAGCCACGTGGCGGCCTGCTCCCGCATGACAGCTACCCGTGCCAGATCTGGCCTGGCAGGGGGCACAGCCCTTGGCAAGGGCAGGACAATGATCAAGACCTCTTGCTGATCAGGCAGCGGCAGCTTTTCGGTGGGTTTCAACACCCCGTTATGGTAAGTGGCAGTTATCATTCGCCGCATGGGACACCTCACTATTCGGAGTGGCCAATAGGATCTCTTGCCTCCGGCCCCTTCCCTTTCCTGATGGGCGAGGGGAAGGGGATAAGCGCCTGGGACGAGGTTTGCCTTCTACCGCTATTATAGCACAAAATTGGCTGGCGCGCACGTAGTGGCCTTTTCGCTTTCCAGGAGCGAGCACTGGTTAGTGTAACACTACGGCCTGAAATCCGCAGCCTGGGGCTACAGGGCGTGGCTGCCAGCGATCTGCCCACAGGCTATGGCGTTCAGGCCATAGTGCCCCATCCTCCACCTACGGTAGGAATGTATCAGCGCGTGAATAAATTCAGCTTCTAAGCAGCAGAAGAGCCACATCTGGCGGATTAGAAGCCGATTTTAAGCGAGTGCATGGTGTTGCGTCACCCCATTACAGAGACTATACCAGGCGGCTTCCAGCCACCTTCAGCTTTCAGCCCAGTTGACCCCGGGGGCCTGGCAAAGTTGCGTTGCCATAGCAGAGGACACGCTGTCAGCAGATTGCAGTAGCAGATGAAGCAGATTCTCTCCCCGCCGCTCAATCTGCTCAATCTGCTACCCGAATCTGCTGTCAGCCCCTCCACGCAGCTTGCCAACCTCCCGATGGCATGTTATAATGATCACAGCCTGCGCTGATTTCATCGCCGGGCGGCCGCCAGCGCTGGAGGCTCAATTCCGCTGAAGGAGAAGACCATGCCTGATCTGCTTTTAGCCCCGCTGCCGCGGCAGGTGGAGGCCCGCCCGGGGGCCTTCCGCTTCCGCGCCGGCCAGTGCATCCTGCTGCCCAGCGACAACGCTCCCGCCGTACTGGGGGCGGCGGAGCGCCTGCAGGCAGCCCTGTGGGCCGATGCCGCCGCCGATTGCGCCATCGTGGCTGCAGAGGCCGGGCCGCCGGAGGACATCGCCGTGCAGTTCGCCCTGGACGCCGCCCAGGTGCCGCAGGAGCAGGGCTATCACCTGAGCGTGACGCCGGAACGTATCCGCCTCGTCGCCCACGACCCGGCGGGCGCCTTCTACGCCGCCTGCACCCTCAGCCAACTCACCCGCCAGTTCGGGGCGCAAATCCCCGGCCTGGAGATCAGCGACTACCCCGACTTCCCGGCGCGCGGCGTGATGCTGGACATCAGCCGGGGCAAAGTCCCCACCATGTCCACCCTCTACGAGCTGGTGGACTGGCTGGCCGGCCTCAAGGTCAACCAGCTTCAGCTCTACGTTGAGCACACCTTCGCCTATCGTCGCCACCCCAACGTCTGGGCCAGCGCCTCGCCCCTGACCGGCCAGGAAATCCTGGAGTTGGACGCCTTTTGCCGGGAGCGATTTATTGACCTGGTGCCGAACCAGAACTCCTTCGGCCACATGACGCAATGGCTCATCGTCGACGGCTATCGCCACCTGGCCGAATGCCCGGACGGCTTTGACTGGCCCTGGGGCGGACACAGCGACCAGCCCTTCTCCCTGTCGCCGGTGGAGCCGGGCAGCCTGGAGCTCATCCGCGGCCTCTACGATGAGCTGCTGCCCCACTTCACCAGCCGCCTGTTCAACGTCGGCTGCGATGAGACCGTAGACCTGGGCCTGGGCAAGAGCAAGGCCGAGTGCGCGCGGCGCGGCACCCATCGCCTGTACCTGGACTTCCTGCTGCAGATCTATCGCCTGGTGCGCCAGCACGGCCGGACGATGCAGTTCTGGGGCGACATCATCATCCAGCAGCCGGAGCTCATCGGCGAGCTGCCCCAAGACGCCATCGCCCTGGAGTGGGGCTACGATGCCGACCACCCCTTCGATGAGCACGGGGCCAAATTCGCCGCCTCCGGCATACCATTCTACGTCTGCCCCGGCACGTCGAGCTGGATCAGCATGTTGGGCCGCACGAACAACGCCATCGGCAACCTGCGTAATGCCGCCGAGGCCGGGCTGAAGCACGGCGCTATCGGCTACCTGAACACGGACTGGGGCGACTACGGCCACTGGCAATACCTGCCGGTGAGCTACCTGGGCTTCCTCTACGGCGCGGCGGTGAGCTGGTGCCTGAGTAGCAATCGAAATATGGACGTGGCGCCGGCCCTCAGCCTGCACGCCTTCGGTGATCGCTCTGGCGCTGCCGGCCGCCTGGCCTACGACCTGGGCAACACCTACCTGGCCGCCGGCCTGCCCATCGTCCACAACAGCAACTTCCTGGTGCGGCTGCTCCTTCAGCCGGTGGAGGACATGCGCTGGGTAAACGGCGTTGCTCCCGAGGCCTGGGATTCGGCCCGCCAGGCGATCCGGCAGGCGCTGCGGCACCTGGATGCGGCTCAGATGCAAAGAGGCGATGCGCCGCTGATTCGAGAAGAGTTCGAGACCGCCGCCCACTTCCTGCTGCACGCCTGCGACCTGGGCGAGTTCAAGCAGAAGCTGGCCCAGGCCCAGACCCCCGCCGCTCGCCAGGCCCTGCGACCCCAGGCGAAGGCCCTGGCCCAAGACATGCGTAATCTCATCACCGCCCACCGTCGCCTGTGGCTGGCCCGCAACCGCATCGGCGGGCTGGAGGAACGCAGCGTCCCCGGCCTGCAGCGCCTGGTAGACGGCTACCTACGGATTGCCGATTGACGATTGCCGATTGGCGATTGCCGATTGACGGCCTGCAGTGCCTATTAGAACTCACCGCCGAGGGCGCTGAGAGCGCGGAGAAGTTTTTGGAATTCTCTGCGCTCTCGGCGTGCTCTGCGGTAAAAACGACGTGCCGTCCGGTAGCGCGCAACTCGCGCCCGGACGGCACTACTTTCCTGTCAGGACGCAGATGGCCGCAGACGAACACGGACAATTTTATGATTTTTGTCCGCGTCCTTCCGCGTTCATCCGCGTCCCCACGTCTATGCTCTATGCTCTTTGCTCTCTGCTCTATGTTCTTTGCTCTACTGTATGCGCACCACCGTCAGCGCCTGGCTCCACAGTCGCTCCAGGCGATAGTAATCCCGTACCTCCGGCGCAAAGATGTGCACAATGACGCTGCCGTAGTCCAGCAGCACCCAGCCCGACTCGCCTATCCCCTCGCTGTGCAACGGGGCGACGTTCTCCTTGTCCAGCTCCTCCAGGACCGCCTGCGTAATGGCGGCAATCTGCCGCTCGCTAGCGCCGCTGCAGATCACAAAGTAATCAGCGATGGTGGTGAGCCGCCGGATGTCCAGCAAGACGACGTCCTCCGCCTTCTTGTCCGCGGCAATGTCCACGATCTTCTTGGCCAGCTCGGTTGGTTCCAGGCTAACTCCTCCTTCAGTGGTGTCCTGCCTATTATACCACAGCCAGGCGAGAATGCAAAGAGCAAATGCCTGTGAAAGGCCAGATTTTTGTTGACAACGTCAAAAATCTGGGTTATAATAGATATGGATTTAGAGAAGGCTCCCTTTGAGTTTGATTCAGGTATTGTTTGTAGGCCCGGTGGCTTATACTGGGCCGCAGGTCTGGCCTTAATTATACCTATTATGGGGCGAAGTGGCAAGGGCTTAGACTCCGCCTGGCTCGTACACCCTTGCTCAGGAGGTAAGTCATGCCAAGCTTCTACACAGTCGATCGGCTCGGATCCCTACGAGAAGGGATTATACTCGGTCTCACAAGATATGATGATATAAAGCCCAGTGAGCTTCAACAGCATGTCGATGCTATGTTTCCAGACGGCGTTACCACTCATGGAGAACGCTACTTCCTGAAAAACACAAGCACTCCACACCTCGCAAGTCCGAACATTGAGCTTCTCTTCGAATATGTCCGCCGTGCCTTCTACGTCACAAGACCATCACGCTTCCAATCTTTCTTTGGTTGCGAGAAGGAGCAACAGGCTGTCGCTTTCCGACAGAGATTCGGAAAGCCTGACAACGCAGTCTGGGAGGTTCAGGCCCACGAGTTCCTAGTCGCTGACATGAATCTGTTGATGACAGGCACATCCATTCTCGTCTATTCTTATTTCGCGCACAAGTACTGGAGGGGTGAGGCAAGTCAAGATCCATTTTGGGAAGTGCTGCTAGTCCCACCGGTAACCGTTGTCAGAAGGGCGCTGTGACCGTAGCCGCTCTCAGCGGAGCATAACAACTAACTGAAGCTGTACTAGCTGTTGTGCTGGAAAGGTGACTTGTCGTGGCTGTCAACCTGCCAGAAAATTGTTCAAGCCTTGCCTAGGCCGGCAGGCAGCTTGATTCAAGACCGTTAGGCGAACCTTTATCACGCAGAGGTTACTATGCCAAACATATTTGATGACCTGCCAGAAGAAAAACTATACTCGCCTATTGAAAGCCTGAATTTGCCATGCCGCCCTTATAATTCACTCAAGCGTGCTGGTATCAATTTCGTTTGGCAAATTATGGACTTGGGTGCAGGTGGAATATTGCAAATAAGAACCCTTGGGAAAATCCAATTGGATATTATCTTTGATGCGCTTGCTCGCCATTTGGGGCTTCCAAAGCAAGAGCTATTGAAAGCTTCAACTGACAGATCTGAAGAAGAATCTATACCCGATAAAATTGCTCAACTACCGATTTCTGTTATTAATCTCTCCACAAGAGCTACCAATGCTATAATTAGGGCAAATATCAGTACGATAGAAGACCTGCTAAAGGCTCGGATTAGAGGGATTGGGGGAAAAACTTCTGGTGAAATTGCATCAGCGTTGGCGGGTTTTCTTGAAAGCTCGACTTCTCTGACAGACGAAGAGGTTGAGAAACTAAAAGATGGATACCTATATGATGGCTCTAGACAGAAATTTATACCAGATAAAATTGCTGAACTGCCGGTTTCCATTCTTAACCACAATACGGTTTAGTTAAGGATAACGACGGCCTCGCGAAACAGTTTGGCTGGTTGAGGCCAACGGAGGTGTTCCTCCCGTTTCAGCTTGAACTTTGACATCTTGCGTTTAACCACCCGCGGGTTGGAG
>Ga0315268_10003230_pt1 | contig 18036 bp, 16 predicted proteins | sample C1_top_MG_FD_204535 | JGI IMG/M metagenome (GOLD analysis project Ga0315268, IMG submission 204535) | Sediment microbial communities from Yellowstone Lake, YNP, Wyoming, USA - C1_top | ecosystem: Environmental > Aquatic > Freshwater > Lake > Sediment | place: USA: Wyoming | collected 2017-08-01
GTAGGAGCCGGTGGCTATATCGTACTCGCCGCCATCGGGGTTGACGTTGAAGATGATGTAAATCTCGCGCGAGTTGACCAGGTCGGTGATTTGCTGGTCGGTGCCATACCGGTCGACCAGCAGGTGCAAAATATAGAGCGTCATCTCGACGGTAAGGTGCTCGCGGGCGTGGTGGAGGCCGAGGAACAACACTTCTGGCTCGTTTTCATCTGTAGCGACATTGTCGCTGATCTTGACTGCCCAGATCTCGCGTCCTTCATAGGATTGACCGATGCTAAAGCGGCTGACGATGTCGGGACGCGCGGCCGCGGCCTGCTGGACTTGGCTACTCATTTCGGAATAGTTGTGATAGGCCTGGTCGGCCGGGGGAAAGTCAAGCGTCTGTACCACTGGCGTGACCGGGTAGCCGAGCGCGCGAATCTGTTGTGCTTCCTGAGAGGTGGCTCTTACGGTCACATAGTCTTTGCCGATCTCTTCGAGAGCGGCCCCTGTCCGCGCAATCGCCGAGCGGTCCTCCTTGGTGAATACGTTGCCGACACGGTAGATGCCCGCGTCATAGCTTTCTGCTTGGTCAGGCGCGCCGTTGGTGCTGACCTGTTGCACTGCTGCGTTGGCCGGCGAGCTGGCGATCATTGACGCGAGCACCAGTAACGTCACCGGCAGACGGTATCCGAATAGGCGTTTCATACGAGTCTCCTTTCTTTGTCGGCTGACGGCGAAACAAGCGGCGGGTAGGTCAACCCAGATCTACCTCGATGACCTTGTTGCACACCTCCCTTCCTTGTGACAGTGGGCGGCCGCCGACGCAGGGATTATATTGCCAGGGGCCGAGCTTGTGATCCTGGTGTGGTTTACTCTTCTAGAAGCGCCGCAATCACATTCAACTGCTGAAACGTTATCTCATACTCTTGCACATATCGCGCCGGATTCTGTTTCACGTCGGCGCGCAGCGCTGGCTCAAGATAGAGACGTCCGATCAATCGAACTAGTTCATCCGTCATGAAGGAGTCGCGCTTGTAGAGGTATACGGTAAAGTGCGAGGGATCATAATCACGGCGAAATGCAAAATAGGACGTCAGCTCGTCGCAAAACGCCAGCAGGTCGCCCAGCGGCTCGTGGTAAAGGTCAGGCCGGCCGGGCGGAGCCACCCCGAACATGTTCCACGCCACACCCAGCCGGGCGAGCGCCAACATCCGGCGCAGGGTCGCGCGCAGCCGCGTGGGGCTGTCGGACGTGCGATAATCGAATAGGCCCGAGGCTAACACAAAGTCGTGCATATCCAGGTCTGTTTCGAGCACGTCGCCCAGAATAAAGTTGGCTGCCGGGAAACGCTCGCGCGCGGATGCGATCATCTCTGGCGAGAGATCCACACCGGTGTATTGGACGCTGTATCCGCTTGCGCCAAGAAAATCATAGAGGTCGCCTTGTCCGCAGCCAACGTCCAGGATAGAGCTGTCGTCGCGCACGCCGATTTCGATGAGCGCGGCCAGGTATGTGGATTGCTGCAACCGGTCGCGCCAGCCCACACGGTGGACTGCGTCGCCTTGCGATGATAGCGCCGTATAAATACGCTGCAGTTCAGAAGCGCCCAAAGTGCACCACGAAGGACACGCAGGACCACAAAGAACTGTTGATGTCCCTTTGCGTTCCTCATGGATTTTATGCTGTAAAGAATGGAATGTCAAATTGACTTTTCCCCTGGCTCTTCTTTTGTGCTAAAATCTAATCACGGAGGCAGTCCAGATGCTCTCAGGTATTCCTCATCGTACAGAGACCATCCGCGCTTACAAGGATCGAGGTGGGCTTGTCGCGGCGGTTCTCCCGATCCACTATCCCCGCGCTCTCTTGCGCGCTTTTGACATTCTTCCCGTCGAAGTCTGGGGGCCGCCCAAGGTAGAAGCGAGTTATGGCGCTGCGCACCTGCAGCCTTATGTGTGTTCCATCGTCCGCAATGCTCTTTCCTTTCTCCAGACGGGTGGTCTGGATGGGGTGGACGTCATCGTCGTTCCTCATGCGTGCGATTCGCTTCAAGGCCTCGGCAGCATCCTCATAGATTTTATCCGCCCCAGGCAGCCCGTTATTCCTTTGTATCTTCCCCGGGGGAGGCGGGAAAGCGACACTGCATTCTTCGCCGACGAATTTCGTTCCATGTACCGGCGGCTGGAAGAGGTCACGCATTGTTCCCCCACGAATTCAGAGCTGATGGAAAGCATCCGCCGCGAAGAAGCAACAGACAAGCTACTGGCTCAGCTTCACCAGCGCTCGAGCTGTCTCGCCTTGACGCAGATGGAATTCTATCGTCTCGTCCGCGCGCGCGAGTACCTTACCGCGGAGACCTTTTCCGAGTTGGCACAAGTGGCACTATCTCAGACTATCGAGGCTCCCAAGAACGGCACCCCCATCCTCCTTTCGGGAATCGTCCCGGAGCCGATGAGTGTGTTCGAGTCCATAGCCGAGATGGGTGGTCTGGTCGTTGCAGATGACCTGGCTTGTTGTGGGCGGAGGCTTTATCCTCCCGGAGAAAGTGAGGACGCCTTTTATCACATGGCAGAAAGCATCCTCCACGCCCCGCCTGACCCGACGCGGGGTACTCCCATTCAAGAGCGTCGCGATTATCTCTTGCGGTTGATTGCGGCATCAGGTGCGAGGGGAGTGGCCTTTTACGATGTCAAGTTCTGTGAGCCAGAACTCTATGATCTCCCAGATTTGCGCATAGAGTTGCAGGAGGCCGGCATCCCTTCGGTGGGCATCGAAGTAGACCTCAACGACCCCCTCTCTCATCAAGCTCTCACCCGCATCGAGGCTTTCTTGGAGATGATTGCATGAGCGCGACCGGCTGGCTTGGCTATCAGTGGAACGTGAACATTGTGGGTCGGACATTCCTCCGGGTGCAGCGTTGGCAGGTCGAGCAAAGGGTAGGGGGGCCCGCTCGCTGGAAGAGTGAGTACCTGACCCCTCCGCTCACGATTTCGCCCAGGGCTAAAGAGCTCGTCGCACGGCACTGGTTGGAAGCCCGCTATGCCAACCTGCATCGCAAGGTGGCCTGGGTGACTTCGGGTGCACCTGTCGAGTTGCTCAAGGCGCTAGACTTTTTCGTCATTTATCCCGAAAATCACGCGGCGATTTGCGGAACAGCGCGTGTGGCAGTAGAGATTTCGTCCGAGGCGGAAGACGCCGGCTACTCGCGCGACATTTGCTCCTACGCTCGCACAGATTTTGGCTCGATGCTTTCCGGCAAGACGCCAGTGGGCAAGCTGCCCAAGCCCGATTTGCTCCTGGCTTGCACCAATATTTGCCAAACGGTTCTCTTTTGGTATCGGGTGCTGGCTCGCCATTTCAACGTCCCACTCATTCTCATAGATACTCCCTTTGTGTACTATGACGAGGCTCCCGAGTATGCTGTCCAGTTTGTCAAGCGGCAACTGGAAGAAGCCATCCCAACGCTCGAAAGGGTAGCTGGCAGGTCACTGGACGAGCGCAAGCTCAGAGAGGTCGGTCGCTTGAGCCGGATGGCCTCGCAACTCTGGATGGAGGTGATGGAGCGCAACGATCATCGGCCCGCGCCGATCACGGCCTTTGACCAGTTCACCCAGATGGCTCCTATCGTCGAGATGCGTGGGGATGCTGCCACTGTTGACCTGTACGCCGCCATGCTCAAGGAGGTGGACGAGCGCATCGCTCGCGGAATCGGAGCCGTGAAGAATGAGCGCAAGCGCTTGCTGTGGGATAACCTGCCCATCTGGTATCGGCTGCGATATCTGGCCGAGTTCTTGGGCGAGCATGGCATCGCCATTGTAGCCTCCACCTACACCAATGCCTGGGGCGAGCTGGCGACCATGATTGACCCGGAGCAGCCCTTTGAATCCATGGCGCGCACCTACACTTATCCCATCCTCAACCGGGGGACGGGGCACAAGCTGGCTACGATGAAGCGCATGATTGAGGCGTATCACCTGGATGGTGTCATCCTCCATTCGGATCGCTCGTGCAAGCCTTACTCCATCGGCCAAATGGACCAGCGAGATCGGCTGATTCGAGATTGTAGCGTTCCGGCGTTGCTCCTGGAGGCAGACCACAATGACTCCCGTTGCTATTCCGAAGAGCAGGTCGCCAACCGCTTGGCAGCTTTTGTGGAAATGCTGAGATGACGAGAGACGAAAGGCGAATGACCGTTTCGCGCGGGGTGTGTGCGCTGGGGATTGATGTGGGCTCCACGACGGTCAAGATTGTGGCAGTGGACGCGGGGGGAGACCTGGCCTGGCATTTCCTGGAGCAGGCAGACCCTCGGGTGGAGGATCAGGTAGCAAGACTCTTGGACCGCGCCCGCAAAGAGACCTCGCAGACCTCGGAGGTCTGGGACGTCCCACTCGTCGCCACTGGTTATGGGCGCAAGTTGGTGCGACAGGCTGGGCGTCAGGTGACCGAAATCACCTGTCATGCCAGGGGTGTCTATCGAGAGCTTGCTCACGGTGGGACTCTGGTGGACATCGGCGGCCAGGATAGCAAAGTCATCGGGATCAGCCCCAAGGGCGATGTGGTAGACTTTTCTATGAACGACAAATGTGCGGCCGGGACAGGGCGATTTCTAGAGAACACCGCCAGCCGCATGGGCGTGCCCCTGGATCGCATGGGGCAGGTGGCGCTGGCAGCCTCGGATGAAGTCTCGATTTCTAGCACTTGTACTGTCTTTGCCGAATCGGAGGTCATCTCCCTCATTGCACATGGGGTGGCCGTGGAATCCATCCTTCGTGGGTTGCATCGCTCGCTGATCAGACGCATCGTGGCGATGATACGGACCGTTGGCCTTGTGCCGCCTCTCATGCTTTCAGGGGGCGTAGTGCAGAACCAGGCTATTCCACGTATGTTGGAACAAGAGACCGGCGAGAAGGTAGTTCTTCCCAGCTATCCACAGTTGATGGGAGCATATGGCGCAGCGCTCATCGCTTTGGAGATGAGAGTATAATGGCCGCCATGAACATGACCAAAGAAGAACACTCCATGCTGGATGGCGCGCAGGGTGAGGGCGTCCGCAGGGCCATGGAAATCGTCGTAGCGTTGGGGACGATCTATGGCGCACAAGACCTCGTGCCCGTCTCGCACGTCCAGGTGTCGGGTGTGAGCTACAAGAACTTGGGCGACGCCGGGTTAGAGTTCCTGCGCGACTGGGCTGCGCAGGGTGCGCGTGTCCGCGTGCCCACCACGCTCAATCCTGCCGGGATGGATTTGCGGCACTGGCGCGAGCTGGGTTTCCCCCCGGATTTTGCAATGCAGCAGCAGGCTGTGTTAGATGCGTTCAGCGCAATGTGCATCGAGACGACTTGCACCTGCACGCCGTACCTGGTGAGCTATGTGCCCAGGCTGGGCGACCACATTGCATGGGGCGAATCGTCGGCCATCTCGTACGCCAACAGCGCCCTCGGCGCGCGGACAAACCGCGAGGGTGGTCCTGGCGCACTGGCCGCTGCCATCACTGGGCGCACGGCGCGTTACGGCTTGCACCTGGACGAGAATCGCATCCCAACTCATCTGGTGGATGTGCGCTGTCCAATCCACAGTGAGAGTGACTGGGGCGCGCTAGGCTACATCGTCGGTAAGCGCGTGGCGAACGGCGTGCCGTACCTGCGTGGACTCGACCCAGCCGCGTGCGATGTGACGAGCTTGAAAGCGCTCGGCGCGGCGATGGCGGCCAGCGGGGCGGTGGCGCTGTATCACGTTGAGGGAGTAACACCAGAGGCGACGAATCTCTTACCTCCAATCTGGAATTTCAAAGGACAGGAGATTGTTATTGTAGGCCTGGAGGAAGGCTACGAGGCACTCAACACTCAATCGGCGGTAGGCACAATTGACCTGGTATGGATCGGCTGCCCGCACGCTTCGCTGGACGAGATAGAATCCATCGCGGGTAGGCTCGTCGGGCGGCATGTCCGATCAGCGCTGTGGATTACGGCGGCCCATCAGGTGCGCGAGGAGGCTGAGTCGCGTGGACTCGTCACGCGGCTCGAATCCAGCGGCGGGCGGATCGTGAGCGACACCTGCCTGGTCGTTGCGCCCGTCGAGGCGTTGGGCTTTCGGAGCATCGCCACCAATTCCGGCAAGGGCGCCTTTTATGGGCCGAGCCACGCACACGTTGCCGTCCGCTTTGGCTCGCTCGACCAGTGCCTGGAGGCTGCTCTCACTGGCGAATGGGAAATGACGGACGAGCGCGCCGGGCTCGGAACTGTTTCGGAGAGCATGAGCTAGAAAAGGAGAAAATAAAATGGACACCCAGCCTCCCGAGGTCCAACGGCGCAATACTGACGACTTTTTGCTGGCCGAGTACAAGAACCTGGCGGACTCGTTCTGGCGGAACGAGGAGACAGGCGAAAGGAGGGTGAACTTTTTCATCACGCTGGTCACTGCTGTGATTGCCGCGCTCGTCGCGCTGGCTACCAAGCAGAACGACGCTTTGCCGCCTGCCGATGTTAGATTGATTGCCGTGTATGCGCTCCTGGCGTTGCTGGCATTCGGCCTGACCACGCTGCTGCGGCTCATGAAACGCAACTGGGCGACCGATGAATACAAACGGGCCATGGCTCAAATCCGTGATCAGTTCAAAAGCGCCGACGAGCGGCTCGCAAATTACCAGCCTTTTGGAAAAAAGCGGCGCACATTATTCGCTGGCGGCCTGGTAGAAATCGTCGCGGTTATTAACAGCCTCATCGTAGCAGCGCTGGTTGCCCTCATCTCGTTCCCCGGCCCAGCCTTGATCAGCGGGCTGAGCGCCTTAGGTGGTTTCATCGTGAGTGCCGCCTCACATGCTCTTGCGATTCGTTCTAGCTACAAGACGTCGGAAAGGGTTTGATGACATGGACAAATCTGGACAGCGTGAGCGCGAAACCGAAGCAGCCCTGCTGATTTACGCCGACGATCCAGAAAGTGTAGTGCGTCGGATTGCCGGCATCGTCAGGATTGCAGATTACCGATTGCTGCGCCAGCCTTCGGTCACTCTGCGAGACCTCTACTTTGACACACCGGATGAGGCGCTGAGGAGCCATGGGTTGGCCGTGCGGCTAAGAGAGAGTGGTCGAATCAGGCTGATCACCTTAAAGGGTCCCTCGCGGCCCGCCGGCGGGGGCGGCAGGGAACGCCTCGAAATCGAAATGCCCTGGTCAAAGTCAGCGCTGCGGCGCATTATCAAAGAACTAGCAAACAGAGACGTTATCGTTCAGGCCCGGCGATTTGATGACAATGCTCGTCCTTTGACGGCGATGAAAAGCCTGGGATTGCAGATAGTCCAAGGCCGTGAGACCCGTAGGACGATTCGGGATATTGTCCTGGCAGACAAAAAGGGGCCACGACTTGCAGAGCTGGCAATTGACTCGGTCGCGTACCGTTTTGGGCTTGAGGAAATCCGCCTCAAGATGGTGGAAGTCGAAGCCAAGCGGCAGGAGGGCCTACCGGCTCTTGCGGCCATTACTCGAGGCCTGACAGACATGCTCAAGCCCACACTCCGCGAATGGGCTTATGGCAAGTTGGCGACTGGCATGGCGGTTGAAAAGTTGCTGCGCAAAGGCGCCTTGGAGGGATTGGTAAGCCGTGATCGTAACTTGATGCCGGCTGCTTACGACAAGCTGATCAGGTACCTCAAGCGCAGTGGCGCGAAATAGGATTGGCCCTTTCTACGAGAAGCAAGGATGAAGCACTTGACGGGTCGAGTCATCAGGACCGGCTATTGCGAAGGTGAGGCGCTTGTCTCGCCCGAACCACTCGGTTTCTTTGGCGGCGTGGACGCAGAGACGGGGTACGTCGTCGAGCCAGGGCATCCGCTGCAAGGGCAGTGCATTGCCGGACGCGTGCTTGTCTTTCCTACAGCCAAAGGCAGTACCGTTGGCTCGTACAGCCTATACCGATTAAAAAAAGCTGGGCTTGCGCCGGTTGGCATCATCAACGGCGAAAGCGAGCCTATCGTCGCCGTGGGCGCGATTATTGCCGATATTCCGATGGTGGATTGTATAGATATTACGCAAATCCAGACCGGTGACCGGGTCACCATAAATGGATCGCGTGTAGCAGTGTTATAGCTCTTTCGCATTTGGCGTGTTCATGATAGAATCCTCGTCATGACGTTAGCACACGAAAGGGAGAGACTGCACTTGGCAGGGAGTAGTGGTGTGACTGACGATCCAAAACGCACTGTCGAAATCAGCATCCCAAGCGAGCTCGGTTACGAAAAAGTAGCGATGGAGGCCGCAGTCGCTGTGGCCAAGCGCATGGGGTTCTCGCCCGACCGCATCGAGGACCTCAAGACAGCCGTCTCGGAAGCCTGCCTCAACGCCATCGAGCATGGTAACGAGTTGGACGTCAGTACCAGGGTTGCTATTGTCTTGACGGTGCAGCCCTCTAGCCTGGAGGTGAATGTGGCAGATGTGGGCAAGCAGCCGATCCCGGCTAGGCGGCCACAGCCGGGCCGCCAGGAGGACAATCGAGGTTGGGGCATGTTCCTGATTCAGAACTTGGTGGATGAGGTGCAGATGCAGTCGGAACCCAACGGGGGGAACCAGATTCGGATGGTCGTCCATCTGAACAAGTAATGGTCAGAGGAGGAGCAAATGCCCGACAAACTCGAACTGCGTGTGCGCCGACAAAATAGCCTGGCCATTATCCAATTCAGTGGAGATGTGACGACGTTCGCCGAAGATGTCGTGCAAAATGCGTATCGTGAGGTGTCTCGCGAAGGCGGGCGTAATGTGGCGTTGGATTTTAGTGTGTGCAACTATATCAATAGTGCTGGTATTGCGGTCATCATCGGCATGGTGACAGAGGTTCGTCGCCAGGGCCGGCGCGTCTTGGTTTTTGGGCTCTCCTCACATTATCAGAAAATTTTCCGAATGGTTGGATTGGCGGATTACGTAGAGATCTGCGCTACAGAGGATGAAGCGCTCCGAAGGGTCAAACCACCGGAGGCATGAGATGCAAAGGGCACTCGCCGGGGAACAGAAGAGAGATAAACGAATCGAGTTTTCTCGATTCGTTTATTCATTTGCGTTGTGTTGGCTGCTCCTGGCGCTGGCTTGGGTCGCCTCGGTAGCAAGTGCTGGCCATGTTCGCGCAGCTGGGCCGCCACCAGGCGAGCCGGTCCCTATCGTGACGGCGCCGTACTGGATCGCAGACTTGACAGCGGCCGGCAAGGCGATGGCGGTCACCGATCTGAACGGCGATAGCTATTTGGAAATCGTCGTGTCAATGGAAGATGGGCAGCGGGCTGCTTGGGACGCTTTTGGTGATCCATTGACTCCGCCAGAATCGATGCCTGCACTCGTGCCGACTACATTGACTGGCAGGCTGACGTTCACCACCACCCTCGCCACTCCTGTTGCCGGCAGTGCCATCTTGACCAATACCCTTATCGCTCGTGACGGTGACCGTCAGGTGGCGCAGCTTTCACGTCGGATGCGCGATGCGCGTGGCTTTGATCTCTGGCCCGGCCAAGATGAGAGCAGTGCCCTGGTCGGCGATGATGAGGGAGTGACGTTGTGGCGTATCGGCGGGCAGAGCCTGCGATTTGCCATTGGTGGCCGGCCGCTTTCCGCTTGGATCGGGCGATTGACGCCGGATGGCCCTGCTGTCGTCGTGGCGTTGGTGGGCATGCAGATCAAGGTCCTGGGCGCGTCGTCCGAGGTGACGCGCGAGGGTGCGCTCTGGCGTGTGCCGCGCCCAGCCGGAGAAGTCCAGACCTCGCTGGACGAAGACGGCGCGCAAGAGCTTGACAACACCGGACGTAAGTGGTGGGTGTTTGGGTCCGGGGAGATCATTCACTTGATCTGTGATGATGGGCAGGTCATTACCGTGCCAGCGCCCGGCCCCGTGACACATATCAAGCTGGCCGACTTGAACGGTGATGGCATGGGAGAGATCGTCGCCAGCCTGAATGACGGCCGCCTGGTCGCGCTCACAACTGATGCGCGGATCCTCTGGCAAGTGTCTGCTGCCCCCAAGATCACCCGGCTGGATGTGGGGGACCTCGACGGGCGCGTAACAGTCCTGACGCTGGACGAGTCACCTGCGCTCCGTCTCTACGCGGGTAATGGTCGGGAGACCGGGCGTTTGGAGCTTGCCTTCCCTGCTGCTCGCTATCTCGTCGTAGACTTGAATGACGATGGCAAGCAAGAGATTATGTTGGCGACTGGCACCGAAGAGGCTGGTGCCATCGTGGTAACCGACGCACAAGGCAGGAAACTGTGGCAGCGCGAGCAGGTAGCTGCCGATTGGATTGCTCCTCTGCGCTCTGGCAAGCAAGTGCGGGCGCTTGTTTCAGACAACGGTGATCAGGGTCTGGTGGCCTATTCGCCAGAAGGTGCGCTCCTTTGGCGCTACACACCAGAGGGGGCTGTTTATTATGATGTTGCCGACTTGCGCGGCGACGGCGTAGACGGCATTCTCCTTTCGAACAAAACGCGCGGCCCACTGGTGGCGTTGGACGGCACCGGCCACGAGTTGTGGAGGTTCGGGCCCAAGCCTAACATTTCGATGAACACCACCTGGGCCGTCACCAATGTCAATGGCGTGCCCGGGCTATTCGAGTCGTGGTACACATTGGCGGCTGGTGATAATCCCGAACAGTCCTTTGTCACCCGGCTTGACCCGGCGACTGGCAAGGAAGCCTGGACGATCCGTGTGCCGCAGACTGTTTATGCCACGCGGGCTGCCGATATAGACGGCGATGGGCAACCGGAAATCTGGGCTTTTCTCTGGCCGGGCACGTATCGGCTCGATGCCGAGACGGGCGCATACTTGCAGGTCTCAGAAGCTACGTGGAGCAACAACTGGTACCAGGTGACAAATCTCGATGGCGGCAGTCTCGACCAGGTCGCTTTTTATGATTCTAACGGCGTCGAGCTGCATGGGCTGGTCGCGGAACAGCCGCCGTGGGCTGGAGTGATGCGCGCTGAGGCCGGTCAGGCCGGTATGACCTCCATGGTGCTGAATAATCTGCTCGCTCCCGGCAAAAGCTCGACGCTCAGTGTGACGCTGGCGATTTCATTGCCTGTCGCTAACCGGTGGGCTGTTACAGGCCCGGTAGAGCGTGAAGAAAAGTCAGGCCGGCTGTTGTGGACGACGACAGCCTTTGGCCCGTGGGATGCGGGGCAGAATCGCGCTTACAGGTTGCATGTCGCCGACGGCGCGTACACGCTGACGCTCACCGGCACACTGGCAATCCCAGCCTATCCTCTGCCGTCCGTTGCGCCGATTGAAGGCGGGCGCTATAGTTATCGCTTACCGCTCAACACGGCGCGCGCGGTGACGGCGACGCTGGAGGTCCTGCGGCCCGGTTCGCAGATGTGGGAGGCGCAAGGCACTCGGGTCATCCCCCCCGGTTCAAGTGGGCAGTGGGACGTGGCGCCGTTTGGCGTGTGGGATAGCAGCCAGCAATCGCAGGCTCGCTTTGCCTTGGACGACGGAATCCGAGCGGATGTCTTGACGCGTTTGGCGGGACCGCAAATCGAGGCGCAACCTACGCCGAAAGTGGAGGCGACCGCGTCGGGCTATCAACTGTCCGGCCAGGTGCGTGACCCCCACGCCGTCACACTGACGGTGGAGATGTTCGACCCGGTGGCAGGCTGGTCGGTCGTCAACGGCGGCGGATGGGTCAAGACGGCGCAGGTCGTGGTGCCGGCCGGCGGCGGCGCCTTCGCTACAGAAGTTCGCAGCTTTTATGATGCCTTTGACGTGGGACACAGCCCACAGTATCGCATCTGGGCCGACGACGGGATGGTGCACGCGGTCTGGGTTCAGAAGGAACTGCCGCCGATCTCTGGTATGCCGTGGTGGGCTTATCTCGTGGGGTTGGTGTTGATCACTGGCATAGTAGGCAGCGGCGGCGTGGCGGTCCTGCGGCAGCGCGAGGCGCGGCGACTAGCGTACGAGATGCGCGTGGCGCGTGCCATTCAAGAGAGCTTGATGCCGGCTACGGTCCCTTCGGTGCCGGGGCTGGATATCGTGGGCGGGTCGAGCCCTGCGTTGGAAGTGGGCGGTGACTTTTTTGGCTATTATCGCCGAGAGAACAATGACCTGGGCGTAGCCGTCGGCGATGTATCGGGCAAGGGTTTGCCGGCTGCATTGTTGATGGCAGTTTCGGTCGGCATCTTGGCGGCTGAGGCCAACCGCACAGATGAGCCAGGAGCCATGTTAGAACACATCGACAACGTGCTCGAAGATTACACGCGCCGCAATCGGCTCAACACAGCTCTGTGCTATATGGTACTGACCCGCGCGGCAGGGGATAGTCAAGCAGCGTTCCATGTCACCGCGGTGAATGCCGGCGGCATTCCACCACTCGTGCGTCGTGCGGATGGTCGCACCGAGTGGTTGGAGGTGTCCGGCCTGCCACTGGGTATCCCCGACGTGGACGATGCCGTCCGTGCGCCGAGGCGCAAGGGAATCTATCGGGGTGACGTATTGGTGTTGACGAGCGACGGCGTTCTGGAAGCCATGAACGCCGGCAGAGAGGTGTTTGGCTTTGAGCGGCTCGAACGCGCAGTGGCTGCCAGCCATCCGGCAAATGGCGCGGTCGGCGTCCGCCAAGAGATTCTGTCCGCGATGCGGGCTTTCGGCGCGGGCATACCGCCGCACGATGACGTGACACTCGTCATAGTTCGGGTAGTATAGGGGGCAAAATTGGGAAGGCCATTCAATTACGGTGGGCAGGCAGTTTTGGAAGGCGTGATGATGCGAGGAAGCAAAGCAGTGGCAGTAGCGGTGCGCGACCCCAAGGGGCAGATCGTAATTCACAGCGAACCGTTGAACGCGCACGTATACGGTGGACCCATTGCGCGCCTGCCTTTCCTGCGCGGGCTGACGATGTTATGGGACAGCTTGGTGTTAGGGATGCGCAGCCTGATGTTCAGCGCGGACGTGGCGACCGGCAGTGTCGGTACAGGCATGCTTGTTACGCAAGTGCTGGCGAGCCCGATCCTGGGTGCGGACGTGACAGAGGGCGACTCTGCGAGGCCATCTGCCTTCGAGGGGCCAGTGATGTGGGGCACGCTGCTTGTTTCGTTGGCGTTCGGCATCGGGTTGTTCTTTGTGATTCCCAAGCTGTTGGCGCAACTGGTGCAACGCTGGACCAGTTCCATCGTTTGGGGGTTGGGGGCCGAAGGCGCCTTGCGGCTGGGGCTGTTTATCGGTTACATCTGGCTCATCGGCTTCCTGCCGGACATCCGCCGCGTGTTCGGTTATCACGGCGCGGAGCACAAGTCCATTAACGCTTACGAGGCCGGCGCGCCGTTGACAGTCGAAGACGTGCGCCCATTCACTACGGCTCATGCGCGGTGTGGCACGGCTTTTCTGTTGACGGTGGTGGTGCTCTCGATTTTGGTCTTTGCGCCGCTAGCCAAGCTCCCGCTGGGGTGGGGATTGATCGCACGCATCTTGCTGATTCCAGTCATTGCCATGTTGAGTTACGAGTTCATCCGTTTCTCGGCACGGCACATCAACAACCCATTGATGCGTGCGATCATTGCACCCAGCCTCGCGCTGCAAAGCCTGACCACCCGTCCACCGGATGACTCGATGATCGAGGTGGCGATTGCTGCGCTAAAGCGAGTGCTGGACATCGAAGGGAGTCTCGTGATCGAGTAGTCAGAGAGTCGTGTGGTCGGGCAGCCCGGGCGGCCGACTGGCCGACTGCCAAACTGACGGGCTATTCACTATATCACTACCCGACTCGATATGTTTGTTGTATAATGTCCGCGTGACCCGCTTGACACACGAGTGTAAGGAGTGCAGCGTGGCAGCCAAGACAACGCGCAAGTCTTCCGAAGATCATCGTCGCGCGGCAGAGCTTGAAGCGCGGGGGCTGGAGCATTTTCAGTCGTGGAACTTGCCAGAGGCCATTGCCGATTTTGAGGCCGCGGCGCGCTTGATGCCGAATAACCCCGGTTACCGCCTGAATCATGCCAAGGCTTTGGCACGCAGCGGCGACTATGACCGCGCGCTCAAGGCCCTGGCAGAGTTCATCCGCGTGGAAAAGGACCCTGACTTGGTGGAGCGTTACGAGCGGCTGTTCGCCAACGCGATGGACGACGTCGAATCGCTCTTGACCCGGCGGATGACGGCGGAGGGCCTGTCAATGGAAGAGGTTGGCGTGGCGATCCAGATGTGGCTCGAATATCGCATCACTATCGGGCGGCAGCCCTTGGTCATTCGCAAGCCGGAAACGTGGGCGGCGGCGCTCGACTTTACCGTGCGCCGCGTGAATCTCCGACACATCTCTACGCGCGATGTGGCCGCGTTCTACAAGATCAGCGAGCAGACACTCCGCGAGCGGCACCAATCTATCGTCCAGACGCTCGACATCATGCCGTGCGACTATCGCTACTTTACCGGCAAAGATAATCCGCTCGACAAGCTGGTCGAAGCTGCTGAACTTTTGCGGCAGCTCGAGGACAAGTTTCAGTTGCCATGAGTGTGTGATAGAGGCCGAGTGTAGGGAGGAGACTGATGCGCAACAAGATCACCATTGTGGGGGCGGGGAATGTGGGCGCCTCGTGCGCGGCGTGGCTGGCCGAGCGCGACCTCGGAGATGTCGTGCTGGTAGATATCCCGCAGACGGAGGGGATGCCCAAAGGCAAGGCGCTGGACATCACGCAAGCCGGGCCCGTGTTGGGTTTTGATACGCGCATTGCCGGCACGACGAGTTACGACGAGACTGTTGGCTCAGACGTGGTTGTCATCACGGCGGGCGTCCCGCGCAAGCCGGGGATGACCCGTGAAGACTTGGTCGGCGTCAACCAGAACATTGTGACGAACATTGTCCACAGCGTCACGAGCGTATCGCCTAACGCAATCCTTATTGTCGTCACCAACCCGTTAGACACGATGGTCTATCTGGCCTACAAGAAGGCTGGGCTGCCGCGCAACTGCGTCATGGGCCAGGCGGGCATCCTGGATAGCGCCCGAATGGCGACGTTTATCGCCATGGAGCTGAACGTCAGCGTTCAGAACGTCCAGGCCTCGGTGATGGGTGGGCACGGTGACGAGATGGTGCCGCTGGTGCGCTATTCGACCGTAGCCGGCATCCCTATCCCTCAACTCCTGAGCGCTGAGCGCGTGGCAGCCATCGTAGACCGGACGCGCAAAGGCGGCGGCGAGATCGTCAGCCTGCTCAAGACCGGCTCGGCTTACTATGCGCCCGGCGCGGCGGCCGGCCAGATGGTTGAGGCGATTCTGAAAGACAAGAAATTGATCGTGCCGGCGTCAGTGTACCTGGATGGCGAATACGGATTGAAGGACATTTGCTTTGGGGTGCCGGTCAAGCTAGGCCGCGAGGGCGTCGAACAGATCATCCAGGTGGAATTGAATCATGAAGAGCAGACCATGTTGGACAAGTCGGTTGAGTTGATTCGGGGGACGATGGGAGCGCTCAAGTTCTAGCGGAAAGACGAGGCGACCATGCGCGTACTAGATGCCACATTCCTGCCCAGTTGGCGTGTCACCACAGTCGAGGCGAACCCCTCCAGCCCGCTGCCTGATCTGCATGCAGCCGTGGAGGCGGCGTTGCTCGCGCCGCTCTATACTCTGCCGCTGCGCCAGATGGCCCGGCGCACCATGAGTGTTTGCATCGTCTTTACCGATGCGACGCGCGCCTGCCCTGACAAAGTCATTGTTCCATCTCTGTTGCGCGAGCTGGCCGCTGCGGGCGTACCGGACGATCGCATCACCCTGTTGTGCGCTACCGGGATGCATCGCCCCAGTACATTTGAGGAAAAGGTCGCCAAGCTGGGCGCGGACATTGCATTGCGTTACCAGGTGGTAGACCATGAGGCCCAGGATCCAACTTTGCTGGCTAACCTGGGTAGCCTGGGGCGGCCACACATGAACCTGCCTGCCGACGTACCGGTGTTTATCAACCGGCTGGCCGCCGAGGCAGACCTGCTGATCTCCACCGGCATTGTCGAACCGCACCTGTACGGAGGTTACTCGGGCGGTGGCAAGACTGTTGTGATCGGCTGCGGCGGCGAGGCGACCATCAGTGCGACGCATGGCCCGGCATTCCTGGACGATGCCCGCGTGCGATTGGGGCGTGTGGCCTCTAACCCGTTCCAGGCGGTGGTACGTGAGGGCTCAAAGCGGGCCGGGCTTGGTTTTGTCGTCAATGTTGTGTTAGACGGTGATAGAGAGCCGGTGGCAGTGCAGGCCGGCAACCCGGTCGCGGTGCATGAGCAACTGGTCGCGTTCGCTATGAAACTCTACGAAGTTCCGGTGCCACAGGATTATGACGTCGTCGTGGCTGGCGTTTCTCATCTGAGAGACGAAAACCTCTACCAGGCCACGCGTGCGCCAACGTATGTCGGGCTGGCGTCGACGCCAGTGGTGCGTGAAGGTGGCGTCATCATCACGCCAGCGCGCTGCCCGGAAGGCCCAGGCCGCGGGCCGGGCGAGCAGCGCTTTTTTGAGCGGCTGTCCCAAGCCGGCGACTTGGCTACGATGTTGGATGACATGCACCAGCATGGCATCCAGGCCGGTGAGCAGCGCGCCTACATGCTTGCGCAGGTGCTCCTCAAGCACACGGTCATCATTGTGGGAGCAGAGTGCCCTGACATCATACGCGACTGCAAGATGGTGCCTGCCGCGACGATGAATGAAGCTGTTGCCATCGCGCGCGGCATTGTCGGCGACCAAGCCTCCGTCCTCGTTCTCCCTCATGCTCTCCAAACCTTGCCGGTGGTTGGCGGTTAGTCATTGATCTGGCACGATCGCTTGGGTTCGTCACCGTCCGCACACGACAAGTGCGGACGTATTTTTCTGCGTGACACTTGCACCTGCGTTGTGCTTCGCAAAGTGCTGGCGTATGTGAAGCGGTCTGCGATACACGATAGGTGGTAAGCAATACAATGGTCAGATTCACATATCGAGACAAAAAGTGGGAACTGCATGCCGGGATGACCGTCCGGGACGCAATCCTGAAATGCGGACTGAACCCGGAACAGGTACTGGCCGTGCGCGGCGGCAAGCTTATCCACGAGGCGACCATCCTCGAGGATGGCGACGAAATCAAGCTGGTAGCAGTGATTTCAGGTGGCAACCTTCCCGAGAACTGATCCTTCACTGCTCTTGTAGGATATAGCTTTTGGAAAGGTATAGGTGGTTGAGATGAAATGTCGCAAGTGTGGTCGTGAGGCAGTCATCAATATGCGACAGCACAAGCTGGCCTTGTGTGATGAGCATTTCCTCGAATGGGTGCCGGAGCAGACCCAGCGGTTCATTGAGAAATACAAAATGTTCACACCCCAGGAGCGCATTCTGGTGGCGGTTTCGGGTGGCAAGGATTCGCTCAGCTTGTGGGACGTTCTTCTGCGCCTGGGTTATCACGCCGACGGTCTGTACATCGGGCTGGGGATTGACGGCGGCGTGGACTATTCCAACCAGTCGCACGAGATGTGTATAAAGTTTCTGTCACATCTCAAATCTCAAATCTCTGTCTCCAATCTCAATTTGACCGCCGGCCGCCGGCCGCCGACCGCCGATCTTGCTCAGACCTCCAACCTCCAGCCTCCAACTCCTGATTCCATCTGGGAACCGACGTTGCATGTCGTTGACATTGCGCGGTTGTACGGTGAGACCATCCCGGAGGTGACGGCGCGGACGATGCGCGGGCGTGGCAAGCCATGCAGCGTGTGCGGTCTGGTCAAGCGGCACGTAATGAACCGCGTGGCGCGCGACGGCGGCTATGACGTGCTGGCGACCGGCCACAATCTGGATGACGAAGTGGCCGTGCTCTTGGGCAACACGCTCAGTTGGAATGGCGGCTACCTCCTGCGCCAAGCACCCGTCTTGCCCGCCGATAAACCGGGGCTGGCGCGTAAGGTCAAGCCGTTCTGTCGGCTGTATGAGCGCGAGACGGCGGCGTATGCGCTCGTGCGCGGCATCGAATATATCTATGACGAGTGTCCGTTCGCGGAAGGCTCGACCAGCATCGCCCACAAGGAAATCCTCAACCAGATGGAAAAAGACAGTCCCGGGCTCAAGTTGCAGTTTTATCTCAACTTTCTCCGGGCA
>Ga0315268_10003231_pt1 | contig 18029 bp, 14 predicted proteins | sample C1_top_MG_FD_204535 | JGI IMG/M metagenome (GOLD analysis project Ga0315268, IMG submission 204535) | Sediment microbial communities from Yellowstone Lake, YNP, Wyoming, USA - C1_top | ecosystem: Environmental > Aquatic > Freshwater > Lake > Sediment | place: USA: Wyoming | collected 2017-08-01
CAGGGTGTAATCGATGACCGGCACGTTGAAGGGGCAGGTGCGCACGCAGGTGAGGCAGACAGCGCACTTCTCCGGGTCCACCACGGCCACCACGCCGCCCACCTGGACGGTATCCTGGGCCAGGAAGGTGGCGGCCCGGCCCGCCGCGGCCTTGGCCTGGGCGATGGACTCGTCCAGGGGCTTGGGATAGTGGGCCAGGCCCGCCAGGAAGATGCCGTCCGAAGGGAAGTCCACGGGCCGGAGCTTGGCGTGGGCCTCGTTGAAGAAGCCCTCGGCGTTCCGGGGCACCTTGAAGGTCTCCCCCAGCTCGTCCGTGGGATTGGGCAGCACTGCCGAGGCCAGGGTGAGGAGATCCGGGCGCAAGACCACGGGCCGCCCTAAGATGGGGTCGGTGACCGTCACCTGCAGGCCGCCCTCGGGAGTCTTTTCCACCCTAGGCTTGGACTCCAGGTCGAAGCGGATGAAGACCACGCCCTTCTCACGGGCTTCCTTGTAGAGCAGCTCCTTTTCCCCGTAGGTGCGCAGATCCCGGTAGAGGACGAAGACGTCTATCCCCGGGTTGAGCTTTTTGAGTTCGATGGCGCTTTCCACGGAGTGGGTGCAGCACAGGCGGCTGCAGTAGGGGCGCTCCGGCTCCCGGGAGCCCACGCACTGAATGAAGACCACCTGCCTGGCCTGGGCCACCTTGGGGTCTTTGGCGGCGATGAGTTGGTCCAGGTCAAAGGGCAGGAGCACGCCCTCATGCTGGCCGTAGAGGTATTCCTCCGGCGCCAGGGGCCGGCCGCCCGTGGCCATGACGGTCACCCCGTGTTCGATTTCCCGCTCCCCTTCCGGGGTGGTGAGGATGGTGCGGAAGTTGCCGACGAAGCCGGAGGTGTCCTTGATCCCGGTGTTGAAGAGGACTTCAATCTTGGGGTGTTTTCCCACCGTGCTGATGAGGTCCTCCAGGTAGGCCCGGTAATTGTAGCCCCGGGAGCTGAGGACCAGGTTCCAGGCGTTGCCCCCCAGTTTGTCGGTCTTTTCCACCAGGTAGGAGACGAAGCCCTGCTCGGCCAGGGACCTGGCGGCTTCCATGCCCGCCACGCCGCCGCCGATGACCAGGGCGGACTTGGTCACCGGGAACTCCATCTTGTGCAGGGGCTCCAGGTTCACGAGCCTTGCGGCCACGCCCCGCACCAGGTCCTTGGCCTTTTCCAGGGCCTTTTCCGGCTCGTGCATGTGCACCCAGGAGTCCTGGTCCCGGATGTTGGCCATCTCGAAGAGGTAGGGATTGAGGCCCACCTGGCGGATGGTCTCCATGAACATGGGGGCGTGGGTGCGGGGGCTGCAAGAGGCCACCATGACCCGGTTCAGGTTGTGCTCCTCAATGGCCTGGAGGATCTTGGCCTGGGTGTCCGCGGAGCAGGTGAAGAGGTTCTCCTCCACGTAGGCCACGTGGGGCAGGGTCTTGGCGTATTCCGCCAGGGAGGGCACGTTGATGACCCCGCCGATGTTGATGCCGCAGTTGCAGACAAAGACGCCGATGCGGGGCTCCAGGCCCCGAACGTCCTTTTCCGGCGGTAGCACCTGGACCTTGATATCCTTGCCTCGGGCCGGGGCCAGGAGTTCGCCCGCGGCCGCCGCGGCCGCGGAGGCCTCCATCACCGACTGGGGGATGTCCTTGGGCCCCTGGAAAACCCCGCAGACATAGATACCGTCCTGGCTGGTGTTCACCGGGGTGAAGGGGGAGGTCCGGGCGAAGCGGGTCTCCGGCTTGACTTCCACCCTCAGCTTCGCGGCCAGGTCCAGGGCGTCCCGGGAGGCCTCCAGGCCGGCGGAAAGCACGATCATGTCGAAGTCTTCGTTCTTGAGCTCGCCGCCCTCAGCGATATAGCGCAGCCGCAGGTCGCCGGTTTCCGGGACCTGGTCCACGGTGTGCACCCGGGAGCGGACAAAGCGCACCCCGTGCTCGTCCTCGGCCCGCCAGTAATATTTCTCGAACTCCTTGCCGTGGGTGCGCATGTCCATAAAGAAGATGGCGCACTCCAGGGGGTCCTTGCTGTGCTCCTTGGCGATGATGGCCTGCTTGATGGCGTACATGCAGCACACCGCGGAGCAGTAGCTGTTGTCGCAGTGGTTCAGGTCCCGGGAGCCCACGCATTGCAGCCAGGCAATGCGCTTGGGCTCTTTATGGTCCGAGGGCCGGATGAGGTGCCCCATGAAAGGCCCGGAGGCCGACAGGATGCGTTCGAACTCCAGGCTGGAAATCACGTTGGGATAGAGCGAGTAATGGTAGGCGCTGTACTTGGTGGGGTCGTAGACCGAGAAGCCCGGGGCCAGGACCACCGCGCCCACGTTCAGGTTCAGGGTTTGGGGGCCCTGGCGGTGGGCCACCGCGCCGGCCTGGCAGGCGATGACGCACTGCATGCACTCGGAGCAGACGCCGCAGTTGATGCAGCGGGCCGCTTCCGCCAGCGCCTCCTCCGCCTGGTAGCCCAGGTTGATTTCCTTGAAGCCCTTGAGCCACTCCTCCACCGCCAGGTGGGGCATGGGGGCCCGGGCCTGGCGCGGCTTCTCCCTGGGGATGGGGGCCCATTCCCCCTCCTTGAGGGGCCGCAAGGGGAGGTCCCGGCCGGCTTTCAGGTCCCGGCCTTCCAAGTAGCGAACGATGGATTCCGCGGCCTCCCGGCCCGCGGCCACCGCGGCGATGGCGATATAGGGGCCGGTCACCGCGTCGCCCCCGGCAAAGACCCCCTCCCGGCTGGTGGCCAGGGTGTCCGCGTCGGTTTTGATGAGGCCCCGGGGGGTGAGCTCAATACCGTCTTTATCCGTCAGAAAGGCCAGGTTGGTCTTCTGGCCGATGGCCATGAGCACCACGTCGCAGCTCTCGGTCCTGGTCTGGTCCTCGAAATAGGTGGGCGCGAAGCGGCCCTGCTCGTCAAAGACCCGCTCCACGGCCTTGAGTTCCAGGCCCTTGACCTTGCCGCCCTGGACCTGGACCTGCTTCACGCCCCAGCGGTGCACGATGGGGATGCCTTCGGCTTCGGCCTCTTCCACTTCCCAGGGGCTGGCGGGCATCTCTTCCCGGGTCTCCAGGCAGACGATGCCGACCTCCTTGGGGCCCAGGCGCTTGGCGGCGCGAGCCACGTCCATGGCCACGTTGCCGCCGCCGATGACCAGGACCTTCTTGCCCTTGAGGTCCGGGGCTTTGCCTAAGGCCGCGTCTTTCAGGAACTCCACGCCCCACAGCACCCCGGCCGCGTCGCTGCCGGGCACCGGGATGCGCAGCGACTCCTGGCAGCCCACCCCCAGGTATACGGCCCGGAAGCCGTCCCGGGTGAGGAGGTCGTTGACGGTGCGGCCTTTGCCAATGGGGGTGTTACAGCGGATTTCCACCCCCAGTTTCTTCAGATAGTTGATTTCCCGGTCGATGACCTCCCGGGGCAGGCGATACTCCGGGATGCCGTAGCGCAGCCAGCCGCCGGGCTCGGGCGCGGCTTCGAAGATCACCGCCTTATAGCCCTTCAGGACCAGGTGGTAGGCGCAGGAGAGGCCCCCGGGGCCGGAGCCGACGATGGCCACGGCTTCGTCCCGTTTCTCCACTTCCGGCACCGGCAGGGCGTCCCAGTCCACCTGGTCGGCCACAAAGCGCTTGAGGTTGCAGATGGCGATGGGTTCGTCCATTTCCTGGCGGCGGCAGTCGCTCTCGCAGGGGTGGGGGCAGATGCGGCCGATGGTGCCCGGCAGCGGCAGCCGGTCCATGATCAGGGCCAGGGACTCGGGAAATTTTCCCACCTTGATGAGCTGCACGTAACCCTGGGCGCTCAAATTGGCGGGACAGGCCCGCACGCAGGGCGCCCGGTCATATTTCTTGATGGCAAAAGTGGCAGGAATGGCCTGGGGATAGAGGCGGTAAATGGCCTTGCCTTCGTCCAGGCCCACGTTGAATTCATTGGGTACCCCCACGGGGCAGGCTTCCGCGCAGGCCCCGCAGCCGGTGCACTTGGCTGCATCGATGAAACGGGGCTGCTGCGCCAGGGTCACCTGAAAATTTCCCGGGGCCCCGGAAATCGCGGTTACCTCGGATAAGGTGTGGATCTCGATATTCAGGTGCCGCCCGCATTCCACCAGCTTGGGGGAGATGATGCACATGGAGCAGTCATTGGTGGGGAAGGTCTTGTCCAGCTGGGCCATGACCCCGCCGATGGCCGACTTCTTCTCCACCAGGTGCACGTAAAAACCGGCGTTGGCCAGGTCCAGGGCTGCCTGCACCCCGGCGATGCCGGCCCCCACCACCATTACTTTTCCTACCGGGTCTTGCTTTTCCGCGGCCATGGATTTACCTTTCATTTCAGGCAGTCACGATATAGGAATTATTTCGCACAGGTATTGTGAAAAACCCCACTAGAAATGTTAGAAAAAATCACCCGGGAAGTCAAGAAAGAATCAGGAATGGGGGATTTTCTCCCCATCAGGTTTTCGGGCGGGGTAAATCCTCACTTGTCTTGTGATTATTTAATTATTTCAATATGATAAAAATGGGTAATTATGTCACCTCATTATGAGAACGAGGGGATGATGCCGAACCAAGAAGAGGTCAAAGCCTTTCTGGAGGTCCTGGGCTTGCGGGAAGAGCCCCTGGGCGTGTTTTACACCGACGTGGAGCCCAAGGAGGGCTTCTGTCCGCAAACCCTGATCCTGCCCACCGCGGAGATGGAGGAGAAGGGCGAGGTGGACTTCGAGGCCACCTTCGCCAACTTCTCCTGCGTCCTGGGCGTCCTCTGGCGGGCCCGGAAAAAGGGAGTCCCGGCCTACTTCCAGCAGGAGCGCATCGGCTGCCTGGGGGGCGCGTTCTACCTGGGTTTCCTGAAGCCCCAGTTGGATTTCATCGTGCATTACGTCTCCACCGGCATCCCCGGGGTGATGGAGGGAGAGTGCTACCTGGAGTCCCCCGAGGCGGTGAGACGCTTCTATGAATACATCGACCCCCGGCCGGCCCCCGGGGCCTTCTGCGTCTTCCAGCCCCTGAGCCGGTTTGGGCCGGATGAGACCCCGGAGCTGGTGATCTTTTTTGCCCGGGCGGAGAGCATCTGCGGGCTCAACCAATTGGCCACCTTTGTCACCAACGACTTCGAGGCGGTGCAATCGCCCTTCGGCGCGGGGTGCGCCAACCTGGTGAGCTGGCCCCTGAAATATCTGGGGGAGGGGAAGCTCAAGGCGGTGCTGGGGGGCTGGGACCCCTCGGACCGCAAGTTCCTGAAGGTGGACGAGATCACCTTCGCGGTGCCTTACGAGATGTTTCAGCGCATGGTTAATCGCTGGCGGCAGTCCTTCCTGGCCCGGGAGACCTGGGCCGGGGTGCGCAAGAAAATCGCCCTAAGCCATAAGGCCTGGAAGGAGTAGACTGCGTCTGACGCACCGAACCATGCCGTGCCGGGGGCGGCCTGCCTGCTTCGGCTCATAAAAGATTGGGGGGGCCGGTGGGGCGGGCCTCCGTGCCCGCCTTCATCCCCAAGCTCTGCACGGCCGGGGGCGGCTGTGCCACAAACTTCTCAGGGCACCTGGTCTGGCGGGGTAATTTCTTCCTTGCGGGAACTGGCCCAAGGGATTAAATTTATCGGCGGGGATGAAGCACAGGCTTCATCCCTGCCCTAATTTACACGTCAACAAGACGGAAGGAGCTATCTGTCATGACCGAATGTCCCACCGGGGCCGACCCCCAGACCTGCGGGGCGGACCCTAAGACCTGCCCGGGCTGCGACCCGGGGCACCATGCGGAAGAGAAGGAAAAGGAAGAGCTGACCCTGGCCCGGGCCCTGAAGTACATCCGCCACAAGCTCCTGGTGATGAGCGGCAAGGGCGGGGTGGGGAAGAGCAGCGTGGCCGTGGCCCTGGCTTTAACTCTGGCCCGCCGGGGGCATAAAGTGGGGCTCATGGACGTGGACCTGCACGGCCCCAACGTACTGCGCATGCTGGGGCTCACGGAGCCCCTGGACCTGATGCACGCCCAGTTTCCCCTGCCCCCGGACCTGTTCAACAACCTCCGGGTCATCTCCATCGAGGTCTTGATGCGCAACCGGGAGATGGCGGTGATCTGGCGGGGCCCCCTGAAACACCAGCTCATCCGCCAGTTCGTCACCGAGGTGCAGTGGGGGGAACTGGACTACCTGGTCATCGACGCCCCCCCGGGCACCGGGGATGAGCCCATGAGCGTGGCCCAGACCATCCCCGACGCCCAGGCGCTCATCGTCACTACGCCCCAGGAGATTTCGCTGGCGGACGTGCGCAAATCCATCAATTTCTGCCAGAAGATCAACCTGGGCATCCTGGGACTGGTGGAGAACATGAGCGGGCTCAAGTGCCCCCACTGCGGCCAGGCCGTCCCCTTGTTCCCCGCGGGAGGCGGGGCCAAGACGGCCCGGGCCGCCAAGGTCCCCTTCCTGGGGTCGCTGCCCTTTGACCCCCGGGTGGTGGAGGCCGCGGACCAGGGGAAGCTCCTGGAGGTGAAGGAGGAGGACAGCCCCTTCTTCAGGGCCCTCAGGCCCATCGTGGATTACCTGTTGGAGACGCTGCCCCTCACCCCGGTCCCCCGCCAGGAACCTGGAATCATGAAATTCGCCGTCCCGGTGGTGGACGGCCGGCTGGCGGAGAAGGTCAGCGACGCCAAAGATTACGCGCTCATCCGGGTGGAGGACGGCCGCCTCGGGGCCCAGGAGGTGGTGGAGGCGCCGCCGGGGCCCCTGGCCGGAGGCATTCCCGAGTGGTTGGAGTACCTGGGGGTGACCCACTTTATCGCTATGGGTCTGTCTCAGAAGGCCCTGGACCTGCTGGCCCATAAAGGCATTGAGCTCATCCCCGGCACCCCCGGGGAAACCCCGGAAGCGCTGGTGGAGAAGTACCTGCAGGCCGCCGCGGCCGCGGGGACTTAGGTCGCATAAGCCGGAGTCATTCCCGCTTCCCCAAAGATAAGGGCGGGGGAACCACGCCCTTACAAGTTCGTAGGGGCGAGGTCACCTCGCCCTTTTTTAATGGTCCTGGCCCGCCTCTTCTTCCTGGATTTCGTCAAAGTACAGGGTCAACAGCAGCGCGTCTTCCTGGGTGTCCTGGTAGTACCGGGGGCGGGTGCCGGCGACTTTGAAGCCGAAGGAGTCGTAAAGCTCCCGGGCCGGGACGTTGGAGGGGCGGACCTCCAGCCAGGCGACCTGGGCGCCCAGGGGCCGGGCCTGGCGCAGGGCCTCTTGGAGCAGAGCCCGGGCCACGCCCCGGCGGCGGTGCTCGGGGTGGACCGCCAGGTTGAGGATGTGCATCTCGTCTTCCACCACCCAAAAGACGAGGTAGCCCCACACCTGGAAGGGCTCCGGCGGCCCGGGTCCGGCCGTCAGGGTATGGCTGTAGCGGTGGCCCAGTTCCGCCACGAAGGACCAGCGGCCCCAGGGAGTGGGAAAGGAGAGTTTCTCGATGGCCCAGATGGCCTTGACATCCGCCAGACGGGCCCGGCGGATGGTCAGACCCGGAATCATTTCTTGCGCAGTACCTCGCTGGCCACGGCAATCCCCTTCTGCCCGGACTGCTTCAAAGCCAGGGCTACCTCCCGCAGGTTCTTCTGGTCCCTTAACTGGGCCAGCTTCATGAGCATGGGCAGGTTCACCCCGGTGATCACTTCCACCTTGCCTTCCTGCAGAAAGGGCAGGGTGAGGTTGGAGGGGGTGCCTCCCAGCATGTCGGTGAGGATGAGGACCCCCTGGCCGTTATTCACCTGGGACAGGGCGCGCTGGATCTGCTGCTGGGAGGTCTCGGGAGGGTCGTTGGGATCCAGGGATAAGGCGAGGATGCCCTCGTGGCCCCCGAGAATCAGGTCGTAGACGCTCATCAGGGCCTCGGCCAGTTCCTTGTGAGTAACGATCAATACCCCAATCATGGGCTCTCCCCCGGGAGCCGCGTCAGGTCCCGATGGCTGAGGGTGAAGGGGAAATTTCCCCGTTTCAAGTGTTCGCCCAGGGTTTGGACGATGACCACGGAGCGGTGCAGGCCCCCGGTGCAGCCCACGGTCACGGTGAGGTGGGACTTGCCTTCCTGCTGGTACCGGGGCAGGAGAAAATCCAGAAACTCATAGAGCTGCGCCAGAAAAGCCTGGGTTTCCCCCTGGCCCAGGACGTAGTCCCTGACCCGGTGGTCCTCCCCGGTCAGTTGGGTGAGCTCCGGCACAAAGTAGGGATTGGGCAAAAAGCGCACGTCCAGCACCAGGTCGGCCTCGGGGGGGATGCCGTTCTTGTAAGCGAAGCTCACCAGGTGCAGCCACATCCGCTGGCGGGGGGCCAACTCCGAGTACTCGCTCATGATGAGCTCCCGGAGCTGGTGGGGGTTGAGGTTGGAGCTGTCGATGAGGCGCTGGGCCAGGGCCCTTAAGCCCGCCAGGGACTCCCGCTCCTCCCGCAGGGCCTGGGAAATGGTCTCTTTATCAGCCAGGGGGTGCTGGCGCCTGGTCTGGGAAAAGCGCCTGATGAGGGTGCCTTCGTCCGCCTCCAGGAAGATGAGGTGCAACCGGTAGCCGATGCGCTCCAGGCGGCGGAAGACCCGGTCGTAGTTCTTCAGGAAGCCCTCGGTGCGCACGTCCATGACCAGGGCGATCTTGCGGCCTTCCCGGGAGAGGTGGAACTGCATCTGGAGAAAGGAAGGTAACAGCTTCAGGGGCAGGTTGTCCACGCAGAAGTAGCCGATGTCTTCCAGGGCCCTGAGCACCGTGCTCTTGCCCGACCCGGAAAGGCCGGTGACAATGAGGACCGGGAAGGGGCTGCGGGCAGCAGGGTCGGGTTTGGCGGTCACTGGTTCAGGCACGCTTCTCGCGGCGGCAAATCCTTAAGGTCGCCGGCCCCTGAAAACCGGGAGGCAGTAAGCGACTCCAAGATTAAGGCTAAAATTCCGCGTCCCTCGCGGCAATGAGGCGGAACAGTTCTTCGGCCCCCGAGGCTTTCATGAGGCTGTCCCGGAAGGCCTGGCTCATGAGCATCCGGGAAATCTTGGCCAGGGCCTTGAGGTGGAGGCCCGCGGAATTGACCGGGGCCAGCAGCAGGAAAAACAGGTGCGTGGGCTTGCCGTCCATGGAGTCGAAATCAACCCCTTTGAGACTGCGGCCGAAGGTCAGGAGCAGGTTCGTGATCTGGGGCAGCTTGCCGTGGGGGATGGCGACGTTGTCGCCGATGCCGGTGGACCCCAGGCGCTCCCGGTCCATGAGAACCTCCACCACCGCCGGCAGGCTCAACTTTTCCGGCCCCTGCGCCAGGGGGACGGCCAGCTCCTCCAGCACGGCGCGCTTGTTGGTGGCGTGCAGCTCCGGCAGGATGCCCTGGGAAGTGAGAAGATCGCTGATCTTCATGAAATCTCGGACCCCTACCGGAAGTCGGGCTCCACCAAGACCAGGCTGCCGTCGGCGCGGCGGTAGAGAATGTTCAGCTCCCCCTGGTCCACGTTGGTGAAGACCAGCAGGTCCTTGCCTCCCCTGACCAGTTCCAGGGCATCAGCTATCTGCAGGGCCGGCACCTCCACCCGGCGGCGGCGCACCGGCGGGGCGGCCTCCGGGGCCTCCGGGGCGGCCACCGCGGCGCTCATGCGGCTGCGGTCCCCCTTGGGGTCCCGGAGCTTCTCCCGCACTTTCTTGAGCTGCTGGTCGATCTTGTCCATCACCAGGTCGATGGCCGCGTACATGTCGACGTTTTCTTCCCGGCCTTTAATAATGCGGCCGTTGGAATCGATGGTGACGTCGGCCAGGTGGCGGAATTTTTCCAGTCCCAGGACCACGTGGGCTTCCACGGGCCCGTCCAGATAACGCTTGAACTTAAGCAATCGCTCGGACACGTAATTTTTCAAAGCCTCGGAAGGCTCTAACTGTCTGAAGGTCACAGAAATCTGCATGGTCTCCTCGAAAGTAGGGCTTGACTTGAGAACCGCACCGAAAGGTCAGGAGGCGGACGCGCCCGACAGGCCCTTGCGCCGGTAGGACGGCCGCTTCCGCTTGCTGGAGGAGAGCACCCCCAGCATCCCCCGATATTTGGCGACGGTGCGCCGGGCAATGAGCACGTCCTGGCGGCGCAGGATGTCGGCAATCTCCTGATCGCTCAGGGGCTTTTCAGCATTCTCGGACTGCACGATCTGGCGAATCTTTTCCTTGACGCTCTCCGAGGCGATCTGGTCGCCCAGGGTGAGGTTGATGCCGCTGTTGAAAAAGAATTTCAGGTCAAAAACCCCCTGGGGGGTGTCGATATACTTGTTGGTGGTCACCCGGCTGATGGTGGATTCGTGCATCTGCACGTCCTCGGCCACCTGGCGCAGGGTCAGGGGCTTCAACTGCGACAGGCCCCGGTCCAGGAAGTCCCGCTGGAAGCGGATGATGCTCTCCGTCACTTTGTACAGGGTCTTCTGGCGCTGGTGAATGCTGCGAATGAACCACAGGGCGTTGTCCAGGTGTTTCTGGATGTAGCTCTTCACCCCGTCGGGCAGCTTCTCGGGCCCCCGCAGGGCCTCCAGGTAATAGGTGTTGACCCGGAGTTTGGGCAGTCCGTCTTCATTGAGGCGGATGACGTAATCACTGCCCACCTTTTCCACGTGGATATCGGGGTGGATGTATTCCGGCTCCTCGGTGTCGAAGCCCCGGCCGGGCTTGGGCTCCAGCCGGGAGATGACCTGGGCGGCCGCCGCCACCTTCTCGAGAGGCGCCTTCAGGTCCCGGGCTATGGCCGGGTAGTTCCTGTTGGCCAGATTGAGCAAGTGGTTCTGGATGATGGCCACGACCAGGGGGTCATGGAACCCCTGGGCCTCGAGCTGCAGAGTGAGGCATTCCTTCAGGTCCCGGGCCGCCACCCCCGGGGGGTCGAAGCTCTGGACCATGCGGAGCACTTCTTCCACCCGGGCCGGGGTGACGCCGGCTTCCTGGGCGATCTCCTCCACCGTGGCCATGAGGTAACCGTCCCGGTCCAGGTTGCCGATGATGAGCTCGCCGATGGCCAGCGCCGTCTCGGGCAGGTCCGCCATGCGGAGCTGCCACATGAGGTGGGATTTTAGGGTAGTCTTCTGGGCGTTGAGGTTCTCGAAAGGCAGGGCCTCTTTTTCTTCAAACTCCCCCATGGGCGGCAGCATCAGGCGCTCCTGGAGAAAGCGGTCCCAATCCCATCCCTCCAGGGTGGACCTGGAGTCCTCGGCCGGGGCAGCCTCGCCCTCGGCGGCCGGGGGCTCGCCGTTCTGGGAGAAGGCTAAGACCTCCGGCTCCTGGCGGGCACCCTCTTCCAGCTCCTCAGACTCTTCCAGGACCGGGTTGGTCTCCAGGGCCAGGTTAATTTCGCCCACCAGCTCCATGCGGGAGAGCTGCAGCAGCTTGATGGCCTGCTGCAGCTTCTGGGTCATGATGAGGGTTTGGGCCAGTTTCAGGCTCTGGCGAATTTCTAAGGCCATGTCTCTTCTGGAACTCTCGCCAAATGTGGCTTTCGGCTCAGACTGCCTGGCTCATTATAACTTAAAGGACTCCCCTAAGTAAATTCTTTTGGCTTTTTCGCTGCGGACGATGACCTCCGGGGTGCCTTCCTCCAGGATCACGCCCTCGTTGATGATGTAGGCCCGGTCGCACACGTTCAGGGCTTCCCGGACGTTGTGGTCGGAGATGAGCACGCCCAACTGGCGTTTCTTCAGGTGGCGGATGATGTTCTGGATGTCGGTCACGGCGATGGGATCGATGCCGGCAAAAGGCTCGTCCAGAATGATGATATGGGGGGAAGTGACCAGGGCCCGGGTGACCTCCACCCGGCGCCGTTCCCCCCCGGAGAGGGCCGAGGCCTTCTGGTGGGCCAGATGGCTGAGGCGCAGCTCTCCCAGGAGCTTATCCAGGCGCTCCTGGCGCAGCCCGGCGTCGGGCTCCACGGTCTCCAGGATGGCCATGATGTTTTCCGCCACCGTCAGCTTGCGGAAGACCGAGTGTTCCTGGGGCAGGTACTGCAGCCCCAGCCGGGCCCGGCGGTAGATGGGCAGGTGGGAGATGTCTTCCCCGTCCAGGTAGATTTTGCCCGCGTCGGGCTTCAGCAGGCCCAGAATCATGTAAAAGGTGGAGGTCTTGCCGGCACCGTTGGGCCCCAGCAAGCCCACCACCTCGCCGCTGCGCACCTCCAGGGAGACGGCGTTCACCACCTTGCGGCCGTCGTAGGCCTTCATCAGGGACTCGATGGCGAGGCGGTGCATGGCTAGGGTCCGGCAGGTCCTTTCTTGAGGGCTTTCTGGGACGCCTTGGAAGCTCCCCGGGGTGCCTTCTGGGTCGCAGGGGCAAAGGGGATGGGGCCCTTTTCCCCGCCAGGCTGCGCGGCAGTGTAAAAGTAGGCCTCCACCCGCTTCTGAGGGGAGCTTTCCACCTGCACCTTGTTGGTGGCGAGGTTGAAGATGATCTTTTCCCCCTTCAGGGAGTTTTCCCCGCGCCACAGCTGGGGGTTGCCCACCAATACCACTTCATCCCGGTCCTTGTAATAAGTGGCCTCCTCGCCGGTGGCCACCCGGTCCTCCTGCACAAAGCGCACCTGGCCCCGGGCCACGATGTGGGAGATTTTCTCTCCTCCCATGTCGCCCAGGGGGGAGGCGGCCTTGGCCTGGTCCGGCTGGCCCTGGGCCGGTGGGGCTGCCGACGGCTGGCGTTCGGGTGTGGCCCCAGGTTGGGCCGCGGCTGCTTGGCCCTCCTGCGTGGGTTGAGCCGCGGCCGCCCCGGCTTGCTGGGGCTGGGGGGCCGTCTGGTAATAAACCCAGAGTTGGTCGCAATAGAGGATGGAATCCCCCTGCACCGCTTTGACGTTGCCGGTGAAGAGGATGACTCCGGCCTGCTGGTCCGCTTCCAGCCGGGAGGCCGTGATGTGGATGGGGGTTTCCTGCTGTCCGGGTTGGGCTGCACCGGGTCCGGCCTTCTGCCCCTTGGCTCCAGCCTTCTGGGGCTTGACGGCCTTCTGAGCCTGCTGCTGGCCCACCGCGGGGGCACAGGTTAAGAAAGCCACACCCAGGCCCACAAGGACCAGAAAAACTGCATTTGTTAGCCGCATCTTCACTGCACCGCCCTCGCCGGGATGGACTTGATCTCAGTCAGGCGGTGTTGGGCCAGTATGAGTTTCTTTTCCGCGGTTTTCACCCTGAGGTCCTTTCCCACGACCCGGATGCGGGGGGTTTCCATGACCACGTCCTCCGGCGCCACCAGGACTTTCTCATCCGGCTTATAAATAGCCAGATTGGTGGAGACATGCAAATCTGCCCTATCCATGACCACGTCCCCGCGCAAAGTCATGACCCGGGTCTTGGTATTGAAGAGGCCTTCCTTGGCCTTGATGTAAATGGGCTCCCCGGACTCCCCGTAAAAAACCACCCTCACCTCGGTGATGGCGATCTCCAGGCGCTCCTTGTGGTAGTCCGCCTTAAGACCCTCCAGGACCCAGCGTTTGTCGCCCTCCTGGATCTCCGTCATGGACAGGGTCTCCATGCGGGCCGTGGCCTGTGCCTCGGGAGCTGGTTTGGGAGGGGGCGGCGGCGGGCGACGCCCAAAGATACCCCAGGTTCCCACCCCCAGGAGCACCACCAGGCTGAGGAGCAAGATCCATTTCCGCCGCCGGCCCGGGGCCGGCGGCCATTTTTTCATTCTTATCATACGGCTTTCCCCGACGGGCAATTATGATTATATTAACCGCGGGGAAGGGTGTAAAGGCTTATCTGGCCCGAGCCTTGCAGCCTGGCCCGCGCCAGGCTTCGCTCAGGACGCGGGCGGCTCCTGGCCGCGGTGCGCCATCTCCTGCCATTTCCCCTGGGCCCGGAGGAGGAGGTCGGTGACTTCCCGCACCGCTCCCTGGCCCCCGGCCGCGGCGGTGACCCAGTGGGCCGCGGCCTTGACCTCCGGGGCGGCGTCGGCCACGGCCACGGCCAGCCCCACCCGGGCCATAAGCGGCAGGTCCACCAGCTCATCCCCCACCGCGGCCACGGCTTCATCGGGCAGGTTCAGGGCCAGGGTGAGCTCCGCCAGCACCGCCGCCTTGTCCCGGATGCCTTCATAGAAGCGGTTGACCCCCAACTCCCGGGCCCGGTGGAAGGCGGCGTCGGAGCGGCGCCCGGACAAAAAGGCCACCTCGATCCCCGCCCTTTGCGCCATCTTGATGCCGTGGCCGTCCCGCACGTGAAAGACCTTCAGGGCCTCGCCCTGGGCATCGAAATAGAGACGGCCGTCGGTGAGCACCCCGTCCACGTCCAGGATCAGCAGGCGGATTCCTTGGGCGCGCTCCCAAACGGCCGGCGGATATTCGGGAGCATTAATGGGAGTCCCGGTTTTCATTAGCTCAGGGGAATTGGTGGGCAGTGCCCACCCTACATTCTCTCAATAAAATAAACAGAGAGGTGGGGCGGCCGTCCCTGGCCGTCCACTGATGGCGGGCACGGAGGCCCGCCCCACCAACATCTTTAGCCAAAAAGCAATGCAGGCTGAAGCTTGCGTTGCGCTAGATTTTCTGCCTCTCTTCACGCAGAAACTTATGCAAAGCCTGAAGCTGGCGCCACAGGGGCAGGACCTCCCCCAAAGGCCAGGAGTTGGGGCCGTCGCACAGGGCCTTCTCCGGGTCCGGGTGCACCTCCATGAACAGGGCGTCCACGCCCACGGCCACCCCGGCCCGGGCCAGGACCGGGATGAACTCCCGCTGGCCGCCCGAGCAACTTCCCAGGCCTCCCGGAAGCTGCACGCTGTGGGTCACGTCCAGGACCACCGGGCAGCCCAGGGAGCGCAGGATGGGGAGGCTCCTGAAGTCCACCACCAGGTTGTTATAGCCGAAGGAGGCGCCCCGCTCCGTCAGCAGGATTTTCTCATTGCCGCTGGCGCGGGCCTTGGCCACCGCCGCCTGCATGTTCCAGGGGGCCAGGAACTGCCCTTTCTTAAGATTGACTACCTTTCCGGTTTGGGCCGCGGCCACCACCAGGTCCGTCTGCCGGCAGAGGAACGCGGGAATCTGCAAAATATCCAGAACCTGCGCGGCGGCCTCCACCTCGGAGACCTGGTGCACGTCGGCGAGCACCGGCAGGCCCACCTCGGCCTTGACCCGGGCCAGGACCTCCAGGCCCTCCTTTAATCCCGGTCCCCGGTAAGAGCTAATAGAAGTGCGGTTGGCCTTATCGTAAGAGGCTTTGAAGATGAGGGGTAATGAAAGCTCCCCGGCAATCTCTTTGAGGGCCCGGGCGATTTCCAGGGTAGCCGTGGCGGACTCGATGACACAGGGCCCGGCGATCATCACCAACTCGCCATCACCCACCAGGAAGTCCGCTACCTTTATTTTTCCGTTCATAAAGCAGTTCAAAGTTCAAAGTTCAAAGTTCAAAGTTGAGGTTTTTAACCTTTAACCTTGAACTTTGAACCTTGAACTTCAAATCTCCGTTCCTTGCTTCTCCAATTTGCGCTTATAATCCAAAGAAGCCCCAATATAATCCCGGAACAAGGGGTGCGGCTTCATGGGCCGGGATTTGAACTCCGGGTGGAACTGGCACCCGAGGAACCAGGGGTGGTCCTTGAGCTCCACGATCTCCACCAGCTCGCCGTTGGGAGATGTGCCGCTGAGGCGCAAGCCCGCGGCCGTAAGGCGCTCCCGGTAGGCGTTGTTGAATTCATAGCGGTGGCGGTGGCGCTCCATGATCTGGTCCGTATCGTAGGCCGCGCCGGCCAGGGACCCTTCCTGGAGGACGCAGGGGTAGGAGCCCAGGCGCATGGTGCCGCCTTTATCCGAGGCCCGGTCCCGGCGGATCACCGCGTCCTGGCGGTAGTCGTACCACTCCCGCATGAGGTAGATGACGGAGTCCTGGGCTTCGGGGTCGAACTCCTCGCTGGTGGCCCCAGGGATGCCGGCCACGTGCCGGGAGAACTCGATGACCGCCAGCTGCATGCCGAAGCAGATGCCGAAGTAGGGGATTTTCTGTTCCCGGGCGTAGCGGATGGCCTGGATCTTCCCCTCCACGCCCCGCACCCCGAAGCCCCCGGGGACCAGGATGCCGTGGAGGTGTCCCAGTAGGCCCTCGGGCCCCTCCCGCTCCACCTTTTCCGAGTCGATGTAGGTCAGGACCACCTGGCTCTCGTGGGCCAGGCCGCCGTGCACCAGGGCCTCGTGCAGGCTCTTGTAGGACTCCCTCAGGTCCACGTACTTGCCGACGATGCCGATCTCCACCCGCTCTTTGGGGGCCTTGATGCGGGCCACCAGCTCCTCCCAGGCCTCCAGGCGGGGGGAGCGGGTCCAGATGTTCAAAACCTCCACGATGCGGTCGTCCAGGCCTTCCTGGTGCAGCAGCAGGGGAATCTCGTAGATGCTTTCCACGTCCCGGGCGGTGATCACCGCCTCGGGCTCCACGTTGCAGAACAGCGAGATCTTGGCCTTGATCTCCCGGGTCAAGAGCTTTTCCGTGCGGCACAGGATGATATCGGGCTGGATACCGATGGAGCGCAGCTCCTTGACGCTATGCTGGGTGGGCTTGGTCTTCACCTCGCCGGCGGTCTTGATGTAGGGCACCAGGCTGATGTGGACGTAGCAGACGTTTTCTTTGCCCAGGTCGCCCTTGAGCTGGCGGATGGCCTCCAGGAAGGGCAGGCTCTCGATGTCCCCCACGGTGCCGCCGATCTCGATGATGGCCACGTCCGCACTGGGGGCCACCTCCAGGATGGAGTTCTTGATTTCGTCGGTGATGTGGGGGATGACCTGGACCGTGCCGCCCAGGTAATCGCCTCGGCGCTCCTTGGTGATGACGTTGTAGTAAATGCGCCCCGAGGTGAAGTTGTTTTCCTGTCCCAGGATGACGGAGGTGTAACGTTCGTAGTGGCCCAGGTCCAGGTCGGTTTCGGCCCCGTCCTCGGTGACGAAGACCTCACCGTGCTGGAAGGGGTTCATGGTGCCGGGGTCCACGTTGATGTAGGGGTCCAGTTTCTGAAAGGTGACCCTCAGGCCCCGGGACTCCAAGAGCGCGCCGATGGCCGCGGCGGCCACGCCTTTGCCCAGGGAGGACAGCACCCCGCCGGTGATAAAGATGATCTTGGTCTTCACAAGACCCTTTTACCCCGCCCCCAGGTCCCTTGTCAAGCTGAGAGGGCGAAGCAAAAAATGGAGAAAGAGGAGCTTAGGGCAAGCAAGGAATGGGGGAGCTTCCTGGGCCAGTCGGAGGCTCCCCCGGCAGGAGAAAAGGAAGAAAGGAAGGCAGGATTAAAGCACCAGCTTGGGCGGCGCCATGGTCCCCGTATTGGTTCCGCCGGGCTCAGCGTTTCCGGCTTCCCCCATGTTAAGGATTTGACCCTGTGTGATCCCATGATTCTTATCGATCTGCTTAATCCTGTAAGGCACGAAGCTGATGATAGGCTGGCTCTGGTTGAACTTGTCCGTGTCCACCACCGGCAGGAAGACGTCCCACCCTTCCTGGCCGGCAGCCAGATGGACCGCCAGCTCATCCATCAAGGCCTGGATGTCCGTGGCAACCTGGCCATTACTCAGGTTGATGATATCGCCGATTTGTAACGCAGGGCAGGAATCGTTGACGATGTAATCCTTGATGGTTTTGGCGTTGGCTGGGTCCGGGGGGTCGGTAAACCAGCCGCCGGTGTCATTGATGTCAGGTGTGAAATTAATAGGAAGATTATCACTGGAATTTATGAAGTTTTTGCTGATGGCAATGGGCAGGGTGCCATAGCCTACCTCTTTGGCCGCATCCATGACCGCGATGGCCGTGGCCGTGAGGTTCATGGGGGTGGACCGCAAAACCTTGCCGAAGAGGTTGGTGACCCCGGACTTCCTGGCCGTCACCCGGACCCCGTTGGTGGTAGTGTCCTGCACAGGGGTAAAGACCTTGGTGCAGTAATTCCAGTTACCCACATCCACCGTGACATCACCTGCTGCCAGCGCCGCGCCGTTGACCTGGTTATTGACACTGGTGGCGGTGCTCAAGGCCCGGTCCGCAGCCGTTGAATAATAAGGAACGTAGGGCCTGCTGACGGGGGTTGGATCGGGAGGGTTAAGGTTATTGGGCCACAGGCCCCGGGC
>Ga0315268_10003232_pt1 | contig 18026 bp, 17 predicted proteins | sample C1_top_MG_FD_204535 | JGI IMG/M metagenome (GOLD analysis project Ga0315268, IMG submission 204535) | Sediment microbial communities from Yellowstone Lake, YNP, Wyoming, USA - C1_top | ecosystem: Environmental > Aquatic > Freshwater > Lake > Sediment | place: USA: Wyoming | collected 2017-08-01
GTCAAGCCAGCACCTTCTAGTAAACGTGCCGCGGGAGTGTTCCGTTCACTGAGGATTGCCAGAAAGATGTGCTCCGTCGAAATATATTCGTCTTTTAACTTACTGGCCTCCTCATTTGCCAGGTCTATAATTCTTTTCACGCGCGGAGTAATGAAAATCTGTCCTGCACCCCCGCCAAAGATACTGGCCTTAGGGCTGGTACGCAGAATATAATCTAATCGTTCCGAAATTGCATTAGGGTCTACCTTTAGCACCTCTAAAATTTGTGGGATGACCCCTTGAGGTTGCTCAATTAAGGCCAATAAAATATGCTCAGTGTCAATCTGGTTGTGACCATATCTCTGGATTATTTCGGCAGCGCGTTGAGCAGCTTCCTGGGCACGCTCCGTAAAACGGTCAAAACGCATCATATTGAACCATCCTTCCAAATCGAGCCACCTTAGGCTCATTGGAAGAATTATAGCACGCAGATTATTAACAATAGGACAACAATCAATAAGAGATTTATAAGAATGGGTGGATCATCCTATTTCTCCTGAGCAACAGGGATCAGATTTGAATTTTCGTTCCATATTATTAGCCAAAAAGGTTAAAATAAATATGTGGCTATCTCCATTCCGGTGCGGACTACTTGTATACGACCTCTTGATGTGCGGCGCGACCTTCTGCCAGTCGCAGACCTGATCGAGTTGTGTTTTCGCAATACCATGGACAAAGACGGGCGCGAATATGTCCGTCAAATCCGCCGCGCTGCCAATAATTTTTCCTCTCTGCGGTGGATAGCAGGCGCAAATGAACGCGTTTCTTTTCCACTGCATGGCTATGTATGGGAGGATGAAGGTCAGGTGGTTGGCAATTTGTCCCTCATCCCCTTCTACCGAAGAGGTAAGTGGCGTTACCTGATTGCCAACGTGGCTGTCCATCCGAATTATCGTAGGCGGGGGATTGGTCGAAAATTAACTGAAAAGGCTCTCGAGCACATCCGCGATCACGGAGTGCCTTCCGCCTGGCTGCAAGTGCGAGATGATAACCCAATAGCCTACAACCTGTATTGCTCGCTGGGTTTTATCGAGCGCGTCCGGCGTGCCACCTGGGTAAGCACCGATCCAACTTCAGCGATAACAGGGCCAATAAGAAACGTGAAGGTAAATATTACCCAGCGCGCTCCACAGGACTGGGAATTACAGGAAACCTGGTTAAGAGAGATTTATCCCCCCGAGGTCACCTGGAACCTGCCAATTAAAATCGACCGTTATAAACCCACTTTTTGGCGGGGATTCATGCACTTCTTGAATGGTGAACAAACCCGGCATTGGGCTGCACATCTTGATAATCAGCTACTTGGCCTGATCACCTGGGAACCCGGACATAACAGGGTGGATAACCTTTGGATCGCAACTACTGAGGCACATGAGAATCAGGTTCTACCTGCTCTCCTCACCAAAGCTCGCAACTGGGCAGATGACCAGCGAATCCTGGTAGCCAATTATCCTGCTGAGCGCGCCCGACAGACCTTCCAGAGAAGTGGATTTGAGCAGCAGAATGTTCTAATCTGGATGGAAGCCAAACTCACGGATTGAGTTTATGGCGTAAACCTGATGATCCGGTTATTGGCTGCATCTGTTACCCATATACGCCCTTGAGGATCAATTGCAACCCCAGAGTAAATGCTCAGGTTCTCGCTCGTACTATTATATTCACCCCAACCGCGGACATATTGTCCATCGGGATTGAATTCGAGGATTCGGGTAGCCTCTGGATCGGTCACATAAACATTGCCCTGCGCATCAGCTGCAATATATGGTTTATTTTCCAGCGATTGACCGTACCAACCCTTAACCTCCCAATTCCGGAACGGGTAGAATTGAGTAAGGTTTGAATCAGAAGTAAAGCTCTGGATGCGTTGGTTCCAGGTATCCACAACGTAAAGAAGTTCATTATCAGACAATGTGATCCCAACTGGCTCATCAAACTGTCCCAATTCCATGCCGGCCGAGCCAAATTGGTTGATATAGTTGCCATCCGAGTCAAATATTACAATTCGTTTATTGCCCGTATCGACCACAAAAACTCTTCCCTGGTTGTCAATCCATACATCCCGCGGCCCCCAGAAGGCCTCTGGTTTTTCAGCCTGGCCAAAATATCCCCACATCATGATGAATTTTCCATCTGCAGTGAACTTTTGTACTCGGTGATTCCAGGTATCCGTGACATACACTGAGCCATCGGGAGCAACCCCGACACCCCATGGCTCATTGAATGTACCACCTGGAGCGTTACCGGTGCTTGCATCCACAAAGGAACCCCAACTCTGCAGGGGTGTGCCATCTGCTGAAAAATGTTGAATGCGGTTGTTCCGAGAATCGGCAACATAGAAAGTGCCATCCGGCGCGAAGGCAAGTCCACGCGGCGCTTGGAACTGCCCAGGAGCCGCACCAGTATCACCAAATACCAGGTCTGGTTGGATCGGTTGGATCTTATCCTTGTAAGGATCGGACTCAGCCTGCTGCTGAGCTGTCGGTGCTACACCATACTTCCACATCTCGCTTACGATATCTTTGCGTATATAGAAATGCATCGGAGAAGAAGGCTGCCAGGTAGCCTCTGTCAGGTTCGCGTTGCCGGTCAAATCTGCATAAGGCTTGTAATTACGGTTAAGCCAGATCTGGAAGATGGCTGATCTCATTTTCGGGTCACTGATTGCGCCCCAGATGCGCGCCCAGGTTAGATTGAAATAATCCTGGTTCGGCCACCACAACCGGTTATATGCAAAATCGACAAAGTCGTCCCTTACAATCGGCTCCATTTTATTGATGGTGGATTCTCCGGCGATGATGAGAGGCACATCCTTCAGCTCGCGGGTGGGCTTATCTGTATACCATTTTTTATTGGGATAATCGCGTAGATACCACCAATAAGGGTACAACGCGTCGTTATCATATGCCACAACAATATCCTTACCGCCTGTTATGCGCCGTGAGATTTCTTCCACCTGTTTCAACACCTGCTTAGGACCAGGCGCCGCGTGTGCATAGACCATGTATTCGGTAGCATAGTCGTAGTTTATAAAGGAAGCTAAAATAGCTGTACGAGCAGTCAGGATCGCCAGCAACAGGAAGAATACCAATGTCCCTAATTGGACGACATGCATGATCTGCAAGGATTGGAAAACATAAATTAACCCGACCAGGCTGAATATAGCAACCAGAAGAGTCAATAAGAAAGTCGCCGTCGCCTGCAGTTGATCAACTGTGGCCCCTTGAAAAGGAGGTTGATCACCGAAAAGGGTCCCAAGGAACCTGATTATGCTGAATATGAGCACCACCAGCAAGACCAGTCCAACCAATCCATTTCGGTTTACCACCTTCTTCCAGGGAGTAGAATCCACCAGGTATCCCAGGCCCCACCCAGCAGTGAGCAGGGCTGGCAGGGCAATATGCACCGTTAACCAGGGCATCTTTTCTCCGGCCATGCTGAAAGCGATTAAAGCACCGAATGCCCAGAAAACCAGCAAGGCCAGCGTGGGCACCCGGTGCGGTTCGGCGATAGGGATTTGGGCATCTTCGCCGACTTTCTCCAGTTCAATAGGACTTTGGGAGGAGGGTACCTGAGTATCTCCAGGCTCAGAGGAGAAGCGCTGGTCACGGATGCCAAAGAATATGGCCAACCAAACTCCCAAGGCTGCCAGGTACTCATAGACCGGGATTTGAATCAAGGCGTAGTAATACCAGGGTTGGCTACCGCGGTTAACCCCTTGCTGCGCCAACCAGTACCCCAATGCTCCAACAATCCCTGTAAAGAATCCCAAGCCATTGGTAAAGAAGGTGGTAAAGAGCACCGTGAAGATGCCATAAAAGAGGATGAAATTGGGAATCCAAACTCGTGGATTCCACCAAACACCAATAAACACTGCGATCCCCGTAAGAACCAAAAGGACAAGCCCGGTACGGATGATTCCTGCCGTGCTGTAATCAAGTGGGTTCGCACCCAGGATTTTCACCGGGAATGCAGTAAGTTGCGGCAAGATCAACGTTCCAATTAGAACCAGGATATCAAACGATCGAAACGACCTGATTTGCTGCCAACCCAGGGTGCGCACCAGGGTCACAAAAGCTGCCACTCCTAAGATGACAGCAATTGCCAGGGAGATGATTGCTGATGCTAATTGCCACGAAGTGGCGCTGGGGAGCGTCGCGTTTTCCTCAGATACCGGGTGCAAGCTGGAATTCCAGACCGCCATGCCCAGAGCGATTCCCAGGAGGAAAAGCGCTACAACCATCAGGATAATAAACATATCCCGGCTTTTCTTCCCCGACCATGAGGCCCTGACACAATCAAAGAGAAAAACCAGACCTGCAAATAAGAGAAGCAATGCAGTATAGATATAGGAGGTTTCTTTCGATGTGAAGTGCAATACAACAGCCAATGTCAGGAGATAGAGAGACGAAACAGAGCCCTCATCCAGATATCTGAGCAACGCGAAAAGCGTTACCACAGCCAAGAACTCAATAATCCCTTCATTCCGGGCATAGCGACCATAATAGAGCATGAATGGCGAGATCAGCAACAGAAAGCCGGCGATTAATGCCCCCGTTCTTCCCAGGTAACGCTTGTAAGCAAACAAAACAAACGCCACAGCCGCGATACTGAATAGCGCAGCAGGTACCCGGGCAGAGAGATCGCTATCCCCCAACAGAAAGAACGAAAGGGCAATCAAGTGAAATTGTAAGGGGCCATGGGTTACTGGGTCATGGCGGTAACCTCTTCCCTGGTAGAGGTCATAGGATGGAACCACATGATTGACTTCATCATGGCTCATCACTCTGAGGTCTACATGGTAAAAACGACTGATGATGGCCAATACTAAAATGGTAGCCACGATCAGAGTCTCAAGTTTAGGTTTGATCAGAAATGAAATAGGTCGGTCAAGCCAGGATGATTCTGGGTGATGTTCGGATTCCATAGAGATGAGTTCTCTTACAGAGCAGTCCTATCGGTTATTTTACGCTGAACTTTATATACATCTCTGCGATATATACGCCACTGGCATTGACAAATTTCCACCGGGAGATATAACTGCCGACCTTGTCTGGTGCCGCCTGAGCGATATCAAATTCATATTTCTGACCTGGCTTTACTTCTTTTTCCAGATAGATTACTGTTACTCCAGACATCTGTGCTCCACCCATGAAAACCAATCGGTATTGTTTGGTCCACGTGGTCGTGCCACTATTTTGAAAACCAATCGCCAATAAGAACTTTTGCCCTCGGTCAAAGGTTGATCCGTCGCCTGGCACATTATACAAAAACGTAGCATGATCCCCAACTTGCTGAACCGGTTGAGTGACCGATGGCTGCAGAACTGGTTGGGTGGGTAGGGGTGGCAAAGTAGCCATCTCAGTAGGAGAAGGGACCTCAGTAGGTGGCAATGTTGGAGAAGGTATCGGCGTTTCAGAGGGAACCAGGGTAGGTGTTGCTGTCGGCATAGCGGCCTGAGTTTGAGCAAGTTGTGCCTGCACTGTCTGGGCAGCTTGGGTATAAATCATAGCGGGATCTGCGGTCGGTTGAGCGGGTTGCGCAGGGCTACACGCTGCAAGGCCAATCAAGCCCACTACGAATACCAAGCGCACCATGATGCGGACTAATCTTAACATGGGAATTCCTCCATCAGTTCGTTTGGATCTTCAGGAACCAAGTATACCAAAGAAATTCACTCATCTGTGAATTGGTTCTTTACAGTACCGGTCTAAATGTCATCAAGGATTTTGGGTTAAAATCCATTCAAGTGCTCCAACCATTCTACCCCACAATCCGATGGAGATCAATTATGTCCTTTGCAGTCTCGATGCACACTACTGACCCTCACATTGCCGCTTCAATGTACTCAATCCTGATGGCGGTCGCCAACGTTGGAACCGGGATAGGCCTGGGATTAAGTGGAGTAATGGCAGATGGGATTGGTTTTCGAGCGACATTCATTATTCTGGCATTATCCAATCTGTTAGCATTGCTAATGCTTCCCGCAATTTTCCATTCAAAAACCCAAAGAGCCATATCCGTCACAGAGTAGAGAAATGACACATCAAAATATTTCTCAGACAATGTCTCCTGCCATCACCACGCTAGTGTTCGATGGGGGTGAAACTTTGATGCGCGTTTTTCCCCAATACGAAGGTCCAATGGTTAACTGGCCTGAAGTGTCCATAATAGAGGGGGTCCAACAAACTATCGCTCGTCTGTATGGGAAGATGAAGCTGGTTGTTGCTACCAATGCCCGCGACTCCTCCGCCGACCAAGTGCGGGCTGCCTTACAACGCGTCGGTATTGCTCACTACTTTACAGCCATCCTTACCTATAACGAAATAGACAGCCGAAAACCGGATCCAGGATTTTTTGAAGCGATTTGCCGTATGACCTCTTCCTCTCCTAACCAAATCGTCATGGTGGGTGATGAATATCCAGCAGATATGATCGGTGCAATCCAGGCAGGATGGAAGGCGGTCTGGTACAACCCACGCTGCCGACCTTGTCCCGGTTTGATACCGATCCATCAAGGTGAGATCCACTCCCTGGAAGATCTACCCGATGTGCTGGATAACCTCATCTTGCCCGACCTGCCCACAGCCTTTTTCTGGGTGCTTGAACAAGGAGCCTCGGCCAATATGCTGGTCCACGTCCAATTGGTCGCTGCACTTTGCTATCAGCTTGCGCTTTGGCTGAGTTTACAAGGTGAAAAAGTCAATCCTATCCTGGCTCATCGTGGTGGCCTGTTACATGATCTGGCTAAGATTCACTCATCTCGAAAGAAAAATACAAATGCACTTTACAATGAACCAGATCATGGAGAATTAGCAGCCCAATTACTGGAAAAGAAGAATCAACCGTCATTAGCTGAGATAGCTCGCCGGCATATATTATTCACCTTGCTGGAGGAAGAACGCCACCCACGTACCTGGGAAGAAAAACTGGTATATTTTGCCGATAAGCTGGTTGAAGCTAACCAGATTGTCCAATTGGAAGATCGCCTTCTGGCTTTACAGAAGCGGTATTCGCTCAATCCTGGACGCTTGAATCAACTCAAACCGGCATTACTGGAATTGCAAGCAGATATCTGTCAGCATGCGTCAATTCCGGTAATAGAACTCGTCCCTCGGTTAAGAGAAGCTTTCCTTCATCAAAATTAGGTTCTGGTTATTTCCTGCTACTGAGTTGAGGGGTTGAAATAGTTATAAACTGCCCGGGAAAGGTTAGCAACTAACTGGTTAGCAGGATCAAACACCAATTGCTGCCGGTTATTCAGAAAGATAGTCAGGATATAATTTCCCCCGGGACTATACACAATAGCTACATCGCCGATGGTGTGTAGCAGACCATCATTTTCTGTAATCCATCCATGCTTGTTTGCAATTTGGGTTCCTTCTGGCAAGCCCGCCTGGATTAATACCCCGATCCGGTTCCGAGACAGGTAAGTCAACATGGTACGGCATTCATTCTGGCTGATCTGTCCAGGAAATACGGCAGCAAAGGTACCGCCACCCGAATCAGCACATTGGTATAGATCATCCAACAACATCGCCATATCCAAAGGGGTTGTCTGATTATAGTCATCCGGTTGAGTATTGGTATCCGTACGCAGGTTTGCCGGGGTTTTAATCCGTTCCAACAGCGGTGCACCGGGATAGAAGTAGCCAGCTAAAAAGGTGTTTATCAATCCTAAGCTTTTTAGATCCGCTGCGACTTGGAGTGGACCAAGGTTTGGGTCCATGACCAGCTTCATCAACTGATCCGCCGCGTCATTTTCGGAACGTTCGATCATCAATTCCAGCAAGCTGGTCACATCTGGCGGAGTTGGTTCGCTTTCTCGGCGGAAAACTGAGACCATGATCGGGATTTTCATGGTACTGGCAGCAGTGAAGGCAATATCAGGTTTCAAATCTCGACCTTGCTGATAAGCGAAATGTATCTCTTGAGAAGTCTGCAGATCAAGCAGATAAAGCTCAGTAATTCCATCAAATTCAGAAACAGAGATGATCTGCCTTAATAGAATCTCCAAATTTTGAATAGTAGGCCGGGGTGGATTGATGATGTTAAATGACAGATTGACCACCCTGGAATTCGGGGAACGTAAAGCGTCTTCAATCAATTGGACTGCCCGGTCAATATCCAGTTCCTTACCTGGTTCGCCCTTGTCAAAATTAACAGTCCCTGCCACAGGTAAAGGTAAAGAAGGTAGTTGGTCGTAGCGCAATGCAACCTCTTGGGTCAGGAATGAACGCAAGCGGTCTTCCGAAATCCGGGAACGCAATGGAACCTCGGAGGGTGCCGCCAACCGGTTCCAAAGGTAATCCCAAAATGCGTTCCAAAAGGGTTGGTTCCGACGTTGTAAATCCGCTGCCGCCAACATCGCCTGCAAATCAATTTCAAACCCGACCACTGAAGGCTTTATCTGGATAACAGCATTGCCATAATGTAATTCGACGGGTACCCCATAAGCTTGTATCAGCCGGTCAGCTGCTTGCTGTTGGCTCAATCCGCCAGCGGGAATTCCAGCAATGATCATTCCAGGAGGTAGCATTGCCCTGATTCGGCTATACGAAATCACCTGCTGGACCAAAAGCAAAGCTGCAATTATTATTAATGCCAGCGATCCCCACCGAAGGATAGAAAATGCACCTCTTCTCACAGGTTACTCCGAGATTAAAGGATTGTTCCCAAATTTCCAACGCGATTTTACCAGATTCATTGCTGATTGACAGCTTTTCCTGCAATGGGTATACTTACAATTCTGATGCTCTTATCTTGATTTATTATGGAGGGAAACCTTGAAAAAAGCGCTTATCACCGGAATCACCGGGCAGGATGGTTCATATCTTGCCGAGTTGTTACTTTCAAAAGGCTACGAAGTTCATGGGGTAATTCGGCGCGCCAGCACCTTCAACACTCGTCGAGTAGATCATATCTATAAAGACCCTCATTCTAATGAAAACCGGGTCCACATGTTTTTACATTATGGTGACGTATCCGTGCCGGAAACGCTTTGGGATTTAATATACAATATCCGCCCAGATGAGATCTATCACCTGGCAGCCCAAAGCCATGTACGGGTCAGCTTTGACATGCCCGAATATACCGGTGAAGTCACCGGTCTGGGCACAATTCGAATCCTGGAAGCAATTCGAAAAAGCCGCATCAGTACGCGCATGTACCAGGCATCTTCAAGCGAGATGTTTGGCAGTGCTGCTCCTCCTCAAAATGAAAGCACACCCTTTGAACCTCGTAGTCCCTATGCTGCTGCGAAGGTCTATGCTTATTGGGTAACTCGCAATTATCGGGAAGGCTACAATATCTTCGCCAGTAACGGCATCCTCTTCAACCATGAATCTCCCCGTCGTGGTGAGACCTTTGTTACCCGTAAGATCACAAGAGCCGTAGCTGCCATCCTGGCTGATAAACAGCGTTTCCTCTACCTGGGTAACCTGGATTCACGCCGGGATTGGGGTTATGCTCCGGAATATGTCGAAGCAATGTGGACGATTCTTCAGCAAGATAAACCCGTTGATTATGTAATCGGGACTGGGGAAGCCCATACTGTGCGTGAATTTCTTGACGAAGCCTTTGGATATGTAGGCCTTGATTGGCATGATTATGTCCGCATAGATTCTCGCTATCTTCGCCCCACCGAGGTTGATTACCTCCTGGCAGATCCTTCGCGTGCCCGTCGCGATCTCAACTGGGAACCCAAAGTACACTTCAAAGAGTTAGTGCGTATCATGGTCGATGCGGATATCGAGCTGATTGGATTGAAAGCACCTGGCGAAGGAAAGCATATCCTGGAAGAAAAATTCACTGGTTGGCACCGTTGGGAATCGCAAGTGATCAGCATGGAACCTTAACCGATGCCTTCGATTCTATTTGTTTGCACTGCAAACATCTGTCGGTCACCAATGGCGGTCGCGCTTTTCCTGGCACGTTTACAGCAAACACAATTAGAATGGCGTTCTTGGAAAGTGGAATCAGCTGGCACCTGGGCTGACTTTGACCAACCGGCCTGTCTTGAGGCTCAACAGACTATGGCCCGGCGAGGTTTGGATATCAGCTTTCACAGATCACGCGAGGTCAATCCATTTTTACTGGAGCAATTCAATTTAATCCTCACCATGGAGAAAGGCCAGAAAGAAGCTCTCCGTTTTGAGTTTCCGAAGGTTGCCGACCGGATTTTCATGCTCAGCGAGATGACCGGAACGGAAGTAAACGTCCGCGATCCGATTGGAGAACCTATCAACGTCTTTGAAGCAGTTGCAGACCAGATCGACAGCTTACTCATACGCGGCATGGAGCGGATCATTAAATTATCCAACAGCTGATAGCATCGACTTTATTGGTAGGCATTAAAGATACCCAACACCAAATCCGCATAATAATACCCAACATCATGTGGGCCATAAGAGTATAGTGCCTCGCGTACGTCTCCATATTTGCGGACCAGCCCACCAAGCATGCGGGTGCCATAAGATATATTGAATTCCGGGTCAAACAACTCTTCCATAGTCGGGCGCGAAGAGAAGCACGGCCCGCCCGAGCATATAAAATTCGCTGCCAGACCATCCCTGGGCATTACTTGCATCAACCCTACTGCTCCGCTGTATGAATAAGCCTGAGGATCCCCACCACTCTCCTGTAGGATAACTGCTGCAATCAGACGGGGATCCATGTTTTCCTCACCCGCATACCGTTCGATCAGATTACACCAACGGCGAATAGATTCTGGATACCTCAAGCCTATGGAACACTCATCTTGAGAACGAGCAGCTTGTGTCGGGCTGGTTTTCTTCTGCTGCTTTTTAACTTGCTTGGTGGCCTGCTTGGCAGGTTGTGTCGCCTGAGTCTGCTCCCCCTCTGGCGACTCGGGGTCTGGTAGAAAAACCGGATCAACCTGTGGAATCATAGACTCAATGGAAGCTTTAGGAATCACAAGCTCATTGGAAGCCTGGGCTACCTGGACTGGCGTACTGGCCATCCGGACAAAAACAAAGATAAATAAACAGGCAATCCCCACCGCAAAGAATAGAACCCGGTCAAATCCCTTCATCGTATCACAACCTGAATACTAGATTTCCTGTTCTAATTATAGTACAAGTGTTCTATTAATTCAAGATGGAATAGATGAGAAATTTCAAACCTTTCTAATCTCGATAGACTAGTGCACAGGAAGGAAATTCCAGGGATTGGGGCGACCGTATTGGTCGCTGCGAAGCTCGAAATGCAGGTGCGGACCGGATGAATTGCCGGTAGATCCTACAGCACCGATCACGTCTCCCTGATAAACGTAAGAACTACAACCCACGTTGAGTGCACTAAGATGAGCATACAAGGATTGCCAACCATTGCCATGGTCTATAACAATCACGTTGCCATACCCCCAATTATTCCAGCCAGCGTAAACCACCACACCATTATCGACTGCAAAAACAGCATTACCCAACTTACCTGCAAAATCAAGACCATAATGATTGGTCTCTGGAGAATAATCAAAACCGGAAAGATAATGCTCGCTCGTTGGCCAGTTGAACGTCCCGTTGCCAATCGGTCCATCAGTTACCGTTCCACAAAAACCAGGACCAAAGATTTTAGCAACCCCAGGATTCTGCCGGGTGATCCGCGGAGCACTCCAGGAGATGAATTCGCGGTGGCCACCTGGAATCACCAGGAAAGTACCGGCTTCGATATTAGGATGACTCCAATCACCCAGTTTATCTGCAACCAATCGGTTGCCTGCCCAATTGATAATATCCTCAGGTTTTACTCCAAAGAACTTGGCTACCCCATTCAAGCCATCGCCCGCCGACCATCGATAATAAACTCCGTCTACAGGTAGAATATTCAACTCCTGACCGGGACGCAGGCGGTGAGGGTCATCCACCAAAATATAATAATTTCCCCAAAGGATGGTCTCCGGTTTTAAGTTGAACTTCTGTGCAATACCGAAGATCGTATCGCCTTTTTGGACAATATATTTTTCCACTTCTACTCGTGGCTTGGCCGGTATGTTTGTATGGAGTTGTGCCAGCCGGACCAATCCATTGGTATATGAGCTGACCCCAAAAACAGCCATTGTTGGCTGTCCAATGGTGGCCGTAGCTGAAGGCAGAGGTGCAGCCTCGACCACCTCGCTGCTACCGGGAGGATTTGCCGTTCCAGCCAGGTAAAAATTCCTCATGACCCAGACAACCAGGAGAATCAAGACGATCGAGGCTAACGCGGTCCCCAATCGCAGGGAAACCTCGCCTAACCCCAATCGTAATAAACCCTCCCAAATTTGCCCCCAACTTAGCCGCTTTTTGACAGACACCGGCGTGGTCGGGATATCATGCTGATCTAGATCTGAACCGGGTTCCGGCTCCCCTGCTTGAAATTCCATCGGAATGGAATCATCATTAGGCTGAGGCGTCGGTTGTTCAAATGCCATGGATAAATCTACCTCTTTGGGTATCATAACATATCCAGCAAGCAGGGTCAAGCGAACCCAATTGCTTCCGATCTGGTCAGTAGAAAGTTGGATATTCGGCTTGAGAAAGGTCCGGGGATTCAATAGTAGATGATTGGCAGCTTCCTGATAACCTCACTCCTCAGTCTGCAGCTTATAACCAAGTCGGTCCACATTCAATATCAAGTCCATTTCTGGCGCAATTTTTTCAAACTTTCGGCGCAACAGATAGACGACATATTTTGTTCGCTTGCGAATATCCGGAGAATCTTCCCCCCAAACTGCCTGCGAAATAGCAGGATAGCTGACGATAGCTGGAGCATGCTTGGCAAGCGTAGCAATCACCGCAAATTCCTTGGGAGTCAAACGGATGCTGTGATCGCTAAATAGCACTTCCTGGGTCATCAGGTCGACCACCAGGTTCACCTTAGGAAATACCAACCGGCTAATCTCATTGGATTTTCCAGCGCGCCGAAGGACAGCGTTTACCCGAGCAACGACTTCTGCATTGTAAAAAGGCTTGGTGACATAGTCATCCACACCATTATGCAACCCTCGAACAATTTCCTCTTTTCCACTCAAGGCAGAGACAATGATTACAGGAATATTAGACATCTGGCGCAGGTGCTGCAAGGTCTCCCAACCGTCCATTTCGGGCATCATCAGATCTAATAGGATCAGGTCAGGTTTATATTCCATCACCTTACGGAGGGCTTCTTGCCCATTCAATGCACTCAATACATTGAAACCGGCAATCCGGAGGATTTGCTTCAGAAGGAAGATCGTATCTAACTCATCTTCCACTACCAGCACCTTCTGCCGCTGGGAATTGACCTCATCCAGGTCGATTCCGGTGCCAATGCCTGCCCCATACAATGGACCAGTATCCATAGGTTTCACCATGTCAATCCCTCGCCAATCACAAAATGTACCCCATCTAATACTTTAAAAGTATTATAGGGCTAACAGATTGGTTTGTCAACAATAAAATTTTTCAATCCGATTGCGTTTCCAATCCAACCAATATATCAACCACTTCATAACCACTCTTGTTGTCGCTTAACCCATTCTGCGTAGCTCGCTTCTTACTGGATTACGTAGCGTGCCAATTCCATCAATGGAGACTTCGATCATGTCACCAGACTGAAGCGGGCCAACCCCGGCAGGTGTTCCTGTCAGGATGACATCCCCAGCGACCAATGTCATCACAGAAGATGCAAAAGCGATCAACTGCGGAACCGTGAATACCATTTCTCGCGTTGAAGCCATTTGCCGCAGGGCATCGTTCACCCGACAGGTAATCAGAACGTCGGCAGCATCTAGTTCAGTTTCTATCCAGGGCCCTAAAGGACAAAAAGTGTCAAACCCCTTACCGCGTGTCCACTGCCCATCCCGGCGCTGCAGGTCACGAGCTGTTACATCGATGCCAATGGTATAACCGAGAACATACTCAAGAGCAGTTTCAGGGGAAATCCACCGCCCTGTTTTGCCCATGACTACTGCCAATTCTGCTTCCTGTTCCACCTGCTGGGATTGCGGTGGCAGTAATATGGGTTCGTTCGGCCCGATAACTGCAGAGGGTGGTTTGAAGAATAACAAAGGTACATCAGGCACCTCGCTGTTGTGTTCCCTGGCATGCTCGACATAGTTGCGTCCGACGCAAATAATCTTGCTTGGGGTGACGGGCGCCAAAAGACGAATCCGTTCCAACGGAATATTGGCTTCCATCCTCCGATACTCCCCGAAAGGGGTCCCATCGATAAGTCCAATCCTATCCTCTAATATCCATCCGAACCTGGGTTGATCCTCGCCTTGTTGATAGCGAATAAAACGCATAGCAATATCCTCCTTCTCCTTCAATCATAACTGTGCCAGAAATATTTTATCTCGCCTCCTTCTCATCTGCTATAATTTTATAAATGGTTTAGAAATATGCAAATGTCACAAACCTGGAATAAATAGATACCCATAAGGAGATCACTATGAATTATCGACCTTTCGGGAGGACCGGTTGGCAAGTCTCATCTATTAGCTTCGGTGCCTGGGCGATTGGCGGAACCTGGGGTCAAGTAGAAGATAAGGAATCAATGGCAGCACTTCACCATTGCCTTGATCGTGGTGTGAATCTGTTTGATACCGCAGATGTATATGGCGACGGTCGTAGCGAGCGCCTCATAGCTCGCTTGCGTAAAGAACGCAAAGAGCCTTTTTATGTCATCACAAAGGCTGGCAGAAAGCTAGACCCACACATAGCCAGTGGATACAACAGGAAAAACCTGACTGGATTTGTCGAAGCCAGCCTCAAACGGTTACAGACTGACCATTTGGACCTGGTACAACTCCACTGTCCCCCGACAGAGGTCTATTACACACCGGAAGTATTTGGTGTCCTGGATGACCTGGTCAAGCAAGGCAAACTGGCTTTCTACGGGGTCAGCGTGGAAAAGGTCGAGGAAGCCATCAAAGCAATTGAATATCCGAATGTACAATCGGTACAGATTATTTTCAATATCTTCCGCCAACGCCCGGCTGAATTATTCTTTCCTCTGGCAAAACAGAAGAAGGTCGCCATCATCGCTCGTGTCCCATTGGCTTCGGGTTTGCTCACTGGAAAGATGAATAAGTCGACTACCTTCTCCCCTGATGATCACCGTGCTTTTAACCGCAAGGGCGAATCTTTTGATCGCGGTGAAACTTTCTCCGGTGTTGATTTCGATGCTGCCCTCGAAGCAGTCGAAGAGCTTCGCCCATTAGTTCCTTCAGGGGCCTCCATGGCTCAATTGGCACTGCGTTGGATCTTGATGTTTGATGCCGTCAGTTGTGCTATTCCCGGAGCAAAACGACCGGCACAGGTAGATGATAATGTTGCTGCTGCTGATCTTCCGCCATTGAACGAGACGACTATGGCAAAGATCAGAGAGATCTACGACCGTCGGATCCGTCCCTTGGTACACCATTATTGGTAAATCCAGCGCTTTTTTGAAGCAATCGGTTGGGCTTACAGAAAGGATTGGGTCTTTCGATATTTACGATAAAAATCTAAAATATTGACAAATTTATCTTGGTTATGTTATACTCTTTTTGGTATAACGATAGTTTAATGTAGAGAATATGTGCAATGAAAAGTACTCGCGATCGAATCCTCCAAACCCTTCTGTATCAACCTCGTACCAGTATTACCGAGCTGGCCAAAGCTGTTGGCATAAACGCTATCTCTGTTCGTCATCACCTCGCTAATCTCGAAGCTGATGGTCTGGTGACAGCGGAAGAGGAACGTCATGGTGTTGGCCGTCCACGGCTGGTCTACAACTTGACCGAGAAGGGCATCGAACACTTCCCAACCCGTTATCTCCGCTTGACTAATCGATTGTTGGAACAGATTAAGGAATCCCTCCCCAAACAAACAGTAGATAACCTGTTTTCAGGAATGGCCTCCGATCTTGCCTCCCAATATGCCCTTAAAGCGAAATCTCTCCCACTGGATAAGAAGCTCGATACGGTTAAAGAACTGCTTACTCAAGAAGGCTTTTCTGTCGAGTGGGAAAAACAAGGGGATCGCTATCTAATCCATGAGGTTTCCTGCCCCTACTATCATATCGGTCAGAAACACCCGGAGGTCTGTTCAGTCGACCAGATCCTGATATCGACAATCCTGTCTATTCCGGTTGAACAGGTTACCTGTGTCCTGCATGGTGATCAGCATTGTACTTATGCTCTCTCTGGCAGTTCTTTAGAGGAGAAACCTACATGAGCCAAGATTCAAATAACCAACCCATTTGGCAGGCTGAGAGCACCCATCCCGAGTTGGCTGAGGCTCTTAAAGAGGGATTTCGCGAAATCTTCGACCCGGAGATCAGGCTGAACATCATACAACTGGGCCTGATTCGCGATGTAAGCATTGAGGATGATCAGGCCATTGTTAAGATGATCCTGACTACCCCTTATTGTCCCTACGGTCCAGCACTGTTAGAGACCACTCGCCAGAAAGCAGAAGCAATTCTTGAACGACCCACTTCAATCGACCTCAGCCTGGACATGTGGGATTTCTCGATGATGGAAGAAGGCGCCCAACCGGATTGGGGGCTATATTAGGCAATATTTACGGAATGTTGGATCAAGAACGAGTTCCAGGGCGATGGTCTGGGTTTTCGACCATCGCCTTTTTTTATACAGCCTTCTGCACATCAAAAAAGCCTGCCAGTTTCGTCGCCAACCCCATATCTCCTGTCAGTCGTAACTTGCCTTGCATAAAGGCGCGCATCTCATCCAGCTTTCCGGTAAAAATATCCAAACAATCCTGAGCTTCAGCAGCGAAGATCAAGTTGGTATTATCTTTCCTGCCCTGCGTCACAACGCAGGTTTGGTCTTTAATGGTCACCACCCAGTCCCCTCCCATTTCTCCAGTCAGATGAAACAGAACTGAAGCGTTTACCCCGGCGGCTTTTTCTGGTACAAACGCTTTGGGTAGGCGGTCCATTAAGTCTTGGATTGTGATTTCCATGTAATCCACTCCTTTGTCATTTCTCAATGACCAGCCAGACATTCCCATCATGTGCTTCGCTGGTGATTCTTGCCGGCAATTCTCTATATAGATCCATTATCTGGCCTATATCCAGGAAATGACTGCGCATTTGTAGTATTTTTTCTCCAAGTGCTATCAATTTTACCCCAAGCAAGCGGATATCTGGTTCTTCAATCAGGATCCTTCCACCGGGTCTGAGAACTTGCCAAAGCATGTGGGCAGACGCCTGCTGATCAGCTACATGATGCAGGGCATCGACCATGATGATCCGGTCAAAACTCGAATCTGGAAATGGCAGTGCTTCTATCAGCGAGCATACTGGCTGCTGATCTTTTTTCTGGATTGCCTGCTTCAGCATTCCTAAGGAGGAGTCTGCAACTACGATCTGACAAGTGGTCATTTTAACCAGCGTTTTCGCAACTCTCCCAGTGCCACCAGCCGCATCCAGGATCAAACCGCGATCCGGCGGTGCAAGCAATCTCAACCATTCCTGGCTGTGGTCACCACCAAACCAATCGTCATAATGTGGGGAAATAAAATTGAAATGATCAAACCTGGGCATATCTAGAAAGGTCCCATACTTTGACGCACAGGAAAATAATACCTCTATTACTTTTCTCGCCCATTATATCCGCTTCCCTGACCCTACAAGCAACTCTTCTCCCTGTTATGGCCCCAATACGAATATAATTAATCAGATTGCCTTATCGAGGTCATCAATGCAAAATTCCATTTATATTTCTTCTTCTGACCAAATTCAATCTAACCTGAAATTCGAAGATATTATCAAAGGCCTGCAAGATCCTGAGGGATTAGTCTGGGTCAGCCTTGAAAATCCTTCCGACAGCGAACTCTCATCGATCCTTACGGATTGCTTTCAGTTCCATCCCTTGGCCATCGAGGATTGCCAGACTCTCGGCTATCAGGCACCTAAGGTAGACGATTTCGGAAGCTATATCTTTATCATCGCTCACGCCATACACCCACACCCCGATATGGAACTTGAGACACTCGAGCTTA
>Ga0315268_10003233_pt1 | contig 18024 bp, 17 predicted proteins | sample C1_top_MG_FD_204535 | JGI IMG/M metagenome (GOLD analysis project Ga0315268, IMG submission 204535) | Sediment microbial communities from Yellowstone Lake, YNP, Wyoming, USA - C1_top | ecosystem: Environmental > Aquatic > Freshwater > Lake > Sediment | place: USA: Wyoming | collected 2017-08-01
TTGGCCGCCGGTTCGCGGTCCCCGCAGCCGACGAAGCCGACCTGCTCGTCGAGATCTACCGTCTGGCCGGCCTCGACGTGGCGCGCGACCCGGCAGCCGCCCGTGCGGCCGCGGACGCGCAGGTCGAGATCACCCGCGCCACGGGTGCCCTCGGTGGCGTTCGTGGCAACGCGGCGCTCCTCCGCCACGCGGACGGCGCGAGCCGCGAGGAGGTCCTCGCCTACCTGGAGCGGTACCTGCTCACGACGCCGGACCGTGCGGCGAAGCGGCTGGAGTTCATCGACCATCCGCTCTGGCGCACGTACGTCTTCGTCTACTTCGAGGGCGAGCGGCTCCTGTCGCGCTGGCTCGAGCGCGTCCCACCGGCCGACCGGGCGGCCCGCTTCGGGCGCCTCCTGACCGAGCAGCTCACGCCCGGCGCGATCGTCGACGAGCTTTCGGAGCCGACGCCTACTCGCTGATCGCCCGCTCCAGGAGCACGCGGTCCTCGCCCGGCCCGTCCCAGTTCTCGAAGGCCGGCACGCCGTACAGCCTCCGGCTGCCTGGTCCCGCGTTGGGGGTGAAGCCCAGGGCTGCGAAGAAGCCAAGCGCCTGTCGATTGTCCGGTGGGCAGGCGGCCGTCAGGCAGGAAGCGCCGGCGTGCGCCTGGGCCTCCGCGAAGCGGCCCACGAGCGCCCGCCCGATCCCACGACGCCGGAACTCCGGGTCCACGGCGAGCCGCTGGATCACGGCCTCGTCAGCGTGGTCGGGAGAGGTGAACCCGAGCAGGATCCCCAGCGGCCGGCCGCTTGTGTCGTCCTCTGCCAGCCACGACGTGCCCGCGACGTGCCGCGACCAGGCGCGGCCGGGTCCGACGGGTCCGCGCTGGTCGGACCAGTCGCGGAGGCGCGCCTCGAGCGCCGCCAGGTCAGGCTCGTCGGGATGGCGCAGCGTGTACGCAGGCGCCGGACGGCGCTCTGGCGGCTGGTCGGGCGGGAACCAGTGGTCGAATGTCGGGAAGTCGGGCATCGAAACGCCTCCGTTGCTCAGCGGGTTCCGGCGAGCGCTCCCGTCGCAGCCGCCGCGAACTGCAGCGGGACGAGGAGGCCGTAGACTTGGTCGAGGAAGTCGAGCGGGCCGAGGTACGCCCCGGACAGCCCCCAGTTGGCCGCGAGCGCAGCCGCGACCGCTGCGAGGGCAAGCGACACGGCCAGGAGGCGGCGCGTGCCCGCCCCGACCCGCGACCCGGCGCCATGTCGGACGAACGCACCCACCACGAAGCCGAGCGTCGCCGCCACGATGAGCAGTCCTCCGGTCGCGAGCAGCAGCACCGCGCACGCGACGTGGATCGCCGACCCGATCGCCGCGGCACCCAGGCCCAGCAGAGCCGCCCTGCGCAGGCCACCGGTCTCGCGGCCGCCGGCCGCGGCCGGCCCGTGTGCCGGGGTCGGCCCGCCCGCGCCGAACCGCTCGGACGGCGCACGCTCCAGGAGCCGTCGTGGCGGGACCTCGCCTGGATCGCGATCGGGCATGGCGTCGATGGTACCCGCCTCGCCGGGCGCCGCCATCTGCCCCGTGGCGGTCCCCGGCGCCTCCCGCCCGACCGGCCGCGACGCGACCGTCGGAAACCCGACCGGGTAGACTTCGAGCCGTGAGCCATCCCGCCCTGGGCCTCCCGATGCCAGACATGACCGCGGGCTTCCCCGCTGCTGCGGACCGCGTCCGGGCGTCGCGCGCCCAGCTTGCCGTCCGTGCTCTGGAGGCGGCTGTGGGCCGCGATCCAACGCTGCGCGAGCGTCTCGGCGAGACCGGCCTGCGGCGCCTGCTCCGCGACACGGATGGGTTCCTGGAGCGAGTTGCGCGCGCGGTCGGCTCCGGCAGCCCGGCCCAGGTCCGGGAGTGGGCGGAGTGGGTGGCGCCGGTCTTCCGTCGTCGCCACATCCCCATGGACGACCTGATCTCGCTCTCCGAGGGGGTGCGGGTGGCGCTGGCCGCCGTCCTCTCGGACGAAGAGCGTGCCCCCGCGGACGCAGCCCTCGACGAGGGGATCGCCGTGTTCCGCTGGCATCGTGGCATCTCGGGCGATGCGCGGAAGCGGAACCGCTTCCTGGCGGCCATCTACAAGGGCGGCTGACCGATGACCATCAAGTGGGTGCAGGTCGATCCGCTCGTGATGAACGGCGAGCCGTTCTGCTACGGCAGCCGGCTGACGGTTCGCCAGCTGCTGGAGATGCGGCGGACCGGCTACGACCTTCCCCGGATCCTGACCGACAACCCGGAGCTGCGCTGGCTCGGCATCGCGTCGGCCTACTGCTACGCCGCGGACCATCCCGACCGCTACGCGGAGTTCCTGGCGTCCGACGGATCGCTGGTCGGGCCGGGCTTCAGCGAAGCGGAGGCGGCCGGCCTGCCCGACGAGCTGCGCCGGCCGGGCGTGGTCGTCGGCGTCGCGGCGACCGCCCGCGCCTGAGGCAACAACCCGCCAGCGCGTCCCGACCCACCGTGCAGCGAGTCGCGGTCAATTCCGACCTGCGGACTCGTCTTTCGGGTCATCGGTGCTACCCTTCCGGAGAGTCGTCGCGATCCCGCGGCACCATCGAGAGCCACCCATGACCGATCAGCCGACCATCGCCGACACCGCCGCCATGCCTGCCGCCGCTCCCGCTTTCGATCTTGAGCGGCGCGCAAAGGAGCTCGCGATCCTCGACGCCCTGCGCGAGGTGGTGGATCCGGAGATCGGGATGAACGTCGTGGAGCTGGCGCTCATCAAGCAGGTGATCCTGGGCGAGACCGAGTCGGAAGTGAAGATGATCCTCACGACGCCGTTCTGCCCGTACGCTGGCTCCATGATCGCGCAGGTCAAGGAGCAGGCCGAGTCCGTGCTCGACCACCCCGTGAAGGTGACCCTGCTCGCCGAGCGCTGGGATCCGCGCGACGCGGGCCTCATGTGGTGAGTGCCGAACCACCTGCCGTGCGGCCCGCCTCCGCCGTCGCCACGAAGAAGGGCGACGACGGCACCACCGGCCTCCTCTTCGGCGGCGAGCGCATCCCGAAGGACGACCTCCGCGCCGAGGCGTACGGGACCCTGGACGAGACCGTGGCGGCCCTCGGGCTGGCCCGCGCCGAGCTGGACCTGAAGCGGCGCCTCGACACGCTCCCGGCGGCGCTCGCCGAGATCGCGCCACTCGTCCTTCGGATCCAGCGCGAGCTCTTCGTGGCGGGCGCGGAGCTGGCCGCGAACCCCGCCGCGTGGGATCGGCTCCAGGACGGGACGACCCGCGTCTCCGCGGCCATGGTCGAGGGGATCGAAACGCTCCTCGCCGACTACGAAGCGCGGATCGCGTTCCCGAAGGAGTTCGTGGTGCCCGGCGAGACGCGAACGAGCGCTGCCCTTGAGCTTGCCCGGACCATCGTCCGGCGGGCGGAGCGGCGGGCGGTCACGCTGCATCGCGCGGGACTCGTGCCGGGGCCGCACCTGCTGGCGTACCTCAACCGGCTCGCCGACCTGCTGTGGGTCCTGGCGCGCGCCGCCGAGCAGGCCGAATCACGACCGGCCTCGGTAGCCCGGGTCCGGGTGCCCGCCGGCCGGCGCTGATGCACCCGCTGGTGCCCGGTACCCGCCGCGTGCAGCCTTTCGAGACTTCGCCAGAATAGGATGCCGGAGCCACCGCTCCGCCACGCCACGAAGGAGATCGCGTCCATCATGATCACCAACCCGTACGCCGCGCCGAGCCGGGTGGGCGTCCGCCCGGATGCCCGGCTGGCGCAGGCGTTCCTGACCCAGGCCTTCTTCTGGATGTTCCTCGGGCTGCTGCTCACCACCGGCATCGGCGCCGTCGTCGCGGGCATGTCCGACACGCAGCTCACCAATCTTGCCGGCCTCGCGATGCCGTTGATCATCGGCCAGCTGGTGCTGGCGTTCACGCTGACGCTTGCCATCCGCCGGATCCCCGCCACCGTCGGGCTGCTGCTGTTCTTCGCCTATGCCGCGATGACGGGCGTCACCCTCGGGTTCATCCTGCGCGTCTACGACCTCGGCAGCGTGCTGGCAGCCGGGAGCGCCGCCGCGGCCGTCTTCGGCGCCGCCGCGCTCTACGGAGCGGTGACGAAGCGCGACCTCTCGAACCTGGGCGCCTACCTCTTCATGGGCGTGATCGGGCTCATCGTGGCGAGCGTGGTGAACATGTTCGTCGGCGGGAGCCTGCTCAGCTTCGGCATCTCGGCGGCCGGGGTCGTGATCTTCACGGTCCTCACTGCCTACGACGTGCAGCAGATCCAGAGCGGCGCGTTCGCGGCATGGGCCGGGGCCATGGAGAAGGGCGCCGTGATGGGCGCCTTCAAGCTGTACCTGGACTTCATCAACCTCTTCTTCATGCTGCTCCGGCTCTTCGGCAACCGCCGCTGAGCTACGCCGCGCCGGTCCGCGCGATGCCCGAGAGGTCGCGCACGCGATCCCTGATGAGGGCCGCCTCGGTATCGAGCGCGGGGAGCGGCCTCGCGAAGAAGTATCCCTGGCCGCGATCGCAGCCGAGGTCGATGACGGCGGCGAGCTGCTCGGCCTCCTCGATCCCCTCGGCCGTCACCTCCATGCCCAGGCCGTGGGCGAGCGCCGAGACCGCCGCGATGATCGAGTGGTTCGTCCCCGGGACTCCCAGGCCAGCGACGAATGCCCGGTCGACCTTGATGCTGTCGAGCGCCATCGTCGAGAGGTACGCGAGCGACGAGTAGCCGGTCCCGAAATCGTCGAGCACGAGGCGAACCCCGAGCTCGCGGAGCGCGCGCAGGGTCGCCCCGGTCGCGGCCCCATCGCTCATGGCCACCGTTTCGGTGATCTCCAGCTCCAGGGACGAGGCGGGAAGGCCGCTCTCGGAGAGGACGCCGGCCACGGTGGCGGCGAGGTCCGGCTGGGTGAACTGGCGACCGGAGAGGTTGACGCTCACCGTGAGGGGCGGCTCCGCCGGCAGGGCGAGCTGCCACGCGCGCGTCTGGCGGCACGCTTCCGCCAGCACCCATTCGCCGATCCCCAGGATCAGCCCGGTCTCCTCGGCGAGCGGGATGAACGCAGCCGGGCCCAACAGGCCGCGGGTGGGGTGCTCCCAGCGGACCAGCGCTTCGTGGCCGACGACCGCGCCCGTTCGGAGGTCGACGAGGGGTTGGTAGTGGAGCCGCAGCTCGTTCCGCTCAACCGCCCGGCGGAGGTCGCTGTCCAGCTCCAGCCGCGCCATGGATGCGCCGCCCATGCTGGACTCGAAGACGGCGACTCGGTCCACCGCGTTGGCCTTCGCGCGGTACAGCGCGATCTCCGCGTCGCGGAGCAGATCCGCGGCGCCGCCACCGCCGGCCGTCGCGACCGCCACCCCAACGCTCGCGCCGACGTTGATGTCGCGGCCGTCCACGGGGAAGGGCGCCGCCAGCGCGTCCACCAGGCGCTCCGCGATCAGTCGCGCACCGACTTCGTCGGCGATCCCGTCAAGAAGCACCGCGAACTCGTCGCCTCCGAGCCGGGCCAGCGTGTCACCGGGCCGGATCGCCTCGCTGAAGCGTCGGCCGACCGACGCAAGGATCTGGTCGCCGACCGCGTGACCCAGGCTCTCGTTGACGACCTTGAAGCGGTCCAGGTCCAGCAGCAGGAGCGCGACGGGTGCCGTTTCGCCGGGCCGCGTCCACGCGAGCGCGTGCGTGGTCCGGTCGAGGAAGAGCGCGCGGTTCGGCAACGACGTCAGCGTGTCGTAGAACGACTGGCGGGCGAGCCGCTCCTGGATCGCCCGCCGCTCGCGGATGTCGCGCACGGCCGTCGCGCGCGCGGGCGCCTCATCCAGGTACGGGATTGTCCGGCCGATGAGCTCAACGGCGGCCTCGCTGCCGTCGGCCAGCAGCACCAGCGTCTCGAAGGGGGCGTCGTTGTCCACCGCCAGCCGCCCCGCAAGGGTCGGACGCGCCGCGGCCGGGAAGAGCTCCAGCACCGGCGTCCCCGTGACCTGGTCGCTCGTCAGCCCGAAGAATTCGACGAAGGAATGGTTGACCTCGAGCACGGTCCCGTCGCGGTGGATCACCAGCGCCTCGAACGACGCGTCGGCCAGGCGTCGCAGACGATCGCCCTGCGCACGCAGTTCCTCCTCCGACCGCGCGCGCGTCGCCAGCTCCGTGCGTGCCGCCGCGTGGAGGCGGGCGTTCTCCAGCGCCACCGACGCCAATCGTGCGAACCGCGCCAGCGCGGCCACGTCCGTGTCGTCGAACTGGCGCCCGCTTTCCCCGGCGGCGAGGCCGATCACGCCGATGACGTCGCTCCCCGAGGTGAGGGGCACCCCGACAACCGAGCCCAGCCGGCCCAGGCGCTCGAGGCCCGGGGCGCGCCGCGCCCAGCCTTCGTAGTCGTCGACCAGCACGGGCACCCCGGAGGCCCACACGCGGCCGTCCACCCCTTCGCCGCGCTCCAGTCCGACGTCGTCCAGCGCGGTGAGGGAGCCCAGGCCAACCGCGAGTCGGAGGCGCTCTCCCTCCGGATCCACCAGGTAGAGATACCCGTTCGGCGTGCCGGCCAGCGTCGCCGCGCGCGTGACGATCGTCTCCAGCAGCTCATTCGGGTCGCGCCGGGCCATCAGCGTGAACGTGGACTCGTGGATCGCCGCCTCGTATTCCGCGCCGCGACCCGCGGTCGAGTTACCGGACGCGAGCCGTGCCTGTCGCCGGGCCGCCTTCTCGAGGTAGAGCCCCGCATCGGCCAGCATCACGAGGTCGTCTTTCGTGCGCCCGTCGGCCGGGAACATCGCAATCCCGATGCTGACCGTGACCCGCGGCCCGTCGTCGGGACCGGGGAGCGTGTCCACTGCGGCTGCCAGCCGGTCCGCGATTGCCTGCGCCTCCACCCGGCCGACGCCGGGCAGGAGCACGGCGAACTCGTCGCCGCCGTAGCGATACACACCGTCGCCGTCGCGAACTCCGGCCAGCAGTGCCTCCGCGACGGCCCGCAGGAGCCGGTCGCCCGCCGGATGGCCGCGGCTGTCGTTGTAGGCCTTGAACGCATCCAGGTCCAGCATGAGCAGGGCGAACGTGCCCACCGCGGCGGCCGCGGCGGGAGCCAGGAGATCATCCACGGCCGCCTGGAAGGTGCCGTGGTTGCGGAGGCCGGTCAGCGCGTCGCGCTCCGCCCGGAGCTCGGCGGTATGGATCGCCTCCGCCGTCTGGAGCGCGATCGAGGCCTGGCCCGCGAAGAGCTTGACGAGCTCGAACTCGTCGGGGGTGAAGTATGCCCCCGCCTCGCCCATGCGCCCGACGTTCAGCGTGCCGATCACGTCGCCGCCCACGCGGAGCGGGACCACGATCAGCGACTCCGCCTCCGCCGGCGTCCCGGGGATGTTCATCGCGCGCGGATCCAGGTGGGCGTCGTTGGCGAGGACGGCTTCGCCGCGCTCCACAGCCCAGCCGGTCAGGCCGCTGCCCAGGGCGATCTTCTCGGCCAGGATGATCTCCGCGAAGCGGTCGCGCGCCAGCACGGCGACGCGGACGTCGAGCTGGCGGTCCAGGCGATAGATGGTCAGGTTGTCATACCGCACCACCGTCTTGAGGCCATCGGCGATCAGCTCCAGGACGACCCGGGGATTGCCGGAGCCGAGCAGGGTCTCGTTCACATCCAGCAGCGCGCGCTGGCCGGCGAACCGATGCTCCAGCTCCGCCTGCTGGCGGCCCAGCCGCTCCATGTTCTCGGCGTTGGCCAGCGACTGGGCGGCGAAGCCGGCGAAGATCGAGAGGGTCGTAAGATCGTCAGCCGAGTACCGGTCGAAGCCCTTCTTCGACACGACGATGACGCCGCGAACCACGTCTTCGTACGCCATCGGAGCGAGCAGCATGGAGTCCGGTTCCTCGTCCGGGCCGACCGTCAGGCGGCGCGGGTCGCGGCGCGCGTCGGCGACCCGGAGGGGCGCGTTGTTGGCGGCAACCCAGCCGGTGAGGCCACGCCCGATCTCGACGCGGAGCGTCTCCGGGGACGGGTCGGCCGTGCCGAGGAAGACCCCGCCGAACGCGATCGGCTCGCACATCCCTGCGACGTGGTCGACTGCATAGACGCGCGCCGTGTCGGAGTCGAAGAGCTTCCGGATCTCCGCGACGATGGCCCGCCCGATCGCGGCGACCTCGTGGATCCGGTTCAGGTTGCCAGCAAGGTCCTTGATTGCCTCGAGACGGGCCGCGAACGCCTGCACGCGGCCGTAGAGGCGCCCGTTCTGGATCGCGACGGCCATCTGGCCGGCGAACGCGACAGCCAGGTCCAGGTCGTCAGGGGACCAGGCGCGGGGCGTGGCATTCGACAGCACGAGCAGCCCCAGCGGCTCATCGAGCACGACGATCGGGACGTAGCAGTCGGTCCCCGTGTCGCCCTGGCGGGATCGGGGCCGGCCCGCTCGTGGCAGCGCCGGCCGGCCCTCGATCACCTGCGCCCGGCGTTCCCTGACGGCGCGCAAGGCGACCGCGCCCGCTCCGCGCCGGGGCAGCGACATGGCGCCACGCGGAGCGCCCGTGACGGCCTCGACGAACGGCTGGCTGAGGCCTCGCTGGGCGGCGAGGCGGAATGGGCGCTCGCCTTCCTCCACGGTCCACAGCCCGGCCCGCTCCGCGCCGAACAGGTCCATCGCGTGGCGCAGCACGTGCTCGAAGATTCGCGCGAGATCACGGTGGCCGCTCACCTCGGCCGCGATCCTCTGGACAGCGGCGTCGCGGTCGGCGACCGCCGCCTTGTGCCCGCGGCGCACGCGGCGGAACGCGGCAGGAACGGCAGGAACGGCAGGAACGGCGGGTCCGGCGGGCCCCTGTGGCGTCCCGACGGTGGAGCGGGATGGAACGACCACGGGCCGGTGATTCTCCTCGCGTGGACAGCAGGTGGTGGCGCCGTTCAGCACGCGAAACGACAGGCGCACCGTAGCAACAGGGTGTGGCGGCGACGATGACCCGGGAGTACCCCCCGCGCGGGGGACCCGGGCCGCCTACAGCGGGAGCGCGAACCCGAGCAGGCGGATTCCCGGTACGGGCTCCCAGTCGCGGTCTGGCCGCCGGATGAAGCCGAGGCGCGCGTAGATCGCCTGGGCGGCGCGCATGTAGGGCAGCGAGTGCAGGAAGATCGCCGCGCGGCCGTCCTCTCGCGCCCGCGCGATGCAGGCCGCCGCCAGCGCGGTCCCGACGCCGCGGCCGCGTGCCGTCGGGTCCACGGCCAGCATCCGGATCGCGGCCTCGCCCGGCTCCAGGAGCTCCGCCCAGGGGCTCTCAGGGCCCGGGACGTAGGTGACGCAGCCGAGCAGCGTTCCCTCGACGTCGTCGACCGCGGCGAGGACCACGGCCTCGCGTGCGCGTCGGGCGACGTCGCGCAGCTCCGGCTCATAGCCGGGCTCGTCGAACTCGGGCAGTGATCGGTACGCGGTCACCACCAGCTCGCCCAGGCGGACGTGCTCCTCCGGCCGGGCCTCGCGAACGACGACGGGCATGCGCCGCCTCACTCCCCGGCGGCGCGGCGGAGGCGCACGAAACGCCGGTTGACCACGAAGCCGACCCGCTCGTACAGGCCGACGGCGCCGGTCGGGTTCTCCGTGTCCACCCCGAGCGAGGCCGCTTCCATCCCGGCGGCCGTGAATGCCGTCATGCTCCGGATCAGCAGGGCGGTCGCGAGGCCGCGTCCGCGCCATTGCCGCCGGACGCCCAGTTGACCGATCCATGCGTCGCGGACGGCGCTCGCGGCCCAGTCCGCCTCGCTGCAGTAGTTGGCGCTGTACCCGGCCACCTCGTCGCCTGCAAGCGCGACGAACGAGAGGTCGGACCGAAAGTGGGGGTCGCCCACGAAGTCCCGATCCCAGTCCTCTGCCTCCACCGGCTCCGAGCCCCAGTGGTCGGCGAAGGCCTCGTTGTGGGCAACGCGGACCGCCTCGGCGTGCGCCGCGTCGTAGGGCACGATCCGGACACCGGTCACGGCTGGTTCCGCGGGAATCGCCGCGGCGAGGTCGCGGCGCATGTCCATGTAGTGGCGGACGGGGGCAAATCCGTGCGCGACGTGCAGCTCGATCGCGCCCGTCGAGGTCAGGTCCCGGAACGCCTCGAGGACGCGCGGCAGGTCCGCGGGTTGCCCCGCGAGCGTCTCCTTGCCGCGAGCGATGGCCCACTGGAGGAGCTGCGTCCCGATCCCGCGGCCGCGCACCGCGGGATGCGTATCCCCGTCAAGGAAGACGCGGCGGGCCAGCTGCGCGTGGAACCGCTCGTGGACGATCGCCCAGCCTGCGAGGCTCCCGTCGCAGAGCGCGAGCCCGAGCGTGTTCGTGTCAGCTGGCGCCCGGGGGTCGGTCAGTACGCGGATGAGGTCGTCCAGCGTCCGGACCTCCTCGCCGCCGTCCGCCACCCGCGCTGCCTCGACGGCCGCCTCGAGAGCGGCCGCGTCGCTCTGCGCCAACGGGCGCCACGTGGCACCGGGCAGGATCGGGTCGACAGGGAGCGTCGGAGCCATGCCGCGATTCTGCGCCCGCCGATGAGGGTCTGTGTGTCTCCGTTCCATGCCCCCGACGGTGACAAAGTCACTGGCCGCTTAGCTCGGACAGATTCACTGGCCGACGACAAACGCTGGAGTCTGCCCCTTTACCAGCGGAGCCGATCCCGCTACCATCGCGCCTTCGCCGCCGCCTGGCGGCGAAGGCGCATCAGCGAACAGGGGGGTTCACCGCAGATGCATAGCCACGCCGTGCGCATGGGGCGCGTGCTGCAACTCGGGGCGGCCATCAGCCTGCTGGCCGGGTCGCTCGCCATCGGGGTCGGGCCGGTGGGCGCCGCGTCGCCACCGCTCACCGTCACCGCCGACATGCCGGGCGCCGTCCCGGCCGGTCACAACTGGGGCTTCAACGACTTCTTCCCGCGGTCGCTGACGGTCCACAAGGGCCAGACCATCCAGTTCGTGCTGGCGGGCTTCCACACGGCCACGCTCCTGCCAAAGGGCGCGAGCGCGGTCGCGGACCTCAAGAACAACGGGGTCGCGGCTGCGGACGTCGATGACACCACCGCCAACCCGGGCGGCCAGACGCACACACAGCTCCGGCTCCCGGCGATCATGCCGACCTCCTTTACCTGCGGCACAGCGGCGCATCCGTGCTCCTTCACAGGAGCCGCGGTTGTCAGCAGCGGTGCGCCGCTCGCTCCGGGCGGCGGCCCGTTCGTGGTCACCATCAATGCACCGGTCGGCGTCTACACGCTGCTCTGCAGGATCCACCCCGGCATGACGGCAACGATCCGGGTTGCCCCGGCGTCCGTCCCGGCGACCACCGCGAAGGCGCTCGCCGCGAGCGTCAAGAGCCAGGTCGCCTCCGACGTCAAGGAAGGCCTGCTCGCCGAGAAGCAGGCGTCCGGCGTCTCCAGCTCCACCCTGCCCGACGGCCATACCCTGTGGATGGTCAACGTCGGGGCGTCCAGCCCCGCGCGTCACGTGGCGATCAACGAGTTCCTTCCCGGGACGCTCTCGGTCAAGCCGGGCGATCTCGTGACATGGACGTCATCCGCCGCGAACGAGATCCACACGGTCACCTTCCCGGGCGACATCCACACGGACCAGGTCCCGCTCTGCGAAGACGCGTCGACGGGGACCGACACCCCGGCAACGCCGCTCCACACGCCGCCACTGGGCCCCACCGACTTCGCCTGCGGGACCGGCCCGGTCGGTGAGATCGAGTTCGCACCCGGCAACGGCGTCCGCACCATCGCGGATACGACCACCGTCTCCGACTCCGGGGTCCTCGCAAGCGCAGCCGCCCGGGCCGCGTGGGGCCTCCCGGCGTCCGCGGCGCTCGCCACCTGGACGATCGGCGTGTCCGCGACGGCGCCGGCCGGCACGTACACGTTCGTCTGCCAGATCCACGCAGGGATGACGGCAACACTCGTCGTCCACTGACGCTCGCGTAGCTCGGCAGCGGCCGCGCCGGTCACCGGCGCGGCGGCTCCATGTCCGGGCCCGGGCGCACTGGCCGCCGGCCCGGGCATACTTCGGCCATGACGACCGATCCGATCGCGCTTTCCGCCCTCCTCGGCGATGCCGAGGCCCTCCTGCCGGAGATCGTCGAGGTGCGCCGCCGCCTCCACCGCCGGCCCGAGATCGGCCTGACCCTGCCCGCGACGCAGGCACTGGTGGTCGCCGAGCTGGAACGCATGGGCCTGCCCACGCGGGTCGGACGGACGGTGAGCTCCGTGACGGCGGTCATCGAGGGCGCGCAGCCCGGCCCGACCCTGGTCCTGCGCGGGGACATGGACGGCCTGCCGCTCCAGGAGGAGACCGGCCTCGAGTTCAGCTCCGAGATTCCGGGCGCGATGCACGCGTGCGGTCACGACACGCACGTCGCGATGCTCCTGGGCGCCGCGCGGCTCCTGGCCAGCCGACGCGACTGGTTGGCGGGCCGCGTGCTGCTGATGTTCCAGCCCGGCGAGGAAGGCTTCGGCGGCGCGCGCTTCATGCTCGAAGAGGGCCTGCTGGACCTGCCGGCGGGGCAGGCCGCGAACGGCGCGTTCGCGGTCCACATCTCCACGAGCTACCCGACCGGCACCCTGAACCTCCGGCCCGGCCCGGAGATGGCAGCGGCCGACTTCATCCGGCTCACCGTGCGCGGCCGCGGCGGCCACGCCTCGGCGCCGTACACGGCGCTCGACCCGATCCCGGTGGTGGCCGAGATCGTGCTGGCGCTCCAGGCCATGGTCACCCGCCGGATCGACGTCTTCGATCCCGCCGTCGTCACGATCACCCACGTTCGCGGCGGCACGACCAACAACATCATCCCGGAGACCGTCTTCCTGGAAGGGACCATCCGCACCGTCTCCGAGAAGACGCGGGCGTCCGTCCACGCCAACGTCCGCCGCGTGGTGGAGGGGATCTGCGCGGCGCACGGAGCAGTCGGCGAGCTGGAGATCATCAGCGGCTACCCGGTCACGATCAACGATCCGGCCTTCACGGCCTTTGTCGCGTCGGTCGGCGCAGAGCTGGCCGGCGCAGAGGCCGTGATCCCGATGCCCGCCCCGATCATGGGCGCGGAGGACTTCTCGTACGTGCTCCAGCGCGTGCCCGGCGCCATGGTCTTCCTGGGGGCCCGCTCGCCCGAAGAGGACGCCGACACGGCGCCGGGCAACCACTCGAACCGGGTGGTCTTCCACGAGCCGGCGCTTGCCGTCGGCGCGGCGATGTACGCAGCGGTGGCACTCCGGCATCTGGCCGGCGGCTGACCGCAACCCTCCGTCCCCCTAACGTCGCCTCGGCGGGATCGTTCCTCCAGGTGTCCACACCACATGCGCGCGCCGTTGACACGGCGATTCGCGCCGATGTCACGGCGACTGGTCAACCCGATGACGGACCGTCACCGATCGCAGTGGCACCGAGGAGGAACCTATGAATCTACGAAGAAACCTCGCAGCCGGCGGCGTCGCCGCGTCGCTCATGGCGTCGCTGTTCGCCGTCTCGATGGCCGGTCCGGCGATGGCCGCAACGGTGCCCCCCGTGCCCACGACCGTCACCCCGGTCGGCGTCACCACCTACGTCCCGATCGCGGCCGTGACGGCAATCGGGCCGACCGACATCCCGGCCGGAACCCTGACCCTCACCCTGCCGGCCGGCTACTCGTGGGCCGCGACCGGCGCCATCACCACGGTCGAATCTGGCGGCACGCTCGCAGTCAGCGGCGGCCCGATCACTCTGGGTGGGACGACCGCGTCGTTCAGCGTGACCGGATCCGCGCTCGCAAGCACGATCACATTCTCGTCGGCGCCCGTGACGACGACGACGAGCGGAGCATCCGGGGACGTCGTGCTGAGCGGCCTGTCGAACCCCGGCCCGGTTGTCGTGGCACGCGTCCGCGCGCCTGAAGGCGGCACCAAGGCCAACGACCATGCCAAGAAGAACGATCACGCCAAGAGCCTCGGCGCTCGCAAGGTCGCCTTCTTCTCCGGCCCGGCGTACACGTGCCCGGCCGGCGCCCAGCCGGTCGCAAACGCTGCGACGTTTGGCTTCGCGATCCTGAACACGACCGGCCACAACCGGCTCAACGTCAACGTGGTGCTCAAGGGCGCCCTGAAGAACGCCACCTATGACGTCTGGGTCAACCAGGATCCGGGCAACTGCCCGCTCGGCGCTCCCACCAAGGTTGGCGCGATCCACACCAACGCCCGCGGCAACGGCACCGCCAATCTCCACGTCGCGCTCGTGAAGGACGCCACCCACTTCTGGGTGTCCGCTGTGAGCGGGACGAGCGTCCTGAGGACGCCCGCGGCAACGCTCAAGATCAAGCACAACTAGACGGTTCCGGCTGCCCACCTCTGGGCAGCCTGGGTAGCACCAGAGCCCGGCCGACGGCATCGCCGCCGACCGGGCTCTTCGTTTGTCCAGCTCGACCGCTCCCGGGACTCGTCGATGCCCGGGTTCCGAAGTCACCGCCGCTGGCCCGCCGCCGGCACATCGGCGCCCCGCCGCGGAGTGTCGCCCCCGGCAACTTCGGACGCCTCCACCTCCTGCCCACCCCTCCCCCGCGTTGACGCTCCCGCGCGGTCGGGTGTACCATTTCCGACTGAAAAGGTCGGAATTACGCCGACTGCACCCGCGCCCGCCTGACGCAGGAGCGACCGGGTCCCGATCGACCCGCAACCGCTCCAACACCGCGAGGACCAGAGCCCTGAGCGTTCGCACCTTCCACGCCTCCGGCGCCATCTCCTTCAGCACGAAGGGCGAGTACGGCGTGCGGATGCTCGTCCAGCTTGCGCGCCGCTGGCGACCGGAATCGCCCGTGCCGGCCTCGCTCGCCGAGGTCGCGCTTGATGAGGCCCTGCCGCGGGCGTACCTGGAGCAGCTGGCGATCCCGCTCCGGGAGGCGGGCATCGTCGCCTCCACGCGCGGCGCCCACGGCGGCTACGCGCTGGCGCGCGATCCCGCCGAGATCACGCTCGGCGAGGCGCTCCGCGCGCTGGAGGGGCCGCTCGCCCCGATGATCTGCGCGTCCGAAGATCCCAACCACGCCCTGTGCGAGCGTTTGGGCGCGTGCTCCGTGAACTACCTCTGGGTGAAGGTCCGCGACGCCATCAGCGGCGTCCTGGACACCACCACGCTCGCGGACCTGATCCCGGCACCCCACCTGATCGAGCTCGGTATCCGCGAGCGCACACCCGTCCCCGTCTGACCGTCGCGGACGCATCGACCCGCCCACCTGACCAGGAGCCAGACCCGACCGTGAGCGACCAGTACCTCGAGATCCGCGACCTCCACGTTGCGCCCATCGCCGCGCCCGACAAGGCGATCCTCCAGGGGATCGACCTGGTGGTCGGCAAGGGCGAAGTCCACGCGATCATGGGCCCGAACGGGTCCGGCAAGACGACCCTCGCGTATGCCCTGATGGGCCACCCCGCCTACACCGTGACGAAGGGCGAAGTGATCTGGAAGGATCGCAACATCCTGGCGCTCTCGCCTGACAAGCGAGCCCGCCTGGGCATGTTCCTCGCCTTCCAGTACCCCACCGCGATCCCCGGGCTCTCCGTTGCCAGCTTCCTGCGCACCGCGCTCAACGCGAAGCGGCAGGGTGTCGAGAAGAACCCCGACATCGACCCGACCGATCCCACCCGCGGCGGCATCGGCATGGGCGACTTCCGCCGCCTCATGCGGGCGAAGATGGCCATCCTCAAGATGGACGAGGCGTTCGCGATGCGCTACGTCAACGAGGGCTTCTCCGGCGGCGAGAAGAAGCGCCTGGAGATGCTCCAGATGGCGGTCCTCGAGCCGGAGATGGCGATCCTCGACGAGACCGACTCCGGCCTGGACATCGACGCCCTGCGGATCGTGGCCGAGGGCGTGAACGCGATGCTCAACCCGAACCTGGGCGTCCTGCTGATCACCCACTACCAGCGGCTGCTCAACTACATCAAGCCCGATTACGTCCACGTCCTCGCCCGCGGCCGGATCATCAAGAGCGGCGGCAAGGATCTCGCGCTCCGGCTGGAAGCGGAGGGCTACGCGCCGGTCCTCCGCGAGGCCGGCTACGACCCCGACGAGACCGACGCCCCCGAGCTCGTCGAGCCGGCGGCGGCGCACTGACCATGACCGATCTCGCGCCGAGCCCGGCAGCCGGCCTCGCAGGCGCCGGCGGGTCCGTGACGGCCGGCCGCGAAGAGCGCGCCGCGCTCGACCCGCGAGCCCTCGCCGCCGACTTCCCGATCCTCGGGCAGCGCCCGCACGGCAAGCGGCTGGTCTACCTGGACTCCGCCGCCACCAGCCAGAAGCCGCGCGCCGTCATCGAGGCGATGGACCGTTACTACCGCGAGTACAACGCGAACGTGCACCGCGCCATCTACGAGATCGGCGAGCGCGCGACGCAGGAGTACGAGGGCGCCCGCGTCAGGGTCGCCCGGTTCATCAACGCGCCGGCCGCCCACGAGATCGTGTGGACGCGCAACGCGACCGAGGCCGTGAACCTGGTCGCCTACAGCTGGGGCCGCCGGAACGTCGGCCCGGGCGACGCGATCATCCTCACGGAGATGGAGCACCACGCGAACCTCGTCCCCTGGCAGATCCTTGCCCAGGAGGTGGACGGCGACCTGGAGTTCATCCCGATCACGGACGACGGGCTGCTCCGCCTCGACGTCTTCGAGGTGCTCCTGCGGCTTCGCCCGAAGCTGGTGGCGTTCACCCATGTCTCGAACACGCTGGGCACCATCAACCCGGTCCGCGAGATGGTCGAGATGGCCCACGCCGCGGGTGCGCTCGTCCTTGTCGACGGTGCCCAGGCCGTGCCCCACTTGCCGGTAGACGTGCAGGCGCTCGGCGCCGACTTCTATGTCTTCTCGGGGCACAAGATGCTGGGCCCGACCGGGTCCGGCGTCCTGTGGGGTCGCCGCGAGCTGCTGGACGCCATGCCCCCGTTCATGGCCGGCGGCGACATGATCCGCGAGGTCAAGCTGCGCCGGTCCGAGTTCAACGACGTCCCCTGGAAGTTCGAGGCCGGCACGCCGGACATCAGCGCGGCCATCGGCCTGGGCGTCGCGGCGGACTACCTGCGCGAGCTGGGCATGGACCGGGTGCGAGAGCACGAGCGCGAGCTGGTCGCCTACGCCCTGGACCTCCTGCCGCGCGAGGTGCCGGGCATCGTCCTCTACGGGCCGCCGGCCGACCTCCGCGGCGGCGTCATCGCGTTCAACCTCCCCGCGATCCACCCGCACGACGTCGCCCAGATCCTGGATCGCTCCGGCATCTGCGTGCGGGCCGGCCACCACTGCACGATGCCGCTCCACGAGCGCCTGGACCTGACCGCGACGGCACGCGCCAGCTTCTCCGTGTTCACCACCACGGACGACATCGACGCTCTCGCCGCCGGCCTCCGGGAGGTCCAGCGGGTCTTCGGGGCGTGAAGGCGGCCCGCAGCCCGGGGCCGAACGAACCGGGCCGATGGATCCACGGCCGTCGACACGAACGTCCTGCTTGACGTCTTCACGGGCGACCCGAGGTTCGGCGCCGGGTCCCTGGCGGCACTGCGCGCCTGCCTCGCCGAAGGCCCGCTCGTCGCCGGCGAGGTGGTCTGGGCCGAGCTCATCGCCGCGTTCCCGGATCCGGATGCCGCGAACCGGGCGCTCGAGTCGATCCCCGACGCCTGCGAGCCGATCGGGCGCGTCACCGCCGCTCGAGCGGGAAGTGCCTGGCGGGGATATCGACGTGCCGGCGGGCCCCGGGAGCGCGTGATCGCCGACTTCCTGGTCGGAGCGCACGCGGTGGAGCAGGCCGACCGGCTGCTGACGAGAGACCGAGGCTTCCACCGCCGGGCGTTCGCCAACCTCGTGATCGTCAACCCGTCCGCAGCCGGCCCATCGCGCATCGCCACGTACCCGTAAGCCACGCATTCTCGTTTGGCCGCGGGTAAGTCGATGGCGGGCATCGACGCTGTCATCGTGCCCAGAGGCGGTGACCCGCCTTGGTCAGCCGGCGAGTTACGACGGCGGGGGGTACCTCCGACGTGCCATGCTGGCACCCATGTCACAGCCGTTGAGCAAGCCCCGATCCACGAGCAACGTCGTCGCGAC
>Ga0315268_10003235_pt1 | contig 18018 bp, 18 predicted proteins | sample C1_top_MG_FD_204535 | JGI IMG/M metagenome (GOLD analysis project Ga0315268, IMG submission 204535) | Sediment microbial communities from Yellowstone Lake, YNP, Wyoming, USA - C1_top | ecosystem: Environmental > Aquatic > Freshwater > Lake > Sediment | place: USA: Wyoming | collected 2017-08-01
CGCGTTTTCTTCGCTATGCTTTCAGCCTGCTTGGGGTTCATCAGGCCGGTGGTGCGTTTCTTCAGCAGATCATCGAGGGTGATGCCATCGATCAGGTCGATCGGGTCTAAAACATTCCCCTTGGATTTGGACATCTTGTGGCCTTCCGAATCGCGGATCAGGCCGTGTACATAGACATCCTTGAACGGGATCTTGCCGGTGATGTGTTTGGTCAGCATCACCATGCGCGCCACCCAGAAGAAGATGATGTCAAAACCGGTCACCAGTACTGCTGACGGCAAATAGAGGTCGAGCGCGGTATTGGATTTCTGCGGATACTCGGGTGTCCAGTCCAGTGTGGAAAACGGCCACAATGCCGACGAGAACCAGGTGTCGAGCACATCGTTGTCGCGGTCGAGTTGCCCTGCATAGCCTGCTTTATCCGCCAGGTGGCGTGCTTCGGCTTCGTCGTGGGCGACGAACACTTCACCGTTGACGCCATACCATGCGGGAATCTGATGTCCCCACCATAATTGACGCGAGATACACCAGTCCTGGATGTTGTTCAGCCACTGATTGTAGGTGTTGACCCAGTTTTCCGGGACGAATTTTATTTCGCCGCTGGACACGCATTCCAGCGCCTGTGCGGTGATGCTCTTGCCTTCTGCTCCCTCTTTGCTCATCGCGACAAACCACTGGTCGGTGAGCATGGGCTCGATCACCACGCCGGTGCGGTCGCCACGCGGAACCTTGAGTTTGTGCTTTTCCGCCTTGTCAAAGACACCGGCAGTTTCCAGATCGGCAACAATTTTCTTGCGTGCATCGAAACGATCCATGCCCTGATATTGCTTTGGCGCATGTTCATTGATTTTTGCATCCAGTGTCAGGATACAGATCGGTTCCAGTTTGTGTCGTTGTCCAACTGCATAGTCGTTGAAGTCATGGGCGGGCGTGACCTTCACGACGCCGGTGCCGAACTCCTTGTCCACATAGTCATCGGCGATGATGGGGATGTCGCGCTCGCACAGCGGCAGTTTCACTTTTTTGCCGATGAGGTGTGCATAGCGTTCATCTTCGGGGTGTACCATCACTGCCACGTCGCCGAGCATGGTCTCCGGGCGAGTGGTGGCTACGGTGAGGTGGGTCAGGCCGCGCACGACATCTTTCTCGACGAGCGGGTAGCGGATATGCCACATGAAACCGTCTTCCTCTTCCTGCACCACTTCCAGGTCAGACACTGCTGTGTGCAGCTTGGGATCCCAGTTCACCAGGCGTTTGCCGCGATAGATCAGGCCTTCGTTAAAGAGGCGCACGAAAGTCTCGGTGACGGTTTTATTTAAATCGGGATCCATGGTGAAGCGTTCGCGTGACCAGTCGGGCGATGTGCCGAGGCGGCGCATCTGCTGGGTGATGGTGTTGCCGGAATATTCCTTCCACTCCCACACCTTCTCGATGAATTTTTCGCGCCCCAAATCATGACGGCTGATGCCCTGCGCGTCCAGCTGGCGCTCAACCACGATCTGCGTGGCAATGCCCGCGTGGTCGGTGCCGGGCTGCCACAGCGTGTTGTCACCGCGCATGCGATGGTAGCGGGTCAGCGCATCCATGATGGTCTGGTTGAAGCCGTGCCCCATGTGCAGCGTGCCGGTAACATTGGGTGGCGGCAGCAGGATGCAGAAGTTGTCCTGCTTGCTGGTGTCCATGCCGGCCTCAAAGTAGCCCTTGTTTTCCCACAATGGATACCAGCGTGATTCGATGGCCCTGGGCTCAAAACTTTTTGCCAATTCAGTAATATTGGCGCCTGGATTATTCGGTGTTTGTGTCATATTAATTTTCGGTTTTTTTGCTTAAATCAAAGTGGCGCATTTCATAGCCGCGTTCGCGGTAAAAGCCAAAGCGTTCACGGCCCAGGCGTGAATCTTCAGCATCCTGGCTAACAATTTCTATCACCCGTTCAAAGCGGCTGAAAAATGGCAAGCAGGTGGTGTGCAGGCTGATCAGCACCTCGCTGTGCGGGAAGGGTTCGCGCTGATGACCGATAATCACTGGCATTTCTGCCGCAGCGTCGTCGCTGCTCAGGCAATGCGGAATAAATGCAACGGCAGGGTGCTGCCACAACAACTGGTCCAGCATGTCGGTGGTCGCTTGGTCAGGTGTGTGCAACAGCACGCGCAGGCCATTCTGCATGGCCTTGTGGCTTAGCAGGCATGCGGTGTGCAGCTTGTCACTGCTGCCGGTATAAAAATCAACTTTAGTCACGTGACGGCCTGACCTACTTGCCGCCAGCGACGCGGTTGATCAGATACTGTGCGAGCAACGGCACCGGACGGCCGGTTGCGCCTTTTTCCTTGCCGGATTTCCATGCGGTACCGGCAATGTCCAGATGTGCCCAGCGGTATTCCTTGGTATAACGCGACAGGAAGCAGGCGGCGGTGATGCTGCCAGCAGGGCGTCCGCCGATATTCTGCATGTCGGCAAAATTGCTGTCCAGCTGCGATTGATATTCTTCCCATAGCGGCATGTGCCAGGCTCTGTCTTGTGTTTGCTCGCCGGCTGCCAGCAATTCCTGCGCCAGTTTGTCCTGGTTGCTGTACAGGCCGCTGGCTACGTGGCCCAGTGCAATGACGCAGGCACCGGTCAGGGTGGCGATGTCGATCACGGTATCAGGTTCAAATTTGGCTGCGTAAGTCAGCGCATCGCACAGCACGAGGCGGCCTTCCGCATCGGTATTGAGAATTTCAATCGTCTGCCCGGACATGCTGGTGACGATGTCGCCAGGCTTGGTGGCCGTGCCGCTGGGCATATTGTCGCTGCTTGGAATGATGCCGACAACATTCAACTTGAGTCCCATTTCAGCAATGGCCTGCATGACGCCGAGTACGCTGGCTGCTCCGCACATGTCGTACTTCATCTCGTCCATCTCGGCACCCGGCTTGAGAGAAATGCCGCCGGAGTCGAAAGTAATTCCCTTGCCCACCAGCACGACTGGCTTCTGTTTCTTGTCTGCACCGTGATATTCCAGCGTGATCAGTTTGGCGGGCTCGGCGCTCCCTTGTGTCACCGACAGCAAGGAACCCATGCCCAGTTTTTGCATGTCTTTTTCTTCGAGCACGGTGGTTTTTATGGATTTGTGCGTCTTGGCTAAAGTTATGGCCTGCTGTGCCAGATAGCTGGGCGTACAGACATTGCCGGGCAGATTGCCGAGATCTTTCGCCAATACCATACCCTGTGCAATCGCCACGGCCTGAGTGAGGGCAGATTCCAGTGCAGAACTGGGTTTCTCAGTGAGCAAGCCAAACTGAATTTTACGCAATACTTTTTTGTCTTTCTCCGGCTTGCTTTTGAGGCGGTCAAAACGATAAGCGGTTTCGTATGCGGCAAGTACAGCCTGGCTGATGCACCACGCGCTGTCACGTCCCTTGACGGGTAGCTCGGCTAGATACAGCAGCGCATCTTTGGCGCTAGTCGCCTGCAGTGCACGCATTGCGGCCCGCATGCAGTCACGGTATTGGCGGGAGTCCAGTTCGGCACGCTTGCCTAAACCAAGCAGCAGTACACGCTCGCTCGCGACATTGGGTACGTTATGCAGCAGCAATGTCGAGGCGGCCTTGCCAGTCATGTCACCACGCGCAATAATCTCGCTGATATAATGTTGCGCCGATGTGTCCAGTACTTGCGCTGAGTCGGCCAGTTTCCCGCCATCAAATACGCCGACCATCACGCATCCGCTGCGCAGTTTTGCTGAGCTAACATGTTTTTCTGGGCTACCCTGTTTTATGCTAAATTCCACTTGCCTCTCCTAATCGGTAACGTACTACACTCAATGGGAACCTCTAAAAATCCAAACTTCGTCGCAATACGGCGTTGCTCAATAAATTTTATCGCTGATATATCAGATATATGCGGCGCGCTTAAATTTCTATCGCGCCTTGTCTCGCTTAGAATTTTGAATTTTTAGAGGCACCCAAATGTTGAATTATCTGCAATCTCACCGGCAAAAGTCAAAACCGCAACCCGTCCGGCCTTTGCGTCCAGGCGTATTTGATCGCTTATTGGTGCGTGAGTTTGTAAACACAGGTTTTTTTGTGTTCGCTGTTCTGCTGGCTATTATAGTCCTTACTCAGTTGATTCGCCTGCTGGGCGAGTCGGTCGGTGGCACGTTACCGGTGGAAGCGGTGCTGGTATTGCTGGGTTTCAGTGCACTAAATTATCTGCCGATACTTCTTTCTATCAGTCTGTTTCTGTCGGTACTGTTGACGCTTACGAGAAGTTACAGTGATAGCGAGATGGTGGTGTGGTTTAGCTCCGGCATGAGTTTGACGCGCTGGATACGCCCGGTAATGATGTATTCGCTGCCAGTGGTGAGCCTGATCGCATTGTTGAGCCTGTTATTTACGCCGTGGGCGATGTCCAAAATGGACGAGGTCAGGCTGAAACTGGAAAGCAGGGATGATGTCGCGGTTGCGGCACCGGGCACATTCCGTGAATCGAAGCAGGCTGACAGGGTTTTCTTTCTGGAAAATGTCGCACCAGGCAATAATCGGGTTGGCAATATTTTTGTGCAGTCCGTGCAGCAGGGAAAAATTGGCACGATGGTTGCCAAGCAAGGCTTGCAGGAAATTGCGCCCAACGGCGACAAATTTATTGTATTGCTGAATGGTACGCGCCATGAGGGAACTCCCGGTCAACTAGACTATAAAATAGTTGAATTCGAGCGTTATGCGGTGCGTGTTGAAACAGTTGAGAGCAAGAAACAGGCACCCAATCCCAAGGCTTATACGACACTATATTTATTGCAGAATCGCACCAGCTGGAACCTGTCAGAGCTGAACTGGAGATTTGGCTTGCCTGTTAGTGCTCTTATATTGGCAGTGCTGGCTATTCCGTTCAGTTTTGTTAATCCTCGCGCCGGTCGCTCACTCAATTTGATTAGTGCATTTGTACTTTACATGATTTACAACAACTTAATCAGCGTAATCAATTCCTGGGTTGGACAGGAGAAAATTGCAGAGGGTACCGGGCTGTTAGGCATTCATGGCTTCATGTTCGCGCTGACGCTGGTGCTGTTTTATTACCGGCAAGCGGTGTTTTCATGGAGGCGGCTGGCGCGATGAAAATACTGACGCGTTATTTGTCTCGAGAAATTTACGGCAGTCTGTTGCTGGTGTTCGCCGCGCTGATTATGTTGTTCGCCTTCTTTGATCTGCTGGGTGAATTGAATGACCTGGGAAGGGGTAATTACAATATTGGGCGTGCACTGCTGTTTGTGTTGCTTACCGTGCCAACCCGTATCTATGAGCTGTTCCCTGTGGGAGTGCTGATAGGCACTATTTTTGCACTGGTGCAGATGGCTGCAAATTCTGAATTGACGATTTACCGCAGCTCGGGCGCATCGCTTAAACAAATGATCTACGCCTTGTTAAAGATTGGGCTGCCGCTGATGGTGCTGAGCCTTGTCTGCGGTGAACTGATTGCACCGCCCAGTATGCGCCTTGCTCAGGAGTTGCGACTCAAGGCACTCAACTCGCAAGTGTCCTTCAAGGAATTTCGTTCTGGTGTGTGGGTAAAAGACGAGCGCAATTTCGTCAATGTAAAGAATGTGCTGCCGGATACAACATTGCTGAATGTCAGTATTTACGAATTTGATGAAAGCTTCCTTTTGCTCGGCATCACAGATGCACAGCGTGCCATCTATTTGCAGGAGGGGAGCTGGCAACTGGAAGGTGTGATGCAGACGCGCTTTGACAAGCGGGGCGCACAAGTGAGCCATGAGGCACATAAGGAGTGGCACTCGGCAATCACGCCGGATATTTTAAGAGTGTTAATGGTGGTGCCGGAGCAGATGTCGGCATGGAGTCTGTATCTGTATACGCAGCATCTCAGGGAAAACAAACAGGAATCCACGCGTTATGAAATTGAGATGTGGAACAAGCTGGTGTACCCTTTCGGGGTGATGGTGATGATGTTGCTTGCCTTGCCCTTCGCCGCGCATCAGCGGCGCCAGGGCGGGATTAGCGGGAAAATATTTTCCGGCATTGTGCTGGGCCTGTCCTTCTACTTTATTGGCAGGCTGTTTGCACATCTGGGCACGTTGAATAACTGGCAACCGCTGTTGAGTGCATCGGCAATGACTGTAATATTCCTGTTCTTGGCCTTGAGTATGCTGTGGTGGACTGAGCGGCGCTAGCGGGTTTTTGCTTAAGGACGGCTCTAACAAAGCAAATTTGCGAGTATCTGCTACTCGCCTTCACTACTGACAGAATTACAGCAGCTTGAGTTTCAGTGAATCCTGAATTTTGCCCTGATTATTTTTCAGCTGTAGGCGCAACGGCGCTACTGGGTACAGCAGACAGTTTTTCCGCTTCGCGTTGAAGTACTAAGCGTTTGATTTCTTCGCGTTTCTCGGGAGGCACTTTGCTAAATGCTTTATATTTTTCGCGTGCCCGGTTGCGTTGCTCCGGGGTAAGCTTGCTCCACTCGGTCAATCGGGTCAGAAAAAGCTGTTTTTTCCTGGGCGATAACTGAGGGTAGCGTTTGGTAGTAGCCAGCAGACGCTTTTGTTGTATATCGGGCATCGTGCTCCATTCGTGCGCAATTGGAGCTAATGCTTCCTGTTGCATCGGCGTCAGAGCCGACCATGGCTGCGTGGCAGCGTGTGCAGGCAAACATAGCAACGCGCTGAGACTAACAGCCAGTGTCAGGCTAGCGAATGCACGAAGCACAACATCAGTCCACATAAACGTGAATAGGCAAGTCGCCAGTCAAGATGGAGATATCCACATCACATATTTCATGCTCTGTAGTATAGCTGCGCCAGTAAGAAGCTCCGCTGATCAAGAACACCACAAACAACGCAGCAACAGCCCAGCCCATCGACTTTGACATATGGAATGAGTCATTATGACCACCGTGATGTCCTAGCCAGGCTAAAGCCGGCGCACTACGTCGAGTTCGCTGGTGTTCCAGCGCGTGCGAGCGAGCACCGCGCAACTTTTCCAGCGTAGCCGGGGCTAGTTGCGAGGTTGATGTGTTTAGTAACTCTTTGATTAAATGTGTTTTAATGTTAGATTTCATAATTTGTCACTCCTTGAGCTCTTAATGCAGCGGCGAGCGCGTGGGTTGCACGGGAGCAATGGGTTTTAACGCTGCCTTCAGAGCAGCCCATGGCTGCTGCGGTCTCTGCAGTATCCATGTCCTCCCAATAACGCAGCAGGAAGGCTTCTCGTTGACGAGCAGGAAGCTTGCCAAGTTCGGTTTCAATAATAACAAGCAGTTGTGACTGTTCCAGCGAGGCATCGGGTCGGGCAGATTGGCTTTTATTGTCATCGTCCTGCAGGGTGTCCAGCGGGTCGTAATCGCTTTCGTCATGCTGCGGTATCAGCGAGGACATCAGCGTCGTCCACATTGAGCGCACTTTTTGCCTGCGATAAAAGTCACGGATCGTATTTTGTAAGATGCGCTGAAACAACATGGGCAGCTCTGCTAAAGGCTTGTCACCGTATTTTTCGGCAAGTTTGAGCATCGCATCCTGCACGATATCGAGCGCAACATGTTCGTCGCGCACCGCGAATAGGCCCTGTTTATAGGCGCGACGTTCGACTGATGCGAGAAACTCGGAAAGTTCATTGCGGCTTGCCAGTTTACCTACTCCCAAATGCACCAAAGTCTTGATACTAACAAATTGTGCTATCGACAGGGTGAGGTAATGACCATTTTTCTCATGGGGTATGCATTCAGGGGTTGACCAAAAAGCGTCTAGGCCTTATCTTGCACGGTTCTATAATTATTGCTTGTTAAGGTTTTTGACATGGAACTCACGGGCGCGGAAATAGCTATACGCTGTTTACAAGAGGAAGAGGTTGAATACGTATTTGGCTACCCCGGTGGGGCAGTGCTATACATTTATGACGCACTCTTCACTCAGGATAAGGTCAAGCACATATTAGTGCGACATGAGCAGGCGGCAGTGCATGCGGCAGACGGCTATGCGCGTTCCACCGATAAAGTTGGCGTGGCACTGGTGACCTCAGGTCCCGGCGTAACCAACGCGGTTACCGGCATTGCCACGGCTTATATGGATTCCATACCGATGGTGATTATCAGCGGTCAGGTGCCAACGCACATGATAGGCGAGGACGCCTTTCAGGAGGTGGATACGGTTGGGATTACCCGCCCATGCGTAAAGCATAATTTCCTGGTGAAAGATGTGAATGACATCGCTGTCACCATCAAAAAGGCATTTTATCTGGCCAAGAGCGGTCGTCCCGGTCCTGTGCTGGTCGATATTCCCAAGGATATTTCGCTGCAGAAAACGACTTTCAGTTATCCCGAGTCGGTGACCATTCGTTCCTACAATCCCGCGCAGAAAGCTGAGACCGGCGCAGTCAAGCAGGCGGTGCAGCTGTTGCTGGAAGCCAAGCGCCCGATGATCTATACCGGCGGCGGGGTCATTCTGTCGGATGCAGCCCAGTCATTAAAGGAGCTGGTTCATCTGCTGGGTTTTCCCTGCACCAGCACGCTGATGGGTCTGGGCGGTTTCCCCGAGACAGACAAGCAGTTCCTTGGCATGTTGGGCATGCATGGCACGCTGGAAGCGAATATGGCGACGCAGCATTGCGATGTATTGCTGGCGGTGGGTGCGCGCTTTGATGACCGCGTGATCGGCAATGTGCAGCACTTCAATGAAATTCCGCGCAAGATTATTCATATTGATATTGATCCTGCCTCGGTTTCGAAGCGGGTGCAGGTTGATGTGGCATTGGTCGGCGACGTAGCGCACGTGCTGAAAGACATGCTGGCGTTATTGCACAGCAGCCGTCAAAAACCGGATGCCGCTGCGATTGCACCGTGGTGGAAGCAGATAGGCGAATGGCGTGCGCGCAATTCTTTGGCATACAAAGGTTCTATTGAGGTCATCAAGCCGCAGTTTGTGGTGCAGAAGCTGTACGAAATTACGCGTGGCGAAGCGTTTGTAACATCCGACGTGGGACAGCACCAGATGTGGGCGGCGCAGTATTACAAATTCGACCAGCCGCGGCGCTGGATTAACTCCGGCGGTCTGGGCACGATGGGCTTTGGCCTGCCTGCGGCGATGGGCGTGCAACTGGCACATCCTGGTGCTGAGGTCGCATGCGTGACCGGCGAAGGCAGCATCCAGATGTGTATACAGGAACTTTCCACTTGCAAGCAATACCATTTGCCGATCAAAGTCATATCGTTGAATAACCGTTATCTGGGCATGGTGCGGCAATGGCAGCAATTCTTCCATGGCAACCGTTATGCCGAATCCTACATGGACGCGCTGCCGGATTTCGTCAAGCTGGCCGAGGCTTACGGGCACGTCGGCATCAAGGTGGAGAAGCCATCCGAGGTTGAGGATGCGCTGAAAGAGGCTTTCGCGCGCAAGAACGATCTGGTATTTATGGATTTCCGCACCGACCCTACCGAGAACGTGTTTCCCATGGTTCCCGGCGGTAAGGGCTTGTCGGATGTACGCCTGGCGGAGGACGAATAATGCGCCATATCATTTCTATCATGCTGGAAAACGAAGCGGGCGCACTGTCGCGTGTGGCGGGGCTGTTCTCGGCGCGGGGTTACAACATTGAATCCCTGACTGTGGCGCCGACCGAAGACTCAACCATGTCGCGCATGACCATCGTTACCCGCGGCTCAGACGCGGTGATCGAACAGATCTGCAAGCAACTCAACAAGCTTATTGAAGTCGTGGCGTTGCAGGACTTAAGCGGCGGCGAACATATCGAGCGCGAGCTGATGCTGGTCAAGATGCATGCGGAAGGCGAAGCGCGCGAAGAAATCAAGCGCATGGCCGATATTTTTAATGGCCGGATTATTGACGTGTCCGACCGAACTTACACTGTTGAACTGACCGGGACGAGCGCTCAGCTGGACAGCTTTCTGCAGGCATTCGATCGTCACCTGATTGTGGAGACGGTACGAACCGGAGCATCGGGCATAGGCTGCGGTCAGCGCATTTTAAAATTGTAAGAGCGTACGCAAGTTGTACGCTTGTGATTATCTGTATTGAAAATAACGAAAAGGAAATACCATGAAAGTTTATTACGACAAAGACGCTGACCTCTCCCTGATCAAAGGCAAGCAAGTTACCATCGTGGGCTACGGCTCGCAGGGCCATGCTCATGCGCAAAACCTGCGCGATTCTGGCGTGAACGTTACCGTTGCGCTGCGCAAAACTGGCGCATCGTGGAAGAAGGCAGAGGCTGCCGGCCTGAAAGTGATGGAAGTGGCTGAAGCGGTTAAAGCGGCTGATGTTGTGATGATACTTTTGCCGGATGAAAATATCCCTCAAGTCTACAACGACGACATAGCACCAAACATGAAAAAAGGCGCTGCGCTGGCTTTTGCACACGGCTTTAACGTGCATTACAACCAGGTTGTGCCGCGTGCCGATATCGACGTCATCATGATTGCACCAAAAGGTCCTGGCCACACCGTGCGTTCCGAATACCTCAAGGGTGGCGGCGTACCTTCATTGATTGCGATATACCAGGATGTATCTGGCAAGGCTAAAGACATCGCACTGTCTTATGCAGCAGCGAATGGTGGCACCAAGGGCGGCGTCATTGAAACCAATTTCCGCGAAGAAACAGAAACCGATTTGTTCGGCGAACAGGCCGTGTTGTGCGGTGGTGCGGTTGAGCTGGTAAAGATGGGTTTTGAAACCCTGACTGAAGCAGGTTATGCGCCGGAAATGGCTTATTTCGAGTGTCTGCACGAACTGAAGTTGATCGTGGATCTTATGTACGAAGGCGGCATTGCCAACATGAATTACTCGATCTCGAATAACGCTGAATACGGTGAATATGTAACCGGTCAGCGCGTGATAGGCGAAGAGTCACGCACCGCGATGCGCGAATGCCTGAAGAACATTCAGAACGGTGACTACGCGAAACGCTTTATTCTGGAAGGGCGTACCAATTACCCGGAAATGACTGCCCGTCGCCGTTTGAACGCCGAACATCCGATTGAAAAAGTAGGTGCTCAGCTGCGCGGTATGATGCCGTGGATCAGCAAAAACAAACTGGTTGATCAGTCTAAAAACTAATAGAAATTATCTGTTGATAGAAAACGGGTGACTGGTGCCAGCGAATAATCGCTGTCACCAGTCATTTTTTTTAGCCTGTATGTTTAATCACGCTTAAAATAATCCAGGATTTCTATTCGTTAGTTAGCGCTGACGGCTACCGTTATGGTTGCTATTGGTGATAAAGTATCCCAACCGCCCTTTTGGCCCACCTTCTAACACCTGAAAAATTATGAATAACTTGAATCAACGCAAACCGATGAGTATCCGCCGCCGCGGTATTTATTTATTGCCCAATCTGTTTACTACGGCAGCATTGTTTTCGGGTTTTTATGCCATCGTGCAAGGGATGAATAACAAGTTTGAATATGCCGCTGTGGCGATATTTATTGCCATGGTTCTGGATGGGCTGGATGGGCGCGTGGCCCGCCTGACGCATACCCAAAGCGAGTTCGGTGCAGAATACGACAGCCTCTCCGATATGGTGTCATTCGGTGTCGCGCCCTCTTTGCTCATGTATGAGTGGGCATTCAGAGATATCGGTAAGTGGGGCTGGTTTGCCGCATTTATTTATTGCGTCTGCGCGGCATTGCGGCTCGCACGCTTTAACACCAATATCGATGTGGTGGACAAGCGCTATTTCCAGGGCTTGCCCAGTCCTGCTGCTGCTGCGCTGGTCGCCGGCTTTGTGTGGGTGTTGGGGGATAATGGTTACACAGGCAACGAGTTGCGCTGGTATGCGGCAGCACTGACCGTATTTGCGGGTTTGAGCATGGTAAGCAACTTGCGTTTTTATAGCTTCAAAGACTTTAATCTGCGCAAAAGCGTGCCATTCATCGTGATCTTTTTGCTGGCGATGTTCTTCGTCGTGATATCCAGTTATCCCGCTGGCGTTTTGTTCCTGTTGTTTCTGGGTTATGCGCTGTCAGGCTATGTGCTATGGCTGTTAGATCTGCGCAAGCCAAAAAATAAAGCGCTCCCTCCTGCATAAGGTTCAGGCTGATGCGATTTACTACCGTGGTTTCTACCGAGCAACTGGCGCAGCATCTGGATGATCCGGATTGGGTAATCTTCGACTGCCGTTTTACGCTGACCAATACTGAAGCAGGAAAATCGGCATATCAGCAAGGCCATATACCGGGTGCGCGTTATGTGCATCTGGATGATGACATGTCTTCAGCAGTGACTCCCACCAGCGGGCGTCATCCTTTACCCGGTATCCAAATATTTGCAGACAAGCTGTCCCGCTGGGGCGTGGACAGCAGCAAACAGGTTGTTGTGTATGACGACAGCTTTGGTTCAATGGCGGTAAAAATGTGGTGGCTGCTGCGCTGGCTGGGGCATGACAATGTGGCTTTGCTGGATGGCAACTGGCCCAAATGGGTGAGGCAGAAATTGCCCGTGACGACAGAGCTGCCAAAAATAATCCCGGCCAATTTTGTTGCACATGTGCGCGATGAATTGTTGGTGGATACAGTCGAAGTTGATTTTGCCAGAAGGGAGAGATGCAGTGTTCTGATTGACGCACGCCCAGAGCAGCGCTTTGCAGGCGAACGTGAACCGTTGGACAAGGTGGCGGGCCACATTCCCGGCGCAATCAACTGGGTATATGAGGAGAATCTGGATTTCGACGGCACCTACCTGCCGGCAGACGAATTGAAAGAGGCTTATCTCAAACTGATGCATGGCTTGAAACCGCAACAGGTTATTCACACCTGCGGTTCCGGTGTCACGGCCTGTCATAACATGCTCGCGATGGAAATTGCCGGGCTACACGGCAGCAAGCTGTATGCAGGCTCGTGGAGTGAATGGATCACCGATCCGTCGCGGCCGGTTGCAACTGGGGAGGGGCACGAGCATCGAGTGCATTTGACCAACGACCCACTCAGTTGTGCCTGATCTGTGCCCGGGATGTGCCGGGTATCGATCTTGGCAACTAATCCGCTGGCTGTCTTTTCCACAAGGTCTCGGCCTGACCCTCGCTGCGATTGAGTACGCGGCTCAGTACGAATAATAAATCTGATAGACGGTTGAGATAAGGCAAGCCATGTGGCGGGGTTTCCTCTCTATGCGCAAGGGTGACCAGGTCGCGTTCGGCTCGGCGTGCAACCGTGCGTGCGATATGGCAGAGGCTGGCAGCGCGTGTCCCGCCGGGCAGGATGAATTCCTTGAGCGGCGGCAAGCCGGCGTTGTAATGCGCAATGGCTGTATCAAGCCGAGCGAGTTTATCTTCAGTAAATGGTGCGACTGGATAGGCGAGCGATCCGCCCAGATCAAACAGGTCGTTTTGCACCGCCAGCAACAACACGCGTACATCCTGAGGCAGCGTTTCGCTTAACAGTAACCCCAGCTGACTGTTGAGTTCATCGACTGTGCCGAGGCAGTGTATGCGCGCACTATCTTTCTGTACACGCGTGCCGTCGGCCAAGCCGGTAGTGCCTTTGTCGCCGGTGCGGGTGACGATTTTACTTAGACGATTTCCCATCTTATGTTTCCCCCTGTATCGGATTAAATATTGTCCAGGCAGGACAAATAAATCGCAGCATCCGGCGCACTGCCATTGCGTTGTGCCTGCCACAGCATTTCACTGAGGCACTCCATCATTTTGTGTTGCGCATCATGCTCCGACTGGTAATGCTCGCTGAGCCGTTTGAAGTGTGCGCGTATGCCATGCGGCTGTCCGATGGAAATCTGTTCCTCGATGGTGAGATGCATCATCAGGTGCAAAAACGGATTGGGCTCTCCACTTTCCGGTGAGTAGTCCTTGTTCTGATGGTGCTGCGGATTTTCAAGCAGCCGGTGGTACTCGGGGTGCTTGTCGATCAGCTGCGTCACCAGGTCTTCCAGCGGAGTCAGCAGTGCACCTTCGCGGCGCTTGCACCAGCTGTCGAACAGGAAATTGCGGGCATCATCCCGGCTGGGGTTAAACATCAGAATTCCTTCTTTTTATACTCGCATAAATTTTCGATCAGGCACTGACCACACTTCGGTTTGCGTGCCTGACAGATATAGCGTCCGTGCAGAATCAGCCAGTGGTGCGCGTCGTGCTTGAATTCGTCGGGGATAACTTTAAGCAGTTTGTGTTCAACTTCAAGCACATTCTTGCCTGGCGCGATGCCGGTGCGGTTGGAAACGCGGAAGATATGCGTATCTACCGCGATGGTGGGCTGGCCGAAAGCGGTGTTAAGCACCACATTGGCTGTCTTGCGACCCACGCCGGGCAGTGCTTCCAGCGCCTCGCGGGTCTTCGGTACTTCTCCCCCATGAAGTTCCAGCAGCAGTTTGCAGGTCTGCATGATGTGCTTGGCTTTGGTTTTGTACAGACCAATTCGCTGCACATAAGCACGCAGTTTTTCTTCGCCCAGAGCCAGCATGGCCTGCGGCGTATTGGCGACCGGGTACAGCTGCCGTGTGGCGGCGTTTACGCTGATGTCGGTGGCCTGCGCAGACAGCAGTACGGCGATCAGCAGCTCAAACGGGGAGTGAAATTCCAGTTCAGTGGTGGGGTGCGGATTCTGCTGCTGCAGGCGCAGGAAAATTTCTCGGCGCTTGGCTGCATTCATAATCTAGGCAGTGCGGGTGTTTGCTGAATGTATATTAATAATCTTGGCTTTTTTCTCGGCGCGCAGGGTCAGGTAGTTCTTGCCTGCTATCAGCAGGCCCAGTCCGATGAAAGCGCCTGGCGGCAGGATAGCGAAAAGAAATCCGTGATAGTCGGGGACGATAGTAATCACCCAGCCTTTTGCCATTTCGCCCAGCGCCAGGTCTAAGCCGGAAAATAAAGTGCCGTGGCCGAATATTTCGCGTATGCCGCCGAGTACGGCAAGCACAGCAGTCAAGCCCAATCCCATCGCAAAGCCATCCAGGGCTGCGGGCAGTACGGGATTCTTGCCGGCGAAGGCTTCGATACGTGCCAGCACGATGCAGTTGGTGACGATCAGCGGAATGAAAATGCCCAGTACAATGTAGAGGCTGTACATATACGCATTCATCAGGTATTGCACCACTGTAACCAGCATCGCGATGATGAGGATGTAAACCGGAATGCGGATTTCATTCGGTACGAAATTGCGGATCGGCGAGATGGATGCGCCGCTCAGTGCCATCACCACCGTAGTGGCGAGGCCCAGGCTGACGGCATTAACCACCGAATTGCTCACCGCCAGTAGCGGGCACATGCCGAGCAGTTGAACCACGCCGGTGTTCTGTTTCCACAGACCGTTGTGCAGAATATTTTTAGCTTCCTGGAGCTTCATTGTTTCCCCGCTTCCTGTGTTGAGGCGCTCTTCGTTTCACTTGCATTCTCGGCGAACAACTTTGCACGGTTATCTTCAAAATAATGCAGTACATTGTGTACCGCTTTCACCACCGCGCGCGGGGTGATGGTGGCGCCGGCCATGTAGTCAAACTGGCCGCCGTCTTTCTTCACTTGCCAGTCGCCTTCCGGGTAGCGTTCGTGCGATGCGCCTGCAAACTGGCTAATCCAGGGATTCTTGGCGAAGTCGATGTAGTCACCCAGTCCGGGAGTTTCCTTATGACTGATCACGCGCACGCCGCTGATGACGCCAGTATAGTTGATTGCCACGATCAGGCCTATTTTGCCGCTATAACCATCGGGTGCAACCGCTTCGAGCACGACAACTGACGGCTGACCTTTGAGTCGGCCACGGTAGGCTATCGTATCCTGTTCCGTGCCGAGCTGTGCGCTGGCAGACAGGGTGATGGTGTCTTTGATCAGGTCATTGTCATAAAGCGTATTCGGGATCACCTGACTGATCAGTTTCAGTTTGGCGGCATCTTCGCTTTTCGCAATCAGCTCATAAGTGATATTAAATGTGAAGGCTAAAATCGCAGTGCCAATGACGGTGAAAAAAAGCAGGTTGAGCGCAGTTCTGAGCGTGGCTTTGGTCAGACGTTTCATCTGCTGCCTTTCTTGCCGAACACCTTGGGCTGGGTGTAGGCATCGATCAGTGGCACACAAATATTCATCAGCAGAGTGGCGAACGCCACACCATCCGGGAAGCCGCCAAACACGCGGATGATGTAAGTGAGGAAGCCTGCCCCGGCGGCGAAAATCAGCTTGCCGCGAGTGGTGGTGGGGCTGGTAACAGGATCGGTGAGGATGAAAAATGCGCCCAGCATCGCAGCACCCGAGAGCCAGTGAAATAGCGGGGGAACATAGTGGCTTGGGTCATAAAGATGGAAAGCTCCGGCAGTAGCGAACAGCGTGACCAGAAATGCCACAGGCAGGTGCCAGCTGATGATGCGGTTAGCCAGCAGGTAAATTCCGCCAAGCACGTATGCCAGCGCTACCATCTCGCTGCCATGACCGGCAACGTAACCATAGATGGGCATGTGCAGAATATCGGTGATGGCGTGGCCGGCATGCAGTTGAGTTTTCAGGGTATCCAGCGGCGTGGCCATACTCACTGCGTCCAGCGTGACGCTTTGCGGCAATTGGCCGCCAAAGATAAATTGCAGCTGATCAATAAAAGTCAGCTCAAACTGCCCCAGCCCATGCGGAGAAATCCAGTGCGTCATGTAGACGGGAAAGGAAATAATCAGCACGGCATAGCCTACCATCGCCGGGTTGAATGGATTATTCCCGAGGCCGCCATAAAGATGTTTGGAGATGCTGATTGCAAACATAGTTCCAACCACCACCAGCCACCAGGGTGCCAGCGGTGGAATGGACAGTGCCAGCAGCCACGCGGTAAGCAAGGCGCTGTTGTCGCTCAAGGGCGCAAGCGAGCGACGGCGCAGCTTCAGCATCACGGCCTCGGTAGCCAGTGCAGTCAGGCTGGCCAAGGTGATGGAGACCAGTATTGCCGGACCGAAATACCATGCGTATAAAACGATGCCGGGCACCAGCGCCAGCAACACTTTGAACATAATTTCACGGACGCTGCTGGCTTGGGTAATGAAAGGTGAGAACATATTATTCCTTATTCCTTGGGCTGTTCGGCATCGGGGTGTGCAATCTCACGGACTTTTGCACGCAGCGCTTCGATAGCGGCGGCTTCAGAGCCGGTGCCTGAACCTGATTCAGATTGGGATTGGGATTGAGCAGCGGCTGCTTTGGCCGCCAGCGCGGCCTTTTCTTTTTGCGCCAGCTTGTCGGCTTTATCCTGCTTATCGCGTTCGATACGCATCAGGTGAAATTCGTGGCGTTCGCGTGCGAGATTGGCGGCTTCTTTCTCGCGCTCGTTGGCCCATATTTCGCTCTTGGCAAAACGATAATACTGTACCAGCGGAATATTGCTGGGGCACACATAGCTGCATGCGCCGCACTCGATGCAGTCAAACAGGTTGAACTCCTGCGCCTTGCCGAAATTCTTTGCCTTCGCAAACCAGTAAAGGTCCTGCGGTTGCAGCTCCGCCGGGCACACCTCCACGCAGCGCGTGCAGCGTATGCACGGCAATGCCGCAGGAGGTGGAGGAAACAGTGCGGGTGAGGACGCGATGATGCAATTTGTAGCCTTGGTCACTGTGACCTGGTCAGACGGCAGCAGCACGCCCATCATCGGCCCGCCCATAATGTGTTCATTGGTATCGGCTTTGGCCCCTGCCAGCGCGACCAGCTCATGCACTGGCATGCCGATCAGCACCTCGAAATTCTGCGCGTGCTGCACATTGCCGCTAACGGTGACGATGCGCGAAATCAGCGGCTCGCCGTGCTCGATGGCGCGATGCGCGCTGTAGGCGGTGGCGACATTGAAACACTGTACACCCAGATCGGTGGAGCGCACGCCGGCTGCGACCTCGATGCCGGTCAGCACGCGTATCAGTTGCTTGGCACCACCACCGGGATAAATGGTCGGCACCACAACCACTTCCATTTTATTGAAAGAGCTGGCGCTAACGGCCGCCTGCATAGCGGCAATCGCTTCGGGCTTGTTGTCCTCAATGCCTATCAATACCTCGTCGGCATCCAGCATATGACGCATCATCTCTGCACCGCGCACTATTTCATCGGC
>Ga0315268_10003236_pt1 | contig 18018 bp, 21 predicted proteins | sample C1_top_MG_FD_204535 | JGI IMG/M metagenome (GOLD analysis project Ga0315268, IMG submission 204535) | Sediment microbial communities from Yellowstone Lake, YNP, Wyoming, USA - C1_top | ecosystem: Environmental > Aquatic > Freshwater > Lake > Sediment | place: USA: Wyoming | collected 2017-08-01
CACCCATCCCGAGTTTTCTTCCAGAATCCATTCATTTGTTGTCTCGTTCCAGTAGTACATCTTTAGGGTTGACTGCTCTACGTAGGCAGATATTATTTCTTCATCTGTGTAGTAGATGCGAATTTCAATCGGCCACGTGATATTCTCCGGGGCCAGAGTTGTGTCAACGGTCACGCATTTCATGTTTACAACGTCATTCGGAATAGTTCCTTCAATCTGCAGATCATGCATGGACACTGTTACTTCTCCTGGTGCGGTAGTGTTCATTAGAATCAGCGTATCAGAAGTGGCAACTTCATCGATAGTGTTGTTGCCCGGAGTCACCTCTTGGGAAATGGATTCCTTCCATTGAGTGTAGAAGTAGTTACCAGTATACAAGAGCGGATTGTAATACCAGCCTTGAACCCAATCATGCTCAAACCTCCGTGCGGTAGACTGCGCCAACGGGACGCCTGGGCATTCGTTGTGGTAAATGCTTTGTATCTCGTAGTAGACTTGTCTCCGCTGGTCGACATCAAATGTTCTCATTCCCTCATCAATCAACGCGTCAAGTGTTGCATTTTGATAGTGAGTACGCTGCCCGGCGTTCCCTCTGCTGTGCGCAAACGCATATAGAAAGTTGTGAGGATCCGAAAAGTCAGCAGCCCACCCCATGTTGATTATCGGACGAACATAAGGATTATACTCTCCCGGATACATTGATTGTATGTTGATGTGAAACAGTGGATTGAGGGTTTCCACGTTGGTTTTGATCATTTCAAATAGTTTCTGCTGCAAAAGGTTCCCTTCGATATAGCAGACTGTCATATTGAACCCTGTAGTCCATAATTGACCATTGTAAGGCTTCTCGAAATGTTCTCTAGCCTTTGTGAGGTTGATAGCGTATTTTTCCTGGTCCGGATTATAGAAGGGTAGTCCTTTGATCACTGGTGTGGCTGGCTGCTCAGCTTCGCCTGAAAAGGCCTCATTTATCAGTTGCGTGTAGTTGATAGAGTATGCAAAGCCTTTTCTTACGTCGATGTCGGCGAAAAAGTTCGGGGGGATTCCTTGTCCGTCTAATGAACCGCTTCCTATGAATGGGCTGGAAGGATCGATTTGGAAGTTGAAGAGCATACCGCTACAGGTCAGTTGGGGTAGTGGATAGATGCAACGCACTCCAGGCTGCCCCAAGACTTCGCCGGTAACGGTTGCGGGTACGTTGATGCTGTCGAACTCTCCTGCTAGGAATTTGTCTCTTCGGTCTTCCCAATTGTAGCGCCAAGTCATTCTTGCGCTTTCAACGAAGCTTCGGGTTCCAGTTACAGGCCATCCGCGCCAGTAATCATCAAACTTGCGTATCATCCATTCCTGAAAGCTTTGGTCGAAATATTCCAGATAGTATGGGCCTGTGCCGCAAATGGCGTTAAGGTGCGGGCCTGGTGCTTCGGTGTTTTGCATTTCTATGGCTGACCATTCTGGATTGTTGTAGAGTGTCCAGTTGTCCCATGTTCCTGGCCAGTCTCCGATTTGTCTGCACCATTCCTTGCTCAGTATTGATGACCATGGTTGACTCAGTATCTGAAGGAAAGGCGGATAAGGTCTGGCCAAATGAAAAGTGACTATCGTGTCATTGTGTGTTATGGCGTCGTCAATTTGTTCCGCCGTGATGAATACGTTGCCAAATTCGTCTCTGCTTCCCAAACAGTCTAATAGCGGCTCGTAGATCATCCATGCAGGGCCTCCTTCTATGATCATCAGTCTCTCGAATGAGTATTCTACGTCTTCAGTGGTAAGCAGGTGTCCATCATGAAACTTCACGGGAGGCTCTGAACCATCGGTCCCTCTGATCTTGAAGGTGTAGGTCAAGCCGTCAGGGCTTACAGTCCAGGATGTCGCAAGAACTGGAACAAATTGGTTCATTTTTTCTTTGTCAAAGAACACCAAGGGCTCGTATACATTGTAGAGCAATTCCATGCTTGCAGTGTCATACGCGCGTGCTGGATCCAAGGTAAGGGGTCCGCCATTTTCCATCGTTGCCACGTTCATCTGAGACATGTCTTGGACTGGGCTAGCCTGTTCAAGTCTTTCAAAGCGTAGATCTTTAGCTGTTTCGTTATTTATGTTCCAATTGACCATGTTCTGAGTTGACACTTCAACTGTTCCAATTTCTATAGGTTGACTCAAAACATTCCCGCTTGATTGGTAATGCGTTGCTGCCCTCGCGCATACTCCGGTTTCTGGGAAAACTTTGACAGCGCCAACAACACCAGCTTTTCTTGAAAGAGCATAGCTCATCCAAAATGTGTAGACTTCCTGAAGCGGCGGGTTAATAATCCAGAATGGACCCTCATCATCAGAACAGCTGATCAAGTTTTCTTTGTAGTTGCAATCTATGAATTCTGACTGAACCAAACTTTGCGCATACGATGATCCAAAAATGTACAGACATCTATCCTGCACTGATGGTCTCACTTCAATGCTCACGGTCTGAACTATGCTGTCCGTTCCTTCAGGAATCGTGTTAGGCTCAACAATTCTCGAAACGCTGAAATCCAAAGATTCAGAGCAGATTCTCCCAGGATCAGTCCAGAAACCCCAAAACTGGTTCCCTTCAGCAAGGTTGCCTATGTCCCAATATGCCCAATCAAACCCAGTAGATGTTGGAGCTGGTGAAAAATCTGGCCAGTCACTAATGCCCGTGAGGTTCAACTCCACACTGTCAAGAGTTCCAACCTCAGGATACACTTTAGTCTGCACGGCATAGTACAAGTCTCTAACTTCAGATCCTACAAAGACAGTATCTCCAGGAACATCACACGTATGAAATTCACTTATCCCTAACCATCCAGCTGAGTCACTTGCCATGCTTGGTCCAACAATATACGGAGCAATAATGGTTACAAAAAGCAATGCCAAAATTCCTCTTGAGGCTAACGTCTTTTTGAACCTCAAATTCTCCTCTCCAGACCCAATTCCTGCAGCCACATATATATGATTTGTGGAATCATCTTCTATGGCGTTGATTGGATTAACTTTTATCGATCGATCGAAAAAACATGCTATCCTACCAAATGACCATGCGCGTGGGTTTAAAAAATGAGACTTGTATACAAAGCATCAACAGGACACATGAAAAATGGGGAATTCGTCCGGGAGATGTCCCCAAAAGGCCAAGAATACCTCACGCCGGCCACTATTTTGCTGACCACGGCAACTGTTGTTGCACTTCATTAGGTGAAAAATAACACGCTATTTATTAGCGTGTTTCAATCCCACACCCCGCGCCAACAAACCACGAGACAAAGCTTTGTGTTTCAATGAGATTTCTTGAAAAGCTCGATGATTTGCTAAGATTTCAGATTTTAACTCAATCTGAGAGTTCATTCATTCTCATCCTCGGTAGAAACCAGTCCATCAGCGCGCGCTATCAAAACCAGCGATAACGGAGAGACTGCAGAGAAAAGGTTGCAAAGAGGCTGACTATCGTGGGCTCGAAGAGCGCTGGCTCAGCATTGCTATTCGCTCAGATTCCAATGAGGAACAAGGTAAGCAGACATCTGACTTCAGACTCTCTATTTTTCCCAAAACATTCGCACTTTTTACTACATGTGCCTTTATAAGGCATGCTGAGAATGCTGAGTGCAGAAAAAGTGTGCCGTTAGTCTATCGCAATTGTTGTTTGTAATGGAAATGGCTTGCTTTTTTCTGAGAGGAAAATAGGGAAAAATGAGAATGAGTGGTTTCTTTTGGAAAACACAGCACACACTCTGATCCAGCTGCAGCCAAGGAATTATTCAAAGAGAGGTGATATTTTTGCTGAGCATGAAGGATGTTAGGAAATGCAAAAACTCGTTGGAGCTAAACGACTTCATAGAGAAGTACGTTGCAGAGAGGAACTCACCGGACGACAGTTTCGACACCATATACTGGAATCTGTTCCAGGAATGGAAAAAAACCCTAAAGAGGAAACCTGCGTAAGCATCCAAGTTTCTATGATGCATACACGCGAATTGGAAGCCCGTACGAACAAGCCGGAAGGCCGTCCCATCTCAGCCTGCCAGTTTTTGCATGGACTGACCCGCCCAGTTTCGGTGGTCATGCTTAAGGTGGTGGCGGGACACCTAGAACTCTTTTCAGAAGGTCATCTCTTCGCAGCAGTAGTTTCTCGAACTGATCGTCCGTGATCTTGTCCTCTATCAGCAGCTTGAAAACTGAGGTCGACACATTCGCCATCTCCTGATGAAACTTTATCACATCCTTAGAATACAGGTCGTAGATGGTAACCATGCTGTTGTAGAGGTGATGGTACAGTCTGCTTCGACGCCATATCCTTCTCCCACGTAAGGCTGTGAAGCTGAGCACCAACAATGAGGCAATCGCCGCCCAACCACCTGGCGTGATGATCCACACACTAGCATTCTCCCAAACAACCTGACCGAAGGATTTTGCCGGAGGTCCGCTCACCACCATGAATGATGATGGATACCGATCATCCTGAGCTAAGGCAAAAGTGGCGGTATTGCTCTTTGGTGCAATGGACATGTTGAGCGGTGACATCTGCTTCACTTCACTATTCGCGGGCATGTTTATGTCGATGACTTGTTGCATATTGACGGATTGTCCGCGTGAAGAAGGAGTGACGTCGAGGCTGAACGTGAAATTGTCGCCGTGCTGAGCAAGAATGTTGGCTGGCGCTTCGAAGTAGAGATTGTAGTAGCTCCCGTTTATCCCAGAGTCTTGGCGAAATTCGTAAAGTTTGAGGTTGCCTGTTGAAATTGGTGTCAGGTCAAAACCGACGAGCCAGGTTTCCAGTCTCTCGCTCCCTATGAAGTACTCGGGTATGCGGGTGACGTGGAACGAGGTCCACAGTTCTGCTTCGGAGTTGACTTCGTTGAAAGAGTAGTCTATTTCAGTTGTGTTAGACAATATTCCATACCGGGTAGGATTCATATCCCAGGTGACGTTGAGCCACCAGAGTCGGTTAGCGAGCAAATATTGGACAAATTCGTTGAAGTCAGCGAATTGCAGGTCATACACATGGTCCAGTGCGCCTGCCAGGCGTGACCAGTTCAAGCGTTCATACGTCGAGACAAAAATATCACCTCCACTGACTAAGCTCTCACGCTTAGACATCCCAAACCATAGACCCGCCGCTATCGAAGGCCTTGCCTCCTCTGTTCCTCCTTGCTCCCTCCATCTCACCTCATCCATTATGGTTCTATTGCGTCATGCACGTACCAAATCTTCTCATCCGCAGCTCGGCAGATCGACGAAGTGAGTGTGGACAAAAGTGATACAAGAATAGTGACCAGAATACCGATGAAGAGAATCACTCTACTGTTTTTCAATCTCTCCAACAACATGGTTGTCAATTGAATACCGAAATTAAGAATTCATTCCTATATATCAATTACCTATATCATGCCCAAAAGAAACTCAACATGGCGTGGGTGCTTCTTTCTAACTGCCCCGGTCTCTTCATTCAGGTTCTTAGCTGAAAGAGCTTCGAGCTCTTTGCGTGTTAAGTAGACCGTCATTAGGGCTCGTGCGCTCGGTGAGTTCTTTGCATCACTCGCCCTCTTCAAACAGCGGGTAATGGTTGACGGCTGTCGGACCGCCTGTAGCTTGATAGGTGTGAAGGCGCCAACCTTTCCTCTGCCACTCCTCAATTGTGTTGTCGACATCCTCGTGGTGAGTGACTTGCACGCATTCCCATTCTTTCAAAATGGATCACATGCTTCGGAATTTGAGAATTCGCGTACTTGAGCTTGCCAGCACAGAATCTTTCATTTCTTTTTCCTCAGAGAAAGATAGAACACGTACTCGCGTGGTCCTTTTAGATATCCTCCTTCTTCGTATCCGCGTTTGCGGAATATGGCCAGTGCAGCGGGATGATCAGCATAGAACACAACGTCATAGTAACCTCTGTTCTTCATGAGACCCTCAAAAAAGGCAAAGAACACTTTTCCATAACCTCTTCCTCTATACTCTTCAATCAACCAGATTTCATGAAGCTCAACGAAGTCTTTCTTCTCGCCCAGAAGCTTCTTCAATGCTTCTCTGTCTTCTTTCTCTCTTGGCTCACCCTTCCTATGCTCTTGAGTGTTGGTTTCATGCCAAATCGCGTGACCTATGATTTCATTGTTCTCTCTGAACACGATGAGGTTGAGGTGCTTGCTGTCCATGAGACCTTTTAACCACTCAAGCGCCCCCTTCGCTGTGTATTGTCCAATCTTTGTCAAGTGTCTGCTGAACTCTTCAAAGTCGCAGCCCTCAACAAACCTCACGGCATTCCTCCCCTTCGCTGCAACGCTATTACTAAACGCTCTGAATATGTTATGATATCACTAATATTATCACAAGTTTCGTGTCAGAGTGATGCATCTGAAAGCAGAGAGAGAGAGAGACCGAAGAGAAACAAGAGCTGTAGAGACGTTAACTATACATAGACCACGTCAAGCTTTTATGAGTTTCAGACGTTTAGGATACGTGGTGAAGAACAGTGGATCACACGGTCGTGCATTTCGAGATCCCTGCGGATGATGTTCAGAGACTGAGAAAGTTCTACAGCAGCCTTTTCGGATGGAAGATCGAAAAGATGTCAGGACCGATGGAATATTGGAGCATCGAGACAGTACCTGTTGACGCGAAAAGCGAGCCCGCAAGACAAGGTGTTAATGGAGGAATGATGAAAAGGCAAAACCCCGAGCATAAACCTGTCAACTACATCTTGGTTGAGTCTGTTGACGAGTACACGAAGAGAATTGCGGATTTAGGCGGCAGAATAGTTGCTCCGAAGATGGAGGTTCCTGGAATAGGCTGGTGGGCTCTTGCTCTAGACCCAGAAGGCAACCAATTCGCCATTTTACAACCAATGCAGCCTTAGACATGCGAACCGATTCTCCTTTTTCTATGAATATTTTGACACAATATTAGTGTCTGGTCAAACCTGTGGGACCAGAGAGACTCTCATTTCAGTCTTTTGCCCAGACTCACTACCTCATCCTCTTTGAATCCAAGATGTTTGTAAAACTCGATTACGGAAACATTGCTCCTGCGAACCTGCAGATTGACTTTCAAACAGCCCAGTTTTCTCAATTCGTCAACAGCCTTCTCAACCAGTTTCCCACCGTACCCGCGTTTTTGATATTCGGGCAGAACGGCCAAGTAGTTTAGCCAGCCTCTGTGACCTTCATAACCAGCCATAATGGAACCGACTAGCTTACCGCGTAGCAAAGCGACGAAAAACAGCTCGGGTTGAAAGTCAAGTTTCCTCCGAATGTCTTCAACAGGGTCATTCTGAGGCACTACCAAATTGCACTTCTTCCACAGATCAACCACTGCATCTTGGTGTTTCGATCGGTACTTGACTATTTCGAAACTCATCCCGGTCAAATCCGAGTGCTTTGTAATCTGACCTTTGAACTATAAGGCTTGCGAAACAGAGGACTTGCGCCGAACACTGAAGTTCCAGTGCCTCATGATTTGCTGAGTTGTGGTTCCTATCGCAAACCATAAAAACCGAGAAAGAAGCCGTGTTGAATGATATGAACAGAGTTGTCTTTGCTGTTGCGATTCTTGCGTTTGGTCTGGCTGCGACCTTGGTCTCTGGGTTCTATAGGTGCGACCTGAGCATTCCGGGAAGAACCGATATTGGTTATGGTCTGCCTCTGACTTGGCATGGAGAATCCGGTCCAGTGATCTTTCCAGAAGTGTCTGCAGTTGGTTGGTTGTCTTGGGAATATTTTGCATTGGACACTGCATTTTGGTCCTTGGTAATCACCATCGCAATTATAGTTCTGTCTCGACTGTTCAAAACCAGAAAATCAAAAGGTCTGCGCCATGTTTGAGGGTAGGTGAATTGCGATCCTGCAAACATCGTCTCCTTCAAGCACAGTTGCTAACACTTCCACTTCGACCGTCTGTTGGAGGATTTTTTCCCAGATGTCTTTGTAAAAACCAGCTCCGCAATAGCAGTAGGTCTTCGAAATTCTTCGTTCAGGGGATTTCATGACTTCGCGGATTCTTGGGCAATGACAACAATGATACCTTTTCTCGCGGAGGTCTGTCGCTTTCAAGCATTCCTTGAGTTCAAAAGGCAATTTTGTGGCAACAATTGTGTCCCCTTCTCTTACGCCTGCCACGCCCCAGCCCCAGCCTAATATTCTTTCAATAAGCTCGTCATCCAGTTTCAACCCATCCTTCAAGTCAGACCTGAACATTTCTCGCAGCATTCTCAGTACTGTGTCTACGTCTTTTGTCTCTTCATACTTTTCCCTGAGCGCCAGCAAACGTTGTTCTGGAAAGTGGCAAGCACAACCAGTCATTATTTTCCGCCGATTTTTCTCATCAACCAGAGCATCCAGCCGATTCATTGCTTTCCGAGTCCACTCGATCATTTCCGTTCGATCTACAGATGCCAAGAGTTCTTCACTGCCCTCCAACACCTTTTTCCGAATTTTCTCACCCACTGTTTCAGCCAGACCCTTGGAGAATTTGGCTAACCATTGGTCTTCAAAACTCCTGTTTGGCTTTCTGACGCCTCTCATGAACCTTGAAACGTCCTCCTCAGTCATACTCCTGACTCCCAGATGGTCAACGATTTTCAACAGTACATGCACAATGTACAAGACAACATAGAATCAGACCTTCTTTCAAGCTTGTCGGTCAACAGAGAATAAACAAGAACTTAGGAGAGACACTGAAGAGAACGAGGCTGCAAAAGGCAGACTTGAAAAACTGTCGAATACAAAAGCTCGCAGACCCCGTAAACGTCGCGTGTTTGTCTAGGCGCGTCATTGTGAACCATATCAGAGCCTAACAGATCGACCTTTTCGTTCTTTCTCTCTGCACTGGTCAAGCACATCTACTGCGCGGCGTATGTGCGGGATCGTTATCGAACCGCCCACCACCAAAGCAACGTTCAAGGCCTCGAGAAATTCCCTGTCGGAGATGCCTTCCTGAACACAACGGATGATGTGATAGGTTATGCAATCGTTGCAGCGTAGCACTGTGGAAGCGACTAGGCCGAGCAGCTCCTTCGTCTTAACGTCTAAAGCGCCCTTGTCGTAGGCGCGGCTGTCCAACGCGAAGAACCGTTTGATGCCAAGGTTGCCCGCGGAGAGTATGCGGGCGTTCATGCGTTCACGATAACGCCTAAACTCGTCAAGCTCATCCAAAACTATTCCTCAGCCTGCTTGACTGTCAGAACCGCATAAAATATTTTGCGCATGCACGCGATTCATCAACAGTTCTTTCTATTCTGACGCGCCAGTATCCTGGGCACAATCATTGGCACGCTCTTCCTGTAATCCTCATATTCCTTTCCAAATTCTCTAATCAGCTCTTCCTCTTCTTTCCTTGACATGAGAAAGATCAGTGCAATCATCAAGGGTGTGGAGAGCAAGGAATACCACGCAGACAGAAGAAAAGTGATTCCCATGTGTGCCAAGAGCCCGCCAAAATATTGTGGATGTCTAACGATGGAATAGACTCCGGTTGTAATGATTCTCTCTGTCCTATGCGTTTCTGCCACCTTCAGAGTTGTTCCACTTACACCCTTCACTCCAAGCCAAGCTCCAACCGCAAAAAGAGGCACAAAAACGACCAGATGGAGCATAGGAACCGCGAGATCTGCGAATGGAATCGAGAATAACTGGTTCTGGAAAGCCGGAATAGAGAATCTGGGTTGAGGTGAGACCCAAGTTCCGATCCAGAAGAGGAAGAACCCCCATCCTGAAATGTAACTGCAGATTTCGCCAATCTTTGCACCTTTCTCTTTCCCGTATTTTGCTTCAAGCTTCACGTGTTCAACCGACAAAAAATGAAGAGGTGTTACGGCAACTAGGCCTAGTGCACAAATGAAAAACAGAGGATACATTCAACATCATTCGGAATCTTAAAGATTCAACAATTAAAAAAGTTGCTATATCACGGGAAAAAGGACAAACGGCGCATGCTATCGCCGCCTGAGCGCGCGCGCTAATGAAAAGTAAACTCGAATCCAACATGCGCTAGTGCTTTTGTCACGTGTTCTCAGGTAAGAACAAGAGTGTTCTTCGGGCAGAGTTATGAGCGACGTGCCCGATAGACTTGCTCGGTGAAGAAACATGGATTTTCGTCTGAAGCTGATATTGGGCTGCGTTCTGGCGCTGCTGCTCGGTTTGGCTGTCTCCAGTCCAATTTTGTTCTCAAACTTGACCCCGACAGCAAGAATACAACTAGACATAGACGTTCAGTACGCCTACTTCGGCGTTCAGGACTTCAATCAGAACGTGACAGGTTTGTGGAGAAACGCCAGCGACCCGCAGGAGCACTATCTCCATCCAGTATCGTACCTGATCATACTCAACGTCACAAACCACTCTGGCAAACTGGTCTACGTACAGGAGTTTGAGGCCGCTGCAGCTCCAAGAATCGTCGTTAACAATGGTACTGAGATAGACAACAAAGTTGTATACGATGTGCGAACGATAGAGTGGTATCCGGGTTGGGATCAATACTGGAGTCCGAACCAGTCCAGACTAATCGGGCTGACGGGAATGACAGAGGCCCAAGAACCCTCGTATTTGGCCTTGTTGAGTGGAACGTTGTATCTGTACGGACATGTTGAGGGCATAGGACTAGGAGAGAAATTAGTGGTTGAGGGCTCCACCGTCAAGCAGGTACAGCTGCAGGCCTACGGAAGAGAATTCCTGTACAACACTTTGCTCTCCGAAAACCAGATGTTGCGGTTCGACCATGGATTTGATGTGTCGGTTCAGCCGAGGCGTTGACGGTGAACGCTGGCGAAGAGCTTGAAGGCACTACGCTCAAAGTGTATGTCTATCTGATTGGAGAGGGCAAACCCTTAGGTCCGCGAGACGTGATGAGAGACCTAAACCTGAGCAGCCCCAGCGTGGCTTATAGGCATCTTCAAAAACTTGAGAACTTCGGCTTGGTACAAAAGAACAATTATGGGCAGTACACCGTCAAGGAAAAAGTCAACATTAAAGGCCACCTCTGGGTCGGAAGAAACCTCGTTCCCCGACTCATATTCTATTCTTTCTTCTTCATGGGCATTCTAACCGCAGAAATCGTCATCATGACAGTGCGTCTTTTGAACGCCGAAATGCCCCAGTTGGACTTCTTGTTTCTCACTTTCACAACCACGATAGCGACGCTGGTGTTTCTCCTCGAAGGAACGAAGCTACTTCTGAAAGTGAAAGGAGAATAACGGCCACCGAAACGTTGAAACAACTGCTCCCTTGTTCTAGAACTGGAAACTAGAAGAAATTTCTAGAACATACAGAAAAATGCATGAGACAATGTCAAAATCGCAGGTTTCTGCCGGAGCTAGTCGTTGACCATCGTTACTTACTTTGACGATAATTCTTTCCTTTGTACTCCCTGGCCATGATCATGGTAGACGTTAGCATCACGCTTGGCACGCTCCTCATCTTTTCTGAAAGAAACCGTTCCAGAGCCTCCAAGTCTTCCACGCAGATCTTTGCGACCACATCGTACTCGCCGTAGACTATGCCAGCCGTCATTACCTCTTCAAAGTTGGTGATTTTTTCGCAGACTCCCCTCTCATTGCCAGTGCTCACCTTGAAAAGGACATACGCGTGAACAGCCAACCGAACCACCTCAACAAACGACTCTGATTCATATTTAACTCGACTATTTATCGATTCTTGGAAAAGAGCAGACCGAGAACAAAAAGCACTGCTCAGCTCATATCTCCTGCATCCTTCTTTTTCTGGCCTCGAAAGTGCAAGCCTGTTTGAAGCCCAACTCTTTCACGAGATTGATTGCCTCGTCAAAACGTCTTCCCACATCGTTCGGCCTGTGGGCGTCGGAGCCAAAAGTCACAGGAACCCTACTCTTCCTCAACAATGCCAAGAACTGTTCGCTCGGGTACATTTCCTTGCATGGCCTCATGAGCCCGCTCGTGTTGACCTCGACGCACATGTCGCTTGCTGCTAACGCTCTTGCAGTATCTTCCAGGATGCCGTCGAAGTTGCAGTTTGGTTTGAAGCCGAATATCTTTATCAAGTCCGCGTGTCCAAGCACGTCGAACAGTTTAGATCGGCACAACTTTCTGACGGTCGCAAAATACTCTTCGTAGACTTGCAGGATGTCTCTCTTGGAGTACTCTTGCGCTTGCCTAGAAGCGTCGACATTCCAGCTGCCGAGATAATGAACCGAGCCTATAACATAATCAAAGGGGTACTCTTCAAGAAAGTCTCTAATCTCTTCCACGTCTGCGGGAAAGAAGTCCACCTCGGCACCGAGTCTGACTGGTATTTCAGATTTTCTCTTAACTTCAAGAAATTCCTGAACATATTTGTTCATGGAATCTGGCGACCGGTAAGGATAATCTCTTTCGTAGTGCAGTATTGCGTGCTCTGAGAAACCTATCTCGTCTATACCTTTCTTCTCGGCCTCTCTGATGAATTCCGAGAATTCTCCAGTTGCATCTGGCGAAGCTTTCGTGTGAACGTGGTAGTCCATGATCATCTTCAGGTCAGGCTCACTGAGGGGTTATTGTGCCCTGCCTACTATGTTCATGTGCGTCAACGGCGTCATCGGTTGTAGGGTCGATAGACTTCCGTAATGTGCCAGGATTTCCCAGCCGGCCTTCCTGAGCAGAAAGCAGAGTTCGCTGAGGCTGTAGACACGATGGTCAAGGTCCACCCTGTCCACGAAGTGCAGGTCTTGGCCACGCTTCTCGTAGAAGAGCCAGGCTGTGCGCATGCGGCCGCTCGTTGGATCGTACTTTCTGTCCTCCAACATCAACATGTCATCACCTAGTTCCGTGTAAGAGGTGGGAGCAAACTTGATGGACAGGTACTCTGTGTGCATCGTCTCGGTTATGAACAGGATCGTGCCTTTTCTGGAAAGTTCTCTGGCCTGTCTGAAAACGTCAAAATCGTCCTCCTCAGAGTAGAACCCGATAGATGTCCAAGCACTGACAACCACGTCGAAAGAGTCGTGCTTTCTTCCTACAACGTTTTTCAGGCTTCTCACATCTCCCTCTATAAACGTTACGAGACGGGAGACCCCATGCTCTTCAGCCTTTTTTCTTGCATCTTTTAAGAAGGGCTCTGAGATGTCAACTCCGACTGCTCTGAAACCCCTCTTGGCCAAGTTGATCGAGATGCGTCCGTTTCCGCAGGACAGGTCAAGCAGTTTGCCTTGGTCAATTCCAAGGCTGCTAAGCACTTTTGCCATTCCATTGACGAGTTCTTCTGTCTTGAGCCATCTCTGGTTTAGGAGTTTCAAGAACAGGTCAGCACGCTGTATGAACAACTTCTTCGTCCAATCGCTCATGTTCTAAGCAAGTAGCCGACGTTTTCTAATATGCCTTTTCAGCGTCAGCGAGAAGACGATGAAAATGGCAGCTTCGAAGATACCGCGATAGGTTTGGAGAACGAAATTGATATTAATTCTTTCGCCAGAATAGCTTCTATGAGATCGTTTGGGTCGAGAGTCGCAGGAACCATCATCGTTGGAGTCGGCTGGCTAGCGTTTATTCTGCTCTGGCTTGCATTCTACGCTGGAAAATTTGATTTCTGGCAGAATCTGGCAGTGTTTTTGGTCTCGGTGATCGTAGCTGTCGGCATTACAGCAGTCATGTGGGTCAAATGGGCCCTCGGATAGCATGGGACTTTGAATACTTATGCACGCATGAAGCAACGAGGGTTGAGTTATATCTGTGGCTTTGGAGCTGGCATGTGGGATGAGAGTATTGTTTGTGTGCTCCGGGAATGCTCATCGCAGCCCTTTGGCAGAAGCACTCTTGAAGAAGTTGAGGCCAGACTTGGAAGTGGAGTCTGCCGGAATACGCACAGCCATTCCGATTTCAGCAGAGGTTAAGGAATATTTGGCGAGAGAAAATGCTGAACGATACCTCAAGAAGACTCCTGAAAGCTTGGACGGCAAGCAACTGAATAGTTACGATGTTATTGTGGTCATGGAGCAGAGACACAAGGCCATAATCTCGATCAAGTGCTCAGAATGCGAGGGTAAGACAGTTGTGTGGAACATTGAAGACCCATATTTCTTGGAACGTGAATACGCCGAGCAAGTTTATGACCAGATCAAGGGGAAGGTCAGGGAGCTCGCCGAATCACTGCCCAAGGCGAAAAGCAGGAGCGCTACCAAGACTTAAATCACATGGCCTATAATTTGTCACTAGACAGCATAAACGGTACTGATTACTAGGAATCCTGAATTGAACAGATCTTTCAGAATCACTTGTCGTTCTGACAAACTGATGATCACATTGCTGACAGTCTTGATTATCGGCTACTCAGTCAGCTCCGGGTCTGTGCAGAATGGTTTCGCAAGAAAAGTTTCTGTTGTTACTGTGTCAGAAAGCTCAGCGATCACCACTGTGCACTACATCAACGTTGGGCAAGGAGACTCCATCCTCATCGACACGCCGGACAAAGATGTGTTGATAGACGGAGGACCAACAGACGAAGGCCAGACTGTGGTGAACTATCTTGGCAGCTTCGGCATTACTCACATATTCCTTATGATTGCGACACACGTGCACGAGGACCACGTTGGCGGACTCGTGGCTGTGCTGAGTTCCCTGACTGTCGATCAAGTACTGATCAACGGGCAAACCTCAAACTCAACCACTTACACTGACTTCATGAAACTAGCTCAGAATCACGTGATAACGGTAGCGCAGCGAGGACAAACCTACACAATAGCTGAAGCCGTCAACCTGACCGTGTTCAACCCAGTTCAGCCGTTGCAGTTTGCTGATCCAAACGACAACAGCATCGTTGTGAAGCTTCAAGCGGGAAGCACAAGTTTCCTGTTTGAAGGGGACGCTGAAGCGGCAGCCGAGCAGAGTATGCTCGTTGCTGGTTTGAACTTGCAGAGCAAGGTCCTGAAAGTTGGTCATCATGGAAGCAACACATCGACAACGCAGCCTTTCCTTGACACCGTTGCACCCGAGTATGCAATCATAAGTGCAGGAAAAAACGACTCTTATGGTCACCCGAGCCCACAGACTGTACAGAAATTGCTGAACAAAGGAGTCATCCTATACGGGACTTTTCAGTCAGGAACAATAGTAGCGTCAACAGATGGAGCATCAATAGCTTTCCGGGACAATCCGCAACAAATACCCGAGATTCATTCAAGCATCGCGCTGCCGATGTTCATGATAACTACTCTACTGACAGCCATAGTCTACGCCAAAAAACGTTCCACGTGACGAAATGATCGTATCCGAACCATTGTCTCGTCTCATCCGAAAGGATTTGAAGCATTTCCGGTTCATCGATCATTTCAACTTTTCCCCGATAGCATTGAAAATAATCCTTCCAGATGAACTTTTAAAGAAGCGCAGACAAGTTTTCAAGAAGAGGAGTCAGAAATGCCTTCGACTGAATCTGCTTATAGAATTCCTGAGAAGATGTACCGCAAGTTCCCAGAACAAAGCAAGCAGCTCCTTGGCAGTATAGTGCAGTTTATTGAACCCATGAAAGGAGAGACAATAGTCGATGTTGGTACTGGCGCTGGATTCCTAGCGTTCGAATTGGCAGAAAAAGTTGGGAAGGGCGGAAAAGTGATAGGCCTGGACATCTCAAGATCAGCGATCCTGCAAGCAAGGCGGAAGATCGCTGGAAAGAATCAGCACCCAACACTTGAATTCAGAGTGGGGGATATCTACAGCCTTCCACTTGAAGGTGATTTTGCTGACGTCGTGTGTTGCAAGTCTTTGATTGCATCGCTTGACCACCGACAAAGAGCAATTAGAGAAATGACGCGTGTGGCAAAGCATGGCGGAAGGGTCACAGTTGCCGAACCCGGAGAACTAGTCGGTCTTCCCAACCTAATCAAAAAAGCATTCTACGAAGCCATACAGGGATGCCCTCTCAACAGACGTAACTTGAGAGATCTATTTCAAAGAGCTGGACTCGTAAATGTAGAAATTGTGATTAGTGAACCGCCCGTGGTTACGGACGCCTCTGTGTTCGAATGGACGACAGCGAACCTGTTTGGTGAGCGTTCGCTTTGGGAACTTGCTGCGGAAGGAGGGGCGGAGCAAGATCAAGTTCGTATTGTTCACGAGGAGATGGTCAGACAAATCAAAACAGTTGGATTGAAATTCGGTACCGGAGCAATCTTCTGCAGAGGAACTAAGCCATAACGGCAAACGCGCGTCGATTATAGCCGGATCAATTCTTAAGGCTGTACTTGCAATGACATAGCGAGTGCGGCGATGCCTATGACCTTTGTACAGCTATCTGATCACGTATACTTGGTCGGTGGAAAGGTGCTGTCGCATCCACTTGACTGCAACGTGTATTTGATTGATGGCCGACCGCAAGAATGTGTCCTCGTGGACTCAGGAACCGGTTTAGGTGTAGACATGATTCTGCAGAACGTTAAAGAAGCAGGTTTTGACCTGGGCCAAGTTTCAGCAGTTGTTAACACGCATTGTCATTATCGTCATGCGGGCGGCAACTTCCAGCTAAACAAACACTTGGGCTACGCAGAAGTGATAATTCACGAGTTGGACGCTACAGCCGCAGAGACAGGCGATTCAGATCTGACTGGGGCAAACCGCTATGGCGAAAAGTTCGAGCCGTGCCAAGTTGATGTTCGCGTTTGCACGTCTGACATGGAAGCCATGAAGACTCTAGGCTTCGGAGATAGCCTGTGGATAAGCGCCGGAGATTTCGAGCTGGCCACTATTCATGCGCCAGGTCACACTCCGGGCAGTATGTGCCTGTACGGAAAGATAGATGGAAGGCAGATGCTTTTCGCAGGGGATGTCGGAGGCCAATTGAGGAAGGAGTGGCGTTCGAACGGCGAGAATCAGCGTTCCTCTATTCTGAATCTGCTTGAACTTGAAATAGACCGCATATTCGCTGGACACGAAGCGGTAACTGAAAAGCCGAGGAGATGGTTTGAGAATCTGCTGTCAAGAGAACGTGACAGTGCTGCAGAAGCGCGCTAATCCTGCTTCGTGGGCGCCAGGCAGACTAAGCCTCCAAGCTGCGTGAGCCGCTTGCCTGCGTTCGTTTCCGCTTTGACCGTTATTGTTTTAACCCTTTTGTTCTTCGCAATCTGTAACAGCCTGTGAATCCTGTTCTTCTCCTTGCTTTCCGCCATGTACCTGTCCGTGAGCAACAAGTATTCCGGCCTCGGACCGTCAAGCTTGAACTGGCCAAAGACTAGGTCCTCGATCTCCTTGACGGAGTACAAGACAAGTGTGCGACCGCTGGGGGCGTTGAGACTTTTTTCCAGCGTAACGACGATGCGGTCAGCCTCTTCTGACGTCGTTTCGCCGATTAGTTCGCGGAAGGCTTCTGTCTTCACCAACCCTGCCACTTCACGAAGTTGCCCTGCAGAACCGACAAGCACTCCAAACGTGGCTGACTTGGACCCTTTGCCTTGAACCATCCATGAGTGATGCTTCTTAACGTGGTCGAGAAAAACGTCGGCAAAATTGGTCCTTATGGGAGCCACGATCACGATGCTTCTGACTCCTTCGTTGAGCATGAGTCTCAAAGCGTTTATGATAGATTCGTGGAAGTTGTACAGCGTCTTCTCATCTCTCCTGTTCCCTTCAAGCTCTACTGTGACATCCGGTTTCACCACGTTGCTGAATACTCGCCACACTGCCGCGTGGTTCTCTTCAAAACCGATCAAAACCGCCACCGGGTAGCCCCGTCTATAGCCCTGTTTCCGCCTCAACTCTGCCACCGAATGCCCCTAGGCTACTCCACGCTCCAACTGCCAAACCGCCTTGTACAGAAACAAATGCGTAAACATCATCCCGCTTTAATAATCTAGTGCGAGAAACACACCGACTGCATCCTAGAAGCCTCATGAAAAGTCGAGAGCCAAATCAACGGAGGATTCAGAACCTCAATGCTGGTCTGGTAATGTGTTGTCAGGCAACGGACATATTGGATCTGTGAAATGAATGTTCGCGGGCGTAGAACAGGTCTTCAGGGTTTTGTGAGCTTGTATTGATGGTTCTCGCACCCAACTATCTCGTTTTCAAACAGTTTGCGCAAA
>Ga0315268_10003238_pt1 | contig 18011 bp, 16 predicted proteins | sample C1_top_MG_FD_204535 | JGI IMG/M metagenome (GOLD analysis project Ga0315268, IMG submission 204535) | Sediment microbial communities from Yellowstone Lake, YNP, Wyoming, USA - C1_top | ecosystem: Environmental > Aquatic > Freshwater > Lake > Sediment | place: USA: Wyoming | collected 2017-08-01
ATCCCGATCCCTGCTACTCCATGTAAAGCATGAAACATGAAACGGGCGTGTGCTTCGTCCCCTGAGGCAGTGTGCTCCATCCATGCAGACAACGCGACGGTTACCAAGAGCGCAAAAAGGACAAGGTCTATCATCAGGTGTGTTCGGGGTTTTACGCCTTTTACGAACATGGGGGCTCCGCTCAGCTTCCAGTTGGTCAGCTTCTGAGGACTCCATGCAATAAGATATCCGACATGACGTGGTACAACTCTGCATCCGATAATCCGAATGACTTGAATCTCGGGTTGTCAAAAAAGTTGACGACCAGTTCCCAGAATATGGCCTGAACGATCGGCCGGTTCAGGCCGGGCCGCAGCAATCCCTGCCGCTCTGCTATGGCAAAAAGATGGTCAAAAATGCCGTTCAGAGTCCGTGCGCGCACTTTTTGGATTGAGCCATAAATATCCGGGTAGAGTCGCTTCAATTCGTCGAATCGCTCAGAAACATCGCCCTTTGGTAAAGCGCTTAGACCTTCTCCCATCTGATCCAGGACACTCTCCCAGCCTGCTTGTGGGTTCTGCTCCAGATCTGCCAGGCCCTTTTGAAATACTTGCTCGATGCGGAGGAACGCTTCGCGAATCAGAGCTCGTTTGTCTGCAAAATAGCGATAGACGGTGACGCGGGTCACGCCGGCGTAGTGAGCGACTTCTCCAACGCTGGTTTTACTGATTCCTCTCTCCAAGAGCAATGTCAAGGCAGAGAGCACGATCTTTTCTCTAGTCCGTTCTTCAGCTTGGCTCATGATACAATATTATCAGTAAATGTATCATTTGTCAAATCGCGTTTCTCGGCCGCTTGCCTCCGACCGCCTGTCGGGAGTACAATAGAAGGTTGAAAGATGAATCCCACTACCGGCGCAGTCTATTTCAATCATGGCCAGGAAAGTGGCCCTTGGGGAACCAAGATCAGACGCCTGGCCCAGGTGGCAGAGGCGAAAGGCTTTGCCGTAGAAAGCCTCGATTATTCTGGCATCGCCGACCCGGACCTGCGAGTCCGGAAACTGCTGGCTTCGACCGCTTCCCAATTCAGTTGCCTGGTGCTCGTCGGTTCCAGCATGGGCGGCTATGTCGCCACCGTCGCATCAGAAACCCTCAAGCCCAAGGGGCTCTTTCTGATGGCGCCGGCGCTATCCGTGCCGGGTTATTCAGTGCCAAGCCCTATCCCGTATGCGGAAGCGGTTGTCGTCATTCATGGTTGGAAAGATGAATTGATACCGGTAGAGCATAGTATCCGTTTTGCTCAAAAGCACAGCGCGCAGTTGCACGTTGTTGATGGGGACCACCGCTTGATGGACCACATCCCTTTCATCGCATCCATTTTCGATTCGTTCCTGGATAGGATAAACGAGGCGAGTTGTGCTCCTCGCACAAAATGACAAGGAGGATCAAATGGACGTTCCAGTCCTGGTGGCCTACGCCACCAAGTACGGCGCGACGGCAGAGATTGCCGACAAGATAGGTCAAGTGCTTCGTCAGGCAGGTTTGCGCGCCGACGTGTTGCCTGCAGACCGCGCCGGCGACCTGACCCCGTACAAGGCGGTCGTGCTGGGCAGCGCGGTTTACATAGGCCAATGGCGCAAGGAGGCGGCCAAGTTCCTGGAGGCCAACGAGAAAAAGCTGGCCGGGCGACCGGTATGGCTCTTTTCCAGCGGCCCTACGGGCAAGGGAGATCCAGTGGAGTTGATGAAGGGATGGCGCTTTCCCAAAGCGCTGCAGCCCATCGCCGAACGCACCCACGCCCGAGACATGGCCATCTTTCACGGAGCGCTGGACTCGAAGAAGCTGAACCTGATCGAGAAATGGATGATCAAGAACGTCAAAGCGCCTGTCGGCGACTTTCGGGATTGGGATGCCATCACCGCCTGGGCCACGGCCATCGCCGATGCACTGAAAAAAGAGGTCTCGTAACCATTCAGATGGTCAACGGATGACCATAAGAGTTTCGGCCCGGCCGGGCTACCCGGTCTCCGGACCGACAAACTGCCTCTCGTAAAGCTCGCGATAGGTTCCGCCCTGCGCCAACAACTCTGGGTGACGCCCTCGCTCTGCAATGCGACCCGCCTGCACCACGCAAATCAGGTCGGCGTTGCGGATGGTGCTCAGCCGATGAGCGATCACAATAGTTGTGCGCCCCTTTAAAAGCCGCTCCAACGCTTTCTGGATCAACAACTCGGTCACGGTATCCACGCTGGCAGTGGCCTCGTCCAGGATCAAGATGCGCGGATCGGCCAGCACCGCGCGGGCGATGCAGACGAGCTGCCGCTGCCCGACCGAGAGGTTGACGCCACCCTCCAGGATTTCGGTGGCATAGCCATCCGGCAGCGCTGAGATGAATTCGTGAGCGTTCGCCAGGCGAGCCGCTTCCTCGATGGCGCTATCGGGCGCGTCCGGGCGTCCAAAGCGGATGTTATCGGCAACTGTGCCGGCAAAGAGAAACGGTTCCTGGGGGACCAGCCCCATCTGCCGCCGCAAAGAGCGTTGGGTGACCTGGCGGGCGTCAACGCCGTCAATCAACACAGCGCCGTCCGCCACGTCATACAAGCGCGCCACCAGATTAGCAATTGAAGTCTTGCCGGCGCCAGTCGGCCCTACCAGGGCGACCGTCTGCCCCGGCTCGATGACCAGATTCACATCGTGCAACACCCGCTCGTCGCCCCGGTAGGAGAACGAGACGTGGCGCAGCTCCACCCGCCCGGCGACGAGCGGCATCTCGATAGCATCAGGCTGATCGGTGACCCCGGGCAGCGTGTCGAGCAAGTCCAGCACACGCTCACCACCCGCCATGGCCGCCTGCATCGTGGTGTAAAGCTGGCTCAGCTCCTGAATCGGCTGAAAGAAGCGAGTCACATAAGCCAGGAAGGCCACCACCACGCCCAGCGTCAACTCGCCGCCGGCAACGGCCAGACCGCCGAACCACAAGACAATGCCTGTCGCCACCATGCCCAGGAACTCGACAGAGGGCAGGAAGATGAAGGAGAGCGACATGGCGGCAATATTGGCGTCCCGGTTGGCGCGATTCACCTCGTCAAATCGCTCCTGCGACGCATCTTCCTGAGCAAAAGCCTGGATCACGCGCATCCCAGAGATGTTTTCCGCCAGGTCACCCACGACGGCTGCGATCCTTGTGCGAGTGTGGCGGAAGGCGACCTGGGCCTGCCGCGCAAAGAGCCAGGTCGCCAACAGCATCAACGGCAACGCGCAAAAGGCCAAAAGCGCCAGCCGCAGGTTCATCGAGAGCATCACGGCGATAATGCCCACCAACACCAGCGTGTCGCCGACCAGGGTGATCAAGCCTTGCGAGAGCAGCTCGTTGATCACGGCCACGTCGTTGATAACGCGCGAGATGGTCACGCCGACGATGTGGGTATCGTGATAGCCCAATGAAAGCGCCTGCAGGTGCCGGAAGAGCTGCGCACGCAGGGTCGTCAACACTCGTTGCCCCACCCAGGAAAGCAGGTACTGCTGCGCAGAAGAGGTCAGGTAAATGCCCACGAACACACCGGCCAGGAGCCCAGCGACGCGAGTCAAGCCGGGCATATCGCCCGTAGCAATCGTCTGATCAATCGCCACCTTGACGAGATAGGGTGCAGCCAGCGTCAGAGCCGAGGCAGCCAACATGAGTGCAAAGGCTGCCGCCATGCGCTTCCCATGAGGGCGCAGGTAAGCCAGCAGCCGCACGACGACGCGCCGGTCAAAGGCTCGCCCTTCCACCGCCTCGCCGAAGCTTTCAATAGCCCCGCGAGGCCCCATGTGTGCGCCTGTAGCGCCAATGGAAACACTCATAGCTCATAGACCTGACAGGTTTTGGATACCTGTCAGGTCTGTCCTCTCCTGCGGTCGCAACTGGTGATGATAGATTTCCGCGTACAGGCCCGAAGTACGCAGGAGCTGCTCGTGCGTGCCCCTTGCGGCAATTCGCCCTTTGTTCAACACCAGGATGAGGTCAGCCATACGCAGCGTGCTCAGGCGTTGAGCGATGACAAAGGACGTGCGCCCGCGCATCAGCCGCTCAAGCGCTATCTGGATCAACTGTTCCGTCTCCGTGTCCACGCTGGATGTCGCATCGTCCAAGATCAGGATGCGGGGGTCTTTGAGGAGCGCTCGGGCAATGGCAACGCGCTGACGCTGGCCACCCGAGAGGGTGACGCCCCGCTCACCCACCCGTGTGTCATAGCCATCCGGCATCTCGACGATGAACGAATGAGCCTGGGCGGCGCGGGCTGCCTCGACGATCTCTTTTTCGGTAGCGTCAGGACGACCAAAAGCGATATTCTCGCGAAGGGTCGCGGCAAAGAGGGTTGTCTCTTGCAGGACAATGCCAATCTGGTCTCGCAGAGAATTGAGCGTCACGTGCCGAGTGTCACAGCCGTCAATAGTGATACGCCCTTCAGTCGGATCGTAAAAACGCGGGACAAGGTTGATGATAGTAGACTTGCCAGAGCCGGTAGCGCCCAATAGTGCGGTCACCTGGCCGGGCAAAGCCTCAAAGGTGACATCTGCCAGAACCCGATGGCGGCGAAAATAGGCAAAAGAGACACGGTCAAAGCGCACGCGCCCCTGCACTGGAGGCAATGGGACTGCATCGGGGGCGTCCTGCACCTCCGACACGGTATCCAGGATCTCAAAGATGCGCTCGCCTGAAGCTACTGCCTGCGCGATGGCCGGGATGATGGTGCCCAGGCGACGCACAGGCTGGACAAGCTGGGCCAGGTAGGTCGAAAAGGCCACCAACTCACCCAGCGTCAGTTGGCTGTGAATGACCAGCCAGCCGCCATACCCGATGATGAAAACCGTCCCCACGTTGGCGATCAGATCAATCAGAGGCTCATTAAAAGCCTCGAGGCGGGCCGAGCGGGCAGACAGGTCGAACCATCGGTCGTTCTCGCAGTCAAACCTGGCGGTCTCGGCTTCCTCCTGGGCAAAAGCCTTGACGACGCGAGTACCGCGCAGATTCTGTTCCAGCCGGGTAGTCAACACAGCCAACTGTTGCTGAATGGCCAGGGAGAGCGGGCGGAGCCGCCGGCCAAAGTGAAACGCGCGATAGCCCAACAGCGGCATGGTGCAGAGCGCCAGGAGGGCGAGGCGGGGGTTCATCGAGATCAACATGACTGCCGTCCCCAACAGCAAGACGGTGCCATCCGTCAACCGTAGAAAGGCGCGGCCTGTCAGAAAGCGAATGCGATCAACATCCTGCACCGCGCGCGAGAGGAGCTGGCCGGTCTCGGTGCGATCATGATAAGAGAAGGAAAGAGCGGCCAACTTGCGGTGGATGGCATTGCGCAAGTCGTAGGCCACACTCTGGGAGGCCGTCTCCGTCCACCGCCCCTGGAAAAACGTCAGCCCGCCTTTGACGAGCGTCAGCCCCAAAAGGCCCAGCACCGACCCTCCCAGCAGGCGGAGGTCCTGGCCGCCAATTCCTTGATCTACGATCCAGCGAATGAACTGGGGAATGGTCACTGCCAGTGCATTGATGCCTAACAGAGCCAAGTAAGCACCGGCTATCAGCCACCCGTATGGGCGCAGGTAACCGAGGCAGCGTAAAATAATAGGGCCGGCCCCCGGCTCGTGCAGGGGAAGTGGGATCGGGCTGTCGCTCATTTGTTGCGGCAGGGTGCGTTGCATGAAAGCGGACAAATGGTGTCGCCCTTGCTAGGGTAAAACAGTAATCGTGACCGGCGGGCTGACCAGCTCGCGTCCGTTGCGGTCTGCGCCACGCGCGGTGAAGGTGTGCATGCCAGGCTGAAGCGTCCAGAGCACACGGTAGGGCGGCTCGCGGAAAGTGGCGATGAGTTGATCGTCCACCCACAGCGTCAGTGTCGTCAGTTGGATACCGTCACCGGCTTGCGCGGACACGGCGATGCGCTGCGTCTCGCGTGGCGTAACCGGCGAGATCTGATAGACGGTGCCCACGTCGGGGTGAGTGAGATCCAGTTCCGAGGCCCTAAGGCCCTGGTCCGAGGTTGGTGGTCTGCGGTCTGTGGTCAAATCGTTCGCCGTCTCTACGCCGTTATCCGATGCCCATTCCAACGCCTCGGCCGGCAACACGAGCATGATGCGCTCGACGACGCGGTTCGGCGGTGTATTTACGTCCGCCAACTGTCCTGTGGCCGCATCAATCCTAAAACGGCGATAGAACGTGTCGGTCTGGGTAGGCTGCGTGCCCTCGATGAACAACTCGGTGCGCGTGTGCGGGCATGGCGAATCCGGGTTGGGCACCAGCCCCGACATTGCGCAGACCAGTGCCCGCGCGAGCCCCGGTGGCTCGCGGAAATCCAGCGCCGGGCGACCGAGCAGCACCGTCTGCATGAATTCGTGCCAGATCGGTCCCGCACCAGTGATGCCAGAGACGTTTTCCATCGGCTGGTTATCGGCGTTGCCCACCCACACGCCTGCCACCAAATCCGGCGTATAGCCCAACGTCCAGTTGTCGCGCCAGTCGGAAGTGGTGCCGGTCTTGGCCGCAGCGGGCCGGTCAATCTTGAGCATGCTGCCTTCGCCAAACGCGGGTGCACGCGCCTTGTCGTCGCTCAAGATGCTCGTGATCAGATATGCCACGCGCTCATCGAGCACGCGGTCGCCGGGCTGCAAGACCCACTGATATCGCAGTTGCCCACGCGCGTCCGTCACGCGCGTGACGGCGACCGGCTCGACGCGCAACCCGCCGCTGGCAAACGCACCATAGGCCGCCGCCATGTCCAGCAGCCGCACCTCTCCGCCGCCCAACGTAAGCGCCAACCCGTAGCGACCGCTGTCGCTGAACGTGCTGATGCCCATCTGCCGCGCCAGGCGAATCATCGTGTCCAGCCCTATCTGATCCAGCACCTTGACGGCGGGCAGGTTATACGAACTGGCCAGCGCCTCGCGCGCCAGCACCGGTCCATGATAACGCAGGTCATAGTTGCGCGGGACGTACGGCTCACCCTCTTTGGTCGTAAAGCTCGTGCGCACGTCAAGGATCATGCTCGCCGCCGTCAAGGGATCGGCGCTCCGCGGATCGAGCGCGGCGGCATAAGTGATCGGCTTGATGGATGAGCCGGGCTGGCGCAGCGCCAGCGTAGCATTGACCGCGCCGCTGATTTTGAGATCAAAGTAATCCGGGCTGCCCAGCATGGTCAGGATTTCACCCGTGCGCGGATCCAGCGCGACAACGGCGGCGTTGTTGACATTGCGCGAGGGTGCGCTCTCGCCGGGCTGCCTCAGCTCGTCCAGTCTGCGCTGGACAATATCCTGGGCAGCGTTCTGCCAGTCCAGGTCAAGCGTCGTCGTGACGATCAGTCCTTCGCGGTAAATGGCCTCTGGCGTAAAGTGGTCTTCCAGCCAGGCACGGACGTACATCACCCAGTGTGGTGCTTGGATCGGGAAAGGCACGGCGGCAAAGTGAAGCGATTCGACTTTCGCCAGCCGGGCATCATCGGCGGTGATGTAGCCTTGCTTGGTCATCAGGTCGAGCACCACCGCCTGGCGATCTCGCGCGACCTGCGGATTCGCCAACGGATCGTAGGCAGCCGGCGATTGCGGCAATCCCGTCAGCAGCGCACACTCGGATAGATCTAGCTCGCCAGCGTGCTTGCTGAAATAGGTCTGTGCAGCGGCCTCGATGCCATAAGCCAGGTTGCCATAGTAGGCTTCGTTCAAATAGAGCTGGAGAATCTGGTCTTTGGTATAGGCGCGGGCCAGGCGCCAGGCCAGAATGCTTTCGCGCAGCTTGCGTGCGAGTGTGCGCTGTGTGCGCTCCTGTGGCGAAAGCAACAGGTTGCGCGCGAGCTGTTGTGTGATCGTCGAGCCGCCGGAGAGCACCTCGCCGCCCCGCAGGTTGATCCACACCGCGCGGATGATGGCGACGACGTCTACACCGGGGTTCGAATAAAAGTTGGCGTCTTCCGTCGCAATCGTCGCGCGGCGGCAGGCCAAGGGGATTTCGGAAAGCAGGATGGAGGTGTGGCGTCCAGCGTGCGGGTCGGCCATCGTATAGAGTAGGCGCCCGTGCCGGTCCAGAATCTTGGTCGAGTGCGCGGATAGGTTCGACGCAAGTGTGTCCAGCGCCGGCAGATCAACCAAGAGCCAGGCGCGGATGGCGAACGCCGCGCCCAAGGCAAGAAAGGTGACGAGAAGGGGAATCCAGATTCGCTTTCGCATCTCTCGGCATTATAAACCCATGTCCGGCGCACGTAAAGCGCACCGTGGCAGGCTGACCCGATGGGACTGACCGCCCAGCTACATGCTTTTGACATTGCGTGCCAGCCGTTCTATAATGGGTTAGCGAGTAGTTGTCTCCCTACACTCGTCACCATGGCCGAGAGTTATTAAACCTCAATGCCTGAGACGATTCTTATTATAGACGATGATCCTAATCTGCCCACCTTGATGCGGGTGAACCTGCAAGAGGCGGGGTACACTGTGGTGACCGCCTCCAGCGGCGCAGAGGGGCTGCGGTTGCTGCAGGAATATCAACCTGACCTGGTCTTGCTAGATATAATGATGCCAGAGATGGACGGCTGGGAAACCTGCCGGCGCATCCGAACCATCTCGACTGTCCCCGTCATCTTTCTGACCGCCAAGCAAGCCGAAATGGACAAGGTCAGGGGCCTGAACTTGGGCGCAGACGATTACATCGCCAAGCCGTTTCACCAGCTCGAACTGCGCGCCCGCGTCAACGCAGTGTTGCGGCGCACGCACATGCCACCGCCCCCCAAAGAGCCGATACTGCGTTTTGGGAATGGCGACCTGATCATCAACACGGCCACGCGCACGGTTATCGCTCGTGGACAAGAGGTCGAGCTGACACCTACCGAGTATCGCCTGCTCCTTTATCTGGCCGAACAGCCCGGACGGGTGCTGAGCACCGAGCAGATTTACGATGCTGTTTGGAACATCGAAGCCGACGCGATGCTGACCAGCGTCAAATGGTACATCTGGCGCTTGCGCAGCAAAATTGAGAGCGATTCACGCAATCCTCGCATCATCCTCACAGAACCCGGCGTAGGGTATCGGTTCGCCGCCGGGTGACCCCCCCACGCCCGTCCAAGAGCCAATCAGCCCTCACTTGTCCCTGGCGTAAGCTATTTCCCTCAAACGGCTTTCAAACCTGCACCTGATACAATCAGCCGGGGGTGTTTTGCTAGATGGACACCGCCAGCCAGTCGACTCGACTCAAATCCTTGTTGGAGGAGACCCCCATGCCTGAAACGATTCTAGTCATAGACGATGATCCCCATTTGCGCAGCCTGATGCAACTGGCATTGACGACAGCCGGTTACCGAGCAGTGACTGCTCCTGATGGCACCGAAGGGTTGCGCTCGCTCGAGGAGAACCAGCCGGACTTGGTGCTGTTGGACGTGATGATGCCCGACCTGGATGGCTGGGAGGTATGCCAGCGCATCCGGGCAGTCTCGGGCGTTCCTATCATTTTCCTGACCGCGATGCAAGGTGAGCAAAACCAAGTCAAGGGGTTGGACCTGGGCGGGGACGATTACATCGTCAAGCCGTTCCATCAGGCCGAACTACGTGCCCGCGTCAGGGCTGCCCTGCGGCGTGCACACATGCCGCCGCTTCCTCAAAAGCCCATCCTGCGGTACGGTGACGGCGACCTCGTCATCAATACCGCCGTGCATGCGATTATGGTCCGGGGCCAAGAAGTTCACCTGACGCCCGCTGAATACCGTCTGTTCCTATGTCTGGCTGAGCAGCCCGACCATGTACTGACCACCGAACAGCTTGCCAAAGCGGTCTGGTACATAGAAACCAATATCACACCCGCCAATATCAACTGGTACATTTGGCGCTTGCGCGGCAAAATCGAGCGCGACCCAGCGCGGCCCCGCTTTATCCTCACGGAACCTGGCGTAGGGTATCGCTTCGCTGCCGGTTGATTGGGTCCGTTTCCGCTGACTGTAACACCTACACCCACTAAAACACCGGCGGGCGGGCCGATCAGCGATGCGCAGGGGATCTATTAATCGTCGCAAAGCGCGACCTGCGTGACACTCTGCTCTGTCCGTACAGAGTGCCCATTGAGCAAGAGTGACATGTTGCCAGCATGGCTCGTTGCCTATTCGGGCTGCTTGGGCCGCCCATACAACCACCAGAACCGCTCACGTGGAAAGGCGTGCGCGAGCGCTGGATGCCACACGAATGAGCCGTCTATCCAGTCGGCACTCAGCTGCTTGTCGAGCGCAGCCAAGCGATGTTCCAACTCGACCACCCCCGGACTGCCTGCCAGCTCGTCGAGCAGTAGTGCGATGGCCAGCCGCGTGTGAGCCTGGGCCGGGTAGTAGGGCGCTTCGCCGTTGGGCCGCTTGGCATAGTCGTCCAGATACCATGCCCAAGCGTCCATTCGCCCACGGAGATCGTGGAGGGCGCGCGTCATGTAACGCGACCGGTGCGCGTCGCGCGCCAACTCGAACCGACGTGTCGCCCCGTCTAATACCGTGCGCTGCTCGGGCGAAAGCGAAGCTGCCTGCAATCGGCGTGCGCGCTCCAGGAATCCACCGACGGTCAGCTTGGGCAACTGGGAGCCGCCGGGCTGCGCAGTGTCCATTTGCCAATACAACACATCGGACTTGAGGTATGCCTCAAATTCCTCCGCCATAGCCCGGCACGCAGCCAGGTCCGCCGTGGGATCAAATTCTCTTGCTCCCATCTCGCCCTTCAGCTTTTGCCATAGAGTGCGGCCCATTCGTCGCGCAAGATGGCCATAATATGCTCGTCGTGCCACGTGCTCTCACGGAAGAGCGCCCGCTTACGCGTTCCTTCCACGCGGAAGCCGACTTTTTCATACATCCGAATCGCGCGCGAGTTGAACGCAAAGACTTCAAGCTCGATGCGGTGTAGATTGGCTTCTTCAAAGGCGTAACGCAAGAGCGCACGCGTCGCGTCTGTGCCATAGCCTTTGCCCCAATAGTCCTTGTCGCCAATAAAGATACCAAAGATAGCATGACGGTTCGTCCAGTCAAGTTGATGCAGCCCACAGTCGCCTAGCAGTCGCCCCTCTGCGCAGGTGAGGATGGCAAAGCGCCGCGCGTTTTGCTCTTCGCGTTGGCGGTTGAACCAGCCCTCTTCGTCTTCGAGTGTGTAGGGATGTGGCAAGATCGGGGCCAGGAAGCGTCGCAGTTCCCAATCGTTCAGCCATTCCACGTAACGCGGCAAATAGTCGCGCTGAACCGGGCCGAGGATGACAAGCTCGCCTGTGAACATGGTTCTCTCCTGTGGGATGTAATGCGGAGAGTATATCACGCCCTGTGTCGCTTTGCCAGCTTGACATCTCCTCCGGTTGCAGGTATCCTAGCTGCATGTTCCTTGACCAAGCTAAAATCCAAATCAAAGCCGGCGACGGGGGCAACGGCTGCGTGTCCTTTCGCCGCGAGAAATATGTCCCGTTCGGCGGTCCCAACGGCGGCGATGGCGGGCACGGCGGCGACGTGATCCTCGTCGTTGACCCCAAGCTGAACACGCTCTCCTCCTTCCAGCACAAGAGCAAGTTCGCCGCCCAGCGAGGCCAAAACGGGCGCGGCAAAGATCAGACCGGCGCGAGTGGCGCGGACTTGCGCATCCCAGTGCCGCCGGGTACCGTCGTGCGCAATGTGGAGACTGGCACGCTCATTGCGGACCTCACGACGCCGGGCCAAGAGTTGCGCGTGGCGCGCGGTGGGCGAGGCGGGCGAGGCAACGCGCGCTTCGCCACGCCGACCAACCAAGCGCCCCGCATGGCCGAAAACGGCGAGCCGGGTGAAGGCCGGACGCTTCTCCTCGAGCTCAAGCTCATTGCCGATGTGGGCATTGTCGGCCTGCCCAACGCAGGCAAGTCTACGCTGCTGGCCTCTGTCACTTGGGCGCGCCCCAAGATCGCCGACTATCCCTTCACCACGCTCGAACCGTACCTTGGCGTAGCGACATTGGACGACGAGACGACGCTGGTGCTGGCTGATATCCCTGGCCTGATCGAGGGTGCATCCCACGGCGCAGGACTGGGCCACGAGTTCCTGCGCCACATTGAGCGGACGCGGGCCCTCATTCACTTGCTCGATGGCGCGCGGGAGAACCCTCTGGCCGATTACGAGACGATCAACGCCGAGCTGGCTGCGTTCGGCCGTGGACTGGAGACCAAGCCGCAGAGCGTTGGATTCAACAAGATGGATCTGCCCGATGCGCAAGCGCAGTGGCCCCAGGTCAAGCGTGAATTGGGGCGGCGCGGCATTGAAGTCATGGCGATCTCGGCGGTGGCTAAAGACGGCGTGCGCGAGCTGCTCTATCGGGTGGCGCAAAAGCTGCAGGAGCTTCCGCCGGTCGAGCTGGTTGAACCGATGCCGGTCATCACACTCACTCAGGAAGAACCGTTCATCATTGAGCGTCGGCAGGACGGCTGGCATGTGAGCGGCCCGCGGATCGAGAAGCTGGTGGCAATGAGCCGTTTTGATTCCTTTGAGGCATTACAGCACTTGCAGCACAAGCTCGAGCAGCTGGGCGTTATCGAGGCACTCACGTCTGCTGGTGTACAGGAAGGTGATACTGTGTTTCTGGGCGATTACGAGATGGAGTGGCATCCATGATTCGGGCTTTTATCTTTGATATGGACGGGCTGATGATTGACAGTGAGCCGCTGGCGATAGAATCCTGGCAAACTATCGTGCGGCCCTTTGGACATCGGATCGACGAGATATTGTTTCAGCAGATGCTAGGATTGCGGGGAATCGAGTGTGCGGCGATGTTGCGCGAGCGTTTTCATCTGCCGATGGCAGCCGAGGCGCTGGCGCGTCAACGTAACGATACGTTGCTGGCTAGCCTTCCTGGTCGCCTGAAAGCCATGCCGGGCTTGCGTGAGCTGATTGCCGAGCTGCAGGTGCGAGGACTGAAGCGCGCGATTGCGACCTCCGGCGAGCGTCGCTATGTGGCTGCTGTGATATGCGGGCTGAACCTTGACGGCGCCTTTGACACGACGGTCGTGGCAGAGGATGTCAGGCGCGGCAAGCCAGCGCCAGATGTGTACCTGCTGGCTGCAGAGCGTTTGGGCCTGCCCTCGTCGCAGTGCCTCGTCTTGGAAGATGCGCTCAATGGCGTGAGAGCGGCTAAAGCCGCCGGGATGACTTGTGTGGCTGTGCCCAACCAGCTTTCCCGCGCGCTGGATTTTGCGGCTGCCGATGCAGTGATGCCTTCGCTGCTGGTCGTCCGCGACAACCTTGACGTGTTGATGTGGTGAGTCAGATGTTGCCTATCACCTATCGCATATTGCATATCACTCTACGCTTTACACTCCACGCTCTATGGGGCAAGTCACAATGACCCGCCTCGGCATCCTGGGCGGCACGTTCGACCCACCGCATACTGCTCATCTCGTGATGGCCGATCAGGCGCGTGGACAGTTGAACCTAGCGCGCGTGCTGTTTGTCCCGGCCGGTCAGCCGCCGCACAAACTCGGCCGGCCTGTCTCGCCGGTCGAGCACCGGGTGGCAATGACGCAACTGGCGATTGCGGGCGATCCAGGGTTCGCGCTCTCGCGTGTGGACGTGGATCGTCCCGGGCCACACTACACGGCGGACATGCTGGCGCTCCTGCACGCCGAGTACCTGGGCGATGAGTTGCACTTGTTGATCGGCTCGGACAGTTTGCGCGACCTATTAACCTGGCACGAACCAGCGCGTGTCATTGCGCAGGCGCGATTGGCTGTGATGCGCCGACCCGACGCAGAGCTAGACCTGCGCACGTTGGGAGCGACAATGCCCAAGATTTCCACGTGTGTGAACTGGGTGGAAGCGCCCTGGCTGGACATTTCATCTAGCGACATCCAGCGCCGCGTGCGTGCCGGGCTTTCGATCCGGTATCTCGTTCCGGCGGCGGTAGAACGTTACATCATAGAGCACGAGCTGTATCGTTAACACTCCCTCATATGTGCAGAGCGTTCGTTCAGCCCCGCATGTTGACGTGCTTGTTCTCTGCTGTTAGAATGGGTACACACAAGTGGTTACGCATCTATATCTGGAGCGACAGGTCAGTATTCGTGAGAATCGCAAGGCTTTTGAGCCTGTTTACGTTGTGTAGCCTGGCGGCCACGCTCGCCGCAGCTTGTGTGGCAGGTACTCCTGTCCCACTCGTTCAGAATCCGCCGACGCCTAATGTGCGGCCTGTGGCACCAACCGTAGCGCCCAGCGCCGCGCCAATTGCCACGCCAGCTGCTACGCCGACTATTGCGCCAACGATCAGCCTCAATCCTGCTGCCGGCGGCCCCCGGACCCAAGTGACGATAGTGGTATCAGGCTTTCCAGCCAGAACACCTGTCAGCTTGCTCCTCGCTCTGCCAAATACGGGGGTTGCCGCACAATCCGTTGGGGAGGTAGTGACAGATGAGCAAGGCAAGGTCAGCATAGTGTTTGTGATGCCTGATCGGTGGCCCGGCGGTGCTCTGATCACCGAAAAAGAATTGATGTTTGTGGTCGGGGACGTGAGTTCCGGCATCAAGGCAACTGCCCTTTTCAATTTCCAGCCGGGCGTGGCCGTTCAGCCCTCGCCAACCCCTACGCCCCGCAGCGAACCCTCGGCGTACATCAGCTTCAAGTGGCTCAATGTGCGCTCTGGCCCTGGCAACGCCTTCAACCTCGTCACTAGAATTGAGCAGGGGGAGACCATCAGCCTGTTGGGCCGCAACGCCGACGGTTCGTGGGTCCAAGTGCGCCTGCCCGGTAGCCAACTCGGTTGGGTGCCGGCCCCTTACATCGAGGCCAACATTCCGATTGCCAGCCTGCCCATAGTTTCTGGCGAGGGAGGACTGACTCCCCCTGAGCTTGGCAATGAGCTTGCGGCGTACGTGATTCGCAGGTCGGCCAATATGCATTCTGGCCCCGGCCTCAATTACAGCCTCATCAAGAGTCTCGAACGAGACCAGGTCATGGACTTGCTGGGCCGCAATCCCGATGGCTCGTGGGTCCAGATGCGCCTCCCCGATGGCCAACAAGGTTGGGTGAGTGCCATATCTATCGAAGCCAGCGTTCCGATCTCTAATTTGCCAGTGACCTCTAACCTGGTGGTGACACCAACTCCAGGCGAGTTCCCCAGTGAACCAACGGTCTACACTGCGGCTGGCCCGCTCGAGGTTTATTCTGGCCCTGGCGCCGACTATCGTCTCATCGTCGTTACGGCCATCAGCCGTGACCAGGGGATGAGCTTGCTTGGCCGGAATGCCGAAGGCTCGTGGGTCGAGGTGCGCCTACCCGATGGCTCTCTGGGCTGGGTGACGTCTGCTTCCATCCGGGCCAACCTCCCAATCACCAACCTGGCGGTGATTGCAGGCCCGCAGCCTCGTGTCCTGTTGAATAACCTGGCGGTGCGTTCGGCAATGCCACTTCAAGTCAATGTGGAAGGTTTCCTGTCGAATCAGGACATCGTGGTCACTTTGGGCCTGCCTGATACAAGTAGGGGCCTCACCGTAGCGCGAGGCACAACAGATGCCAAAGGCGCGGCACAACTTGTCTTCGCGGTGCCTGGCCTGTGGGCCGACGGCAGCCCCATTGTCGAAAACGCTTTGACACTGGTGGTGCGCAGTCTGGACGGGAGCGTCAGCAAAAGTGTGAATTTGCAATATCTCAAGTAGCCGCAAGACAACGGATGTATCAGGCAGCGAGGAGAGGGAGCCGCGATGAGACGAATGATTGTGGTCAGTCTGGCTGTGGCATTCCTGATGATGCTTGCTCCACATGCAGTAATGGCGCAAGAGATCGGGCAGACCCACGTCGTGCAGCCCGGCGAGAACTTGTTCCGCATTGCGCTCCGATATGGCGTCTCGGTTCAGGCGCTCGCCACGATCAACGGTATCGCCAACCCGGCCCTGATCTATGTGGGGCAACAGCTCGTCATTCCTGCTACTAGTGCCCCCGCACCGCCAACTCCCACACTGGTGCCGGCGACGCCAGATGCCACGTCCGTGCCCATCACGCCATCGCTGGTCGTGTCGCCGACGATTACGGCGACGGTGGTTACCTCGCCGACGGTCATGGCGACGGTAGTTATCTCGCCGACAGACACACCTGCACCGGTCACGACACCTGCCATTGTCAGCCCGAGTAGAACTCACACGGTCGCAGCCGGCGAAAACTTGTTCCGCATCGCTTTGCGCTATGGACTGACCACCAACGAGCTGGCTGCCGCCAACGGTATTTCCGATCCGGGTTCGGTTTACGTGGGTCAGGTGCTGCGCATCCCCTCTCCAGGGCAATCCTTCGTGGCAGCGCCCGCACCTCTTGTGCAGGTTGCCGGTAGTGGAAAGAGAATTGTTGTGAGCATTTCGCGTCAACATCTATGGGCCTACAATGGCGACCAGGAAGTGTACTCATTTGTGGCTTCGACCGGGCTGGCAACCTCGCCCACCAAGACGGGCACGTTTCGCGTGCTCGACAAAATCCCAAACGCATACGCCAGCCGATGGAATTTGCAGATGCCATACTGGTTAGGCATCTATTACGTGGGCCGGATCGAGAACGGCATTCACGCGCTGCCGATCCTGGCCAGCGGCCAGCGATTGTGGTCAGGCTACCTGGGCCGACCAGTCTCGTTTGGCTGCATTGTGCTCGAGACCCAGGCCGCCCGGCAACTTTACGAGTGGGCGGACGTGGGGACAAAGGTAGTGGTTCAGCCATGACCGTCAAGGTTAACTCTATGCGCGTGCTGGACTCGCGCAAGGTGGCCTACCAGGTGTACGAATACTCGGCCGAGATCCACTCGGCTGTGGAGGCTGCACAGGCAATCAGCCAGCCGGCCGATCGCGTTTTCAAGACGCTCGTCGTGATGCGCGAGGTTCCGCGCGCCAAGCCACTGCTCGTGATGATCCCGGGTGACCGTGAGTTGGAACTGCGCATGCTGGCCAAGGCGACTGGCGACAAAAAGCTGCGCATGGCAACGCAAAAAGAAGCTGAATCGTTGACAGGGTTGCGTGTGGGGGGCATTGGCGCGCTGGCACTGCTGAACCGGGGTTTTGATATTTGGATTGACGACGCGGCGAGGATGCACGAGCGCATCTGCGTCAATGCGGGACAGCGTGGAGTAATGCTAGAGCTCCGCGTGGATGACTTGGTACGAGTGACAAACGCCAGGTGGGCAGAGGGCGTCTAGAAGCTTCACCGCAGAAGCACTGCAGACACAGCGCCCCCGCGCCTCTGCGGTGATAAGATAGTTGCGGACGCCAAGGCTGGCAGTTACTTTTTTGCTTTCGGCTTCGCGGCAGCCTTCTTGGGTTTGGCCTTTGGCTTGACAGCTTTCTTTGCCTTCGGCTTGGCCTTGGGCTTGACAACCTTCTTGGCCGGGGCCTTCTTGGGCGCAACTTGAGCCCTCGGCTTGCGGGCTGCATGTGGCTTCTTGGGCGCAGCTACAGGCTCGGCAACTGGCGCAACCGGCGCTGGTGGGGCTGGCGCTTCCATGACAGGAGTTGGTGCGGGAGCTGCCGCGCGCAAATCCTCTAGCGGCACTCGAATGACCCACTGGCAGCGCGGGCAGTGTTCAATGTGATGGTCAGCCTGCCGCTGCTCAGCAGCCGCGATAGCTGCACCGACAGCCTCTGGTGTCAGTTCAGACGTCCATCCACAATTGGGACAACGCATTTCCATAGTGCGACTCCTTTCCGTGATTTTGACTCGGGCCCATGCCCGGTTGACGACCAGGTCATTCAACACCCTGCGGACGATTTCAGCGCCAAGGAATGTCTCGTACTTAACATAATTGGCAGACAGTCGAATTCAATGGGTAAAGAAACTCAGGCGATTCGGTCACTGGCTCGACTCAGGAGTTGACCCAGATTCAGACCCTGTTTCTGGCTTGGGTTCGGTAACTGGTGGCTGTACCTCTGGTAGTGGATAATTGGCTGGCAACCGGCGGCGTAGCTCGGCGACTTGGACTTTGACAACGTGACGGCAGCGCGGGCAGTCCAATGTATGATACTGTTCGTGACGCTGTTGAGCCTCAGCCAGTGCTAACGCAATGGCATCACGTCCCAACGTA
>Ga0315268_10003240_pt1 | contig 18008 bp, 15 predicted proteins | sample C1_top_MG_FD_204535 | JGI IMG/M metagenome (GOLD analysis project Ga0315268, IMG submission 204535) | Sediment microbial communities from Yellowstone Lake, YNP, Wyoming, USA - C1_top | ecosystem: Environmental > Aquatic > Freshwater > Lake > Sediment | place: USA: Wyoming | collected 2017-08-01
GATAACATGAGCAAGCCCAGGCCCGACCCCCGGTTCATCAAAGCCATCACTAGCAATCCAAACCTGGAGACCATTTTCTTGAACATGCGAGCCCAAGGGATCAGCGTAACGGTCAAGAAAAATTAAGAAACCAGGCTCAGGCCGGATGACATGGCGAGTTTTGGGCCGGTTCCCACCAAACGGAAAGAAATCAATGCCTTGCAAAATGAACTTCAATTGAAGCGCCCGGCTTTTCATCCCCAGAACCCGCAGATTTGTCCGCAAACCGACATGAGCCGCGGGCGGGGCGGCGACAGAGGCATGGTCATGGGTAAGGGAGGCGGTTAAGCAGCCACTGCTATTGGTAAAATAAAAAAAATCATTGGGGAAAGGTTGCCGCTCCCTTCTCTTTTCCCCTCTCCTCCCTTCTCTCCACCGTCGGGGTTGTGAGAAGGTTGTCGAGATGAGAAAGATAGAATCCCGGCGCCATAGTCTTAACCAATTTGAATAAAGAGTTGATGACTCGGTCAATCTGAAAATATAAGTGAGTTGTTCCTTTCAGGAAATCTTTCATGTATCCCATATTGCTGAAAATCGGTCCCATCAATATCTATACTTACGGCTCTTTGTTGTGCCTGGCCTTTTTAGCCGCTCTCTGGGTAGCAGCAAGGGAGGCCCAGCGGCTAAGTATATCGCCAGGCCGCATCTGGGATTTGGGCTTATATATCCTGGTGGCCGCGGTGGTGGGGGCCCGGGTTCTGGAAGTGCTCCTGAATCTGCCCCGGTATATGGAAAAACCCCTTGATATAGTTAAGGTCTGGGACGGCGGCCTGGCCTTTCAGGGAGGCCTGATCCTGGCCTTCTTCACCGCCTTGATCTACATCCGGCGCCACGATTTACCGGTATGGAGCACTCTCGACGTGCTGGCCCTGGGAATTCCCCTGGGACAAAGCATCGGCCGCATCGGCTGCTTCATGGCGGGCTGCTGCTACGGCCGGCCCACCGACCTCCCCTGGGGCGTCACCTTTACCCACCCGGAGAGCCTGGGTCCTCTAGGGGTGAAAGTTCACCCTACGCAACTCTATGAATCCCTGCTTATCCTGGGAGTCTTTGCCGTGCTCTACTATCTCCGGACCCGGAAACGGTTCGAGGGTCAACTCCTCGGAACCTATTTCCTGTTGGCCGGCCTGGTGCGCTTTGGCGTGGAATTCTTCCGGGGCGATCCCCGGGGTCCGGCCCTTCTGGCCGGGATGCCAGTGACGCAGGTTACGGCTTTGGGGCTGGCCCTGGCCGGGGGAGTCTTCCTGATGTTCATGGCTTCCAGAAGAAAACCTGGCGCTTTTCCGGCAAAAAATTAATATCAACCGCGCCGGATTATGTTGACAAAAGGTTTTATATGTAAGAACCCCTGATTTCCCATAAGGTCAGGGCGCACCCTTGGAAATGGCAGGGTGATCATGCGGCGTCTCCAGGCTCTGGCAACGCATCTTTGAGAGGCGCACTTATAAAGCGGTTAGGACCACGGGGTAAACCCAGAAAACTTGACACGGGTTATGAAAAGGTTTAATTATTACCCCATGAAATCTTCGCATCAATCCCGCAGTTCGGGCATGTTGCTGGTGGCCCTCGTCCTTCTGCCGGTGCTGGTGTTGGCGATGGTTCATACCTGCCATGCCGACGGCGGCCATAGATGCGTCGGGAATTGCAATCACACCCAATGCTGCGGCGCCCACTCGATGCCTCTCCTGTCCGCGGCTAACCCCACACCTATAATCGGACAATACGTCTCTCCTTATCATGCCGTTGAAGAACAAGCGGCTCAAAAAATTTTTGCCTCCAGCATTTTCCGTCCTCCCCGGGCCTAGCCCCATCCACCTATTTAATCGCCTGTTTTTCCATTAATTAACACTTGGGTTGCGCTCAACGAGCAATTTTGGTGGCCGCAGGCTTTAGACTGCTCCTGCAAAGAAAAAACGCCTGTGCCACCGGTTGATTGTAATCTGGTATCGGTAGTCACATGTGTGAACACGGAGGTGCATGGTGAACCTCAAGAGGCTTGCCGTGGGGGCAGTCTTTTGTCTGCCGCTCCTGTTGTCCGGTGGAGCTATTGCCGGACCCCGGGCCTATGCTCTCGCGGAACTGGAAGAGATGGCCTTGAAAACGCATCCGGCTTTGCAAGTAGCAGGGGCGGAGATCAAGAAGAGTAAGGCGGACTTGCGTATCGCCCGCCAATACCCCAATCCGGAAGCGGAGGGAGAAGTAAGTAGCCAAAAAGGCCTGGAAAGTGGCACCTATACAACAGGCTACAGCCTTTCTCTGTCCCAACCCATCGAGTGGCCAGGGCGTCGGAGGAAGAAGCAGGAGTCTGCCCGCTTCGGCATTGATTCGGCCCAGCAGAAACTCACCAGGGAAAAAATCAACGTCCGCGCCCGCTGCCGAGAACTCTATTACCGAGTTCTGGCCGGGGAAAAGTTGGTGAAGATCGCCGCCGAAAACCGGGAATCGGCCAAGAACCTCCTGGACATCGCCGAGAAACGGGTCCGCTTGGGAGAGAGCCGCCCCATCGAGATGGTCAAGGCCCGGGTGGAATTTTTTACCCTGGAGCGGGAATATGACAAGGCCAGGACCACCCTGGCGGGTGACCGGCAGGTCTTGCGGCAATTCCTGGGCGGCGTCTTGTCCACTGATTTCATCCTATCAGGCGAAGCGGAAGCTCTGGAACCCCTGGTGCCCTTAAAACGCTGGCAGGAAGCGGCCTTTGCCGCTCATCCCCTGCTGGCGGCCCAGGAAGCCCAGGTCCGCCAGGCGGAGAGCATCCTGGGGGCGGAGCGCCAGGCCTGGGTGCCGGACGTGACGGTGAAGGTGTTCCACACCCGGGATGTGGACCTGCGGGCCACCGGCGGCGGTTTAAGCTTCCCCCTGCCTTTGTGGAACCGCAAAGAGGGAGAAGTGGCCCGGGCCGCAGCGGCTAAAAGTCAAGCCAAGTCCGAACTCTTGCTTCTGAAACAGGATCTGGAAACCAAGTTGGCCGCCCAATATACCCTCTTTGAAACCGCCCGCCGGCAGGTGGAATCCTTCCAGGCCACTATTTTGAAAGAGGCGGCGGAATCTCTCCGGGTGGCCCAGTTCAGCTATGAGCACGGCGAAACCAGTCTGCTGGAACTCTTGGATTCCCGGCGGGTTTACCGGGGGACGGAACAGGAATACTACAAAGCCCTGCTGGATTACCGCCTGTCCCGGGTGGAACTCTGGCGGCTGGCCGGCGGAGGTGTCAAGTGATGCGGGGGCGTTTGACCAAGACTCCGTGGCTGGGGATCTTTTTAGCCGCTCTCTGTATAGCGGGTCTCTTGGGATGGTATGTCTACGAACGGCGTGAACACAGCCAGTACGATGATCACGACCATGCCAAGCAGGTTGAAAAGAAAGAACCCGAGGCGTCGCCGCCGGGTCAGGTGAAACTGACTCACGAGGCAGTGCAGCAGGCGGGCATTGCCACAACCCCGGTGGTTCTCGGTCCCCTGGATAACCGGGTGACATTTACCGGCGAGTTAGTCTTCAGCGAAGAGCGCCTGGCCAAAATCCGCTCCCGGGTACCGGGCCGGGTAGTACAGATCGTTGCAGACTATGGTCAAGCCGTGCAGTCGGGGGAGGTTTTGGCCATCATCGACAGTGTGGAACTGAGTCAGGCCCGGATGGCCTTCCGGCAGGCCGCCGCCAGGTTTAAGGCCGCCCAAAAGGCCTATGACCGGGCCCGCCAGCTTTATGAGGGCAAGGCCCTCAGCATGGCCGAACTCCAGGAGCGCCTGGCCCGATTGGAAGTGGAACGGCCCGACCTGGAAAACGCCCAAAACCGTCTCCGTCTGCTGGGGGCCGGCGGCGCCGCCCCGTTGCTTAAGGCCTCCCCGTCGGAAACCAAGACGTCATTCCCGGCCGGCTCCGGTGCGCTCTTCGCCTTGCGCACTCCCATTGCCGGAAGGGTGGTGGATCGTAAAGTCACCCCCGGATTGGTGGTCAAGGAGGACGATGAGTTGTTTACCGTAGCCGACACTTCAGCCCTCTGGTGCTTTGTCCAGATCCCGGAGAAGGATTTACCTTCAGTTAATGTCGGTTCACAGGCGACGATAACCGTAACCTCCTTGCCCCAGGAGGAATTCCCCGGGAGGGTGGATTACCTGGCCGACATGGTGGAGAAGGCTACCCGAACCGTCAGGGGCCGGGTACGGGTGGACAATCCCCAACACCGTCTCAAGGCCGGCATGTTCGCCACTATCGCCATCAGGGTGGGACAGCGCACCGCTCTGACTGTTCCTGAAACAGCCGTCCTGGCCGCCAACGGTGATCTCTTTGTCTTCGTGGAAATGGCTCCGGGCACCTACCAGAAGCACCTCATCAAAACTGGAGCCAAGGGTGGGCACCGCGTGGAGGTGCTGGAAGGTCTGGAGGAGAATGAGCCGGTGGTGGTGCAGGGAGGCTTCGCCCTGAAGTCCGAATTGGAAAAGGCCTCCGGTCGGGGCGCCATGGACGACGGGCATGGCCACTCTCACTAAACCAAGCCGCCAGGAGAGGAGAAATGATTGAACGAATCATTCAAAGCTGCCTGCGGCATCGCTTCCTGGTCCTCATGGCCCTGGCGGGACTGGTGGCTTATGGGGTTTATGCCTCGTTGAAGCTCCAGGTGGACGCCTTCCCGGACGTCACCAACGTCCAGGTGCAGGTTTATACCACCTGGCCCGGCATGTCCTCCGAAGAAGTGGAAAAGCAGGTTACCTTTCCCATCGAGGTGCAGTTGGCGGGCCTGCCCGACATGACCGAACTCCGCTCCGTCTCACGTTTCGGATTCTCGCTGATCACCGTGGTCTTCGCCGACCAGGTGGACCTCTACTTCGCCCGGCAACTAGTGCTGGAGCGCCTCATCGCCGCCAAGGAGAAACTGCCCAAGGGCTCGGACCCGGTGCTGGGGCCCATCGCCACGGGGTTGAGCGAAATCTATCAATATACCTTGGAAGAGGAGACCGCCCCGCCGCCAGCCTCACCCGGCGAGGAGACCGTCCGCCTCATACGCCTGCGCACCATCCAGGACGCTATTGTGCGGCCTCTGCTAAAAACCGTGCCCGGCGTCACCGACATCAACTCCTTCGGCGGCTATGTCAAGCAATACCAGGTGCAGGTGGACCCCGACCGGCTGCGGAAGTTCGATCTCAGTTTGAAGCAGGTCTTTAGCGCTCTGGCTGCCAGTAATGTCAACGCTGGCGGCAACGTCCTGGAAAGGGGCAGCGAACAGGCCTTGGTGCGAGGCATGGGATTGATGCAGACCATTCAAGACATCGAAGAGGTGTGCTCAAGGAAGTCAACGGCACTCCGGTACTGATCCAGGACGTGGCCACCGTAAGCGAAGGACCGGCTCCCCGCTGGGGGGCAGTGCTCAAAGACGGCAAGCGGGAGGCCGTGGCGGGCATCGTCTTGATGATCCGGGGCGGCAGTGGCCGGGAAGTGGTGGCTGCGGTCAAGGAAAAGGTCGCCCAGTTGAATGCCGGTGGCATCCTCCCCAAGGGAATCACGCTTAAGGCCTTCTATGACCGCACCAGCCTGGTCCGGGACTGCATCAACACCGTCGGCCGGGCCATCGCCGAGGGCGTCCTCCTGGTGATCCTGGTGGTTTACCTGTTCCTCCGCAGTATCAGGGGAGCGTTGGTCATCGCCCTCACCCTGCCTCTGGTGGCTTTGGCCACCTTTATCGCCATGCGGCAGGTGGGGCTCTCGGCCAACCTCATGTCCCTGGGAGGTCTGGCTATCTCCATCGGCATGATTGTGGATTCCACCATAATTCAGGTGGAAAACGTCATGCACCGCCTGGGGGAGATGGAACCCGGCGGGAACTTCGGCCGCACGGTGCTCAACGCCGTCCTGGAAGTGCGCAAACCCAGTCTCTTCGGAGAATTGATCATCGCCTTGACCTTCCTCCCCATCATGACCCTGCAAGGCATGGAGGGGAAAATGTTCGCCCCCCTGGCCTTCACCGTGGTCATTGCGCTCTTGGCGTCCCTGGTGCTTTCCATAGTCGCCATCCCCTCCCTATGCTCGTATGTGCTCAAATCCGCGCCGGAGCGCACCAGCGTTCTGGTGCGAGGGGCCCAGCGGGTTTACCGGCCTCTGTTAGCCCTGGCCCTGGAAAACCGCAAGACCGTGTTGTTGAGCGCCGGAGGCTTGTTGGCCTTGTCTTTGACCGCAGTCCCTTTTCTGGGCACCGAGTTTATCCCCCGCATGGATGAAGGCTACATCACCAACGTCACCATCCGGTTACCGTCAATATCCCTGTCCCAGTCGGTGGAGATGGAACGCCAGATGCAGCGGGCCCTCTTGAAATTCCCCGAAGTGGAGTCCGTGGTCTCCAAGATCGGTGCCGCAGAAATCGCCACGGAATCGCACGGGGTGGAGTCCAGCGAGCCCATCGTGGCGCTCAAGCTCCGGAGCCAGTGGCGCACCGCCCACACCCTGGACGAGTTGATCGCCAAGATGAGGACTGCACTGGAGAAGATTCCCGGCATGGCCTACAACTTTTCCCAACCCATCGCCCACCGGGTGGACCATCTGGTTTCCGGGGTCAAGTCCCAGGTGGCAGTGAAGATTTTCGGCGATGACATGAACCTGCTCCGGGTCAAGGCCGATGAAGCAGTGGCTCTCCTGCGGACAGTCCCGGGAATCGTGGACCTGCGGGCCGAGCAGGTGGCCGGCCTGCCGAACCTCAACATCAAGATAGACCGGGCCAGGCTGGCGCGCTACGGCCTCAACGTCGCCGAAGTGCAGGAAGTCATCGAAACCGCGGTCGGCGGGAAAACGGCCACGGAGATCATCGAAGGCCAGGTGAGTGTCGAGGTGGTGGTGCGCTTCCCGGCAGAACGGCGCAACAGTCCCGAAGCCATCGGCAACGTCCTGGTAACTACTCCGGGGGGAGGGCCTGTGCCCCTGGCGGATTTGGCCGAGATCACTGAGAGCGAAGGGCCGTTGCAGGTCAGCCGGGACAATGGCCGCCGCCGCATCGTGGTGGAGTTCAATATCAAAGGCCGGGACACCGGCAGCGTGGTGGCCGAAGGTCAGGAATTGCTGGCCTCCCGCCTGTCCCTCCCGCCGGGCTACTACACTACCTGGGGCGGCACCTTCGAGAACCAAAAGCGAGCCATGCAGCGCCTCCTGCTCATCGTGCCCGTCACCCTGGCCTTGATTTACCTGCTGCTTTTTATGACTTTCGGGTCGCTGCGGTACGCCAGTCTAATCATGCTTAACCTGCCCCTGGCCCTGATCGGCGGCATTTTTGGGCTGTTAATCACCGGCCTTTATCTGAGCGTGCCCGCCGCGGTGGGATTCATCGCCCTCTTCGGAGTGGCGGTGCTGAACGGGGTAGTGCTGGTCTCCCAGATCAACCAACTCCGGGAAACCGGTCTCTCTCTGGATGAAGCCGTGCGCCAGGGCTGCGAGCGGCGCCTCAGGCCCGTGCTCATGACCGCCCTGGTGGCCATCCTGGGTCTTACGCCTTTGCTTTTTGCGAGTGGCCCAGGCTCAGAGGTGCAGCGGCCCCTGGCAGTGGTCGTGGTCAGCGGTTTGTTCAGCGCCACCCTGCTCACCCTAGTGGTCCTGCCGGTGCTTTACCAATGGTTTGCTGAGCGGACGCCGGAGTTATAGAGATGGAGCGTCAAAAGATAACCACGTTGATTCAATCCCCTTCGCGTCCGTACTGGCGCGAACTCGCTCTAAAGAGGAGGATGAATATGAGATATCGACGGTTGTTGGGTCTTATCGCCACGGCATGTTGCTTGGCGGCTTGCAGCGCTCCCTTTCAGGAGCACAGTTACCTGCAAGATTACGGCTATAAAGGCGGGAGGGGCCAAGGATATCGCAAGCTGCCTTATTATGTCTCCCAAGAAGTCCATGCTTGTGTGCCAGGGAAGATCAGCGGGCGTATCACCCGTCTTCGAGCGGAAACTTTTTCGTTGGATATGGAGCCGGGATTGGCCATGGATGTTCAAACTCTAGACAAGGGTCTGGTGCACGTTCACTTGGGACCTCTGTGGTTCCTGGAGCGCCAGGAGGCCGATCTGAAACCGGGGGACGAAGTAACCATCCAGGGCTTTTGCTATAAATTGGCGGGACAGGAAAGACTTCTGGCCGTTGAGATCGCTCACAAGGATCACAAGTTAGTACTACGTGATCCTCAAGGCAATCCTTATTGGTTGGCTTGGCGCAAGAATTAGCCCGGGGTGGGAGGGAAAATTAAATCCAGCAAGCGTAAATGATCCCGGTAGGTGAAAGGATAAGTCCGCGACATTCTGGGTGGGCCTTGATCACGGGAGCCGGATCTTGCTCCTTTCCGCCTTTTTGGCCAAAAAGTGGAAAGCCTCTCCTTTTCCCCATTAGGCCTCCGGCTTGAAAAACCTATACGAAAAAGTTTTGAACCGCAGCCACATGCTTTTGCCAAAGGTCGCAAAGAAGCCAAACACCGTGCCAATCAAGACTGAAGCAAGGCCGCCCACCGGGCAGCCGGGAGTGCCGCAGCAGGGTCAGACAGTAGACGAAGCGTAAATGCCGAAGAAGGCCAGTCCCCAAAGGGCAAAACTCTTGAGATGCCAGGCCCAGGACATGGGTTTCCGTTCCTGGACGGAGAAAGGAGGCAGGTCCGAATCTTTTGAAGTTGAGCCAATACCCATCGAAGTCCTCTCTTCTTAACTTCATTTTAATGCTGTTGGAGTTTTCGCAACAGCATTATATGCACGATGTCTCCCGAGTCCAGCAGGCAGGCAAACGAAGCTGCAATACCCCCAGGGCGAAGCGGGTTCTTGCCGCGAACAATCATGACTTGGATCACAACGATAATGAAAATTAGGCGGTGTAGGTGGGGCAGTCGTCCTTGGCCGCCATTATTTGGTGGTCACTGAGGCCCGCCCCAGCAGGCTAACTTCAGAGAAAGCGAACGGCCCACAACAGATCATGTAGCCGTCTCCAACAGGCATTCCGCTGATCTGCCTGATGCTGATGCGGCCCCAGGCAAGAACTTTGTCCCCGGAACCCTGGCCCACAGGAGCAGCGTGGAGCTAAGGACTACGCTAATGCAGCCTGCTTCCTGGAAAATGACGGCCATAACCGGCGTTAGGTGCCCCAGCGTGGCCAAGGTCAGGCCGGCGGCGTTGTAGATGATGGAAAAGAAGATATTGAGCTTGATGCGACGCAGCACTTTTTTTCCGGGACATCTGCACGAAATCGACTACACGTGATAGGTCGCCATCCATCAGCGTCACGTCCGCCGCCTCGATGGCCACATCCGTGCCGGTCCCTCCCATTACGATGCCCACGTCGGCGAGCGCCAGGGCAGGTGCGTCATTGATGCCGTCACCGACCATGGCGACGGTCTTTCCTGCGTTCTTCATCTCCTTGATGGCGACCTGCTTGTCCTGCGGCAAAAGCCCGGCGCGGAACTCATCCACCCCTATCTGGGACGCCACTGCCTGGGCAATCCTGGAGTTATCGCCGGTCAGCATGGCGATGTGTTCCACGCCGAGCGCCTTGAGAGAGGCAACCGCGCCTACTGTTTCGGGCCGCACTTCGTCTGCGATGGACAGAAGCCCAACGGCTTCGCGGTCTCGGGCGACCAGGATCGCCGTCCTGCCGAGGTCGGACTGCTCCGTCAGCGCTTGTTCGATCCGAGGGGGAATGGCGATGCCTCGGCCCCTCAGAAAAATATCCCTCCCCACCACGATCCGCTGTTCGCCATGGGTGGCCTCAAGCCCCATGCCCACCTCGATTTTGAAGTCACCGGGGTCCGGCACTTCCAGCCGGCACTCCTTGGCGAGAGCCATTACCGCTCTTCCCAAAGGATGTTCGGAATACTTCTCCGCGATGGCAGCCAACCGCAGCACCTCGCCTTCCGGCAAGCCATCGGCGCTGACCACTTCCATGACTTTCGCGCGGCCCAGCGTGAGCGTGCCGGTCTTGTCAACGACCAGGGAATTGATTTTACCGGCAATTTCGAAGAAGATGCCGCCTTTGATGAGTACGGCCCGGCGGGCCATGTTGGCGATACCGGCGGCCACCGCCGAGGGAGTGGCGATGGCAAAGGCGCATGGACATGCCACCAGCAGAATGGCCACAGCTACCTTGATATTGCCGGAAGTCAGATAGCCAATAACCGCGAGGACGAGCACCGTAGGGAAGAACCATACGGTAAAACGGTCGGCGATCCCCTGGATGGGCGCTTTGGACTCTTGCGCTTCTTCCACCAGATGAACGATTCTGGCCAGGGTGGTGTCCGCGCCGATCTTGGCTGTGCGGATTTCCAGGCGGCCGCTCTCATTGAGGGTGCCGGCGAACACCTCGTGGCCCTTGAATTTTTCCATCGGCATGGACTCGCCCGTGATGGGGGCCTGGTTGACGATCGCCGCCCCCGCAGAGACTACGCCGTCCACCGGAATGCGTTCACCCGGCCGCACAATAACGACATCCCCTACCCGCAGATCAGCCACGGAGACTGCTACCTCGGCGTCTCCCTGCCGTACGTTCGCCATCGGCGGGGTGAGATCGAGCAAATCGCGGATACTCCGGCGGGTCTTGTCAAGCGTGTACGACTCCAAGGCGCCAACGACGGCCATGATGAGAATGATCACCGCTGCGGGCACGAACTCTCCCGAGGCTATCGTGACGAGAATCGCCACGGTCACGAAGACGTTGACCGTGATCTTGCGCCGGGCGACATCCCGCAGGCCGGCGAGGAAGCGCTGCCAGCCGCCGAAGAAAGTGGCGAGCAGGGCAAGAGCCGCACTCAGAATACCTGGACCGACCTGCCAGGGGCCCAACAGCCACGAACCGACCCGCCAGGGGCCCAAAAGCAGCCAAGGGCCCACCTGCCAGCGGCCCAACAGCCAGGCACCCAGGGTCAAGGCGCCGACTATCGCCGGAACCAGGGCAAAGATCAGGATTTGCTGCCCGCGGTCAAAGCCATCGCGCCGGGCCATCATGCCTGCCCCTTGTCGTTTCCAGAAGTGCCGGGGAAATCCTTCTGCTGATTCGCATTGCCCTTCTCATCGACGTGGCAGCCGCACCCTGGGCCGCAACCGCTGCTCGCCTTGTTCATGGACTCCTTGATTATGGCCCAAAGGCCTTTCTTGCCTGACTTCACTTCGTCCTTCTTTTCCATTGGTTGTCTCCTTGTGATTAGCTCTCTTTACTCGCCGAACCCGATTACCCCGGCAAAGTCCGCCCGCTGCCCGGCCTCCTCGATAAGGCATAACCCCAGGTCGAGAAGGTTAAGGGTACACGGGTCTACCACCCGGTAATGGATGTTGTTCCCGCGCCGGGTAGATTTGAGGATGCCCCGGTCGACCAGGCGCTGTAGTTGATTGGAAACTGCCTGAGGCTTCATCCCAACGCTGGTTGCGAGTTCCGTGACGCACAACTCCCCGCACCGAGCCAGGGCGTGCAGCAAACGCAGCCGCGTGTCGTTCGCCAGCACCTTGAACAGGCCCATGAGTTCTACAGCCTCCACCGAAGTGATTAGCCTCCGGTCCTTCAGGGCGGGCTTGGGCGAGCAAGGAGGCAGTTCAATTTGCTTTTTCGGGGTCACCCGGGGCCTCTATAGTATTTTTATATATAGTGTAATGGTATTAGTCAAGTCATCCTTTAAGGCATTCAAAGGATCGCCCTGTCAATCTTCACTTTGGGGGACTCAGGGGTGCTTGCCTGAAACTCTTGTGCTAAAGCGCTTCCCAGATTTGTCGCTGTTTCCGGCCCTTTTCTGCAACGGCGATAGGACATATGTCCTTCACCCGGATGGGGTCGCGACCCTTGACCGTGGAGGACAGGAAAGGACCGCCTCCTGGATTGCTCGGAGTCAGATTGGGGAGGTTCGTAATCTGCGTGATCCGCTCTCGGACCTAGCCAGGGAAGCGCATTCCCGAACCTCACCGCGCCGGAATAGTTCGTCGATCTTCATATCAGATCGCAAGGATCATCGATTTCATGAGACGGGGCACCATGGTGGAAATTCCTTCCCTCACCATCAGGCCTGGGCAGCTACAAAATGCCGCTCCCATAATCGCCGTCGCACCACTTAAATGAGAGTTACTGACTTACCTTCGCTCTTGCCTTCAACTGCTCCATCAGGACCTGTGCTTTTCTTTTCGCTTCTTCCTCTGTTTCATCCATGACCCCCACCCATGGCTGGGTGACGCGCCAAGTCAGTTTGCCACTAAGAGGAGCTTCAGGGTATGCACCGGGGTCGTACATCTTGTAATCACGAAACTCTACGGGACTTTCCTGGTAGCAGGACCAAACCGCCTTTCTGATCTGCTCTAGATCTCCCTCAAATTGAAGGTCGATTAAAGAAACCTGCTTTCGAAACCGTGTAATCATCTCCATAGGAAGGTTGTATAAGACTGCATCAGGGGCTTCAGTTTCAAGAATACGTTTCTTCTCATCGACTCCATAGCGAAACAAAGACTTTAAAGCATCCCCGGTCAAATGGCCTTGGGACTCCGGACCACCGAGAATAAGATAGCGTATGTTCGTATTTGCCACGATATTACACACCATCTTTTCAAAACCGATGTTAGGGGTTTGCACACTCCCGGAAAGGGCAGCGCCGGCTTCTACTCCTGCCCTCATGAGCTTCTCCAGCTCTACCGGGGTTTTGTCCGCGTCACAATTCAATATGATCGCCACAACAACTGGAGAGTAATCATTTCCTCTAAGATACCTGCCGTCTTCCGGTGGGTAGTCAGGATGTGGTTTTACTTTAAGCATATATGGCCTCCAGTCTAATTCTCTCCGCAAAGACCTTGAGTTTATTACCTTGAGGGTATTCTAAATGATATTGATGTATTCGCCAGAACTTAGAACAGGCCAATGAGTTCCGTAGAAGTGATTAGCCTCCGGTCCTTCAGGGCGGTCTTGGGCGAGCAAGAAGCAGTTCAGTTTGCTTTTCCGGGCCATCCGGTTCTCCTCTAATGATAAACTGTTATAATATATAGTGTAATAATGGCGCATCGGCCCGTCCACATGGCCCCGCTTCGCATTAATACCATCAAAGGCGTGATGGTCCACACGGCCGGCACCACGATTTCTTCGGCTAAACGTGGACGGCGGGGTTATTTTCCATGACATCCGGCGCACCGTTAAAACCAACATGGTCAACGCGGGTGTTGACCATGTGCACCGGGACCTGATGTTAGGACATAGCTTGAAAGGAATGGACATCCATTACATGGCTCCATCCGAAGATGACCTGATCCAGGCCATGGCCCGATACACGACTTGGTTGGATGGCCAAATGCAAAGCGTTGACCAAACCGTTGACCAAGGAGGTAAAAATAGTTAATCGATAAAGCTTAACTATTTGTTATTATTGGCGCGCCTGGCAGGATTCGAACCTGCGACCCACGGATTAGAAGTCCGTTGCTCTATCCGACTGAGCTACAGGCGCAACGGGGATATTATACCTTATCTTTGGTCTGGGAGCACTATGGGAGCACTTTCCCGGATAGACTCCCATTAATTCTCCTGGCCATTGCTCCCACTTCAATAGGCTCTCCAACTTTTCGATACCCTTACTCTTTGAGCCCTGGGGCCAGTCGACCAACCCCAAGGTGGCAGAGATAGCGTAGATGGCGGGAAGCCTTGGACTGGGTGATGTCCAGGACCCGCATGATGTCACAGACACAAAACTCCTCTTGGCCCATCGGGAGCCGGAGGATTTTCAGACGGGTTTCGTCGGCCAGGGATTTGAAGAGACGGGCTTCAGCTTTCAATTCTGGATATCAGTCAAGCAATCTTTCGATATATACTAATAGAGTATGGACCTTGTCGTCCAATTTATAAGAGATTATAATAAATCAAATAGCAGTCCAGGAGCCGACTCTTGATCCCGCAGCGTTTACTCAAGCAGATAACCAGGGCGGCCCTGTGGGCGATTTTGGTGGGGATCGGCGGCTGCGGCAGCGACAGTGATAGGGTCGTCGTTGACTTCACCAAGACGGTCCCCATGGCCCGGCCCGGAGAACGCGCCTCTCCCACCCCTCCCCTGCGGGTGGCCGTCGCCGCCATGATTTCCCCTAAAGAAACCTTCGATCTCTATCGGCAACTTCTGGCTTACCTCGGCCGCGGCTTGGATAAAGACCTGGAATTCGTGCAGCGCAAAACTTATGCCGAAATCGATGAACTTCTTAAAAAAGGCGAAATCGATCTGGCTTTCATCTGCTCAGGCCCTTATGTGGCGGGGAAGGAAAAATTTGGCTTCGAGTCCATAGCCGTTCCCGAGATCCATGGCAGCCATTTCTACCAATCCTACCTGATTGTCAATAAAGACAGCCCTTATCGACGCCTAGAAGATTTGCGCGGCCATACCTTTGCCTTCACCGACCCCGATTCCAACACCGGGAGGCTGGTGCCCACTTACTGGCTTTCGGCCATGCAGGCGCAACCGGAAACCTTTTTCAGCCGCGTTGTCTATACTTACAGCCATGATAATTCCATCCTGGCGGTGGCCAGAAACCTGGTGGACGGCGCCACGGTGGACAGCCTGATTTGGGAATTTTACCAACAGAGGAATCCCACCTTCACCTCCAAAACCCGGATCATCAAGAAGTCAGAACCGTTCGGTATTCCTCCCCTGGTAGCCTCCAAGACCCTCTCGGTCGAATCCAAAGAGCGGATTCAACAGATTCTATTCTCAATGCACCAGGACCCGGAAGGCAAAAAGATCCTGGCGGAATTGATGATCGACCGGTTTACGGCTCCTCGGGAAGAATGGTACGGCAACCTGAGGCAGATGTACCGGCAGGTGGCTGGAGGAAAGAGTTGACCCCCATGCGTCTTGGGAGCCTTAAGAGTAAGCTGCTCCTGGCAGTCAGCGCCCTGGTAATCGCCAGTGGGCTGGTAATAGCTCTCCTGGTTACCCGCCAATACAGCTCTGCCCTGCGCAAGGCCATGGTCGGCCAGGTGGAAAATGCCGCCCAAACCATTGCCCTCGATGCTGCCGACAAGATTCTCGTCAACGACCTGGTCTCCTTGCAAAGAATGCTGGACCAGCAGATTCAGAGCAATACCGCCCTTGGCTATCTCTTGATCTTGAGAGACGGCCAGGTTCTCGCCCATACCTTTGAACATGGCGTGCCCGCAGAATTGCCCGGCGCTAACGATACCGTTTCTGGTGAACGGCCCCACCTGCGGGAAATCGTTTCCCAAAAGGGAGAATACTTTCTTGATGCCGCCTGGCCCATCTTCGGAGGCAAGGCCGGAGTGTTGCGGCTGGGTTTTTCAGAAAACCACTACCGCCGCCAGGTAGCCCGACTATGGTTGGAGATCGGCGTATTCACCCTGGGGATTCTGCTAATCGCCTGGATGGGGAGCCTGTTTTTTGTGCGGCGCATCACCCGGCCCTTGGCTGCCCTGGTCCAGGCGACGCAAGAGATTGACCGGGGTGAATCGAACGTGCAGGTTGACGTACAGGGGCAGGATGAAATCGCGGCCCTGGCGGCGTCTTTCAATCACATGGTCAGCCGCCAGCAGGAATACACCCGGCGTCTCGAAGAACAGGCCATGGAACTGGAGCGAGCCCATGGTCAGACTGTCACTGCCTGCAAAATAGTCCAGGAGGTTAGCGCCCTGCGCACCCTGGATGAGATGAGCGCCATTTTGCTAAAAAGATTGAAAGACACCATGCTTTGCCGGCACCTGGCGTTGGCTGTTCTCAGCTCCGCCAAGGATACACTCTATGTCCTGTCAGATCAGAAGGCCAGGATATTCCATGACCCGCAAATCATCCAAACGGTCAAGGACAACCTGGAAGGGCTGAAACATGTTACGTTTTCCCGCCGCAAACTCCTCAAGACGCCTTTACTCCCCGAAGACTTTAACCCTGCGGAGCGCCAGGCTATTATCCCCTTGAGCAGTGATAAGGTTTGCGGCGCGGCGATCATCTCCTGCCCGGGAGGATGCGCCTGCAACCAAGAGGAGATCGAGCGGGTGCGCCTCATATTGAATCAGACGGCCGGTGCGCTGGGACGCGCCGTGCTCTACGAAGACGAGGTCATTGGGCTAAAAAAGCGGCTTGACGCGGCCATCGGATTCGGTGGTTTGATCGGCAAAGACCCCAAGATGCAGGTGGTCTACCAGTTGATCGAGGACGTGGCCCCCGCGGACGCCACTGTCCTCATTCAAGGCGAGAGCGGCACCGGCAAGGAGCTGGTGGCCCGGGCCATCCACCAACACAGCCCCAGAAAAGACGGGCCGTTCGTGGTGATCAACTGTTCCGCCTATCCCGCCACCCTGCTGGAAAGTGAGCTATTTGGCCACGAAAAGGGAGCCTTCACCGGAGCCTTGCGCCAGAAATCGGGGCGGTTCGAGCAGGCCCACGGCGGCACGGTGTTCCTCGATGAAGTGGGGGATATTCCCTTGCCGGCCCAGATCAAATTGCTGCGGGTCCTGCAAACCCGCAGGTTTGAACGCCTGGGCGGGGAGGCGACCTTGACCGTGGATGTGCGCCTTCTGGCGGCCACCCACAAGGACTTGCTCCAGGAAGTTAAAGCCGGCACTTTCCGGGAAGACTTGTTTTACCGCCTCAATGTCATACCCATCTTCCTGCCTCCGCTTAGGGAGCGCAAAAACGACATTCCCTGGCTGGCCCTCCATTTTCTGCGACGCTTCGCCGCGGAGCGGGGCAAAGAAATCCGGGAATTCAGCTCCGAAGCCATGCGGCTGCTGCTGGACTACTCCTGGCCCGGCAATGTCCGGGAACTGGAAAACAGCGTGGAACATGCCGTAGTCCTGGCTAAAGGCGGGTCGGTGGAAGCCTGGGACCTGCCTTCGGCCCTGCAAGGGGCCGGTTCCGCCGCCTCCCCCACCCTGATGCAACGGGAATTGCGCACCCTGGTGGAAGTCCTGGAGGAATGCGGCTGGAACAAGAAGCTGGCCGCCCAGAAGCTGGGAATCAGCCGCAGCACCCTCTATTCCATGCTCCGGAAACACAAGATTTCCCCCTATAAACCCCTGACCCATTAATTCTGCCACCGCCTGCCAACACCTTTAGACTGAGTAGCGTGGCGTCCTGCGCCCCCCTTTTCGTGTACAATTTCGCTACACGGGTAAGTAATTGGAATAATTTACAATTATCTATTGTGTGCGCTCCGTGTCCGAGGAGGCCCGTCACGGAACGGTCAAAGCGGCGGCCGCCGCCGCCGGTCTCTGGCTTTCGGGTATCCGCCCTGGAAGCTTATTCATAGTTTAATCAGCATCTTAAACAATTAAGTGCGTTGCTGCCGACCGGGAAAAAATGGAGCTTTCCCAGGGGCGAAATTCCTGGCCCGGAACTTGCTCTGAAGGTTGGTTGAGTTGAGAAGCCTTCCGTTCAAGTCTCAAGTGAGCGAAGGCGGTGAGAGGGGGCATGGACAGTCCTAAAGTTGCAGTGGTGAACGCTGATCCCAAGCAGTGCCGGGAAATGTGCTCCATGCTGGAGCGACTGGATTATCCCGCCACTGCCCTTCATTCTCTGGAGGCCCTGCATTCCCATCTGGGACAAAACCCGGTGAAAGTGGTAATCGTGGACCTGGACAACATCTCGGTAAACAACAGCTTCTTTCGAGCTCTGAAAAGGCGGTATCCGAATATCTACCTCCTGGCGGTCTCCAGTCTCTCTCATCACCCCGGTCTGGAGGAAGCCCTGGGGTCCCATATTTATGCCTGCTTGGCCAAGCCCCTGGATCCGGAGGAGCTCCATTACTGCCTGAAAGGCATTGCCGCCAATTTCGGGGGCTCAGGCGAGGCCCAAAATGCCTGAGACCCCGGGTAGTTGCATTAATTGTTCCAACGGCTTTTTACATCAGGAGGAGGTCACCCATGGCCAGAGATTTACCGGTTGAAGACCCCTTGGTCCGCATGCAGCGGGACCTCAAACGGGCCTTGAAAAAGAAACCGACGGACATCAAGTGGGGCATGGTTATCGACATCGCCAAGTGCATCGGCTGCCATGCCTGCACCATCGCTTGCGTGGCGGA
>Ga0315268_10003241_pt1 | contig 18005 bp, 16 predicted proteins | sample C1_top_MG_FD_204535 | JGI IMG/M metagenome (GOLD analysis project Ga0315268, IMG submission 204535) | Sediment microbial communities from Yellowstone Lake, YNP, Wyoming, USA - C1_top | ecosystem: Environmental > Aquatic > Freshwater > Lake > Sediment | place: USA: Wyoming | collected 2017-08-01
AGACGAGTTGCTGGATGCGGTGGCGGAATTGCCCAAGGTGTGCGAGCACATCGAGGTGCCGGTGCAGGCTGGACACGACGAGGTGCTGGCGCGGATGAAGCGAGGCTACACCGCCGACGATTACCGGCGGCTGGTCGAGCGCATCCGGCGCAGGCTGCCGAATGGCTCAATTGCGACCGACATCATCGTGGGGTTCCCCGGCGAGACGGAGGCCCAGTTCCGGGCGACGTATGACTTGCTGGCCGAGCTGCGGCTGGACGTGGCGCACATTGCCAAGTATAGCGTCCGCCCGCAGACCGTGGCGCAGCGCACGATGGTAGACGATGTGCCGCCAGAAGAAAAGGAACGCCGCCGCAAGGCTATTGAGGATTTGCAGGAGCGCGTCGTCGGCGAGATCAACGCGCGGCTGCTCGCCCAGACGGTCGAGGTGTTGGTGGAGGGTGAGCACAAGGGCAGGTGGCGCGGCCGGACGCGGACGAACAAGCTGGTGTTCTTTGAGGACGGGCGCACCGATTGGCGTGGCAAGCTGGCAAACGTCACCCTCACGTGGACAGGGCCGTGGTCAATGCAGGGTATTGCTAACTGAAACAAGCTCTACTGCCAAGACGCCAAGAGCGCCAAGTTCACAAAGGGTGCTTGGTGTCCTTTGCGCCTTGGCAGTGAGAAAACGCGAATGCCCCAGCGGTCAAGCGCTGGGGCGTTTGTGTTCAGAGTATCCATGCTGCCGCTGTTTAGTGAAGCTTGCCCCGGCTGGTTGGATTCGATTGCTTACCAGTAGCGGTCTATCGCAGGGCAGGCACTGACGCAGGTGAAGAAGCGCCTGCAGTTCAGCGGCCCGAAGGGGCCATCAGCATGCGAAATAGCTCCACCAAGCCGTACACAATCAGTACGAGAGCCGTCAGTACCATGGCCCCGCCGCAAATAGCGCCGAGGATGCCCCCGATGGTCAGCGCGCCTGTCTGGTCAATCAACTCGGAGCGCCTGGCATTTTCCATGATGGTCGGCAGTAGCACGTAAAGCAGAAACAGCCAGACGCTGCCAGCCAGCAGCGAGAGCACTCCCCAGCCCAGCCGCTGGAAACGAACCGGCTCGCCCAGCACAAAGCGCCGGTCAGCCGGCAGGTCCACCTGACCAGCCTCGACACGGCCCATCAGCTTTTTGGCTGCCAACATATAGGCATCGGCGAGAGGCAACTGCCAATTGGCCGGGTTTTCGATGCTCGGGTCAAAGGGAACCACCGCGCCCGCCCACTCAAAAAAGCGGCGCAAATCAAAGGCGTTGATGCGAACCAGCTCACCTGCGAGTTTGCCACCCCAGGTCAGCGCGCCAACTCGAATGCCGCCAGCGTATTGAGATGAACGAGTAAGGGGGACGGTGACGACCAGGCTGAGGATGTCATGCCAGCGGGTGACGGTCATGCCCCCATCCAGGGAGAGGCCCCCGGTATCTATCCGCACCCTCTCGCCCAAGCCCTTGGAGAGCTTGGGAGGTTTGGGCATAGAGGTGTGCGCCAGGCGAGTGCGCCGGTCGGCGACCGGGTCGGCCTGGAAGATGAAACGTTCTTGGCCGCTCTTAATGAAATCCCCGTCCTGCAAGACCCGCTCGCCGAGAAACGGCAGTCCGTTGACCAAAACCTGCTTTGCCTCCTGCAACTGGCGGAGGTAGCAAACTCCCTCTGCCCGCCAGGTGACCAAAGCGCCGGGGATTAGCTCGAGGCGGGTGCCTTCGTCCAGCCAGTAGGAGAGGCCGGGAGCCAGGATGCGTGGCGGGTAGGCTGCCCCCAGGGGAGATTCAGAATGTGGATGGTGAGGTGTTGCTGGATTCATCTTCATGTTTGTCTCATATCCTGTGCTTTATGCCTCCGTTTGCGAGGCTGCTCTCGCGGCTGTCTCGATGGCGACGCTCGCTATTGCAGCGCCATAATCCAGGTCAATATTCTCCAGCGTGTCTTTTGTGTCGTGGTAACCGGTCCGGTTGATGTCATAGTTCTCCATGAACAGAACGACCGGCACGCCGACGTCGGAGAATATCTGGCCGTCGGTGTTGTAAAGTGAGCTTTGCGGATCATCCGCCGTCCGAACCTCGCCGGCAAGATACGGATGGAGGGCAATGTCTGGAATCTGCAGGCCATCTGAGCTGCGCCTGCCGTGTCCCCGCCCTCGCCGCTCGGAGCTTGAATTCCATTCGTTCGCTTTGGCGTTCCAAAGGATGTTGGCTAGGTGCGCCTGGTAGGCGAGGCCCAACGACGCACGGCTTTTGCCCGGTGAGATCTGAAATATATCCTGATCGTCATCTCGATTGTGGGCGATCATATCCATCACCAAAACGCTCACGACCTGCACGTTGGATAAATCTATCCATTCGTCCTCGCTCAGCCGCAGCTTGAGCGTCTTTTCGACCAGTGCCTGGCAGAAATGCCTGGCGCCCATGCAATCAGAAGGGAACTCTTCACCCGTGAGGTGCAGCAGCCAGACGTCACGCTCCAGCCTTCCTTCCTTGGCAAGCTTGAGAAAGATGGGGGCCGCCAGAAGCAGAGTGGCTGTGGCCGAGTGGTTATCGTCGGCCCCGGCAGCGGCCAGGCGCACTCCAGACCCGCCGCGTGATGGCTCGAACAGGTCTTCCATGTACGCTGTGTCGTAATGGTCGGCCATGACTACTGCCTGGCTGCGATCCTTGCCCGGAATCACCACGAGGATATCGCGTTCGTGAGTGCGCCCTTCCTGGTTGTTCTTCCATCCGCCAAAGCGTGAAAAGTCAAAATCCGTTCGCCACTGAAAAGGCAGGTCGCCGCACACGGCTTTGCCCTCCATGCCAGACTCGGCGATGGCATTCCGGTGGCGGGCGATCAGATAATCGCCCAGGTGTTCCAGGTCACGGTGGTGATGGGTCAGCTTGCTCAGCGTGGCCGGGTCTTGCACGCAGTCGGCATTGTCCTTGTTAATGTAACGGCCATGCGACAAGGTGAGAATGTCTTGCCAAAAAGCTTGCTCAAAGGCGCGTGTCGCAGTCCCGTCATAGGTTAGAGCCTCAGGCAAATCTTGTGCTCTGTCCAGCGGCTCCACAATTTTCTCCAATTCTTTCTGAACTAGGCGACCTTGCCCTGAATCGCTGGCCCGTTCCGGCAGCGAGGCCAACCATTCATCCAGGGACTCGTGCTTGGAGATTCTGAGCAATCTCCGCGCGAAACTCTTCCGCAAGGGCCGTTCGCCCATCAATAGCCAGTTATCCAGGAGCGAGAGAATATTGAGCGGCGTCTGATGCAAGTAGTAATCGTGAGGGTGATTCAAGTCATGCAGGGCCGATAGATACGCTTCGCGCCGGAGCAGCCGTGGCCACAGCTCGACGGGGTGCGACAAATCGGGTTCGTCGGCCCGATAGGCCGTCAGGTGTCCCAGCGGCGCGTCAGGCAATATTTGACTCTGCTTCGATTCAGGCGACCAGTAGGCCACCAAGGGCCGTTGCCAGTAGATTTCGTGCAGGCCGACCCGCATCCCCGGAAAGAGGAACCGATACCCGAATAGCCCGCCTTCGACCAGTGCCGCTTCAGCCTTGACGAGATCTCGGCGAGTGGCGTTCGGGCCATCCAGCAGCAACTCGAAATCCTTTGTCCAGAGCTGGCAGTTCCTCGCCATGGGCTTGTCGTAGAGGCCGATTGAATCTAGAGCTGTGCTGAACAGCACTTTGACGACTTTATCTACGCGGGGATTCAATGCCAGTTCGTCATCATAACGGTGGACACGGTTCCAGCGGTTGGTGCGCCGGTAAGTATCCAGCACTAGCTCCTGCTGAACCTCTGAGGGCTGGAGGTCTGGTCGTGGCTCGTGCAGCCAGCCCGATTGCGGAACCCGGATGCCGCCGGGCCCGCCACGCCGCGCTACCAAGCGCAATAGGGGAATCTGCAAGGCCAATGGCAATTCCTGCTGAAGCCGGAGATATGTCGGCATGCCCCAAAAGACCAGGCTGCCTGGAAAAGGCAACAGGGCGAGTTTCCCCACCAGGTACGACTCCTGTACTGCAGCAGGCAGGCGGCTGAATGGCCGGAAGGTGAGCAGGTATCGTGCACCTTCCAGAGGCGTGTGCTCATCTATGACATAGGGTTTGGTCCAGGCCGGCAAAGGTTCCACATTCCAGTAAGGGAAGCTGGCATTTCCTTCCGAGGGGAGAATACGAAAGCCGATTGGAAATAGCTGCGCCGGATCATGGGCGGCCTCGCCATACACATTCGCCAAGAGCCGGAGCATAAATACAAGGGACTCGCTCTCCGGCAGCTCCTGACCTGGAGCCGAATAGAACCCTTTCCAAAACGCGCGCTCAGGCCCCTGCTCACTGCCTCCGAAAAAGGTCCAGCGGACGCGGCCCATATCATCTTGTGTTCTGGAGAGGGCTAACGGCATCAAGACGACATATCTCTCGTGAGCAAGCTGCCCGGCGTGCGCAGCCAGTTGGGGCGGCCAGTATGGGTTGTTCACGAGGTTTTGCCCTTTGTGGCCACCAATGTGGTGCACGGGCATGCCCTGACCCAATCGCAGCAATGCCACCATGATCTGCTGGGCGAGATGTTCCAGGCCCGGCCTCAACTCGTATTCTTCTTCGATTTCGGATACACGCCAGCCGTGTGGGTCTTGTGCGGAAAACAGCATAGCGTCCACATCTCCGTATGGAGTGCGGCCCAGCCTCGGCGGCGGCATGAACTCGGAATAGGCGGGGAGCGGGAATCGTCCTTCTCCCACAAACCATGGATGGCCGTCAAGCAGGCGCCCCCATCCGGTGTGGCTTGTGCCCACAGAACCATCTGATCTTGTGCTCTCGTTCGATGGGTGATCATTCATCGCATTTCATCCTCGATCATAGGAACAAAAGACTCGTGCAGCAATCAACATATAGTGATGTTATCGGCGAGGACTGGTAGCGAGTATATTGCGGGTGATGGTATATGTCAATCCGACGTTTTCGCGCGTTTTTAGAGAGTGTGCCTGTGCATGAACACAAACGCCCCAGTCGTCAGACGCCGGGGCGTTCCCATTGCGGGGAAAACCTTCCAAAGGCTATTCTACTTTTTCAGATCGTCCAATTCGTGCCCGGTCTGGTTAGAGTAGGCATACATTGCATAAACAGGCTTGCGCGCGACGAGGTCTCGCTCGAACTGCTCGATGGGCATGCCCTTGCCCTCGTGCGCCCAACGCAGCCGGATGGCCTCGCCGCGAACTGCCAGATACTTGTTCCACAAATCGGCGTTGCCGTGCCAGTGAACATAGTCCGGGGAAAAGTGCTGCGCGCCACGCTCGGTCGTCGCCTGGGCGAACTTGAACAGCTCGAACATCAAGTTTTCGACTTCGCTGACGTGGCTGTAGCTCGTGCCCTTGGCGTTCAAGAGTGGCACACCTTGATCGTCCAACAATGAGCCATAGGAGGGTTGGAGGATGCTGTCGGCGTACAGGTCGCGCACGATAGTGCGGCCCGCATCTACGATGCGGTTGGCTTCTGCCTTGATCGCATCGCTATCCTTGAGCGCGGCGGCAGTAAATTCGTGAGAGTGGCACTTCCAGCATTTGGCTTCCAATAGTTGCCGGTTGTTGGCCTTGACGTTGAGTGCCGCGTCGGCCTGAACGTCCTTGATGCGAAAGATCTCATGCTTGTTGTCGTCCTGGGTGTGGCAAGTCACACAGTTCGGCTCCTGCATCCCCGAAGCCTCAGCCTGGCGCAGGTGCACACCGGTCTCTTGGACTTCCTTTTGCGGGTGGTCTGGCCCATTGTGGCACATGCCGCAGGCATCGTTCACGGCCTTGGCCGTCTTGGGCGGCTCAAACGCGTGCGCGTCGTGGCAAGAGATGCACGTCGTCCCGACTTTGAAATGGCAGGACTGGCAGCCTTGGCGCTGCATCGCCGGAAAGCCATCCAGCAGCTTGTAGCGCACATTCGTCGTGGCGAATTTGACCGCTTCCGAATGGCGAGTCTGCTTCCACCCGTTGAGCTCCTTTTCGTGGCACTTGCCGCAGCGTTCGGGCTTGACGCCACCGTAGCCGAGGTTATCGAGCGCCTCCGGTTTCAATTTGCCATCCGGGCCAACGTCGTGGCAGTTGATACAGGTGACGCCGGCCTTGCCGTGCGCCGATTGCTGCCACTGCTCGTATTGCCAGGGCATCTGGGATTTATAGAAGGCCTCAAAGGCGGCGGCCTGCTGCAACGTGGCGCCTTGCGGCAGGATGCGCTTAGGAGCGCAGGCGGACAGCGCCAACAGGAGGCTGAGCGCAACGGCGATGAGCAAGATCCATTTACGGGTATTCATTGGCAGGCTCCTCATGGTTTAGCGGCCGGAGTAGGCGTGGCCCAGGCCGGGACCTTCACTCGGACAACGGTGTGCGGCGGCGTGGGGTTGTGAACGAGGTATTGGTGGCACTGGACGCAGCGAGTGGTCTCGTACGCCGTGGCGTGGGCGATCTTGCCTTCTGGGCTGCGCGGCTCAAAGCGCCACTGGTGACAGCGCAAGCAGTTGTCGTCCTTCAGTCGCTCGCGGGCGCGTTCCCGCAGCCGGGGCAGGTTCTGCTGCCACCAGAACGGGTCGCTCGAAGGCTTGAACCAGTGCGAATACAGCTCGTTCAGCGAGTCTACTTTGGAAAGCGCCAGGTCTGAGAGTTGCGGTGGAACGTGGCAGTCTACACAATTGGCGACAACGCCTTCGGGGTTGTTGACGTGCGAGGACTGTTCCCAGCCTCTGTAGGCATAGTCCAACTCGTGGCAGGAGATGCAGAACTCGTTGCTTTCGGAGATGATGACCGTCCCGGTGAAAGCGGCGATACCGAACACGGCCAGCCCCAAGACGATCAGCCCGATGCGCTTCCAACGGAGTGAGCGCAGCGAGGGTAGCTTCACGCACACCTCCTTTCTGGCAGTGGCGCCTACAACAGGATACCACAGCAGCGCACTAATCTTCTGTGACTTTAGTCACAGCAAAGCCAGACAAAGGGAGTTATTGGGTAATGTAATCTTTGAGACTGTGTTCGACGGCGTAGGCGGCGGCTTCGGCCCGGTTGGTGAGGTGAAGCTTGCTCAGGATGGACGAGACATAGTTGCGCACTGTGCCTTCACCCAGAAAGAGCGCCTGAGCTATCTCGCGGTTGGTCTTGCCTTCGGCCACTTGAGCCAGGACACGGAGCTCTTGATCGGTCAGTTCGGTGAATGCGGCCGCCTCGTCCTTCCGCGCGGCTTCGCGCACACGGGCAAACACGCGCTGCGTGAGCGTTGGGTCGAGCAGCGCCTCGCCTCGTCCCACGGCCTCAATCGCGCGCACCAGGTCGTCGCCGCCGATCTGCTTGAGGACGTATCCGGCGGCCCCCGCTGCGATCGCTTCAAAGAGCATTTCATCTTCGGCAAACGACGTGAGGATAATGACCTTGGTCTCTGGAACGAGAGTGGTGATTTCGCGGCAGGCATCAATCCCGTTGCCCCCAGGCAGCCGGATGTCCATCACGACGACTTCGGGGCGGTGCTGCAGCGCCTTGGCGACAGCTTCCTTGGCTGTGGCTGCCTCGTCTACGACGGTAAAGTCCGGATGACGGTCGAGCAGCGTCCGAAGCCCCAACCGTACCACCTCGTGGTCATCCACAATAACGATACGCAAGTGCTTCACGAGCGACCTCCACTCTTCCTTGGCAATTTGCAATTCAGGCGCCCCTGGCTGGACTCGAACCAGCAGCCCACTGCTTAGAAGGCAGTCGCTCTGTCCCTTGAGCTACAGGGGCCAGACTTTCCACAGGCTGAATGGCGAAAAGTATACCTGATTCCTTTGAATTTTGCCAACCGAATCTTGGCACAAGTTTGCATCTTGATTTCACGGCGTGGGCAGCGTCAGCAGCCACAAGTTCCGATCTGTGCTGTTGACGAACACGACGTAGCGTCCGTCCGGCGAAACGCGCCAATCACCATTGAGGATTTGCAGTGGCGTCACCAGGGGATCGGTCAACCGGCGGCTGACGCCCGAAGCTGCGTCCATCTCCCACACCTCAAAGGATGTGATGACGCCTGGAGGGCGCATGGGGATGATCAGCAGATGTGAATCGTCGCGCCATTGATACGCGCCCCACGTCTCTAGCTTGCGTGCTTGCGATCCATCGGTGCGGCGCACCCAGATGCCGTTACGTGCCTTGTCGGCGTCAAAGGTGATGTAATAAGCCAGCCACGTTCCGTCTTTTGACGCAGCCACTCCCGAGATGCGCTCGGCGGTGACCAGGTTGACAGATGCGCGAGTGGCGAGGTCAAGCACAGTCAGAGTACGCTCTCGCACCTCTAACGAAGGCCGGCCCTGGACCATGATCTTGAAACCATCTGGCAGCCATCCGACTAATCCCCCGCCGTACAGGCGTGCGATGCGAGTGGCCTCTGTCCCATTGACGTTGGCGACGTACACATCGCTGCGACGTTGATCATAGGGACTGGTGTTATCTGGTTCGTCCGTCCAGGCCAGGTGCGAGTTGTCTGGCGCAAAAGTGACCTGGCCCACGTTGGAGAGCTTCCACTTTTCCCCTGTGCTCGGCCGCTCGACAACCGTCTCTAGTTTTTCTGGATACGCGATCAGGCTACGATCTTGAGAATAGACTCCAACACGCCCGATTATTTGAGGGGGCTTGTCTGCGCCCGTGATAATCTCCACGGCGTAAACGCCGGCGAGGGCACTCTCCGAGGACCTATCAATGAACAGCACCTGGCGCGAGTCAGGTGACCAACCCGGTTGCACGCAGCAGCCTCCGGTGGTCAACTGCCTCAACTCAGGCTCAGGTGTAGGAGTGGGAGGCGGCGTCGGGTTGGGTGTGGGGGGCACGGTGATAGCTGGCGCTCGCGTCGGCGTCGCAGTGACAAGGGGGGCAGGATTGACAAGTGGTGCAGGATTGGCCTGGGCACATGCTGCCAGCAGTAGAGCAAAGAGGTACAAAAGGGCAAGACCTGGGAAGCCTGGATCACGAGTGCTCATCGCTGCCGATCCCAATCAGGCGGCCAGGACTGCTCATAGTCGTCGAGCAGTAGCCCGCCAAAGTGTGTCTGGGGCTGATCATCCGGATACTGCCATTTGCGCGGGTCTGTCAGGTCGCGTTCAAAACCGCGCTGGAACGATCCGATGAGCGCCAGTGAATCCCAGTCGGCTTCAATCAACGTAACCGGGTTGTAAGCAATCAGGTAATCGAGGCTGCGGACTTCGAGGTGCAGATGGGGCGCCGAATGACAGGTGCCGAATGAATCGCCGCTCAAGCCGACGACCTGGCTTTTGGTCACCCGTTGGCCCACCGTCAACTTGGAGCGCTCCAACAGGTGGCCGTAGAGCGCTGCATAACCGGCGTCGAGTCGCAGCATCAGGTTATGTGGGAGCGAGCCGTGCTCACGCGCATCCACTTTGACTACGACGCCATCGCCGATGGCCACGACCGGTGTTCCGCACGGCGCGGCAAAGTCAAGACCAAAGTGAAGTCCCTGGCCAGCGCGATAAGTGGTATCCCGCTGAGAGTACGCGCCGGTCGTATTGCCGTAGAGCTGACCCAGGTACCAGGTGGTGGGGCCGGGTGGATCGGCAAACGGCAAGATGAACGGTTTGGGTTGAGATGTGAGCACCAGAGTCGCTGCGATCTGCCGCGCAGCCACAGATGGCTGGGTCACAGCCAGCAGAAAAACCATTAACCCCAACCCACCAGCCACTGACCTCATCTTCAAGAGTCTATTCCAGTTTCCCACCCAGGGCATGGCAGAGAGCCTCGGCGCTGTCTGGATTAGATTCTTCGCTGCCCCGTCACTGCATTCAAGGCTCTGGTTCAGAATGACAGACTGAACCCTAGTTCTTGTCAGACGTTTCATCAAGCTCCTGTTGCAATCAAGCTGCACGAACAGTAGCGCCGGGCCAATTCGAATTTGCCCGGCGCAAGAATGACATTTGGTATCGAGGGCGGACTCTCCCCTCTCTTGGCTAAGGAGAAGGACCGAGGGCGAGCGTCTCTAGCTCACCTCGCTCCACATATTGCACGAACTCGTCCAGCGTGGCGAACACTCGATACGAGAGAAACTTGACAACCCAGTTTTCGGCCAATGGCGAGATCGTCAAGACGCACGCACCGGCCTGGAACGCTTGCCACATTTCGATGGCGGTGCCCATGCTGGCCTCCGGCAGATAAGCCACCAGCAAGTTGGCCGTTGCCGCCGCACTGTTAAAGCCCATAAACACCTGCCGGGCCTGGTCGTCGCCATAGGCAGGGCTATCCGGGTGCAACGCCCACGGGTCTACGATGTCTGCGTCTGGAATACGCGCGCGAATGGCCGACGTGATGCGCTGCCGATAAGTCTGATCGTCCACGCCGTTATCCCGCCGCGAGCCCTGCATGATGCCGGCAATAAAGATTCGCATTCTCTCGTTGCCTATCCCCAGGCTTTGCAAGTCTCCAGGACTTGTCCGCCCACCACAGGTGGAAATATTCTCACCCGGTCGCCCTGCGAAAGCACGGTGTCCAGCGTGGCCTGCTCGTCGTTAACAAAGACCGCGTGAATCAAGTTGGTCGGCACGCCCAATGCGGTTGCCGCATCGCGGACGGTTGCGGCCTCTGGCAGGCTCATCTCGATCACGTCGCCTGACAAGCCGGCAGGCCGGTAACGACGCAGGATCGCCTGGAGCCGGATGCCGACCTTCATCCTGCGCCCTCCACCACGGGGCGTAGCCCTTTGTAGACGGTCTTGCCGCTAATAGTCTTGAGAATCAGCTCTGGGTCCTTGCCGATACGTTCCGCCAGCTCGCGCGGACTCATGGGCTGATTGTCGTTGACCAAGAATACACGGAAAACGGCGTCTACAACCGAGGTGTCATTGGTGATATAGTCTGGCTGCTGGCTGCAATGGGTACGCAGCTGGTACAGGATGCCGTCAACGCGCTGGACCTCGGCCGTGAACGAGTCCACCCAATCGATCTGAGTGTCGGCAGAAGACTCGGCGTACATGTCGCGGTGGAGTGCGCACAGGTGGCTCTTGAGATAGACGCGCAAATTGCGGTCGGCCTTGTCCCACCAATCAAAGTCAATATGGTAGGGTGTTTCTTGGGTCGGCTTGATGAACCGCGAAGGCTTGATCGCGGGCACAGGCTCAGTCATGGGTGTTCCTTACTTCAAAAGATGGAAGGATTATACCATCGTTCGTGCTGACTCTCAACCCGTGAACGCAATTCGTGTTCCACGTTTCACCACGAACCACAGGTGGTGGCCGGGCTGGATATTGTTGGACGGTAAATAGGAGAGTTGTGTCAGTCGCGGGAGACCCAATACCCGTCGCCGACAGCTCTGAAGGAAGGATGTGTCACCAGCTCGGCGAACAGCGGGCCTGGTGGTATGCGCCGCAGGATGTTCATGGCGCTATAGAGGGTTTTGGAGTGGACAGTGCCCTGCGGAGAGAGACGCGCCAGTTGCGGGAACACATCTCGGAGAAGATCGGCCAATGCGTGATGGCGCTCTTCGGCGCGCATCCAGACTTCGTCCACACCAGCCGCGTCGTCCACGGCGACCACCATCAGCTCGTCGTACTCGCAAGTCATCTGGCGCTTGAGCATCTCAAAGACCAGTTTGCTATCTTTGACGGTAGCCACGCGCACCCACTCGCGCTTGGGACGGCGGCTTTCCAGATCCACAATCACGACGCCCGGCTCATCGGACCGGCGCAACTGGATATAGCCACCCACGGGAACATCGTTGGCCTCATACCAGGTGTCCAACCCGAAAGTGTATCGATTTTCGCGCACCACCCAGCCCGGCCAGCGCTGGCCGCTGCGCGCATCCTCGAACGTAAAGCGGATACGGTGCGTCCGCCCGGTGGGGAAGAAAGTGGCCAGGGTCGGCGAAAGCGGCAGAGTGCCGACACGGCGATGTGGAAACGTTAATGCGAACGTGGTCTCGTCGGGCAACTCGTCCGGCGCTGCAAGTTCGGAAAGCTCGTCGTCCAGCTCTCGCTCGATGTGGAGCAGGGTGGAGTCGAGCAATTCGCGACGGTAGGAGCTGGGCTGATACATCAGTCGGCGCGGTGGAAATAGCACTTCGGGCGGTTCCAACCGGCGCAGGAACCACAACACCTCGCCAGTTGGTCCGACCTCGTCAAAGCGTTCATCCTTGTAGAGCGCGTAATTGAGCGAGAACTCTTGAAGCTGCTTGTTGATTTCCGTGGGAAGGCCCACGTCGTGCAGGAGAGTAGAGGGGGGCAACGGCCCACCGCCGGCCACATCCAGCACCGCCTCAGCCAGGTTCAGGTGGCCGACGTTCACGTCCGCCGCCAACCCGGCCGGGAACCACTTGCCGAACAACCACACAAAGTCTGAACGCTTTTGGAGTGCGGCCACCAGCTTTTCGTGGATGCCAGGGCCATACAGGCGATACAGGTCTTCGGGCGAGCGGAGCGCGTCGCCGTCGGTCGGCATCGTCCCGGCAGATTGCTCGTTCAGACGATGGTGGTAAGGGTAGCTGGCGGCAAACTCGCGGTCGGGCTTGCCGTCGAACTGCACTTGGATGACTTTGAACGGGCCGATCTCTGGGTTCCGCCCATCGCGCACGGCCACGACATTGCCCACCGTATATTCGAGTGTGGGGAAAACGAGTCTCTGCCCGGCCTCGTAGGAATTCTTGGGTTGATAGAGCGTGCCCTTTGCCAGCTCGCGGCTAACGGCAGCCTCTTCGCGCTGGCAGCGCCAGCGGACGACTGCCAAGGCTAACTCGTCGTCGGTACGAGGCAGTTCATCTTCAAAGAACAGGTTGAGCAGATGCTCCAGATCTTGATCTGTGATTGAAAACGTGTTGCCCCAATACTCGGGGGTCTGGGTGGCACGCTGAATCAATTATAACTCCTACGGGGATTGGGCGTGGTTCTCTATTTTTTCAGAAGCGGATTATACCAGCTTCTAACAGGATTGCAATGTCAACTTGACTAATCCCTCTGCATCGGTTACAATCTTGCCTTACCCAAGCGAGGGGGCACGACCGATGTTTGAAGGGCTGACCAACAAGCTGCAAGCGGTGTTCGACAAGCTCTCCAAGCGTGGCGTGCTGACCGAGGCGGATGTGGACGCGGCGCTGCGCGAGGTGCGCTTGGCGCTGCTCGAGGCGGACGTTCACTATACCGTCGTCAAGGATTTCCTGGGCCGCGTGCGCGCGCGCGCGGTTGGGGTCGAAGTCCGCAAGCACATAACGCCCGGGCAGCAGATCGTTAAAATCGTTCACGAGGAACTGATTGCCACGTTAGGCAAGCCTGCGCCGCTCGATCTTTCGGGGCAGCCGCCGCAGGTGGTGATGCTCGTTGGCCTGCAAGGCAGCGGTAAGACGACGATGGCGGCCAAGCTGGGGCTGCGGCTCAAGGGCTCTGGCCAGCGGCCATTGCTTGTCGCGGCGGATACGTACCGCCCGGCGGCGGTGACGCAGTTGCAAGTGCTCGGCAAGCAGCTCGATCTGCCCGTGCACAGCGAAGGCGCCCGGGTCGCGCCGCCCGAGATTTGCCGCAATGCAGTGAGACACGCGCGCGAAGCGGCTTATGGTGTGGTGATTCTGGATACGGCAGGCCGCCTGCACGTTGACGACGAGATGATGGCCGAGCTGGAGGCGGTCAAGCAGGCCACTTACCCCCGCGAAATCTTGTTGGTGGCCGATGCGATGACCGGCCAGGATGCCGTGCGCGTGGCCGACGAGTTCCACAAGCGTGTATCGCTCACCGGCTTGATTCTGACCAAAGTAGACGGCGATGCACGCGGCGGCGCGGCGATCAGCATTCGCGCTGTCACCGGCGTGCCGATCAAGTTCCTGGGTGTGGGCGAAAAGCCCGATGCACTTGAACCTTTCCAACCGGAAAGACTTGCTTCGCGCATCCTGGGGATGGGCGACGTCATGACGCTCATCGAAAAGGCTGAGGCGACGTTCGATCGCGAGCAGGCCGAAAAGCTCACGCAAAAGTTCATTGAAGCCAAGTTTGACCTGGAAGACTTTCTCGGCCAGCTTCAGCAGGTCAAAAAGATGGGGCCTATCAGCCAGGTGCTCGACATGATCCCGGGCATGTCGCGGGCCAAGCTGGATGTGGCGCCCGAGTTGGCCGATGGTCAGTTGCGGCGCATCGAAGCCATCATTAGCTCGATGACGCAGGAGGAACGGCATCACCCGGAAATCCTGGGGGGCAGCCGCAAGCGGCGCATTGCACGCGGGTCTGGTACCACGGTACAGGAAGTGAACCAACTGCTCACTCAATTCCGCCAGATGCAGCGGATGATGAAGCAGCTTTCCGGTCAAAAAGGCCGTGGCCTGTTATCTATGTTTCGCTAGGTGAATTGCCGACTTGCATCAGTCGGCAAATCGGCAATCAAGAAAAAGTTCTACAAGGAGTAAAAGACACAGTGGTACGCATTCGACTTCGCCGTATCGGCTCCAAGGGGCAGCCGAGTTACCGAATGGTCGTGGCCGACGTGGAGGCACCCCGCGACGGGCGGTTCCTCGAGGTGGTCGGCTTTTACAATCCGCGCACACACCCGGAGACTGTCCAGGTCAACGAGGAACGCACGTTGCATTGGTTGCATGTCGGCGCGCAGCCCAGCGAGTCGGTGACTCGGCTGCTGACCAAGCATGGGACCATGGGGCGATATACTCGATGGAAGTCCGGCGAGGCGCTAGATGTGCTGTTGGCCGAGGCGGCCCAAGCGGCTGCGCCAGCGGTCAATCCCAAGACCGGCCCGCAAGAACCGGCTGGCACGCGCAGCAAGAAAGCCAAGCGAATGGTGCAGCAGGAGACGACGTCTGCGGCTGAACAGCCGGCGGCTTAGTCACCGAACCTAGCCGGCCCGGCTCCCTTTCTCTGATCGTGATTGGGCCGATGCCCCGACTTACGTTGCTGCCAGGGGGGAGAGATTAAAAATGAGAGATCTCGTCGAATACATCGCCAAGTCACTAGTAGATGATGCTTCGCAAGTCAAGGTCAGCGAGATCGAGGGAGCCAACTCGATCATCCTCGAGCTGCACGTGGCTCCTGGAGACATGGGACGAGTCATCGGCAGGGGAGGGCGCGTGGCAAGTGCGATCCGCACGCTCGTCCGAGTGCTGGCTGCCAAGGAGGGCAAAAGGGTCACGCTGGAAATCGTGTGATCGGTTTGCCAGGGCCCATTTTCGGCGCAGCCCCTGTGGGTTGGAGAAAACGGGTTTCAGGTGCGCAAATGGACAGGCCTGATACGAGAGGCTCAGGGAGTCGTCGTTCCCCTGAGCCTCGTTATTTAGCAGTCGCCCGCGTGCTCAAGGCGTGGGGCGTGCATGGCGAACTGAAGCTGCAAGTGCTGACCGACTTTCCAGAAAAGCTGGGGCGGTTGAAGCGCATTTACCTGGGTGATGAGGCTGTGCCACATGATGTGGCGCGTTTCTACTCGCACGGCACCGGTTGGCTTATGCAATTGGCCGATGTGCGCGACCGCGACACGGCCGAGATGTTGCGCGGCCAACTCGTGCAGATTGCTCGCGAGGAAGCGATCCCGTTGGAAGCGGGCCAGTTCTATGAACACCAGGTCATCGGTTTGAACGTCTTGACGACCGATGGCGAGCCGCTGGGCCAAGTTGTGCAAGTGCTCGCCACGGGCGCGAACGATGTGTATGTCGTCCAGGGACCGCGCGGCCAAGTCCTGCTCCCGGCCCGTGCCGAAGTGGTGCGCACGATTGATCTGGACGCCGGCACGATGACGGTACGGTTGCTACCTGGTTTGCTGCCCGGCGAGGCTTGACCATTCGGCCCATCTCAAGTATAGTCGTGTTGCATATTCCATATTCCGTCAATGCAGCACGCAATCCGAAACACTCCACAGCCCAAGATGAACGATCTCCGGTATTGGATTGGCTTTAACCGTGTCACGGGCATCGGCCCGGCCAAGCTCCGCGCGCTCCTCGATCACTTTGGTGATCTGGAGACAGCCTGGCATGCCGATTCTGCCAGCCTGCGCGAGGCGGGGCTTGACCGGCGGGCATTAGAATATCTGCTGGCTGCTCGTGCGGCGATGGACCTGGACGCCGAAGCGGCCAAGGTCAAACGCCTGGGCGCGAAGGCCATCACGTGGAATGACGCAGGTTATCCGTCCCAGCTCAAATCTATTGCCGCAGCCCCTCCGTTGCTCTATCTCAAAGGCGCGCTCGCTCCAGCGGATCAATGGGCTGTGGCCGTCGTCGGCACACGGCGCTCGACGGCCTATGGACGCGAAGTGACGCGGTCACTTGTGGCAGACTTGACCCACAGCGGCGTGACGATTGTCAGCGGGTTGGCGCGCGGGATTGATGCGGCGGCGCATCAGGCAGCGTTGGAGGCGGGTGGGCGCACGATCGCGGTGCTGGGACACGGGATTGACCATATCTACCCGCCGGAGCATCGCAAATTGGGGGAGCAGATCGTCGAGCATGGGGCGTTGGTGACGGATTACCCGGTGTGCACGGCGCCGGAGGGCAAAAATTTCCCGCCGCGCAACCGGATCATCAGCGGGCTGTCGCTGGGCGTGCTCATCGTCGAAGGCGACCTTGGCTCTGGCGCTGGCATCACGATGGACTTTGCCGCTGAACAGGGCCGCGACGTGTTTGCCGTGCCGGGCAACATTTTGCAGCGCACGAGCCGCCTTCCCAACACGCTCATCCGGGACGGTGCAACACCTGTGCTTTCGGCTGGGGACATCTTGGAGCGGTTGAACCTGAACATGGTGGTGCAACAGGCCGAAGTGCGCGAGGTCATCCCGGAAAACGCGACCGAGTCCGAGTTGCTGGAATTGCTGTCTGCCGAACCGATACATATTGACGAGATTCAGCGGACGACCGGCTTGCCTATTGAAAAAGTTTCCAGCACGCTGGCTTTTATGGAGCTCAAGGGGATGGTGCGGCAGGTGGCGGGCATGAATTACGTCGTGGCGAGGGAGGCGAGGGCTACCTACCGGATAGACTGATCAGGAGACACGGGAGACAAGGAGATTGATGACGACAGAGCACTACTTGGCACTCATCATGGCAGGTGGATCGGGCACGCGGCTGTGGCCACTCAGCCGGAAGGCACGACCCAAGCAAGCGCTGCGGCTGGTGGGCGACCGGACGATGTTTCAACTTTCTGTTGAGAGGTTAACGCCACTGTTCCCACCCGATCACACGTTCGTCGTCACGGCAGCGGAGCAGGTGAGTGTGCTCTCGCGCCAAGTCCCCCAATTACCCGAGGGCAATTTCATCGTCGAGCCGTTTCCGCGCGGGACGGCTTCTGCCATTGGCCTTGCCGCGCTCTATTTGCGGCGGCGCGACTCCCAGGCGACGATGGCCGTGCTGACCGCCGACCATTACATCGCGGACTGTGAGGCATTCCAGCGCTTGCTTGCGGCGGCGCATCAGGTTGCCCAACGAGGTCACCTCGTAACGCTCGGCATCCAACCCAGCTTTGCTTCTACGGGCTATGGGTACATTGAGCGTGGCGAGCTGTTGGCAGAAGTGGACGGGCTGACGGCGTATCGCGTGGAGGCATTTCGCGAGAAGCCGGATGTGGCGACGGCGGAAGTGTTTGTGGCAGATGGAAAGCACACCTGGAATAGTGGGATGTTCATCTGGCGCGTGGATCGCATCCTGTCCGAGATGCAGCGCCAGATGCCACGGTTTTACGAGCAATTGGCGCAGATTGACGCGGCGCTGGGCACTGACCGCGAATCGCGAGTGCTGGGTGAGGTCTGGTCACAGGTGGCGGCGCAGACGATTGACTATGGCATCATGGAGGGGGCGGACGACGTGGCCGTGATCCCAGCCGATATTGGCTGGACCGATATTGGCAGTTGGGCCACGTTGCTCGAGATATTGCCGGGCGATGCGGACGGCAACGTCGTGATCGATGCCGAGCAACTGGGTGTGGACACGAACCGGACACTCATCTATGGCAACCGTCGCCTGGTGGCGACCATCGGTCTATCCGATATGATCATCGTGGATACGGACGATGTGCTGCTGATCTGTTCGCGCGACCACGAGCAGGACGTGAAA
>Ga0315268_10003242_pt1 | contig 18003 bp, 17 predicted proteins | sample C1_top_MG_FD_204535 | JGI IMG/M metagenome (GOLD analysis project Ga0315268, IMG submission 204535) | Sediment microbial communities from Yellowstone Lake, YNP, Wyoming, USA - C1_top | ecosystem: Environmental > Aquatic > Freshwater > Lake > Sediment | place: USA: Wyoming | collected 2017-08-01
GAATTACTGTCTTTTCCTTATCATTGAGACTTACATCAAGGTTTTATAAGCAGCTTTCGGGGTAAATTGTTTTTTGCATCACGTGCAAATTGTCCTGTATCAATATTTTGGGTATTTCTCGAAAGACTCAAAATATACTTTTTTCCGAATTATAGGAGCTGATTAGATGCTTTTTGAAGTTTAATCTCCGTTTATTAAGGATAGTCAAAAGGGGGGGGTGGATTCATGATGTCTAAAACAAGATTATTCACTTTAATAATTACCATATTTGTTTTGCTTTTACCTGCTTTTCTATGGGCAGGCACAATTCAGCTTCCTCAGACAGGACAGACAAAGTGTTATGACACAAATGGAGCAGAAATTTCCTGTACCGGTACAGGTCAGGATGGAGAGATTCGGGCAGGGGTTGCATGGCCCGATCCAAGGTTCAATATAACATACTGTAATACAGCTGCTCCCTGTACTAATCAGAGTTCTGACTGTGATGGTAAATCATTCACAGATGTGGTGATAGACAACCTTACGGGTTTGATGTGGGCAAGGAATGGAAATCTTCCTAATAACACAATGACATGGTATCGTGCCATTGACTATGCAAACAATTTAAACTTATGTGGTTATTCAGACTGGCGGCTTCCCAATATCAATGAGCTTGAAAGCCTATTTAATTCCGGTACCCCAGACACGGCAATGTGGCTTAATACACAAGGTTTTAATAATGTGCAGCCGGGCACCACTTACTGGTCGTCTACTACTCTTCCCGGCGGCGATCCGTCCTTCGCATGGATCATCAATATGACTGTTGGTTACGCGGATGCCTACTATAAGAGCTTCTGGTATGCCGTGTGGCCTGTACATGCCGGACAGTATGATTCTCCTGATTCTACCTATCCTGCTAATATCTGGAAGACAGGACAAACCACAAGCTATGCAGCAGGAGACGATGGAGATATGGAGATGGGCGTTGCTTGGCCAAATCCAAGGTTTACTGATAAAGGAAATGGGACTGTGGCAGACAACCTTACAGGACTTATTTGGACAAAGGATGCCAATGCACCGGGTCCTTCTGCATGTTCACCGGGAACATCTAGGACATGGCAGGATGCACTGGATTATGTGGCATGCCTGAATACCAACAATTATCTTGGCTATAATGACTGGCGCCTGCCAAACCGGATAGAACTTCGCAACTTGATAGACTACTCAAATTACGCCCCTCCCTTGCAAACAGGCCATCCTTTTACAGGGGTGCAGTCTTATTACGATGACTGGTGGTATGCTTATTGGTCGTCCACTCACTCTTACTATGATGAAAATTACACATGGAGCGTCGGTATGTTTGCTGGCGATGTGTCCCTCCACAACGCTATGGGTAGCTACTATGTGTGGCCTGTACGTGGGCGGGCAGGTTAAACCACCACTTCCTCCTCCTTCATATGGCAATTTAGAGGTTTCTCCTTCATCTCATGACTTTGGAGAAGTATTTGTTGGAGTATGTGATTTACAGCTATTCACTCTTAAGAACTCTGGCAATGCTGACTTAAACGTATCAGGCATATCTTTATCAGATACCACAAATTACGATTTTGACAGGACTATAATTTATGCCTGCTCCACAAATGGCCAGATTATAACCCCAGGTGATTTATGCAATGTAGTAGTTAAATTCTGCCCGTCAACGAGTGGAAGCTTTAATGCAAACCTTGCAATAACTTCAAATAACCCTGATACTCCGACTTACAATGTGCCTATTACTGGGGTAGCACATACAATGTTTAAGTTTAGTGAACCTCAGCCTCCAGCTGGTAGTGTCATAAAACAGGAAATGAATCCATTAAATTTGCTTAGCGCAGCTGGTCTAGTCAAGGCAACTGTTAACAGCGGTTCCACTTATCGATTAAATTTGCTTCAGAAGCTCTTAGCGAGATGGAATTTAAATCCTATAACTCATTCTGTTGTCATTTGTTCTAAAGGATCGGAAATTGACTGGACGAAGTTACAAGTAATCATTAATGGCGATGATGTTACAAGTGACGCTTTGACTCTACAATACCCATCATCATCAGAATGTGACTCGAGAGGCAAAATAATCTTACAAAAATATTGGATTAATGGAGATGTTGATATAAAAGTAATAGTTTATGCAGTCGACGGCACTGTTGCTGATTATGAATGGAAGTTTTCTGTAGAAACCAAATGGTTATGGCCAATGATTAAAGACAGTGTTAAAGGAATACTCTTAGGCCCTTTAAACAAAGTTGTAGAAATTTTAGAGGGAATATTTCTGCCAATACGAGGAGCCCCTGATTAGTTTTAACTTAATTTGTCTCCAAAAAGTAGCATCTTTGTAGGCAGGCAAGATAAAATATATTTTATCTTGCCATAAGCTACCCCCTTCGGTCAGATTCTGTAGATTTATTCTCTAAATAATCTTTAGGTATCAGAAGAAATTGGACCTGTTCTCGTAATGGTCCCTTTTGTCCACCGTGCCCTTGTTATGTCTGCGGGCTTATAAGAATATAGATTTAGCTTCTTTAGAAGGTTTGTGGCCTTGCCAAAGAGACTTTCAGGGTGGTATTCTTAGCTATGAATCTCTCATCTTTTCAGAGGCCGAGCAGATATATAAACGGTGAGATTAATTCTGTTCACAAGGAAACTCCTGTCAAAGTGGCCCTTGCATTTCCTGACATATATGAGATCGGGATGTCTCATCTCGGGCTAAAAATACTTTACAGGATAATAAACGACATCCCCTTTGCATCTGCTGAGAGGGTTTTTTCTCCATGGCTTGACCTTGAAGCTGAAATGAAGGCAAAGGGTATACCTCTTTCATCTTTAGAATCAAACCGTCCCATAAAAGACTTTGACATCCTTGGCTTTAGCCTTCAGTATGAGCTTTTATATACAACAGTCCTTAATATGCTATATCTTGGAGGCATCCCGCTAAGGGCTGAAGAAAGGAATAACTCATCTTTTACTCACTATCCAATTGTTATCGCTGGTGGGCCTTGCACTGTCAATCCAGCTCCTATGTCTCCTTTTATCGATGCATTCTTGGTAGGCGATGGAGAGGATGCTATAAAGGAGATAATTGGTGCAGTTTATAGGTGGAAAAAAGATGGAGATGGTAAAAGTAGGTCCATACTTAAGGCCCTATCTGATATCGAAGGGATGTATGTGCCCTCTGTGCACAATAATTCCCCTTTATCCTCCTTTGCTAAAGGGGGAGAGGGGAGGATTAATGTAAGGGAGGGTAAGGGGGGATTTGTTATTAAGAGGCGCTTTATAAAATCTCTCGATGATGCACCGTATCCAGACAATCCAATCGTTCCTTATACCTCTATAGTCCATGATAGGGTAAATATCGAGGTCTCGCGAGGATGCTCGAGGGGCTGTAGGTTCTGTCAGGCCGGAATAATCTATAGGCCAGTTCGTGAAAGAAGTCCTGAAAAGGTTTTGGAGATTGCAGAAAAATCCCTGGGAAACACGGGATACGAAGAGGTTTCATTTACATCCCTTAGCGCAGGAGACTATAGCAGTCTTTTAGAGGTAGTGAAGGAGTTTAATAAGCGATTTTCGAGGGATAAGATTGCACTCTCACTACCCTCTCTTAGGGTAGCTTCTATAAACTGTGACCTACTGAGAGAGATACGTTCTGTGAGGAAGACAGGCTTTACCATCGCACCTGAGGCGGGCAGCGAGAGGCTGAGAAGGGTGATAAATAAAGACTTCTCCGAAGACGAATATGAAAAAGCCCTCAAAACCCTCTTTGAAGAAGGATGGCATAACTTAAAACTATATTTCATGATAGGGCTTCCAACTGAGAAAGATGAAGATATGGAAGCGATTTGTAAAACGGCTGTGAAGGCGCTTAAAATCGCTAAACAGTATACAAAAAGATTCGTCAATATTAACGTTGGAATTTCTCCTTTTGTCCCAAAGCCTCATACATCCTTTCAGTGGTATAATCAGAGCCCTTTTGATGAGCTCAAAAATAAAAAAGATTATCTTAAAGATGTCCTGACAGAAAAAGGCTTTAATGTTAAGGCTCATAATGTGGAAATGAGTCTTCTTGAAGCTGCCTTTTCACGTGGGGATGAAAACCTTGCTTTGCTTATTGAGAAATCTTGGTCATTGGGATGTAAACTCGATGGATGGTCAGACGTCTTCGACTTTAAGAAATGGGAAAGGGCGATGGATTTTACAGGAATAGATGTAGCAGATTTTGCAAGAAAGACCTATGGAGAATCAGATAAATTCCCCTGGGAGAATATAGATGTTGGAGTGACAAAAGAGTTTTTGTGGAAGGAGAAACAGGAGGCTATTGAAGGAAATATCACTCATGATTGCAGGAGAATTTGTCAAATCTGTGGGCTTGGTTGCGAAGACAGTAACAAGTCGCACGTTGCAGGTAGAAACTCCGAACTCCAGACTCCAAACTCCAATCCTACCCTACCCCCCTTTAATTCCCCCTTTAGTAAGGGGGGATACAGAGGGGTTAAAGAGGGGTATGGGGGGATTGGAAAGCGCTTTAAGCCTGTAAAAACAAGGGTCGAGTTTTCAAAAACAGACAGATTAAGATTCTTGTCACATCTTGAGCTTATAGCTGTTCTGCATCGGGCAATAAGAAGGGCAGGGTTCCCTATCGCTTATTCAGAGGGCTATCATCCCTCTCCAAAGATGTCCTTCGGCCCCCCCCTTGGAGTAGGAATCAGCGGGCTCAGTGAATATTTTGATATGGAAGTTATCCCCCCGTTTGACATAGCAATGAGTAAAAGAAAGTTAAACAAAACACTTCCTAAAGGAATCTATGTTAAAGATATGGTAGTTATTCCATCAAAGGCGAAATCCCTCAGTAGCTTTATAGAAAGATATGAATATGAAATAAAAAACAAAGATCGAAATCTTATGCATGTCAACAGTTTCTTAGCAAAAAAAGAGGTGGACATTGAAAGAGGAAAATATACAATAAATCTTAGGACGCTGGTGGAGGAGGCAAGACAAATAGGTGGAGATGTAATACATTTGGTAGTTGTAGATCAAGGAGATATAAAGGTAAGACTGAGCGAACTTCTTCCGAAGGTATTTAGTGTTCCTTTAGAAGAGTTAGAGATAACGAGAGTAGCTCTTTATGGATGGAATAGCGCATGGGTAAGGCCCTTTGAGCAGAGTACACAATGGACAGCGAAATCCTGATTAATGTTACACGTGAAGAAACGAGAGTAGCCCTTCTCGAAGGAGGGGTGGTCGTGGAGTTTTATGTCGAGAGAAAACATGATGCAAGCCTCGTTGGGAACATCTATAAAGGCAGGGTTGTAAAAATTCTACCAGGAATGCAGTCAGCCTTTGTTGATATAGGATTCGACAAGGCAGCCTTCCTTTATATTACTGACATCCGAGCTGATATAGTTTATATAGAAGAATATGCCCCTCTTCTCGAGGAAAAGGATAATTCCCTGGAGTTTTTTTCGAAAAAAGGAAGAACGGAACTTACAATAGAAGATCTTGTACAGGAAGGACAGGAGATTCTCGTTCAGGTGTCAAAAGACCCTATTGGGAGCAAAGGTGCTCGTCTCACTTCATATGTGACGCTACCAGGCAGATACTTAGTGCTGATGCCTGATGTGGAACATATTGGTATTTCAAGGAGAATAGTGGACGAGGCAGAGAGAGCAAGGCTAAGAGGTATTGTGGAGAATATAAGGCCAAAGGGGTACGGATTAATTATACGGACAGCAAGTGAAGGTTCTGTTGAGGAAGAAATTAAGAAAGACCTTGAGTTTCTCCTTCTTCTATGGGAGACGATATTGAAGAAAAAAGACAAGGTTACTGCTTCCTCTCTTCTTTACAGCGACCTCGATCTTGTATTCAGGAGCGTGAGAGATCTTATGAGCCCAGATGTTAAAAGGCTCGTTATAGACTCTGAGGATGAGTACGAAAAGCTCAAAGATTTTGTCAGGACAAACTTTGAAAAACTTTTAGGGAAGATAGGGTTTTATGAAGGTACAGAACCCATTTTTGATGCCTTTGGAATAGAGCTCGATATATCGAGAGCCCTGGGAAGAAAGGTGTGGTTAAAATCTGGTGGTTATATCATCATCGATCAGACAGAGGCAATGACTGTAATAGATGTAAATACGGGTAAATTCGTCGGGAAAGAAGAACTTGAAGATACAATTTTCAAGACTAATCTCGAGGCAGTAAAAGAAATAGCGTATCAGATAAGACTGAGGAACCTGGGGGGCATTATTATAGTGGATTTCATAGATATGGAAAGACTTGAAAACAGGGAAAAGGTGTTTAATGCCTTTGTTGAAGCGATGAAAAAGGATAGGGCCAAAAATACGATTTCCCATATATCAGAACTTGGGCTCATACAGATGACAAGGAAACGTGTTAGAGAAAGCCTCGGCAGAATACTATGCGAGCCCTGTCCTTATTGCGAAGGCAAAGCCTTTGTCAAATCACCTCGTACCCTCTGTTATGAGATATTCAGGAAGATAAAGAAGATTGCAAGACGCGGTGGAGAAGGGATTGTTGTTACAGCCCATCCCTTAGTTGCAGAGCTTCTCTCTGATGAGGAGAGACCAGGGCTCGAACTCATAGAAAATTTGTATAACGTAAAGGTTACTGTAAAAGAGAACCGAAACTTTCATCAGGAAAATTATGAGGTCACAGTGCTGTAACTAAAATTAAAAATGCAAAATGAAAAATGAAGGATTGAAATTCAAAAGTAGAATTCCCTCATTTTTACTTTTTGTTTTTTACTAAGAAGTTCATAAGTAAGACCACATTCTTGTCATTCCCCGGCTTGACCGGGGAATCCAGAAAGACACTGGATGCCCGATAAAGAACTTCGGGCATGACGTATAAGGATGTTGTATGTGACGTTACCAATGAGCATTAGTAATTATAATTTTTCATGGGCAATAAATTAGTAAAGCTTATAGAAATCCTCAGAACTATGCAGAGTGCTGTTCTTGCCTATTCTGGCGGAGTTGATAGCACATTTCTTCTAAAGGCACTGCAGATTTCTGGCATAAGGACCCTTGCCGTGACTGCTATTTCAGAAAAAACTCCACAAAATGATTTACTGGTGGCGAAGAAGCTTGCAGCAAAATTAGGTATAGAACATAGGATTATAGAAACAGATGAACTCTCGATGGAGGAGTTTGTGAGTAATACTTCAGGGAGGTGTTTTTTCTGCAAAGATGAGCTCTTTCGGAAACTCTCTGAAGTAGCCAAATCGGAAGGGTACATGTTTTTGCTTGATGGAAGTAATCAGGATGACCTTGTGGATTATAGACCTGGTCTGAGAGCAGCAACAAAATATAATGTGAGGAGTCCATTAGTGGAAGGAAATCTTTCGAAAAAGGAGATTAGAGAAATATCGAGGCAACTTGGTCTTTCGACCTGGGACAGACCAGCTTCTCCATGTCTTTCCTCGAGGTTTCCTTATGGCCAGAGAATAACAAAAAATGCCTTAAGAAGGGTTGAAAAGGCAGAAGAGTTTCTAAGGGAAGTTGGATTTCATAATGTGAGAGTTAGAGATCATGGCGAAGTTGCAAGGATAGAAGTTGGGGAGGAGGAAATTGACTTGGCATTAACATCCGAAAGGAGAAGGCTTATTTCTGCGAGATTGAAATCTCTTGGGTATAAGTTCATATCTCTTGACCTCGATGGCTACATAACAGGGAGTATGAACAGGACAATTGCTGAAGAGGATTCAAGGAATCAAGTTTACCAGAGGTGGATCAAGAGGTGGATCAAGGAATCAAATGGCTATAAAACAAATTCTTGAATCCTCGAACTTGATTATCCTTGTAGCTTGCTCCAGGGTTATTTTATGTCATTCCGCACTTGATGCGGAATCCAGAAAGGTTAGATTACATCTCACACTTCTGGATTCCTGCCTCCGCAGGAATGACAACAGGGTGTTGTAATCCTTGAATCATCGGACCCTATTTGCGCTAACTGAGGGAAATACGAAATGTTTAGAGGTTATAATAGTGACATGAAAAACACAAAGCTTTTCTTTCTTCTACTTTTGATTCTCTCCATATGCTCCTGTTCAGGGAAACATGTAGTTAAGCCAGTAGAAACTTTTGATCCTGAAAAGGCATTTACAAAAGCCGATGAGCAGTTAGAGAAAAAAAATTTTGAGGAGGCAAGGGCTTCCTTCCTTGAGATTAAAAATAGAGACATGTCAATGAAATATGCTCCCCTTGCTCAGCTTAAGATTGCGGATTCTTATGTTAAGGATGGGGAGCCTGAACTTGCCATTGCTGAATATCAAAAGTTCCTTGAGGCCTATCCTGACCACAAATATGCTTCGTATGCCCAGTATCAGATTGCTTCGATTTACTTCGACCAGATAGAAGATCCTGAGAGGGGATATAGCGGGGCAGCTAAAGCCGTTGAAGAATTCGAGAAACTAAAGAAGATATATCCGAGGAACCAATATAAGGAAATCATTGAGCTCAAAATCGAAAAGTGCAGGAGTACAATGGCGAATTATGAGTTCCTTGTCGGAGAGTTCTACTATAAAAAAGGCTCTTACAGCGCTGCAATCAGCAGGTTCGAAGGATTGCTGAAAACCTATCCTGATTACAAAAAAGAAGCCGATGTACTTTTTTATATCGGATTGTCTTATAAAAACCTTGGCCAGAAAGACAGGGCATTGGAGTATCTACAACGCCTTAGCGAAAAATACCCGAATAACAAATTTACAGCAGATGCCAAGAAAGAACTCGCCCATATCAAACCATAAGCGTGAAACGTAAAGCGTTAAGCGTTGAGCGTAAAAAAAGAAATTCCGACTTTCCATTTAGTTGTTACAAGACACATATTACGCATCACGACTATTATCCTGTTTTTCTGAACCTAAAGGGCAAAAAGACTATTGTTATAGGAGCTGGAAAGGTTGCAGAAAGAAAGATTCGTGCGCTTCTTAAGGCTGGTGCAGATATAACTGTCATAAGCCCTGCAATTACAAAGCGGATTGAGAGGGAAAAGCAAAAAGGAAGGATAAGGCATATCCCAAGACAATACAGAAAAGGTGATAGCAACAAGGCATTCCTCGTGATTGCTGCGACAGATTCGTTGGAGATCAATAAAAAAGTTTCTGAAAATGCCTCATTTCTTGTGAATGTAGTTGATTCCCCCTCTTTATGCAATTTCATAGTTCCTTCGGTCATTAAACGCGGCCCCTTGACTATTGCTGTATCAACGAGCGGCATCAGCCCAGCCCTTTCAAAGTCGATTCGCAAGGAACTTGAAAAACTCTACGGCCCTGAATTTGTTGGATATCTGAAATTGTTAGAAAAAACAAGAAAAAAGGCAATGAAAGGAATCAAGGGTAAAAAGAGGAGAACAGAGTTCCTAAACAACCTTGCATCAGAAAAGGTGATAAGTATGCTAAGGCAGAAGGGATTTAAAGAAATTTACGGGAGGGTGAAAAAGCATCTCTCTATCCTGAAATGAGTGAGGCTGAAAAAACTAACTTTTCTTATATGGATTTTTCTGGCTCTTCTGTTCGCTCTATCCTTCGCAATTGGTACAGGAATTTTTAATCCCCAGGAAAAGGTAAATGCTATCTGGTTGATAACTGCGGCTGCATGCTTTTATATTCTTGCCTATAGATTTTATGGTGCCTTTCTTGCTGCTAAGGTTGCCACGCTTGATAGCATGCGGCTAACTCCCGCTTATCGGTTAAAAGGGCTGGCGAAGCAATCTTAGGGGAATGAGATTGCTTCGCCCTTCTGGCTTGCAATGACAATGTAAGAACATTTATTGCATTGTATAAAATAGTTTTCGTATTTTTCTACTTCTTCCTCATAGGCGTAGATAGCTTTTTTAATTGTTCTTTTGTTAGAGGTTCGCCAAAAGCAGCATAATGCAGTAAAGACGATGGGGGATTTTCAATAGGTATCCATTTCCCTTCCTTGTAATTTTGGTAGACAGCGTCATATGTTACTCCATTTACGACAGGAATAACTCCCGTTAAATTCTTCACATTTCCATTTTCAAGCCAGGTTAACCTCAACGCTCCTTCTTGAACCTTTCCAACAATTTCTGTCCCATGGCACTCTTCACATTTTTTCCCTTCCTTTTTAATTGAGTGGCTATACTGGGGAGCGAAAACAAGGAATGTCTTGTTGCCCTGTACGACAAAGGTTTGCATGTTTGCAGATGTTACTTTGCCATTGTAATTCATTAGGAAGACCCATCCAGACAGTGGGATAGCAACCTTTTTCCCCTCTTTTACCAATGTATCAAAATGGCAGTTATAGCAGCTGACCACGTGACGAACGTGGCAGGATTTGCAATCAAGCTTCTCTTGATGAATCTTGTGAGAAACACTTGGCGTAATAGACTTATGGCAGTTTTCACACTTAGCATCCATAGCACCTGATTGTTTCATGGATTTATATTCAGTACCATCACCGTGTATCTCCCTTTGGGTGTGACAATCTATGCATTGCATTCCTTTAGCCAAATGGACATCCTCTTGATGCGCAGCTTTATCTATTTTTTGAACTAAGGCTTCTCGTTGGTGACATTCAATGCAAATCTCTTGGTTCCGAGCAACTTTTGTTGAGTATGCAAGTTTATCGTTCAGCTTAGTTTGATGGCATTTATCACATGAGGATACATGGCAGTGATAGCAAGGCAATTTAGAATAGGGTATCCCTGTAATGATTTCTATTCCACCATTCGCTTTATCATACCAGTAAGCCATTCCCCTGGTTGTGTAGTGTAGGCTGGAGTGAAAGAAAGAATCCTCACCCTTGCCCTCAACAGAGTAAGACATCCCATAAAAAACAAAGGTAATAAAACTTAACAACATTAGCACAATGACTAAAAGTTTCTTCATACAATTCCTCCTCATCGGTAGTAAAATAAACTAAACTATCTAAACCCCAGAGATACAGCGAGAAACGGTTAAAAGTCAGAGATTACCTGTCATTGCGAGCACCTGAAAGGTGCGTGGCAATCTTCCATCAAATGAGAGATTGCTTCGTTTCACTCGCAATGATTATACTATCGTTGTTTTTGGGTTAAAGGTTATCAATAACCTTCTTCAATTTACTTCGCACCTGCTCAGCAGTATCTAATAATTTTGGATTGTTAATGGCTTGCATTGATGCGATTGGGTCTATGGCTGCCACTTCTATCTTTCCCTCTGAAGTCTCCTGAACGATCACATTGCATGGCAACATAGTACCTATTTTGTCCTCTGCCTGTAAGGCCTGATATGCAAAAGATGGATTGCATGCCCCGAGGATTCTATATTTCTTGAAATCGACATTCAGTTTCTTTTTCAAAGTTTCTTTTACATCTATTTCTGTAATAATTCCAAAGCCTTCTTTTTTCAGCTCCTCTGTTACCTTGACAACAGCTTCATCAAAAGGAATTCTCAAAGTCTTGCTGAAATAGTAGCTCATTGCAATTTCTCCTTCACCTTATCCCGTTAGAATATCTAAGAGCCTATCGAGCTCATCGAGGGAATAATATTCTATCTCTATTTTCCCCCTTTTACCTTTATGGAGTATCCTGACCTTTGTACCGAGACTTCTAATTAATTTTTCCTCAAGGGATGAAATTTGTGGGTCTTTGATTAACTTCACCTTCTTGGGCTTGGTTACCCTCTTGGATAATGCCTCTGCCTCTCTAACGCTAAGGTCCTTTTTGACGATCTTCCTTGCAGCCTCTACCTGGTTAGACTTTCCCTCTATCATAAGGAGGGCTTTTGCATGCCCCATGCTAAGGGAACCTTTGTAAATTAGAGATTTTATCTCTTCAGGGAGCTTTAAAAGCCTGAGATAATTGGCGATCGTTGCCCTGTCTTTCCCTACTTTATCAGAAAGCTCCTCCTGAGTTAGTTTAAAATCTGTTACTAATCTTCTGAAGGCATCTGCGGTCTCTATGGGATTGAGGTCTTCCCTCTGGATATTTTCTATCAAGGCTATCTCGAGAGAATCCTTAGAGGCTACGTCCCTTATAAGGGCTGGCATCTTTTTAAGCCCAGCCAGTGCTGCGGCCCTCCATCTGCGCTCACCGGTAACGAGCCTGAAGGTACCGTCTCCCACACGGGTAACAATTATAGGTTGTAGCACTCCCTTTTCTTTTATGGAAGCTGCAAGCTCCTTGAGTGAGTCGTCTCTGAAGGATTTTCTCGGTTGTTGCTCTCCGGGAACGATGCGGCCGATATCGAGATATATTACCTCTTCCCCTTTTTCAGGTATTAAGGCTTCAAGACCTTTGCCTAAAGCCGTCTTCATTCAATATCTCCTTTGCTAATGATAGATAGCTCTGTGCCCCTCTTGAATGTATATCATATAAAAGTGCGGGTTTTCCAAAGCTTGGGGCTTCTCCGAGAGTTACATTTCTCGGTATTATAGTATCATAAACTTTATTTCTAAAATGTTTTCTGATTTCTTCTGCCACCTCAGAGGAAAGATTATTTCTCGTGTCAAACATGGTAAGGACTATTCCTTCAATCTCTAAGTTGGGATTAAAGGAACTCCTTACTTTTCGAAGTGTCCGGAGTAAAAGACTAAGGCCCTCAAGTGCATAATACTCGCATTGCACAGGTATTAATACGGAATCAGCAGCAACAAGGGCATTTAACGTCAAGATTCCGAGAGAGGGAGGGCAGTCAATAAATATAAAACGATACTGTTCCCTGATCGAATGCATTGCCTCATGCAGAGTGTGTTCCCAACCTTTTTTCCCCACAAGCTCAACCTCTGCACCCAGAAGGTCTATTGTAGAAGGTAAGATGTTGAGATGGTCCACAGCAGTAGTTTTCAGAGCATCTGCAATTTCACAGTTGCCTATGTAAACATCGTAGAGACTTTTATCGAGATTATCTCTCGATATGCCAAGACCTGATGTAGAGTTCCCTTGAGGATCTGTATCAATGAGGAGAATATCTTTTTCAGCAAGGGCAAGAGATGCAGCAAGGTTAATAGCTGTCGTGGTTTTCCCAACACCACCTTTCTGGTTGACTATAGTTATAACTTTCCCCATAGATTTCAAAGGATTGGAAATGAATTATTATAACCTAAACCATGCGCTTTTAAACTGCAGCAATTTTTAAAATAAGGATATGAAATTGTGATATAATTTTCAAAGAAAGAGGGTGGAAAGTCATGCTGTTTGTTGTTATCGCAATTATAATAGCACTTCTGCCTAATCCTGTTCTGGCAGAAGGGAAGGAGGTTAGTACAATGGTAAAGGATATACACTGGCTTGGACATGATACATTCAAGATTGTTGGAGAAAAGGTCATATATACAGATCCATTCAAGATTAAAAAGAAAGACATAACAGATATTATCTTGATTACCCATGAGCATTTTGATCACTGTTCTCCTGAGGATGTGAAAAAGATTCAAGGGCTGGATACGGTAATTGTTGCAACCTCGGATTGTGCAAAAAAGCTATCAGGAAAAATAAAGGTTGTTAAGCCGGGCGATAAGATTAATGTCGAGGGTATTGAGATCGAGGCTGTGCCTTCTTATAACACAAACAAGCAATTCCATCCAAAAACCAATGGCTGGGTCGGGTACATTTTCACTGTAAAAGGTAAGAGGGTTTATATAGCAGGAGATACGGATTATATTCCTGAGATGAAAAACTTTAAGGCTGATATAGCGCTGCTACCTGTATCAGGCACGTATGTAATGACAGCTGATGAGGCTATAAAAGCTGCATTTGATATTAAACCAAAGGTTGCTATCCCGATGCACTATGGCTCAATAGTTGGCTCAGAGAATGATGCAAAAAGATTTGCTGAAGGATTAAAAGGGAAGATAGAGGTGGTGATCTTGAAAGAAGAATAGTGAGAAGATGGCTTCTGCAAAAAGCTAAAATCTAATTACAAATTCTATATAAGACCGGCGGAGGAAAAAAGGCTGGTCTATATCTACTTTATTAACCCAAATAAAGCAGACATTGTTCAAAAATTTATTTAACTTGATGATTTATTGGGGATATCTTTATTGGTGATATCCATAAAAATATTCCAATAAACATCATTTAAAGGTACACTAAGGTATCGAAAAATAAATTTTTTCACAACATCTGCATTATGTAGATGCATCTTTCGGGTTAAAAGAACGTGAATAATCAAGAAAACCGCGATTGGCTTACATCTCCCGCTCTCTCTGTAGATAACATAAAAGCTGAGGTCAAGGGTTCTATAGGGAGAGAGATTTTCTTCTATGAGACCGTTGGGTCTACAAATACAATTGCAGCAGAGCTGGCAGAGAAAGGTGAAGCCGAAGGCGCTGTTGTTATTGCTGATAGGCAGGAAAAAGGCAGAGGCAGGCTTGGAAGAAGCTGGGTCTCACCTCCTTGTGTAAACATTTATATGAGTATTCTTCTGAGGCCCGAAATAGAGCCTGAGGAAATAACTCTGGTAACGTTAATGGCTGCTGTAGGGTGTACTATAGCACTTAGAAGGGCTACAGGCCTAAAGGTGGCAATAAAGTGGCCGAATGACCTGATGGTTTCGGATAGAAAGTTAGGGGGTATTCTTACAGAGTTGAGAATAGCAAGCAAAAAGATAAAATACGCTATTACAGGCATAGGTATTAACATAAATATGGATTCAGAAGCATTTCCAGATGACATAAGAGAATTAGCAACATCCCTAAAAATAGAGACAGGCGTACTACATTCAAGGGCAGAGATTATTACTGAGATCTTGAATGAGATAGACCACTGGAATATGGCCATTAAAGAGAAAAGAATGGGTGAAGTCCTTTCTAAATGGCAGGGACTGACATCTACAATCGGCAGAAAAGTTAAAATAAATCTTGGTAGGGAAACGCTAACAGGCTTTGCTGAATCTATAGATAATTTAGGGAGGTTGTTCCTGAGGCTCCCATCAGGTGAATTGAGGGTCATAAGAGGCGGAGACCTAACAGTATTGAAATAAATGCTAATTGCCATAGATATTGGTAACTCCTCAATAAATATAGGTTTTTTTGCTGATTTAGGCCTTTTTATCGAAAAGATTGATACAAAGCCGAGAAGATCTCATTCAGAGTATTTTGGACTCCTTAATAAGCTTATAAAAGAAAAAAATATAGACAAAAAACCTGAAGGGGGTATAATATCATCTGTCGTTCCTGGCCATACCAGAGTCTTGAAAAAGGCTCTTAAAAAATTAACATCGTCAGAGCCATTAATAGTGAGCTACAAAATAAATACAGGCCTGAAGTTTGATATTCCGAATCCAGAGAAACTGGGCTCAGACAGGATTACAAATGCAGTAGCAGCATATGAAATTTTCAAAGGTCCTGTGGCAGTTATAGATTTTGGAACAGCTACAACAATCAGTGTTGTAGGGAAAGATGCGAATTATATCGGGGGAGCAATAATGCCTGGGATCGGACTAATGAATGACTCTCTTGCTAAAGGCACCTCTAAGTTGTCTAAGGTTAGTTTCAATTCTACTGGATCAGCCCTCGGCGCGGATACATCTACTTGCATTAAGTCAGGCCTGTTTTATGGTACCGCCGGTGCTACAGAAAGGCTCATTCAAGAGATGGAAAGGGAGATTGGGTTTTGGCTTGAGGTTGTGGTAACCGGAGGATACAGTGATATGGTTTCAAGATTCCTCAAAAGAAAGCATGTTCTGAGGCAAAACCTTACACTTGAGGGCTTAAAGATAATATTTTCGAGGAACAGGAATGCATGAGTTAAGGAAAGATATACTGCTTGGCAGATGGATAGAAGTTCTCTCAGAATCTAAGGAGCCGTCAGAGTATCATCTGCATATTGGTAAGGGTTCGGCTGAAAGAAGCTGTATCCTTTGTTCTGGCAGGGAGAATGAAACCCCACGTGAGATAACTTCTGTTAGAAAACCTGGTACTCTGCCTAATACCCCTGGTTGGTGGGTTAGGGCCATTCCAAGTTTTAATCCTCTCTTTAGGGTAGAGGGGGATCTGAATAGAAGAGGAGTCGGGATTTATGATAGGATGAATAACATTGGTGCAAATGAGGTCCTTATTGAGTCTCCTGAGCATAATGTAAGGCCTGAAGACATGGGGCTTGAGCAGATGATAAGGGTCATAAGGCTCTATAGAGACCGCATAGTTGACCTCAATAAGGATTTGAGATTGAGATATATACTTATATCCAAAAACTCAATACTCGATCCTTGGGATACCTTCTTTCATCCTGTATCTTTTTTAGTAGCAATACCTGTAATCCCTAAAAAGATCAAAGACGAACTTGAAAATGCAAAACAGTATTATGACTATAAAGAAAGATGTATATTTTGCGACATAATCAGGGAGGAGCTCCGTGTGGGAGAAAGGATAATCCTCGAGACGAGAAACTTCTTATGCTTCTGCCCATATGCATCTACATTTCCTTTCGAGTCATGGATAATTCCAAAGAGGCATAGTTGTGACTTTCAAGAGATCTCAGATGAGGAGATCGAGGACATGGGGTTCATTCTTATGAATGTATTGAAAAAAATGAGAACAATATTTAAAAAAGAATTTAAAACAGAACTGCCATTTAGCTATTTTCTGCATACTGCCCCAAATAGAGTGCCAAGGAGAAATCACTGGCATACGTTAGGTGATGACTATCATTGGCATCTCGAGATAGTTCCAAGGCTTATAAGGAGGAATGGATTTGAATTAGGTTCAGGATTGTTTATCCTGACTACATCGCCTGAAAAGGCAGCAAAATATCTAAGGGAGGTAGGATAATGGAGATTAAGAGGATTCTTTTTCCAACAGACTTTTCTGAGGGTTCATCAAATGCATTACAGTATGCCATTGATATGACTAAGCGTTATGGAGCTAAACTCTATCTTATTCATGTTATTTACGACATAGCGAAGGCAACAGGTTGGTATGTCCCGCATACCTCAATGGATGAGATGTATAAGGATATTGAAAAAGGGGCCGAAAAGGAGCTCGGTAGATACGGTCTCGAGGAGCTGAGAGGCCTTAAAGGCATAGAAAAAAGTGTGCTTAAGGGTGTACCTCACGATGTAATAGTAAAATTTGCAAATGATAACAAGATTGACCTTATAGTAATGGGGACTCATGGCAGGAAGGGAGTAGGGAGGCTACTTTTCGGAAGCACCGCTTCACAGGTTGTAAGGTATTCGCCTTGCCCTGTCCTTACTGTTAGGATTCCAATGTATAAAAGGAAGTAAACAATTGCGTGTATATATCTCGGAAAACGCATTTATTGACCTCTTGCTAAGCTCAGCAGAGGTGTACAAGAAAGAGTGTCTTGGCTTTCTACTTGGGTACAGGCTTGAAGACAGATTCATAGTTGAACACGCTTTTACTGTGCAGACTGCCAACAGGAAGCATAAAGGGGTTGTTTATGATAGAAAGAACCACAAAAAAATAGAGCAAATCCTTACAAGATTGGATAAGTTACAGATAATAGGTGATTTTCATTCTCATACCCAGTTCGGTCTGACAAAAGGCCTCCCCATACCAAGCCAGGAGGATATTAAAGAAATGCTTCCTGGCCATGTCTACCTGATTGTTGCGATTAACAATAACCAAAAGACCTTGCTGTGGGGTGAAAATAGGGATGGAACAATATCAGGCTCTATTAGTGAGTTCTTCTTTAAGATATCAGCCTATTTCCTCAATAATGGTAACGGTGTTACCTCTGCGAAAAGGGCAAGGATACACTGTCCATTCCCACCAGGGTTTCGAGTTTAGAGAATGATTAGGGATTGTTAATCCATCTCTTTTCGTTGGTTAAATGAGGACACGCGCTAAAGTTATTGTAGTCGGTGGAGGTCCAGGAGGGTCAATTGCAGCAAGGTCAATTGCAGAATGGGGCTTAGAAGTCGTACTCTTAGAAAGAAATCTCTCCTTTGAAAAGCCCTGTGGGGGGGCGATCCCATTAAGCGCCTTTGATGAATTTAACATTCCTAAAGTAGTAATCAAAAGAGAAGTTAAAAGTATCAGGATTGTCTCGCCATCTGGTGAAAAAGTTGAT
>Ga0315268_10003244_pt1 | contig 18001 bp, 18 predicted proteins | sample C1_top_MG_FD_204535 | JGI IMG/M metagenome (GOLD analysis project Ga0315268, IMG submission 204535) | Sediment microbial communities from Yellowstone Lake, YNP, Wyoming, USA - C1_top | ecosystem: Environmental > Aquatic > Freshwater > Lake > Sediment | place: USA: Wyoming | collected 2017-08-01
TACCGGTCTTATTCTTCTCAAGCCGAGTCGTACTGCCACTCCTAGGCTATCCTAAGTTGTATGGCTTGACGCTGACTGGAGCAATAACACTTTCCTGACAGATCCAGTCCACATGATTGAAAAATACATCGGTCACCTCAATTGACAGCACTTCATGCGACGGGGCAACGGGCATGCTAGTTGTCATCGTATCTAGCTATATTCCATGTCGCCAGGTCGCCACTTTTTAGGCGTTTAGTGCTTTTTCAAGAGCTTGAAAACCCTCTGCTAAGTTTGACTTCTCAGGGTTTATGCCGCCAAGGCCGAACCTTACCATGCTTGATCTTTTCAGTTGCGAACCGTTTCGAAAGAGAAAGAAAGTCCCAGGAACAACAACCAAATCATAAAATGGCATCGCGCACTCATTCACCCACCTGTAAGTGTCTTTTACAGGCAGCTTCACCCAGAACGTAATGCCGACCCTGTTAGGGAAGAACTCCAAATTCTTTTCAACCAACAGCCTTTCAGCCTCTTTCTTGAGGCGACTCCACTTGAGTTTATGTCTTTCAAGGTTCTGCCTACCCTTTGCCAACATTTCTGCCGCGATAAGTTGTACGATATTCGGACTGTTGCCAACAGTGTTCAATACATCCGCGTAGAGTTCGTCCACGAACTCCTTCTGGGCCAATGCTATCCCGAGTTTCAGCCCTCCAAGCCCATAAGCCTTGGTGAAGCTAGTGGTGACGATTCCCCATTCTGGGTCAACAGAGAAAAGAGTGGGTACGGTTTTCCGGTCAAACTCGGCGTATATCTCATCACACAGTACGTAGAAGCCGAGTTTACGCGCAACAGTCATCACTTCTCTCAACTCCTTGGCATCAGACACTGCTCCGCTCGGTGCGTGAGGATTCGTCATAACGAGCAAACCGGTCTTTTCTGAAACAACTCTTCGAAGAGCATCCGAATCAAGCCTGTAGGAATCTTTCTCACATCTTTCAAATCTCTTTACGCGCTTGAAATGCTCTTGAACTTGCCGTAACAACGGCTCGTAGGTTGGGTATTCTACGACGGCCTCGTTTTTTCTCAGATTTCTTTCTGCCACATATCGTGTTATGCGCGAGTTCTGACCTGATGTGCCCTCGCTTGAGATAAAAACATTCTGTGTGGCTACACCGTAGCGCTTGGCTAGGTGCTTGGCAGCGTCAGGGTTGCCGTGGTCATAGTTGATGCTCAGATCAACATTTCCTAAGCTCAGATTGTACTGGAAGTAGTTTATGCCGCTTGAACGAAAATCGTATCTAACGTTCGGCACGTGGATATACCAATCCAAGTATAATGACTGATGCTTCATTCTGGGTCGTCCCCATGGTTTTCTATTTGACGCGTCTTGAATTGTCGATTTGCTGAAAGCTAGATGATCTGGCATGCGCCATATAAGGGTAATTCAAGCCAGTAAACGTAAACTTCTTTCGTCCTATCGCGGCAAAGCTGATATCAAAGAAAGGTGGAATGAAGATCTGCCTGATGGCTCTATGAAAATCTGTGAAACCAAGAAGGGTTTGATTCTGGAAGTGTCTGTAAAACCCAAGTCGAGAGAGTTCGGGGTTGTAGTCGACGGAGACGAGGTTATAGTCTATTGCAAGTCAGATCCCGTTGGAGGAAACGCCAACAGAGAGTTGATCAGGGAGTTTTCGAGGCTATTCCGCAGGAAAGTGGAGCTTGTTTCAGGGTTTACTTCAAAGCAAAAGAGATTGCTGATAAGAGACGCCGAGAAAAATCAGGTCGAAGCGATTTTGACACGCAGCTAGTTTTTCTATTGATCGTGAAGTTTGAAGCGCAGCATTGCGGCTACTCCGCCGAACGAGTTCTTCAGCATCTGCCCTTCCTCCGTTTCGGTGGATATTATCTCAACTTCAGCGTTTGTGTACTCTGCAAGCTTGGCAAAATCGTCTATGAGATCCTGCCTGTCAACAATGCTTAAGGACGCGGCGTTGCATTTTGGACACGCTTTTCCCACGAGGCCTTGTTCAAAATTGGTTAACACTTGGTTCTTCACTGTGTGCTGTTCTTGATATCCGCAGGCACTGCATTTCACGGTGACCCGTGACATGTCCAGTGCCTCAGAAAGCAGCAGTGTGTTGACTGCGCCAGACTGCAAGGCTCTTCTGACTTCTTCTTCGCCGTACGTGATTCTTCCCGTGTCGTGTCCGACTTCGTACAAGAATTGTTGCATTATCTTTTTTTCTTCTATGTAACGCACCTTTCGCATGACTTCTGGAGCCCTTTCAACAACTTCCTTCACGCCTTGCTCTTCGACGTAAGCCGTGTCGATCACGTCTATTATCTTGTTTTTCAGCATGTAGTTCAAGTAGTCGCCTTTTTCAAAATCGTATTTCGTCGGGCCTGGACCAGCCAGTATCAACCCTTTCAGGTTCTCGATTGGCAGAAAAACTTCGTTGGCATGTTCGCCCACGCGAGTGAAATACTCCTGAAGGCGCATTTCCCTCAGCCTTTCGTATCTTCTGGCTGACTGTCCTCCAGCACGGGTCTTTCCAGGCACACCGGACGACATTTCCCTGACTATTTCGAGCCTTCTGCCCTGAAGCGTGGCGAGCGTGGCAGCCGAAGAATCTATCAGGAGTATGCCATAAGTCTCCTTTTCCCTCAACATTTCTTGCAGGTACTCGGTGTGAAACCTTGCATCGCACCTGTAAAGGTATATGTGGATCGGTTCAGGCGGGATGATCACGTACGTCTCAATCCTCTCGCTTCCTGCACCGTTCTGGGCGATCGCGCCGCAAAAAATCACGAGCCCGTTTTCAGGGGGCTCTTTGAAGAGTTTGAGACGTTGTTGGACTTTCACGATGGCGTCCATGACGTTCTTTCGGGTTGTTGTGGACTTTATGTTCGATGCAGTGCCGTATTCATCCCTGAGGGTGTTTATCACGTCGCTTATCTGTTTTCCTGGCGGGACGTAAAGCGATACAAGCTCGGTTCCACGCCCTTCCTTGCTGGCTAGGGTCATGAGTGTCTTTTTCAATCGGAACAGTTCCAGCGACGTTTTCTTCGAAGTGCTCAAGTACTTTCACTACGTGTTTAGTGTTGAAGCTACATTGTAAAACATCAAAAATAAGATTTTGGGCACAGCAGCTAGGTTACCTCCAGAACCTCTTTCAGAAATGCCTTGTACGGTCCCAGTTTGCCTCCGTAGTTGCCTGCCGAAATCTTCACCACCCCCGTCACGCTCGCGGCAGCCTTCACGCCGTCCCTCATGGCTCGTTCAACCGCCTCAAGGGTCAAGCCGTTGATGACGATTTCGTAGACGCAGTTGACGTTTTCTGGCACCTGCGAATCCGGTACAAGAGCTTTCAGCTTTGGGCAGAACGTGTGACTCGTAGACGCCTTGAGCTTGTACTTCAGGGAACCAGCCTTAGAGCCTGAACGGCAAATTCCACCCGGAAAGGGCAGAATGACCTCATTCGGTTTAGCTTTGATGGCTTGGACAGCCTCTTCCGCCGCCTTGAGTCCTGAGGGCTTGTCTTCTGCCAGTATCAGAAGGTTGCCGCCGGCTATGGCCTCTGCGGCTCCGAACCGGTCTTCAACGATGAAATCGCCTTCCATCACTGGGATTTTCCAGACTTTCCTTTCTCCAACCAAGCCTTTTCTTTGAAACCCGTCGCCGAACAGGCGTATGCTTCTTCCAACTTTCAGCCTTCTCTTTGCGTTTGGCATTGCGTCGAAGGCTGAGGTTGTTGGGCAAGTCATTACGCACTGCCCTATGCGTAGGATCATCTGTGCTTTCAGTTCGAATCTGCTGCGGTTGTATATCTGTATTAGAACGCCTGCTCGGTTGTCTGGGGTCTTGTCTGTGGGGACGATGTCTTCTATGCCGGCTTCGGCTGGAGACATGATTACGCTCGTCGCCAGACCAGTTGCGGTGGTTGCGGCTGCCAGAGCCCATTTTTCCGTGTCCGCTGTGATCAAGACTCTTCCGGCCCACATTGGAAACATTTCGGCAAAAGTGTCGGCTATCGCGCAAGTGTTTCCTGTCTTCCGGTGCTTCACTAAGAAGGAACCTTCTTTGTCCTTCCCCACCAGCTCAATTCGATTCAGATCCTCGGCAGATCTTGACTCCATCGTAGTCATCGACATTCTTGGACCCTGTCGTAAATAGTTCAGAGTCATCCTTAAGAGTCTTAGCGAGCCTTCAGTTCTTCCACTAGTCTCACGACTTCTGCTATGACATACTTGTTTATCATTCGCCCTTTTTGGGCTGAGGCTGCTGTCGGGTCGCCTATCACACCGGTTGGGAAGTAACGTTCAGGATCGGCTGTGATTTCGAACCTTGGGGTTTTCGGATAGCTCTTTCTACCCTTCCCCTTTATCAGGTCCGGTCTTATGGCCATTACCCTTGAGGTCTCAATCGTGCCCGCGTGGCCATCTCTTTCGTCGAAGTGTTTTCCTTTCAGTTCGTAGGCGAAGTCGTAGTCTGAGCAGACCATTATCCTCGGCTTTTTCTTAGCGCTTTCACTTCCGTGAAGCCATATTACTTCTTGGGCCGCGAGCCTCAGTGCCGCCATGTGTGACTGGCCGGCGTGGCCGCTCAGGATCAGGATTCTTGTGAAGCTGTTGCGGATGAATTCTTCAATGATGTCTCGTGCGATTCTGTTCAGCGAGTCAAAGCTTATTGATATGGTGCCTGGAAAGTTGCGTGTTGAATTGCAGACGCCGTATCTTAGCGGTGGCGCGACGAGGCACCCTGTTCTCTTGGCTGTTTCGTAAGCCACATACTCCGGTTGCAGACTGTCCGTGCAGAGTGGCAGATGGTCTCCGTGCTCTTCGACGCTTCCGACGGGTATTATGATGATCTTTCCGGCTTTGGCGCTTTCTTTTGTTTCTTTCATGCTCAGCTCGTCAAACCAGAATCTTTCCTTTTTCTTTGAGGCTTTGAGATTAGACTTTGCTTCGCTTCTCTTCATATTTTGTCGCCTTCGGGTGAAACTTGAGTTCCGATATCGCTCTTTTGACTTATAACTTTCTGATGTTCAAGAGACATTTGGCTTGCTATTTCTCATAACAACATTGCGTGTTGAGGCATGAAGTTGGTGTGTCGTGTTTTGCGGGCCCGTGCTGAATGTTCCTGATAAAGGGTAGGATAGGCTTTATCAGTCGTAGCCCCCCCGTATTTTTTCAGTCGGCTATGTTGCTCGTATGTTGAGGGTTGTCGGACTCGAGGTTGAACTGAGGCAAAAGTACGGGCTCTTGCACGGGCCCTCGACCAATGTCTGAGTTTGCCGCATGCGCTCTGCTTCGATTTCAGAAGTCATAAGCCTGAGTCGAAATGTTAAATCCATGATTCTATTGGTCCTCGTGCACTGTGTCCAAGGCCAGATTGGCAAGCTCATCCACCACCTGAATGTGAGCGTCTGTTCGGGAAACATGTACGAAAGTGACTTTGCTGAAACGTTGAACTAGCTGGTCTGCCTTGAGCCAGAGGCCCTTGAGCTTGGCATCTCTGACTCGGTAATCTCTGTTCATCTGTTTCACAAGAAGTTCGCTGTCCATGTAGCAGACTACGTGATCTGCCTTTTCGCATGCGAATTCGAGAGCGGATATCAACGCTTCATACTCAGCCTGATTGTTGGTCTTCGTTCCAACGTATTTGGAGAATCTCTTTAGCATTTTTCCATCTTCAGTTAGGGCGATGAAGGCTATCGCTGAAGGTCCGGGGTTGCCTCTTGAGGCTCCATCGGAATAAATCTTCAATCTTGATGTCATCGGTAACCAAATCTAATGCTGATTTTCAGCCTATTAACGATTAGCAACGCGCTTGCAATCAAGAAAACGGTTTGGATTTGGTAGTTTATCTTTCGATCTCTTTCTCATAGATTTCGGAAACAAGCTCGCCTATGGCCGGAGCAGATGTCAGACCCGGAGATTCTATGCCGACCAGGTCTATGAAGCCGACCAGCCCGTTATCAGCCTCGTGCCTTATCACAAAGTCCCTGAACCCTTCATCTGGCCCTTGAAGCTTCGGCCTCACACCGGCGGAATCAGCTTCTATACGATGCTTCTCGATGCTTGGCAGAAATCTCCTCACATCCTCGCGAAACTCTTTTTCGCTTGAATCAACCGTGTAGTCAATTCTGTCCACGTAGTAGGCATTAGGTCCTAGCTTGACCACTCCGCCCATATCGGGGGTCAGGTGAATTCCGAGTCCAGGCCCTTTCGGAACCGGATAGACTAGCATTTTGACAGGAGGTTTTCCAACAACTCTGAAATAGTCTCCCTTGCAGTAATGCAGTCTATAGTCAAGTCTATCAACGTCCAATCCGGCTGACGCCGCGATTTTGTCAGAGTACAGGCCCGCACAATTCACAACGGTCTTCGTCTTGATCGTGAACCTTTCGCCGACGCTGGTTCCAGCCACTTCATACCCACCGTCTGTTCTTCTTATATCCGTAACTTCCGTCTCTGCAGCTAGGATCGCGCCATTCCTATTAGCCACGGCGTAGAAATGGCTCATCAGTTCATCTGGCTCGACTATGCCGGTCGAGGGCGAATAGAGCGCCTTTTCAACCTCAACGTTGGGTTCCAATTTCTTAACGTCCTCTTTCTCCAAGAATCTCAGGCCTTCTACCCCATTTTCTTCTCCCATGTGCTTCAGTTTTTCCAGCTCGTCTATCTCTTCGTCATCGATAGCAACTGTGAGTTTTCCCAGTTTCTTGCAGGGAATCCTGTATTTTTCACAGATCTCATAGATCATGGAATTGCCCTTTACGCACAACTCTGCTTTGAGAGAATTCTTCGGGTAGTGGATGCCTGAGTGAATTACTCCGCTGTTATGGGAACTTGTTTCCTGTCCAAACCTTTCATTCTTCTCCACAACGTAAACGCTGTTGTTTCTTTCTGAAAGTTTTGCAGCTACAGCCAGACCAACGATGCCGGCTCCTGTTATGACGATGTTTGCTTCTTCCATGATGACAAGCAAAAAGTGTGCGCTAATAAATCTTTAGGCAGACGCACAGTCACCTTCAATGTCCCCGTGTGCAATTGGAACTTGCCATGGACTTTGTCCGTGAGCAGGCTTGTCGATTTAGCATTTTGTATGGAGGCACCTCGAAGATGACTTTCGTCCATTTCCGAGATCTTGCATGCTCTTTCTAGGACCCCGGGGGGGAAACAGTCTTTGGAAGAGTCAGAGGTTGTATTCTTCCATGTATGTTGGTGCGCTCACTTGCCATCCGCCCTTGGATTGGAGGTAGTTCTCTAAGCTCAAGATCGATTCCTCTTCGCCATGGGTCAGAAAAACGTGCTTCGGCGGGGATTTGAAGTTGTTGAGCCAGCGTTGCAGGTCGTTCATGCCGGCGTGGGCGGAGAAACCATCGATCTTCTCGATCTTCATTCGCACGGGATAGGATTGTCCGAGGATTCTGACGGGAGAAACGCCCTCCAAGATTTGGCGTCCCAGCGTCCCAGACGCTTGGTATCCGACAAAAAGAAGCGTTGATTCCGGACGAGTGATCTCTCTGACTAGGTGATGCTTGATTCGTCCTCCTGTAATCATCCCTGAACCGGCCATGATGATGGTTGACCCTTTGATCAGGTTGATCGCCTTGGACGCTTCAACAGATTCGACGAGCTTCAACCCCGGAAAGTCGAAGGGGGAATGGCCGTCCTTGAAGAGTTCCAGTGTCTCTTTGTCAAAATACTTCCTGCATTGTTCAAAGACCTTCGTGATTTCGACTGCCATGGGGCTGTCGAGAAAGGTTATAATATAAGGGATCCTTTTCGCACGCGCCAAGCGGTTGAAGTGATACAACAGGTCTTGGGCCCGCTCAATGGCAAAGGTGGGGATGAGGACGTTCCCGCCAGCCTCTACCGTGTCATTGATGACCTTGCAGAGTTCATCATCAATGTCTTGGGGACTGTCGTGGTTGCGATTTCCGTAGGTGGACTCCATGACCACGTAATCGGCATGATCAAAGACAGAGGGATTGTTGGTGAGAGGCTTGTCCCATTGGCCGATGTCCCCAGAGAAGATGATGTTCCGCGACACGTTTTCGTCTTGGACGATGACTTCAATCATGGCCGAGCCGAGGATGTGGCCGGCATCGTGGAAACAGACCTTGACTTGGTCATTCAGCGGGAGAAATTCTTCATAGGGAACATCCTTCAGGAGAGGGAAACACTTCTCGGCATCCTGGACAGTATATAGTGGGATTTCAAGGTAGGGTCCCCTTCGGCCTTCCTCGTCATGGCGTTTTTTCTTGAAAGTAGCATCTTCTTCCTGCATTCGAGCAGAATCCAAAATCACGATCGGAAACAGCGCTTTGGATGCGGGGGTCAGCAGGATGTCTCCGGCAAACCCTTCCTTGACGAGCTTGGGGATAAGCCCGGAGTGGTCCAGGTGAACATGGGTGAGAAGGACATAGTGGATCTGGTCTGGAGGAACGGGGAAGGATTCCCAGTTTCTGTGGGAATAGTCCCTCTCCTGAAACAGTCCGCAATCGACAAGGATCTTCACTCCGCCAGCATCCAGAAAGTAGCTTGATCCCGTCACTTGACGCGTTGCGCCCAAGAATTTTATTTTCATGAACCCCTTCCCTTACATTGACATTTCTTTTTTCTACCCTATCAGTTCTTCGTCTCACTACTCGGCAGCGGGAAGTGCGTCTATGGAAGAATTATAAGGACCAGTTATGGAACTAGTACGTTGATGCTGGATGTCGATAGTTGGCTTAGATTTGGCAGGTGTTGAAAGCAGACCCACGGGTCTTTGTATTCTTAAGGATATGAAGGCAGAGACTTCCTTGGTCTACGGGGACGAGGAAGTGTTGAAGAGAATAGAGGAAAGTAAACCCGAAATAGTTGCCATTGATGCGCCTCTGAGTCTTCCGGCAGGGAGAGAGTCCATAGAACAAAGGACAAACGTTCATCTGAGAGAATGTGACAAGGAACTCCTACGGAGAGGGATAAAATTCTTCCCGATCACCCTCGGTCCCATGAGAAGATTGACTGAACGAGGCATAAATCTGAGAAGAATCCTCGAAAGCAAGCACTTTAGAGTGGTAGAGGTGTATCCGGGAGGAGCCCAAGACATTCTGGGAATTTCCAGAAAGCAACAGGGACTCAAGAGGTTGAAGGCGGGTTTGGAGAAGGTGGGCGTAGAAGGGCTGAATGATCGAATGAGCGATCATGAGCTGGACGCTGTTACATGTGCTCTTGTTGGAAAACTCCTTTTGGAAGGAAAAAGCGTTACCTATGGAACTTCCGAGCAGGCGATAATAATGCCTAAGGGCGAAAAAATAAGTGCCAGCAGTCGACACAAGCCTGTGAGCGAGCGCAGTATTGAGAGGCGCAAAGATGTCTAGGTTTGAAGTAGAAGCTAGAAAGATGGTTGAAGTCTTGGGTTTGAAATGGGCACCCATCGCAGGAAAGTTTTCAGTCGACGGCGAAGAAATCGGAGATTCTGCGAGGAAGCTCAGTGTTTGTGAAGCCTTTGATGTGGTGAGACATGAGAACCTCGTTCTCAACCTCTCCAAGGAGAATTGCGTTTGCCATGGTGGCAGACACTTCACCGGTCTGGAACTTCTACCGTTGGAAACCATTGCAGTCACCTTGACAGGGGGACGACACAAAGTCTATGAATCAATGAACGTCGCCGTGGCTTCAATAAGGAGACAGCCACAACCGGTCACGAGAGGCGACTTTTTCATTCTGGGCCCTCTTGAGAAATTTGAGGCAGACCCTGACATGGTGTTTCTTTTCGCTAACCCTGCCCAGGCTGACAGAATTCTGGGGCTGGTTTCCTTCAAGGGTGCTGAACCTTTCACGTACTATCCGGCGAGCAGCATATGTTCAACGATAGCAAATGTTCTAGCAAAAGGAAGACCCGAAATAAACCTCATTTCATTCTTTGAAAGACGGGGAGGCAACTGGTCTCCAGACGAGCTCATGATGGCAATGCCATTGAAGGATTTTGAAGAAGCAGTAGAAAACATCCCGCATTCTGGGTTCGGAACAGCCCAGACATCTTGAATTGAAGTGGATACCAGTGCCCGCTGTTCTAATGCATAGCTTTAAATCGGTTTCCCATAGACTTGCATCCTAGATGGTGCAAGCCGTGTTTTCTTACGCGGTAAAACGAGTCATCCGCTCACCTGGGCTTTTCGCTGCCCTTCTCCTAGGAGTAGTGTTGGCCTCCACATTCTTCGCCGGGATCAACATTGGAGCTGATACCACGGCAAGAGCGGCTCTGAACCAGCAACTAGACAGTGTACCGGTGGACATTGTGGTCTCACTATACAGCTATCCACAGTCCATGATGTCTGCGACATGGGTGACAGCGTCCTCCGGAGTAGCAAGCGTGCAATATGTTGACAGCGCGGAAGTGATCTCTGGAGCCACCTTGTATGGCAACGCGACCCTTGATAGTTCTGTTTTCAGCCTTGTGGGCATTTCAGATGGCTCTCGCGTTTATGATGGGCTAACAGTAGTTTCAGGGGCGCCCTCGCTTGGAGCCAATGAAACCTATGTGTGGGCAGGATCCAAAGACGCTGACAAGATGATGGTGAATAGCACAATGGTTCTGTCCTTCACGTATTGGCGCGGAGACGTCGAGCCGCCTGGAGAAAGAAGCATAAACTTGACTTTCAGAGTAGTTGGTTTCGTGGAGCTTGATGAAAAGGCACTTTTTGTTGCTAGGAGCTGGTCTGGGCTAGCAACGGTCCAAGCACTTCCAAGTAATCAAGGGAATCTGCTGATCGTGAGTTGGGAAAAAACAGTCGCTGGACTCATTGACTCTTTGGAAAGTTCAATCCTGCCCTACAACAGTCCCTTCACGACTAGTATCCTCGTAACCTTGGACCGAGAGAGACTCATTGTCGCTTGGGATATCCCTTCCTCGCTCGGTTCTGTCAGAGCCGTGACTGAGCAAGTCTCGCAGGAGGTCGCAGGATACGGCATGAGTGCATACAATAATCTGGAGTGGCTTCTTGCGCAATACCAGTCCACGAGTACGAATATGAGATTCTCCTTTCTCATTGTCGCACTTCCAGTGTTCTTCGTAGCTTGGTACGTTGGAACGACTGTCTCTGACGTGTCATACAATCTGCGCAGACGAGAGATCGGCCTGATGTTGACCAAGGGGTTCTCAACTGGGCAGCTCTTTAGGATGTTTCTGACCGAATCCATAATCATAGGCGTCGTAGGTGGCCTTGCCGGAGTGGCGTTAGGTTTTCTGCTTAGCCCATTCTTCGGGGCGGTTGCTGCGGGCGGATCGTGGTCGGCGACGGTGTTAAGCCAGGAAGTCATTGTTGTGGCTGTCGTTTTTGGCTTGGCGATAACTTTTCTGTCTACATTTCGACCTGCCAGAAGAACATTGAAGCTTTCTACCGTGGACGCTCTGAGAGAGTACATGTATGTGGAAGAAGTCAAACCGTACAGGCAGCGTTGGCCGTGGGTAGCTTTCGTGCTGGGTGCGTACAAGATTGTCATGTTTCTGTTGGGCATAGACCTTTCCAAACTGCTAGTCGGCCACGGCATGCCTTTCACGAACATATTTCTTGTGATACTGTTGACGGTCTGGATGGGCATAGACTTTGTTCTAACATACATCGGACCTCTTCTCTTCTTCTGGGGTTTCACGAAAATCTTCATCCGTGGATCTCTGAAATTCCAGGAGCTCGTCGCACGTGCGGCAAAGTCTCTGGGAGACTTGGGTACCTTGGCCACGAAGAATGTCCGTCGGAACCCGGCGAGGGTTGCGTCCGTCGCCTTCTTGGTTGCTCTGATAATAGGCTACAGCTTTCAGACGGTCGGTACAGTTGCGAGCGAGCAGGACTACATCATCCGCAAGGTTAAGGCCGATGTGGGCGCCGACATAAGTGTCCAACTCGCTTCGATAGGCAATGCCTCAGCAATAGCCAGTGCTATAGGACAGATTCAAGGAGTTGCTTCCACGTGTCTGGTGTATTCACTCAGCGGGTCATTACCTTCACAATACTCTTCGAGACTGCAGATTCGGGCGGTCGATCCCGAACGGTGGCTCTCAACTGCCTACTACGAAAATGAATGGTTCAGCGGAAACGATGTCTCAACAGCCTTTCAGCAGATGAAAGTAAACAATCATACGGTGATTTTGGAACGAAGCGTGGCAGGGTCTTTGGGAAGGAAGATTGGGGACAATATAACACTCAACCTTGATAGCCAATTGACGGAACTAACGATAGTCGGATTCTTCGGTCCTGAAAGCGCGCAGCAATATGTCGTTGACCCTTACTACCAGTACAATATCATAGGCAACTTTTGGTCGTACATTCCGCTGGGGCTTTATCAAACCATCGCCAGCCAAGTTTCTGCTTCGGCCAATGTTATGGTGAAGCTTGAACCCGACGCCAGCTGGAAGCCCATCACTACAGAAATCTTGGGTCTTTCAGAGGTTACCTCAGCGTCCTCCACTGCAGAACAGCTTGAATCATATCAAGCCGATCTGACGCTCACCGGCTCTCTGAACATCCAGCGCGTGGGAGTCGTCTTTTCCATCTTGGCTGCTTCAGTAGCAACAGGCTTGGCGACTTTGGTCAGCCTGCAGGAACGAAAGAAGGAAGCATCCATCATGAGTGCTCGGGGGCTTTCCTTCAAGCAGTTGACGACTATGTTTTTAACGGAGAGCCTGTCGATCTTGGTTTTTGCATCTTTCTTAGGTGTGGCGGTCGGTTTAATCGTGGCACGGGGCAATATTGCCGCTTCCAACGTGACCATGTCTTATTCGCTCGTGGCCCACCGAATGATATTTTCACTTGACGCCATAATGCTCCTAGCCGTCTGCCTGATTCTGACATTCGCCTCAGCAATCATCCCGGTCATTCTGCTCACGAAGAGGTACATTTCAAAAATGGAAAGGATTGTGAGACTCTGAAAGGAATGAAAGTAGTAGTGAAAGATCTGATTCGAGTCTACCGCTTGGGAAGCCTAGAAGTGCAGGCGCTCAGAGGGCTAAGCATGGAAGTCAAAGAAGGCGAAATGGTTTCAATCATAGGTCCGAGCGGTAGCGGAAAAACCACACTGCTCAACATAGTCGGCGGACTGGACCAAGCGACCGGCGGCCACGTGCGAGTCGGCGACACGACGGTCACTGCCTTGCAGCCGTCGCAGCTGGTTGATTACAGAAGGAAAACCGTTGGTCATGTGTTTCAGGCGCTGAACCTGATCCCAACGTTTACGGCAACCGAAAACATTGAACTTCCAATGATAGCCCTAGGCGTCTCGGGAAAAAGGAGAACCGAACGCGTATCCGAATTGCTCAACATAGTGGGCCTGACAGATCGCGCCCAACACAAACCTGAAGAACTGAGCGGCGGTGAACAACAACGAGTAGCCATAGCGACGGCGCTCGCAAACGATGCTCCAGTTCTGCTCGCTGACGAGCCCACTGGTGAGCTGGACACCTTGAATGCGAAAATAGTCGTGGATTATCTGTTGAAAGTGAACAGGGAACTCGGGAAAACAGTAATCATGGTGACTCATGATCCAAGCGTCGCGAGAGCAACGGACAAAATACTGCGCATCGAAGATGGTGTCATAAAGATGGCGCTTACACCCACCGAAGTCATTGCAGAAGAGAAAGCGGTTTCCTACATTGACCAGCTGAGAGCGAGGATCAAAGAAATCGACACTCAAATTCTGCAGCTGGACGCTGATTTCAAGAACAGCAAGATGGGCGGCGACGAGTATGCGGACAGAAGGCAGAGCCTCAGACAGATCAAGGACAGCCTGCGGGATGAATTGCACAGAATGGGCGTCGTGACCTAGCACTTGATCCTCGCGCGCTGGAGTCAGAATTGAGGAAGGTATCCACTACATCAAAGGACGAGGAGTGAACCGTGAAAGGAAAGTTTTGGCGTAGAAAGTGGTTCATAATCACAATCGCCATTATAGTATTGTCACTTTTGTCGCTGTTCGTAGCCCTCAGAATGGATTTTGGCCAGAGAGAAGACGCTGTCCTCAAGTACTTCTCCCAGGAGAAGGGCATGCCCGAAGCATTCGCGGAATTGGAGCAGTTGACGTCCAACAACTCGATAGTACTCTGCTGGTGGGACTACGGTAGAGCAGTGAGAGAGTGGAGCCACAGAGAAGTTATAGAAGCCTACCCGTCAAGAGACATATGGAACACTATGGGCTCCAGCCGAGATCCCCTGAATGCACTGGAAGCCCAGATATTCGGAACGTGGGGTTCATCAGAAAAAATCCACGATCTAGCAAGAATTTTCATGCTGCCAGAAGAACAATCCCTGCAAATCATGCATGCCTATGAGGTCTCATACGCGCTTGTCTTCACGCCAGACGACCTGCAAAAATTCAACTGGATAGCTAACATCGCAGGCTACAATGGAGCAGACTACCTGAGCATCAATGGCAGTGCGTATGAACCAACAGCACTCGGTTCGCAAGTGACTCTGTTGCGCTTGCTGTTTGATGACACGTTACACCCCACACACTTTACCAAACTCTTTGACAACGGCAAGGGTAAGGTTTACCGAATCAATTATCTATGAAAACACTTTCTTTCAAGGCCCTTTGTTCGCGCGTACTTTTCTTCAGCATGGTTTAGCGCGCGCAAATGTTTTCTAGCTAGAAAATACATGTAAAGTGAAGATGCGATGAAAAGTGCGAAGGTGATTGTTGGCGCGTATTCTGGAATGGTCACATCGGGCGAGACTCGGATTGTTGCGAGTGCAGCAACCTTGATCTGATTTTCAAGGTAGTCGACCTCTACCCAGTTCAACGTTCCTGTGGAAGTTGAGTTGTCGTAGGGCGTGTGAATCCAGCCTGGAGTTCCTGTGGACCATTTGTCGCTGTAGAGTATCGGATACGATTCAAGCATCGCACTGGATGTGACGATTGTTGCGTCAGAGATGTTTGCGTTGAAATTCCAGTTTGCAAGAACAATTGAATCGAACATTGAAGGGTTCCGAAATGGCTCGTGGTCGGAATCGGTAAAGGGTTCTACCGTGATGCTGACTCCTAACGCTTGAGCGGCGTTAACTATTGTTTGGCTTAAGTCGAATTCGCCGACGGAGTCTGTTTCGGTTACGTACAGGTCTTTGTTTCCTATGCAGTCCAAATTGACAACTGCGGTTATGTTTGCCATTTCGGCCTTGTGTTGTTTTATGTAGTCTACTGATCCGACACAGTACAGCTCCTCGCAGGTGAAAGTCACGAATAGAATCGTGTAGTTTGGCTTGTAGAGTCCTTTTTGAACGGCCTCGTTGAGAATTCTGGCAAGTTCTAAGACTCCTGCTGTGCCTGCTCCGTTGTCGCAGAATCCATTACACGTCACTGTGTCATAATGGCTTGAGAGGATCACCAGCTTGTTTGGATCTGAATAACCGTTGATTCTTCCGACGACGTTAAAATTGGTAACGTTGCCGGTCACAGCTCTGATAGTAATATTGGCAGCCAGGTTGGGGTTTGAATTTTCCATGTTTCTTATCCACAAGCCATCGGAATAGTCTATGAAACCGACCGGAACGCCGACATCCCAATAGAAGGAGCCATAACCGCCCAGGGGGCGTCCTCCGGCCGATGAAAAAAAGGCGGGTATGAATGACATCCAGTCATACCACCAAGTGTGGACGACTGCGGCTGGAGGCTGCGCCCTCAACTTGCCAAGAAAGGCGGTCATCCAATTGCTGCTTGGAGGTGCCATCCTGATCTCTCTCCCGATCAGGACGATCTTTCCAGTCGTGTTTACGGTGTTCCATAGGGCAGTGTCTATCGGAGTCGTGCCAAGCTGAGTGTGGTCAGTTGCGGGAGGCAAAGGTAGGATTACGAGATCAGCAAAAACTCCGTTGTTTGGTGTGGGCCAACTGAAGTGTTCACACTTAAAAGAGTTGATTGGAACCTGATCGCTTTTGGTGTTTTGATTCCCATCGGTGTCGACTGCAAGAGAGGGTTTGCTTAGCAGATCCCAGCCTGCGAATTGGAAGGGTTCAAGCCAGGCCTCTAACCCAAAATCCTCAAGTCGTTCTTTGATCCAAAATGCTGTTTCATTAGCGCCCTGCGATCCGGATGCACGAAATCCGAAGTGTCTGGAAGAAATGTTTTCAAGCTCCAAATCAAAATCGTAGGCTCTTGAACCATTAACAAGAGAAGTAACCTGCGTTTCAGAAAACGCGACATTCTCCCTTCTTGAATCAGGCAGCAGAGCATTCGTTACTGAAATTTCCATTTGAAGAGCAAATGCCGAAATGGTTATTATGAAAAGTGCGAGCACGACGTGAGAGGTCGGTTCGTATTTCACTGCTCTTCCCGTCATTGTAAATGATGTGTTGTCAGATAACACTTTCGACACGTTGTTTATTGTCAAATGGGCTTGCCACAGTTTGAGCCGTTTTCAGGAAAAAAGGACTGAACAGGGTGAATTACACCCAAACGGGTTCGAGTCCCAATAGCGCGCGCGATAATAGTACTTGTTTCCCAACTCGGAGATCCGAGGGAGTCCATAGAAATCTAGAGTTAAATCACACGTGCCGAAGGACCATCTTAGAGTATTGATCCATGGTCTATAGTGAATGGTTTTGTATGAAGATTGAATATCGCTGTGTTTGGAATGTGGTTAATTATTAGAATTGAAAGGATAGCTCCTATGACCTCTGAACAGAAGAAGAGGAAGAAGAACCAGATGGACATGTTGTCGTATATTTCTGTCAGGGGATCAAGAAGTACTATCAACATCATGAACAAAGTGATTGCAGACAGTAGCACCCACAGCAATAGATGAAGCTTGTTGTATTTCTCCATTTTTCCAGCCTCAGAGTTGTTTGCACCAAGATCATTTTGTCTTCGAAATATAGCCTTTTTGTATTGAAACTTACGAATCCAAGATGCAGGACAGAATTGCGCGCACACCATGGAATAAAAAAACTTATGTAAGGTTCTAAGAATTCATGTTTTGAATGCCTATGATAACTGGTTTCTTCCCAGTTGTTGGTTTCACGCTTATAGTAATAGGCTTGATTCTAACATTAAGAGCAATTGGGGTTGTTAATAGAAGTAGTCCATTTTTTAGATACAGAATAAGAATTGGCGGATTGTCGGTTTTTGTTGGCGTAATAATCATGGTTCTTAGCATAATTCTCTGAAGCCAGCGCTCGCACACATAAACTAAACAAAACAAGATGCATAGGGCTTCGCAAATTGGCTTAGGAACAACCACGCGCGCTAAAAAGTCGCGCGCGCTTTGACCAGAAAGGATTTGATAATATGTGCTTGATGAATCTCCCAGCAGAGAGATAACAGACCCACGCAGACTTTTGGAAATTAACAGAGCGAATCTGAAACGTCTGGAGAAAGACGCTCTCGAAGGGATTGTTGAAAACGAACTGTGCTCCAACAATTTCAGAGGTCTAGCCTACGAGCTTCTCAACAAGCCAAAGGATTCTGGTATGATGTTCACTAGAAGAAAGCAGATGTAGGATGGGTTTATCGATCGATCGGGGGTAAAGTTTTATCCCAACCCAACGGACGACTACGGACGACGGTTAACGGACAACTGTCCATATGCTTCCAATGGACGGCTAAAACCTATAGCCGCTTCAGGATACATCTGGATACCACTGGAACAGGACAAGGATAGGATAGTGAGCGAATGTACGCGGGGTAAAATTCACTCAAAAACTTACCCCTCATAGCGCGTGCTATTAACAAAAGACACAGAGATTCCATTCTCCACTTCAAATCCGAAATCTAATAAAGTCAGACAGCCCTAAGGTAAAGTCGAGAGTCAGAAGAATGAGCCTTGATGAACTCGCTGCGAAAATGAAAACGAGTCCAATAAGCTTGTTCTATGGAGCAGGGGTATCAATTGCTTGTGGAGGTCCTACGTGGGACGAGCTTGTGGCCCTCATCCAAAGAAACTTTTCAGTGACAACAAAGAATGATTTTTTCAGTTTAATGCAAGAGGTAATCGGCTGGAATGATACTAATAGGGCAGAAGCAGAGGCCTTTATTCAGAAAC
>Ga0315268_10003246_pt1 | contig 17997 bp, 15 predicted proteins | sample C1_top_MG_FD_204535 | JGI IMG/M metagenome (GOLD analysis project Ga0315268, IMG submission 204535) | Sediment microbial communities from Yellowstone Lake, YNP, Wyoming, USA - C1_top | ecosystem: Environmental > Aquatic > Freshwater > Lake > Sediment | place: USA: Wyoming | collected 2017-08-01
CAAAAGCATGGTCTTAATCACCTTCTCTACTTTGGCGGTGGCTGGAAGGTCCTCCTGAGATACCTGTTCCAGTCTCTTTTCAAAATTTATGATCTCCTCCTCCAGCATGGTGGCAAATAGGTCGTCCTTGTTCTGGAAATAGCCGTAAAGGGTGCCCTTGGCAAACTCGGCCTTATCGGCGATCTCATCCAGGGTGGCTGCGTGCAGGCCTTTCTGGGCGAAGACCTGGCGGGCGGCCTTAAGTATCTCCTGGCGTTTTACCAGCCGTTCCCGTTCCTTGCGCGGTAGATTTTCCATATATCCTAATCCTTGTTTATAAGTTCTAATATAACGCTTTAAGCAGCATTTTCCCTGAAGCTAGCTGTTGCTGGTTTGGCGATACCGGCGGTTCCAATATACTGTCACGCATACCCAAAAAGCTCCGTGTACGAAGCCGGCCAGTATGTCGGCCAGGTAATGATAACCGCCGAAAAGGGTGGATAACAAAAGCAAAATGGTCGTTATAATGAACGGCAGCGACCACCATTTAAGGTAACGCGCCATGAATATGCAGATGATCAAAGTAGCCGCGGCATGGCCCGAAGGAAAGGCTCCCCCGCAATATGCAGTGCTGGTTATGAAAGCGCTTATCTGATGGGTCAGCCACCCGCCGTTGAGCTTTAAATGCCGCCAGACCTCAAAACGGGGACTGTGGGCCGGCAGCAGCATGGACCACAGATATGTTCCGTACAAGGCGGTGATTATCCCCAGCCTGAGGTTATCAAACTCCCGGAAACGTTTTTTATGGTACAGAACAAAGCTGCTGGCGAATATCATCGCAAAAAAGGAGCAGTAAGAAAGCTGCATCAGATCGGTGAACTGGACTGACGCCACCCGCTGTAATATCCTGACGGGGTCTTCGCCTATGAGCCAAATGTCAAACCGGTTGAGCAGCAGATCCAATTTCCAGGCAAATACGGCGTGAACGAAATCACCGGCCCAGCGGTAAGTCAACGGCAAAGTGACTATTGGGTACCAATCCGAGATTATGGTCAGATATTTTCGAGGACGGTTTACAGTCAGCCATCTTAAGACAACCACCACCGTAAGGGCGGTCCCATGCCGTAGAGCCACCTCTTGATAATGGCTGATATTGCCATTAAATACCACCGATATCAGGACCATCAGCAGTTCGTAACCAGCGATGAAAATGTCCACCGGCCTGAGGATTTTAGCCAGCGACTTCATTCGTAATAATCAAGAGAATTATCTGTTGGCGTGATACGAGCCAAAGTTAAAAGACGCTGATTCCTAAATATTTTTTGGGATCTTTCTTTATATCCTTGATAAGCTGGTTCAGTTCTTCCGAAGATTCCTTGAGGTTTTTGTACAGATCTTCATCCTTGGAAAGCTTGCCCAGGTTACCCTCTCCCTTCTCCATCCGGTTCAGAATAACGCTCAGCCTCCGGGAAGTGGAGTCCAAGGTGTTAAACAACTCTGGCTCCCTGATCATTCGGCCCAAAGTTCCCTGACCCCGCTTAAGACTGTCGGAAATGGTATTGAGGCTGGACATGGTCTGATTGAGATTGTTATACAAAGAGGGATCATTCATCAGCTTGCCGATGGTTCCCTTGTTGCCCTTGATCAGCAATATCAGATGGTTCATGCTGACCAGGACCGAATCAAGGTTTGTATACAGCCGGGGATCATCTATCATCTTGCCCAGGGTCCCAGTGCCCTTTTCTATTTTCTTCATGATTATATTGAGTGAGATTGCCGTGGAATTAAGGGTGTCCGAGATCTCGGCCACTTTGCCCATTATCTCCTCGGGGGCCATCACTGCTATGGTGGCCAGTTCCTCACCGTTTCCCATCATCGGCCGGTCCATTGAAGCCGGCACTATCTCCACTAATTTGTCGCCCAACAGACCCATGCTGCTGATCTTGGCCCGGGAGCCTTGGCGGATCCTGGGCTGGGCCTCTTTTTCGATCCGCAGCCGGGCCTCCACTTTTTGGCGGCCGCCTATCTCCACCAGGGATATTTTATTGACCACCCCCACCTGGAAGCCGGAGACCCGCACCGGAGCTCCTTCCTGCAACCCGCCGACGTCATCGAACCTGGCATTCAGGAAATAACGCTTTTTTAACAGCCCCTGGCGCTCTCCCACCGAAAGCACGGCCACCAGGGCCACCCCCAGGCCCAGGGCTATCAGCAGGCCCACCTTGAATTCGTGGGATAGTTTATTGCTTGGCATTTTCAATCGTTCCCCCTTTGATAAAGTCCTGGACGAATTTTAGTTTGGAGCCTTTCAGCTCGTTGGAGGTCCCAGAGAATAGTATCTCGCCATCCTTGATCACTTCAAAACGGTCGGCCACCTTAAAGGCGTTGGCTATTTCGTGGGTCACCACGATGGAGCCTACCTTGTGCTCATCCTTTAACTTGTTGATCAGTTCATTGATCTTGCGGGAGGTCAGCGGATCCAGGCCGGTGGTGGGCTCGTCGTAAAACATATAGCGAGGCTCCAGCACGATAGCCCGGGCCAGAGCCACCCTTTTTTTCATGCCGCCGGAAAGTTCCGATGGCATTATCTGTTCGGTTCCGGAAAGCTCCACAAAACTGAGGGCCTGGGCCACTTTTTGAGAGATCTGATCTTCAGATAGTTTCAAATGCTCCCGCAACGGGTAAGCCACGTTCTCCTTGACGTTCATGGAATCGAACAGGGCCGATCCCTGAAAAAGCATTCCGATCTTTTTCCGCAGCATCAGCATCTGCTCCTCGGTGTAACTGGTGGTATCCTCTCCGTCTATCACTATCCGCCCTTGGTCCTGCTTGATCAGACGCAGGATGATCTTCAGCGTGACGCTCTTGCCGCACCCGGACCGGCCCAGGATCACCAGGGTCTCGCCCTGGTCGATCTTAAGATTGACTCCTTTTAAGACCGGCTTGCCTTCGAAGGATTTATGGATGTCGTAAAGTTCGATCATTTTTAAAACTCTATTCAGTATTCCGTATTCGCTATTCAGTGGTCGTTAGTGGATAGTGGATACCAGTTTATCCGGCTTCCAGTAACAAGTTTACATTCCCAGCAGGAATAACACCTTGGTAATGAAGGCGTCCATAAGAAAGACCAGCACCGAGGAAACCACCACCGTGCGGGTGACTGCATCACCCACACCTTTGGTCCCGCCCCGGGCGTTAAGTCCAAAATAACAGGCTACCAGGGAAATCATGCCGCCAAAAATCAGGGGTTTGATAAAACCGCTGATTAGGTCGTTGAATACCAGGGAATTGATCACCGAGGTCTTGTAAAAGCTTGCGGTCAGGCCCAGGTTCATGACGCTGACCAGCATCCCGCCAAATATCCCGATCAAGTCTCCCACCACCACCAATATCGGCAGCATGATCACTGCCGCAAAGAACCTGGTCAGCACCAGTTTCCGGATGGGATCGGTGGCCAGGGCCCGCATGGCATCAATTTGCTCCGAAACCTGCATCGAGCCCAGCTCGGCAGTGATGCCCGCCCCCACCCTGCCGGCGAAGACCAGGGAGATCAGCACCGGGCCCAGTTCCCGTACCAGCGAGACCGATACGATGCCGCCGACATAGAGCTTGGCCCCGAAGCGCATCAGGGCGTAGCCTATCTGGAAGGCCAGTACGAACCCGGTGAAGAAAGAGGTCAGCACCACTATCGGCAGGGAATCCACCCCCACCCGGTCCATCTGCTCCCAGATCAGTTTGGGGTAATAAGGCGGCCGGACCAGCCTTTTAGCGACTTCCCAGTGGAAGGCAAAAAAGCGGTAGAGAGCCACCAATGCGGAGGAAGCGGTGTTTAAGATATATTCTTTCATTTGATACGTACGTTCATATTATGACTGACTGGTCGGTCATTATACTACCAATTTGTTTCTCTGTCAAGGGGGCAGCAAATAAAAAAAACGCCGCCCTTAACGGACGGCGTTTCGGGGCCTTCAGGGTTCTATTCCATATATAAACTGACCGCGCCCACAAACGACTGCTGCCATTTATTTGTAGGCAGATCCAGGGTATTGACCACTGCCCCATCTATTAAAAACTTCTTATACAGATATCCCACCCCACCCGTCCAGACGTAGTCCCCCTCCACGGCTTTATATATCCGGCTGTAGCCCAGACGCCCGGAAACTGCTCCGTAACCCGGTATAACATATTTATATTCCCCTGCCAGGGAATAGCGAAACTGTGGAGTCCCTCCGCCCAAATATTTTTCCAGGGCTCCGGAAATCTTCGGCAGTTTATCAGTGACTATGGCCCCGCCGAGCAAAAGTTTGGGCTTCAGCTTATCATCCTCCACGTTCTTCCAATAGACCTTGCCCAGTATATTCTGGGCGGCAACTCCGATCTTTAAATTACGGTAATTTCCGTAAAAACCCAGGTCCATCCCGTAGCCGATGCTGTTCTCATCAAGGGTCTGGGCCTTGGTCCAAAGGCTATCGCTCTTGGTCTGAGTGATCTCCAGCATCCGGCCCCAAAGGACCTTGGCAGTCAGGCCCATGGCAGTATTGGGATTGTATCCGTCGGCCTTTCCCAACACCAGGGCAAACTCGTCCACCCCGTAACGAAGGTAACTGCTGACTGAATCCGTACCATCATAAGTAACCGTTTCCCCGGCATGCCTGACCAATGAGCGCCAGGACAATCCCATGCCCTTGGCGGCCAGGGCCATGTAATTCAGCCTCTTGTGCCCCGAAGACAGCGGATCAGACAATAGCCCGGAGGAATGCGTATAATTGACCGTGAACATCGGCCAAAGCAGGGAAGAAAGCTGGGCCGGGTTCCAGTGGATCACCGACGGATCATTGTCTATACCCGCCACACAGCCGGAAAGAGACAGCGCCCTGGCTCCCACCATCGGCCCCTGGTAGCTTTGCCAGTCAATGACCGAGGCATTAAGCGACGCTGTAATAAGCGCCAGCATGGCCAGAATAATCAATGATTTTCTATTCATCATTTTCCTTAATACTTTTTACTATTCAGCCACAATAAACACAAATGACATAAACTGGAGGAGTTTGTGGTTTATGTGCTTTATGTGGTTAATTTAAGTTAGGACCAAGTTCAGTATTTGAACTTCATCCTTAGTCCCAGATTGAACTTTCCCTGATCATCCTTTTTGGCCACTAGGGCACTGCGGGTGCCGAACAGGTATTCGGCAGTAAACTCAGTAGACAAGTTGGCGGAAAGCCCCTGGGAGTAGCTGACAAATACGTTGCGGGTGACGTATTTGCCAAGAGTCACCTGAGCGCCCTTTTCTTCACCGGTCAGATAGGTTTTCATCCGTACCACGTCCACCAGGCCGGTGTTCTTCTGTATGATGCCCGAAAGCATGTTGCTTAAATAATCCACCCCCCGCTGGGTTACCTGACCGGTCAGGTCTCCCCCGCCGTTCTGGTCATCCAGCTTACGGCCCACCGAGATCATGGTCAGAATATCCTGTTCGGGCATCGATGGTTCGGAACTGAATGAAAGTTTGGGTTGTAGGGCGGTGCCCTGAATTGACAGAAGGATCAACACCTTGCTGGTGCCACCCTCGGGAGTGGGCTGATCCACCGAGGTCTGGGCCGATAAGTTCAGCTCCGGATTGATGACTGCGGCGTTGGTGAAGGTCAATAGCCCCCCTGCGTCAATATCGAACTTTCGGTCCATAAACCGGTAGGTCCCCCGGATGGTCTCCAGCCGCCCCGACAGGAATAAAAGATTCTGCTGCATCCGGACGTTGAGGTTATCTATCTTCAGCTCAATGTCGGCGTCGGCGTTGCGTAGCCAAATGCCCTGAGGCCCGGTGATGGCCAGGTCCAGGTCCATGGGCTTGGGCTCTTTCTCGGGCGGGGGAGGCTCATCAACCGGGGCAAAGGGCATGGAGATCAGGGCGGTGTTGGCCGTTACCTCCCCCGATATCTTGGGATGGTTTACCGTTCCGTTGATCTCGATCCTGGCGTCCACATTGGCTTCGATGAAAGGGATATTGCGGATGGGAGCCTCCCGGGTGGTGATCAAAAAATACATCTTGGTGGGAATGAACCTTTCCAGCAGGATCTCCCCCCGTTTGATCTCCACCCGTCCCTGGTTCTCGGTGGCTGCTGTGATGTTGTCCACCACCAGGCTGTCAAGGTTGAAATGGGCCCGGGCCGTCACATCGTGCAGATACATGCCGAAGGGCCGCAGTACCATCTTGGCCCGGTCTATGGTGAGGTCCCCGTTGAGTAGTGGTTTGAATGGCGTTCCGGAAACGGCAACCGAAAGGTCGATCCGGCCTTCATAAACACTCAGGAATTCCGCCATCGGGAAAAAAGCCCAGGTGCCTATGTCCCTCAGGTTGACCTGCCCCTCCATCGGCCGGTCCAGCAGTTTTCCCATCTCCGGACCAACTGCCAGGTTAAGCGGAACCCTGGCTGAGAGCTCAGAAACACTTCCGTAACGGGTAATGGCCAGGCGGTTCAACTGGACAATTTGATCGGCATAAGCCGCATCCAGCGACAAGTTGTCGGCGGTGAACTGCTCAAAGCGGAGATTCCCCACGTTCAGTTTTAGAGAGTATCTGGGAGAGGCCAGGTTGCCGGACCCGTCCAGTTCAAAATCCAGCAGGCCATGGACGGTCTTGTCCAGCTGCATCAGCTCCAATATCCTCCGGCTGTCTATATCCTGGCCCTTGATGCTCACCTGGAAATCTTTATTGCTTTTGTAATTCCCCGAGAAAAGCAAGCTGCCCCGGCCTACTATCAACTTACCCGGTTTAATATCGATCACTCCGGACTTGATATCCATCGCCAGGGGCTGACTGTTGGCAATGACCTGGTAACCAGAATTGAAGAAAAGTTTGCTGACCACCAGCGACATGTTTTTTTCTGCCAGTTCCAGCCGCCCGGTCAAAAGCCCTTCTGTCAGGCTGTCCTTGACAATATGAATGGAAAAGCCTCCCCAATCCAGCCCCCGCAATTCGGCCAGCATCTCGACCTTTTCTATGCTCTGCTTGCCCACTTCAATACCGGTCAGGGTGAATTTGCCGTCACCCAAGGGGCTTTTAACAATGGACTTTACCGACATATTCCCGTCAAAATACAGACAGCTTACCCCGCCCAGCCCGGCTTCCTTCAAACGGAATGATCCGATGATATCCGGGTTTTTGGTGGCCCCGGACACCAGACCGTTGAAACGCAGGCGGCCGGCCAGATCCTTCAGCCCGAACAAAGGCCCGAATTGGGCCAGATCGATTTCATCGGTCTCTAATTCCAGGCTGATGGCTTCCTTGTAAATATCGCCTTTGATCTCCAACTGGGCCTGGCCGCTCCGCAGCCAAATCTGGTCTACTGCGATGTCAGTTCCTTCAGCCCGGACAAAACAGCGAAGTTCGTCCACCGGGATATCGTTCACCGAGCTGCGGGTCAGCAATAGATCGGCCCGGGCTTTGATTTTTTTAGGCTCCAATCCCTGGCCCTGTAGATTGAATACGCCGTTGATGTTGGTCTTTAAGGCCTGACCGGCCATCGGCAGTAATGTTCCCAGATCCACCTGGACCAGGGAAAGCTGCAGACCGTAGTCCTTGACGTTCAGATCCATCTGGCCGTCGCCTTTGACCGTGCTCGAACCGGAAACCAACTCAATGTCATTCAAAGACAGTATTTGATCCTTGAAACTCAATCTGGCATTCAAGCGATCCAGACGTACGCCTCCCAGGCAGCAGACCGCAGACCTTATATCCAGGTTTACAGATGGTTTATCAAGACTGCCCTTTCCGCTGGCAGTGACGATAAACTGTCCATTAAAATCTCCTTCCTTCAACCGGGTTATCTTGGCCACATCGGTTAGGTTCAGATCCAGCTTGGCCCGGGACAGGTCGTATCTCTTGCTTTTTCCGTCCAGCCATAAACCAAGTTCCAGGCGGCTGGAGCCCAGGTTAAGCCCGAAACCATCCAGTTTGACGGTATCCCCATTGATGGCCAGCAGACCAGTGCCCTTGTTCAGGGCAAACTCGCGGTCGGGAATATAGGCGCTGAGATCCTTTATATTAAGCGATAATTTGGGTCCGCCCATCTTTAACACAGCCGCCAGATTTATTTTTTCCACCAGCTGGGAATCCGGTCCGGGGCTGATCATTACCTTTAAGTTGCTGATCTCGATGACGGAAATTTCCAAAGGCGGGAAATTGGTTTTTCGCTTGGGTTTGGTGGAATCGGATTTGAACAGATCGGAAAAATTCCAACTGCCGTCCGGATGGCGGACCAGCCTGGCCTGGGCATCGTATATTCCCACCTGTTTGATGGCGATCTTCCTTTTGGTCAAAGAAACCCAGGGGTGAATGACCACTTTTACCTTAGGGACTCCCAGCAGCATTCCGTTCTTCAGGGAGTCGTCCGAAGCCAGCTTCAAGCCGTGGAGCATTATGTTCATCGGCAGCTGAACGCTGGCGCTGTCGAGGGTGAACTCCCGCCCCAATATTTTAGAAAGGGAGAGATCGGCCTCGGCTTTAAGCTTATCCTTGAATGTCCGGCTGTTAAGATAAATGGCCAAAATCGCCGGCAACAGCAGTAAAACAGCGGCAGCGGAGATGATTATTATGTTTCTGGTTTTATGCGGCATCAGAAGGCGTGCCCCAGGTTGATGTATATCAAGCCGCCGTATATTTCCATCTTACCCTCGGTCTTGACGGCATAATCCAGCCGGACCGGGCCGATCGGGGTGTAAATTCTCAGGCCCAATCCCGTGCCCCCGTGGTAGTGCTTCCATTTGACCGACTCAAATTCGGCCCAGACGTTCCCGGCATCGACGAACAGGCAGGCCCCGAGCATCTTGTATACCGGGATCCTCAGTTCCATGTTGCCGTTGACCAGCAGATTGACGGTGCTGAAAGTATCGGCGGATATTTCGTCCTGGGAATAACCCCGCAAATTCATGGCCCCGCCCAGTTTCAGCCGTTCCTGGATGGGCACCGGACCCGTCCGGTTAAAGGTATAGATCCCCGAGGCCTTGACATGCCAGGCCAGGATTAAGCTGCGGCCCAGGTTGTGGAAAAAGGCAGCCTCGCCGGTGCTCTTGCGAAAATCGTTGGAACCTCCCAGCACCGAACCGGCCTGGTCCAGCCTGGCGCTGAGGTTATAACCCCGGGTGGGGTTGAATATATCGTCCCGGTTGTCGGCGGTAGAGCTTACAAATACATCGCTGGTGGTATTATTGGTCTCTTCCAAAAACTCGTATTTATAACCCAGATAGACCTGAATTATCCGGGTCAGTGATTTTCCCACCTTGGCTTCACCGCCCAAACGGCTCAAAGGAGACCAGTAGGAAGCATCATCACGCTGTCTTTTGTAATAGATGCTGCCGCTGGCCCGGAGCGGAAGCGACAAAAAATAGGGTTCCAGATAATCCAGATAATAATTGTTGGTATAGGGATGCAGGCCGTCTACTTTTCCCAGCCCGTATCCGATATCGGTCTTTAAAGTGATCTTCTGCAGGTTGCCAAAAATATTATTGCTTCCCCATTCCAGCCCCAACTGCACTCGGTCGGGCTGCTGGTAGCCAAAATTGAAACCGTACCAGTTATTTTTATCTTCCTTGACAAAAAGCAACAGGTTGACGGTATCGGATTTTTCCGCCAGACCTTCCATCTCAAACCGGACCTCGGTAAAAAGCCCCAGGGCATAGACCCTCTGCTGGTTTTGATAGACCCGGGAAGGGATCAGCAGATCGCCGGAAGAAAGGTTCATCTCCCGCTTGATGACCTTTTGTAATACCCCTTTGTTGCCTATTATCCTGATCAGCCCGATGTATACCGGACTGCCTTCGGTGATCCGATAGATGATGTTGGAAACGTGGCTGTCCTCGGTTTTTATGATGGTGTCCTTAACCGAGGCGTATAGAAATCCTTTTTCGGCATACAACGCGATGATGCCGGAAGAGGTCTGCTTGACCGCCGCCAGGTTCAGGGCATCGCCGGTCTTGACCTTCAGGAGCGACAGCAGCAGGGAATCTGAATACAAAGTATTACCCTGGAACTGGATCTGGCCGATGGCCGAAAGCTGCCCCTCGCTGATGGTCAGAATGTAATCCAGCTCATTGGTCACCTGATTAACATTCATTCCCGTGTTCTGAAACTTCGCCTCTAAGTACCCCTTTTTTTGGTACATATAGATGATCTTGCGCTTGTCCTGCTGGAAGGTGAAATCGTCGAACCTCTGCCCCCGCTGGCTGGTCATCTTTCCAGTCAACTGACCCTGGGTGAACACGGTGTTACCGACAAAGGTGACCTTTCCCAGCTTCAGGCGCGGGCCGGTCTCTTCCACCGGTGCCTTCAGTTCGGTCTGCACTTTTTTGGCACAACCAGACAATACCAAACTCACAGCCAGTATGATTATGTTAAGTCTTATAAAACGCACTTATTAGATCAAAAGTTTTCCATTTTTCATCAATTGTTTTCCGTCCAGCCAGACATTAGGGTCTTTCACTATCCCATCCTGGTGGCTGGGAACTTTGACCCGGCCGCCAAACCCGGAGTTATCGCCAAAGGCAATGTGGATGGTGCCCAAGACCTTTTCGTCCTCCAGCACATTGCCGGTTATCTTGGCCCGGGGATTGATCCCGATGCCGAACTCGGCCACGTTCAGCCCGTTTTGGCCGTGGGCTGAGATGATCTGCCACAATTCTTCAGCCTGCTGGCCTTTTCCCACGCCTACCGCAAAACCATTGGCAATGGCTATCTTGATCGGATTTTTGATGGGCCAAATATCGGCTATGGAACCGTCGATAACCAGCAGACCGTTGGCACTGCCTTCGACCGGGGCCAAGTAAACCTCGCCTGCCGGCAGATTGGTAAAACCCCCTTTATATGGAATGATGCCATGGTCGGGAAGAGCCCGGCGGCCCTTGATGGAAAAACTAAGATCGGTTCCGGCTTTGGTGGTTATCCGGACACCATTGGCCCGGCTGACGATCCGTGAGAGTTTTTCCCCGGACTTTTTGATGGCCCGGTGGTCGGCGCAAAGAGTTCTGACTATCATGTCCTTGTTCACCCCCGGCATGCTGGCTATCCGGGCTCCGCTGGCCGAAGCCTGGCGCCGGCTCTGAGTATGAGACAGCGATTTGGATGTGATCATGAAGATCACATCCACCGCCCGCATCATCCGGGAAATGGCCAGCGGCGGCTCCTGTCCATTATTCTGCCTCGGTACCATGCAGGCCAAAGTAACCTCGCGGGCATATCCCTGAGCGTATTTATAGAACAGCCCGGCTGTTTCTATTTTCTGGTCGTCGGTGACGATCAGTACCGTTTCCTGGGGTTTCACTCCCAGACAATCGGTAAGCGCTATTTTGATGGATCTTTCAAGATTGTTCATAGTACCCTATATAGAATTTTTATTATGGCTAATAATGGGTTTCTTATATAGCCACGGACTTACTTGTCCGCCGAAGTATTAACGAAGGTGGAAGGCCGTGGCTAATGGAAGTCAATTAAATTTCGATCACATCGGAATATGAACCCTTCTGATCTTGGCCCCCAGTTTCTTCAGTTTCCTCTCCCAGTTCTCATAACCCCGGTCCAGATGGTATATCCGGTTGATCTCGGTCCGGCCCTCGGCCGCCAGGGCCGCTATCACCAATGCCGCCGAGGCCCGCAGGTCGGAGCCCATCACCGGGGCCGCGGTCAGTTTTGGCACGCCCTTGACGATGGCAGTGTTGCCCTCTATCTTGATGTCGGCTCCCAGCCTCTGCAATTCCGGAACATGCATGAAACGGTTCTCGAAGATGGTCTCGGTAACGGTCGAGAGACCGGAACAAACCGTGGTCAGTGCCATTGCCTGGGGCTGCATGTCGGTGGGAAAGCCGGGATAGGGGGCCACCAGTATTTCCATCGGTTTCAAGCGGCGCCGGGCCTCCACCGTCACCATTTCATCGCCCTGGGCTATCTTGACCCCGGCCTTTCTCAAGGTCTCGATCACCGCCGTCAGGTGGTCGGGCCGGCAATCTTCGATGGTCACGTATCCTCCGGTAATGGCGGCGGCGGCCATCAGCGAGCCGGCCTCAATCCGGTCGGGGATCATTTTGAACTGGCAGGGATGCAGCTCCGGAACTCCTTCGATGGCGATCACCGGCGTACCGGCCCCTGTGATCACTGCCCCCATGCTATTGAGCATCTCAGCGGTAGAAACTACCTCCGGCTCGCAGGCGGCCGACTCAATCACGGTCCGGCCCTGGGCCAGCACGGCAGCCATCATCACGTTGATAGTGGCCCCCACCGAAACCCCATGGCTTCCGGCCAGCTGGAATTTGGCGCCCTTGAGCTTTGGCGCCTGGGCCTGGACGTAGCCATGCACTATGTCTATCCTGGCGCCCAGGGCTTCCATCCCCTTCAGGTGGAGATCCATGGGCCGGGCGCCGATGGCACAGCCTCCGGGCAGGGAGACCCGGGCCTTGCCGAACCTGGCTAAAAGCGGCCCCAGTACATAATAGGAGGCCCTCATCTGCTTTACGATCTCGTACTCGGCCTCGCACTTCAGTTTTTGAGGAACATCTATCTCCAGGGTGCCGCCCGAGAATTCCACCTTGGCCCCCAGCCGCAGCAGCAGCCTCCGCATGGTCCGGACGTCCATCACATTGGGAACATTGGTCAGCACTGTTTTTCCGCAGGCCAGCAGCGCGGCCGCCAAAGCCGGCAGGGTGGCGTTCTTGGCCCCGGATACTTTGACGGTTCCCTTGAGCTCACGTCCGCCGTCTATTATAAACTTGTCCATCTTTTTCTCGTACTCGATTGATTGGTTAAGCAGGTGGTCAGGCCATGATAGAGATGCCCTGATATACAGCCCGGCAATGTTTGAGGAGTCATATAACTTGTCCGGCACCGATTGTTCGTTCAAACATCATTGCCGCCGTCTGCTGGACATTTCCAGCGTTGCCTTGCAGTCAGGCCGGACATCTTCAACGGGCCGGCGTTGCTTCGCCCTATTTTTTGCTCCCGGTCAGCGGTTCAGCCTCATCGATCAGCATGATCGGAATATCGTCCTTGATATTGTAGCCCAGCTTGCAGCTCCAGCATAAAAGTTTTTGTTCCTTGGGCCGGTATTCCAACTCGCCCTTGCATTTGGGGCAAGCCAGGATCTCCAGCAATTTTGGATCCAGCATACGACCTCCGTATTTTAACATTTAATCTAAAATTATACTAATAAGACAGTTACAAGTCAATATCATTCATCACTTGGTCCGCTTCCGGGGAATATACCGCAATAAAGAGATACCTGCAAATTTCTGTTCCTCCATCAAACGGTATTTCTTGGATAACTGGCCTTTAATCAGTTCCACCGAATCCGGATTTTGTACATGGGTGACTATCAACCAAAGCCCGGCCCTGGACCGCTTGAGGGCCTTGATGTCGTCCACCCCCTCCACTTCCGTTACTTTGGATGAATCGGGGGCATAATAATAGGACAGGGCCAGCGACATGTCATCGTAATCGTTCTCCTGGTAGATCAGCACCATGTCCTTGGGCGTTTGCCTGGACTTGATATAATTGACGGTTCCCCGCCATTCCTCTATTTTTGGTTTCTGGTAATAAGCCAGCAGGGGCTGGACCGAAGAGGCCGCGATCAGCATAACCATTATGATCCTGGCCGTCCGGTGCTCCAGCTTGGCAATTCCCTCGGCCGCCAGCAGGTATAGGGGAATGGAGGCAAAGATCAGGTATTTTATCTGGTAGACCGAGAAGGCCAGCGAAGAAAAGGCAAAGGCGGCCAGGATCGGGAGCCACCACCAGGCCAGATAGATCTTGGCCCGGAACCGGTGCTCCCCCTCGTAGATCAACATCGACAGCAGCCCCAGCAGCACCGTCAAACCCAGCGATACCAGGCTCCACAGGCTTTGTCCCAGAAAATATTTCACCGTATTCCAGATGTCCCAATAGTCCGGGCGCCGGATCCAGAAATTCCGGCTGACCTCACCCGCCGCCCGCAGGAATACCGGCAGGGCCGGCAGGAACAGCAGGGCTATGGCCGACCCCAGGCCCAGCCACCATAACAGTTCTTTCCCCGGATGTTTTTTTTCTTCTATCAGGTGAAATATCCAGATCAGGCTCTGGGACAACGGGATCAATAACCCATAGGGATGAGTATAGAGGCACAGCGCGGTGAAGGCAGCATAAGCCGTTCCGGTCATCCATTTATGTTCATCCAGCCACACCAGCAACAGGTCGAAAGAAAGCAGCGACAGAAGGACCAACAATGAATAGCCCCTGGCCTCCTGGGAATATTCCACGTGAAAGGGCGAGATCGCCAGGATCAGGGCTGCCACCAGGGCGGTGCGGCGGCCGGATATTCTGACCGTTAGATTGTAAAGGGCCGCCACCGAGGCTATGCCAAAGACTGCCGACAATGAGCGGGCGGCCGTCTCGGAGGTTCCGAACAATAACAGCCAGAAGTGCAGCAGGATCTGATACAACGGCGGATAGATCTGGCCTTTGACCAGCATCACCGCGGTTTTCAGATCGACCGCCGCCAGGGCCACGCTCCAGGCCTCGTCGTACCAAAGGCTTTTGCTGCCGATCCCCAGGAAACGAAGCCAGGCGGCCAGGCCCAGCACCAGCCAGAACATCACCATCTGACCGCGTTCTTTCCAGATATTATTGAGAATACCGGCCATTAATATCTATTTGCTCCCGCACAGAACATCGGTAAAGGTTTTGACTATCAGCTTGACCGACCCGGCCACTTCCCGGGTCATGGGCTGGTCCAGCTTGATGTGCCCGGCCTGGATCCCCAGGGCTATCACCTTGGCCGTGCCCATCTGTTCCAGATAACCGGACAGGAACGAAAGCGGCAGGGTATGGGTGGAATGCATCATGGTATGCATCTGCTTGGTATCCAGAAAGGCCACCGCGCCCGGTTCCAGGTTCATGTCGGCCGCGTCCACCATCACCACCAGATCCGGCTGAAGCTTGCGGATGGCCCCGGTAAAATTCTCCGGAGTGGTGCTGGTCTCAAATACCTGAATTCTGAATTCTGAATTCTGAATTCCGAGGTGATTCAGCTCCCGGGCCAGCAGCGCTCCGGCCGCATCATCCCCCATCATCTCGTTGCCGATGCCCAGCACCGCTATGTTCCTGGCCCCGGCCAGATGTTCGGTAAGTTTTAACTGCCATTCTTCCATATATTGTTCCTCACATATTCACTTTTTGCTTTGATCATTAACTTTGAGACGGGGCTTACCACTGAGCCACGGAATTGCTGAAAACACGGAAAATCCCATCAGGACAACAGTACCCGGTGATTCCTCTTTTGAGATTTCCGTGTTTCTGTGGTAAAGATACTATGAAGTATATTGGGCCCTTGTGCAAAATGGCCGGACAATCATTGTGCCCGGCCATCCGTTAAATACAATTATTATGAGCCCCCAGCGCGCTGGCGCCGATCCCCGGCGTTACTTGTAGATTATCTTGAGCGCCCCCCGGTCAAAGGCCCCGTCCTCGAACTCGGAATTCAGGTGAATGGCCTTCTTGGGACAGATCTCCTCGCACTGGGCACAGTGGGAGCAGCGGTCCAGGTAAAAGGTCATGGAGAACTTCTTGGAAACCTTGCCCTGGTCGTCGGTGGTCTCCGATTCCTTGTGGATCTCCAAAGCTTCCGAAGGGCAATCCTTGACGCACATCTGGCAGCCGATGCAAAGCTTGGGGTCCATCACCGGGTGGCCCCGGAAGCCTTTGGGAACGGAGAGTTTTTGAAAGGGATAGGGAATGGTGGCCACTTTCTTAAAGAGGTGCTTCATCACCTCGGGCAGCATGGCGCCTAATTTTAAACTCATGGCATATACCCTTTAATAAAGATGACGATGACTAATTGCAGCAGGGCCAGCGGGGCCAGATACTGCCAGCTGAAGGCCACCATCTGGTCTATCCTGATCCTGGCGGTGACCGCCCTCATGGCCGAAAGGATGAAAACGATGACCAATGTCTTGATGACGAACCAGATGAACCCGGGGATCAGTCCGCCCGGAAAACCACCCAGGAACAGGGCGGACAGGAAGCCGGCCCCCACCACCATCTGGACATCGGCCAGCAGGCGGAACATGGCCAGCTTGCGGCCGGAATATTCGGTAAAGGCCCCGCCCACCACCTCGGTCTCGGCGTGGGGGATGTCGAACGGCACCCTTTCCAGCTTGGCCTGCAGGGCTATCACCCCGACCCCAAAGCCGATCAGGTTGAACAGCATGTGCAAAGGGTGGGCCTGGAAGTAGGCCGCGATGTCGGCCAGCCGCCAGCTGCCGGCCATGACGGCCGGCGACAGTATGGCCAGGAACATCGGGACCTCGTAGGCAAAAAGCAGGGTCAGCACCCTGACGCCGCCGATGGCCGCGTACATGCTGGTGGAGGTCCACCCTGCCAGGAAATAGGCAAAGGTGGGCAGCGCCAGCAGATAAGCCATCACGATGATGTCGCCCTGGAACGAGGTGGCCGACTCGATCCCCTGGGTAAAGTGCCATACCGGAAGCAGCAGGCCCGAGGTCAGCACCGCAGCCAGGGCAAAGACCGGCACCGCGTTGAACAGCCCCTTGTCGGCCGACTCGGGCACGATGTCTTCCTTGGCCATCAGCTTGACGAAATCGGCGATGGGCTGCAGCAGGCCGTGGCTGCCGGTGTGCATCGGCCCCATCCGGTTCTGGAACTTGGCGTACAGCTTCCGGTCCACCCATTCCACGAAGGTGGAATAGACGAACAGGAACAGCAGGCCGGGATAGACCAGGATATACAGGAATACTTTTAAGATGTCCATTTGCTACCTCAATGTTTACAACTTGATCCCGCGTTTGCGGTAAAATTCAATTCCGTGCTGCCTCAGGGTCTCCCAGTCCATCACCTGCTCGGAGCCGCGCTTGACGTCGGTGATGATGGCCATCCGGTCGGTGCAGGACAGGCAGGGGTCTATGGCGGCCATCACGATCGGGATGTCGGCCACATATCCGCCCCTCAGCATGTACAGGGTGGAAGGCCAGTTGGCCAGGGTCGGGGCCCGCACCTTGACCCGGTCCGGCTTGTCGGTGCCGTTGGAGCGGACATAGTGGACGTCCTCGCCCCGCTGGGCCTCCACCCGGCTGACCACTTCGCCTTCCGGAACCTTGCGGGGAGCCTTGACCCGGATCTCGCCGGCCGGCAGGTTCTTTAAGATGTATTCGCAGATGTTATATGTCTCCATCAGCTCCTTGGCCCGCACCACCACCCGGGCCAGCACGTCGCCGCCGTTGTCGGTGACGATGTTGAAGGGAATGAATTCCCCGAAGCCGGCATAGGGATCATCCTGGCGGACGTCGCTCTTCCAGCCGGAGGCCCGGGCGGTCGGGCCCACCGCGTTCAGCTCCACCGCCTTCTCCAGAGGCAGCTTGCCCACCCCGGCGATCCTGGCCACCAGGGTCGGTTCCGAAGCGCCCAGGTTCAGGTAATACGGCGTTCTGGCTTTAAGGGCGGCGATGCCCTCCAGTAGTTTCTTGATCTGCATCTCGTCCAGGTCGCGGCGCACCCCGCCGAAGGTCTGCATCCCGTAGTTGACCCGGTTGCCGGAGATCATCTCCAGCATGTCCTGAACGATCTCGCGGTCGCGCCAGGTGTACATGAAGAATGTGTCGAAGCCCACTTCGTGCCCGGCCACCCCCAGCCATAACAGGTGGGAGTGCACCCTCTCCAGCTCGCCCATCAAACAGCGGATGAACAGGCCGCGCTTGGGCGGCTCCAGGCCCATCAATTTTTCCACCCCCTGGGCAAAGCAGGTCATATGGGCGTTGGAGCAGATCCCGCAGACCCGCTCCAGCAGATATAAATTCTGGATGTAGGTCCGGCTCTCGGCGCCCTTTTCGATCCCCCGGTGGTTGTAGCCCAAACGGAGATCGGCGTCCACCACGGTCTCGCCGTCCACCAAAAAGCGGAAAGAGGTTGGTTCCTTTAAGGCCGGATGTTGCGGCCCCACCGGCAAAATAAATGTGCCCATTATTCTATCACTCCTTTCTCCCGGTTATACT
>Ga0315268_10003247_pt1 | contig 17993 bp, 17 predicted proteins | sample C1_top_MG_FD_204535 | JGI IMG/M metagenome (GOLD analysis project Ga0315268, IMG submission 204535) | Sediment microbial communities from Yellowstone Lake, YNP, Wyoming, USA - C1_top | ecosystem: Environmental > Aquatic > Freshwater > Lake > Sediment | place: USA: Wyoming | collected 2017-08-01
GGCGGGCCGAGACATTAAAGACGCTGGAGGGGTTTCTCCGAGGGCTCGGCTACCTTCGAGAAGGTGCTTTCGGAGAATTGTGAAATGAAGAAAGCAAGATATACCGGATACCAGCCTGATCGGAAAGCTGTGCAAGAGGTGCTTGCACAAATGCCTTGGCATCATAACCTTGTGGCAGGAAATCTGGAGGATGAAGGGTGAAACTTAAGGTATTCATAAGCAGTGTTCAAAAGGAGTTTCAGCAAGTTCGTCTGGACTTGAAGGCGTTCCTCACGGGTGATGCTGTTCTCCATCGGTTCATCGCTGAGGTTTTCCTTTTTGAGGATCTTCCGGCAAAAGACCGCCATGCTGACCAGGTCTATATAGAAGAAGTGGAACGGTGCGATATATATCTTGGAATCTTTGGTTATGACTACGGCAACGAGGACAAGGATGGCATCTCTCCTACCGAACGCGAATACGTCTATGCTGGCAAACATCGGAAAACCCGGCTCATCTATGTCTGGGGATCGGACGAAAAGAAGCGTGCGCCCAAAATGCGGCAATTGGTCAGCAATGCCAGCTCCGAGCTTATACGACGCCGAATCGAAAACTTCAGTGCCCTGACTTCCGAAGTCTATGCCAGTTTTGTGGATTACCTTGATGGGTTGGGCGCCTTGCGTGTCCCACCCTTCGATACCTCCGCCTGTGATGGCGCCACCTTGCAGCACCTTGCCCGCAAACGTATCGATTGGTTTCTGGCAACCGCCCGCCGGGAACGTAATTTTCCCCTCAAGCAAAGCACGACGACGCAGTCCCTGCTTACCCATTTGAACTTGCTGGAACAGGGAAAACCGACAAATGCGGCTCTGCTTCTCTTCGGATCTGCCCCCCAGCGTTTTCACCGTACTGCTGAAACCAAATGCGTGCACTGCCACGGCGTCGAGTATCGCCGTCCCTTCGCTTCCCAGCAGATCTATACCGGAGATGTCTTTGAGCAGGCCGATCAGGCGCGTGACTTCGTCCTTGCCAAGATCAACCGGGCTGTAGGTATCCGCGCAGAGAGCAATGTCGCGCCTGCCAGCTATGAACTTCCTCCAGACGCCATTGGCGAGGCTGTTGTCAATGCCATTGCCCATCGCGATTACCACAGCAATGCCTCCGTTGAAATCCGCCTCTTTTCCGACCGTCTTGAAGTCTGGAACCCGGGCAGGCTGCCCGGAACGATGACATTCGACGATTTGCGCCATGACCACCCTTCGGTGCCCAACAATCCCCTGATTGCCGAATCGCTTTACCTGACTCGATACATCGAAAAAGCGGGCTCAGGCACTCAGCGCATGATTGAACTTTGCAGGGAAGCAGGTTTGCCGGAGCCGCAATTCGAGCAACGAAGCGGCTCATTCGTCATTACCCTTTGGCGTAATTGGCTGACGGATAAGGTAGTGGCTGGTCTGAAATTGACGGACAGGCAGAAGGCTGCCGTCGCTCTGGTGAAAGTCAAAGGGCAAATCACGAGTGGTGAATATAGGGCGCACACAGGAGTCGAAGCCCGAACAGCCACTCGCGACCTCAATGAACTTGTCGAAAAAGGGGTATTAATACGGCACGGTGAGAAGCGAGGGGCTTACTATGCTTTTCGGAAAGGTATCGGCCATTTATCGGACATTTGAGACATAGACCCGAATTTGAGGATTCGGACATTTATCGGACATATCGGACATTTTTCAATCGTGTTATAAACGTGCCAAATGCGCCATCGTATGGGGTCGAGGAGGCAAAGCCTGCTAAGGGAAAAACGAGAACGGATAAGAAGGAAACACGAGTTCAGTACCAGTTCAGTTCCAGTCTCTTGAAGATCGAATTCTGGATATTTTGATGGATGGCGTATTGCCTGTTTCAATCCTCTCGCAACGGCTTGGGCAGAAAAGGGTCTCTGGCCAACTTAAGGTCGTTTTGAACAAACTGCTGTCGGAATCGTGTGTCGAGTTCACCATCCTCGACACACCCAACAGTCGGTTGCAGAAGTATCGGCTGAAGGAGAAAGGGCGTAGCCTTCTTGAAAGTCTGAAGGGGGAAGGGAGAGGTTTGAGATGACGGCTGTGGAAGGTTGGGAAACCAAGAAATTACATGAACTATCTGATATTCGTGTAAGTAACGTCGATAAGAAGTTCTATGCGAGTGAGAAGCCTGTAAAACTATGCAATTACATGGATGTCTATGCGAACGAATATATCACGGATAAAATTCAGTTCATGGAAGCATCGGCAACTCCGGCAGAAATTGACAGATTCAGCCTAAAAAGTGGCGATGTGATTATTACCAAGGACTCAGAAACACCGGATGACATTGGGATACCGGCTGTCATTATGGAGAAAATCAACAATTTAGTATGCGGCTACCATTTGGCGTTGATCCGACCAGATGTAGATCAAGTAGATTCAATCTATCTGGCAAAGCAGCTTTCCACATCGAGAGTGGCGCGTTTTTTTGCATTACATGCGAGCGGATCGACGCGTTATGGATTACCGACATCCACAATCGAGTCAGTTGAAATCCCGACGCCGCCCAAACCCGAACAAGCCAAAATCGCCGAGATTCTATCGACGGTGGACCGGGCCATTGAACAGACCAAAGCGATGATTGCCAAGCAGCAGCGCATTAAGGCTGGCCTGATGCAGGACCTGCTTACCCGCGGCATCGACGAACACGGCAACCTTCGCTCCGAACAAACCCATCAATTCAAAGACTCACCGCTCGGCAGGATTCCGGTGGAGTGGGAGGTGAAGCCATTGGGCCAAGTATCCAATCTGATCACCAATGGATTCGTTGGCGTCGCCACGCCTCACTATACGGAATCCTCTGAAGGTATCCCTTACCTCTACGGCAACAATATAAGAAACAACTACGTCGACCTAACGAAGGTCACCTTAATAAACCGGTCATTTCATTCTAAACAGCATAAATCGCAACTTCAACCAGGAGATATGCTAACCGTACAGTCAGGGCACATTGGGACAACAGCGGTCGTTCCAGATAGCCTGAGTGAGTCAAATTGCCATGCGTTAATTATCACGAAATTTAAGAAGGAAATGCTCAGTCCAGACTTTGTAAGTTTTTACTGCAATTTCTGTCTCGAAACAGGAAGCATGTCCCATCTGTTTATTGGCTCCACTATCAAGCACATCAATACAAGCGATTTCGCCAAGTTTGCCATCCCATTTCCACCTAAAGATGAGCAATTTCAAATAGCCCATAGACTGCTCGATCTGAGCAACACGGTCAATGTTGCTGGTGCTAAACTGACCAAACTCCACTCCCTCAAAACAGCCCTCATGCAAGACCTGCTCACCGGCAAGAAGCGTGTCACCGCTTTGCTAAATGATGCGGAGGATGAAATGCTATGATTCAGGACAAAATAATACAGCAGGTTGAATGCGATGAACTCAAAGATGCAGAACTCCTCTTAATCTATCAGTTTTCAAGATTGAATTGGGAGATTTTCGACTTCGATTCACCAAATGAGAAGGAGGTATCATGAGCACAGAAGCCATCTCAGAAAATATTCTGGTGCGTGAATTCACTCGCGAGCTCCACAACAAGAATGCAGCAGTCTTTGCCGGTGCTGGGCTTTCCATGGCATCTGGATACGTGGATTGGAAAGGGTTGCTGAAAGATATTATCAGCGATCTTGGACTGGACCCGGACAATGAAGACGATCTTGTCACAATAGCACAATATCACTGTAATCAGGCCGGTGGTAACAGGGCACGGCTTACACAAACGATTTTTGATCATTTTGTACAGACGAAGCATCCAACTATAAATCACAAGATTCTTGCAAGGTTGCCGATTCACACTTACTGGACTACTAACTATGACAAACTGATCGAAACTGCTTTAATTGAAGCCAAGAAGGTTCCAGATATTAAATATACTCTAAAACAGCTTTCAGTAACAAGGTCTGATCGCGATGTGGTTGTTTATAAAATGCATGGTGATGTTGATCACCCATCCGAAGCGGTGATCTCAAAAGACGATTATGAGTCTTATCCATTCAGGATGGCTCCATTTGTTTCTGCAGTCCGCGGTGACCTCATTGAGAAGACGTTTCTATTTTTGGGCTTTAGCTTTAACGATCCAAATATCGACTATATCCTCAGCCGGGTCCGGGCTCAGTATGAAGAGCACCAAAGGCACCACTACTGCATTCAACGCAAGGTTTCTCGTTTAGCACATGAAACCGACGAGGCATTCAAATACCGTGAACTAAAGCAACATTACTTCATCCGTGACTTAAAGCGTTTCGGTATTCAAACCATCCTCGTAAGGGACTACCAAAATATCACTGTATTGCTTGAGAAAATAACTGCCAGCTATAAACGCTCGTCAATCTTCATTTCAGGTGCTGCTGAGAAGTATGGGAATTTGTCGCCGACTGATGCGCAAACATTTCTGCACGATCTGAGCAAACAGATCGCTTCACAGAAGAACCGCATCATCACTGGATTTGGGATTGGTGTGGGAGGAGCGGTCATTAATGGTGCGCTTGCCCACTTGAATGATATGGGCAAAACGATCTCGGACGAGGACATCGTCATGCGCCCGTTCCCACAGATTGCAACTGGCGGAACCAGTCTCGCTGATCAATGGACCGCCTACCGAAAGGCCATGATCGAACATGCTGGAATTGCTGTTTTCGTCTTCGGGAACAAGCTCGATCCTGCAGGAGATATGATTCCATCAAATGGAATGAGACAAGAGTTCGATTTATGCATTGAAGCTGGAGTCCGACCGCTCCCCATTGGAACTACCGGGTACATGGCCGAAATTCTATGGAAGGAGGTTTGCCACGACTTCGAGAAGTTCTATCCCGGTGCCACTCCGACCTTCCGAGATGAGTTCGAAAAATTAGGTGATAATTCTCTGGCCCTGTCGGATTTGATCCCTGTAATCCAAAACTTGATCGAACAATTACAGCGAGGTTAATTATGGCAAAACGTGTCTATTTTGCATTTCACTATCAAGATGTAATCGATTTCCGTGCTAATGTTGTGCGAAATCACAAGCTAATTGGAGGTGTCGAAAAAGCTGGTTACTTTGACGCCTCGATTTGGGAAGAGGCAAGAAAGAAGAATCCGCTTGCATTGAAGAGAATGATCAATTCAGAGCTCGAGAATACTACCGTTACTGCAGTATTAATTGGTTCAGATACGTATGCCCGCCCTTGGGTTCGCTACGAGATTTTTAAAAGCATCGAAAGAGGAAACTCGGTAATCGGAATTCATATCAACTGCATTAATGGAAAAGACCAAAAAACTAAGCCGCTTGGCCCTAATCCTTTTGAATACTTGGCACTCACAATAAGTAATGACGGGAAAAAAGGAAAACCTCTCGAATGGGACAACAAAAAATGGATCGACTATTCCGAATTGGGCACTTTCGGGATCAAAGAACAGCCGATAGCCAATCGTGACAAAGGGCTAAAGCTTTCGCACTGGTTGCCAGTTTACGACTGGGTCGCAAATAATGGTTACGAAAACTTCAGCTCCTGGATATCCTAATAGCGTTATTCAGTTTAAACGCCTGTGGAAGGAATGGATCAAGTTGGTGGGAAAAAGATGGATCAAGTCTATCGCACGAACAGGGTTAACCACATGATGTCAAACTTCACCTTTAAAACTTCAAACTTAAAAATGGATGAACGCAATCACGTCGAAAAGCCGCTGCTCGGGCAGCTCGCCGGGTTGGGCTGGGAGATTCTCGACCTGGACAACAAACAGCACCCCGACGATGCCTATCGCGAAACTTTTTCCGAAGTTGTGATGCTGCCGGTTCTGCGGGAGCGGTTTAAGAGCATCAACCACTGGCTGGAAGACGATCAGGTGGAAGAGGTGGTCAAACAGCTCACCGCGAGTTTTCGCCGGAGCTTTCCCTGAAATGTCTTGACCTGTCGGTAAGATGTTATAGTTTATGCGACAATGATAGACTGTACAGGATATGAATGACGATCGAAATATAACACGAAGCAAGTTTGGAGAAGTTTGAAGCAGGAGGCTTGCGCATGAGTTCCAAACTACCCATTAATCTCGAGGACCTGCTGCGACAGCGAAAGGTTGAAGGCGACCGCGTCGAGTATAAGAAAGGCTGGAATCCGGACCCGATCATGCGTACCATCTGCGCCTTTGCCAATGACTTTGAAAACCTCGGCGGCGGCTATGTCGTGATCGGTCAGGGTTGCGACGAAGCGGGGATGCCCATTTTTCCGCCGGCAGGTGTGCCTGACAATCAATTGGACGGCATACAGCGGGAACTTCTGGGATGTTGCAACCAGATCCGGCCGCCCTATTTTCCCCTGCTGAGTATCGAGCGCTTTGAAGGACGCAACCTGATCGTCCTCTGGGCGCCGGGAGGGCAGAATCGCCCTTATAAGGTTCCGAGATCCGTTATGGCCAGCAAGAAGGATTACCGCTATTACATACGCCGTTATTCAAGCACGATCGAAGCGAAAGGTGACGATGAACATGAATTGATCGGCCTCACGGCCAAGGTCCCTTTTGATGACCGCTTCAGCCAGATCGCAACGATTGATGATCTGTCACCACGATTGATGGGGGAGTTCCTGAGCGAGGTGGGTAGTGGTCTTGCCAGTGAGACACAAAAACTTTCGATCGAAGCCCTTGGCCGACAAATGAATGTAGTGGGGGGACCAACGGAAGCGCCTTTGCCGAAAAACGTCGGCCTTCTCTTTTTTAACGAGCACCCGAGGCGGTTTTTTCCGACAACACAGATCGATGTGGTCTGGTTTCCGGAAGGCGCGGGCGGAGATCGATTTGACGAGAAAACGTTCGAGGGACCTCTTGCACATATCGTGCGTGATACGCTGAACTATATCCAGGCAAATTATCTCAAACAGACCGTCGTCAAATACCCCAACCAGGCCGAAGCCGAGCGCTTCTGGAACTTTCCCTATGCTGCTATCGAGGAGGCGGTGGTCAATGCCGTTTACCATAGATCCTACGAGATTCGCGAGCCGATTGAAGTGCGAATCACCCCGGATGATCTGGTGGTTTTGAGTTTTCCCGGGCCAGACCGTTCTATCCTTATGGCGGACCTGCGGGCCGGTAAAGCGGTCAGTCGCCGCTACCGTAATCGACGAATCGGCGATTTCCTCAAAGAGCTGGATCTCACCGAAGGTCGTTCCACCGGGATCTCAAAGGTTTTGAAAGTGATGAAAGAGAACGGTTCTCCACCCCCTGAGTTCGAGACAGATGATGATCGCAGCTATTTCCTGATCCGCCTTCCGGCGCATCCGAAGGGAGAATTGGAGGAGAGCGTCCACTCGGACATAAAAGAGAAAACGTCGGGGAAAACGTCGGGGAAAACGTCGGGGAAAATTATTGAACTGATTTTACAGAACGCTTCCATCACCATTCCTGAAATGGCTTCAAAAATCGGGATTACAGAGAGATCGATAGAGCGAAATATTCGGAAACTCCAGGCAGAAGGCAAATTAAAACGCATTGGCCCGGCCAAGGGCGGACACTGGATTGTCAAGGAGGAATCATGAACACCGACAGGACTCTCCAGCAAATCAAACTCGATGAAAGAAATCATGTCGAAAAGCCGCTGCTTGGTCAGCTCGCCGGTTTGGGCTGGGAGATCCTCGATTTGGACAGCAAGCAGCATCCCGGCGATACCTTTCGTGCGAACTTCACCGATGTGGTGATGCTGCCGGTACTGCGTGAGCAGTTGAAGGTTATCAATGACTGGCTGGAAGACGACCAGGTGGAAGAGGTGGTCAAGCAGCTCACCGCGAGCTTCCCCGGCACCGGCCTGATCGAGAATAACCGCCATGTCCTGAATCTGCTGCTGGAAAACACCAGCATCAGCGAGAATCGGAAAACGGGCGAAAAGAGCCCCACGGTGCGTTTTATCGACTTCAAACACCAGTGGAACAACCGTTTTATTGCGGTCTGCCAATTCAAGGTGCGCATTCTGGGCACTGAATACCATATTGTTCCGGACATCGTGCTTTTCTTGAACGGCCTGCCTGTTGTTGTAATTGAGTGCAAATCGCCAAAAGTAAAAGAGCCCATGGCCGAAGCCATCGACCAGATGCTCCGTTACAGCGAGCAGCGAGGAGCCAGAGGGGAGGGCAGTGCGCCGCTGTTTTATTACAACCAGTTCGTGGTTGCCACCTGCCGCCAGGAGGCCAAGTTCGGCACTATAACAACCCATAGTGAGCGACTATTTTTCCGCTGGGCTGATCCGTACCCGCGCAGTGTGGAGGATCTGGAACACGGCGCCAGTGGTCCGAATGACCAGCAGCGCCTGGTAGCCGGCATGCTCGATCGTGACAACATGCTCGATCTGATCCGCACCTTCACCCTGTTTTCCACCAACGACAAAGGCGAGACGATCAAGATTGTCGGCCGCTACCAGCAGTTTCGGGCGGTAAAGCTGGGGGTGAAGCGCCTCTTGGAAGGCCGCAATCCCCGAGAGCGCAGCGGCATTATCTGGCATACCCAGGGTTCAGGTAAATCGCTGACCATGATGTTCATGGTGCGCGAGATGTATTGCCATCCTACCCTTTCCAAGTGGAAGGTGGTGTTTGTTACCGACCGCACCCAGTTGGAGCAGCAGCTTTCGGAAACCAGTCAGAGCATCGGTTTTTCCGTCAAGGTGGCCGACAGCATCTGCGCCCTGAAAGAACTCTTGCGTTCAGATTCTTCGGATCTGGTGATGGCCATGATCCATAAGTTCCGTGAGACAGACTTGAAGCAGACCTTTCCGGAGTTAAATGCCAGCCCGCATATTCTGGTAATGACCGACGAGGCCCATCGTTCTCAGTACGCCATGCTCGGGGCCAATCTGGACAAGGGAATTCCCAATGCGGCCCGGATCGGCTATACCGGCACCCCCATCGACAAGACCGAGCGGGTCTTTGGCGACTATATAGACAAATACACCATGCGCCAGTCCATTGAGGACGGCGTGACCCTGGAGATTGTTTACGAAGGCCGCACCCACAATGCTGAAGTGACCGACCAGACAGGAATGGACACCGCTTTTGCCGATGTGTTCAGCGAATACAACCTGCAAGAGCGCATGGAGATCCTCGGCTATGGCTCCCGCGATGCCTATCTGGAAGCAAAATCAACCATCAGGGCCAAGGCCGGGGATATGGTGAAACACTACCTGACCCACGTCTTTCCAAACGGCTACAAGGCTCAGGTGGTGGCCGTCTCAAGGGAAGCGGCCGTGCGGTACAAAACCTACATCGATGCGGCTCTGGCCGAGGCCATCGCTGCCCTTGGAAAAAACAATCCGAATAAAATCGATCTGGAACGGCTTAAAAAGCTGCAAACCGATGTGATCATTTCCGGCGGGCACAACGATCTGCCGCACATAAAGACATATGCGGACAAATCAAAGCACGAAACGAGCATCAAGAGCTTCAAGCTTCCTTTTGACGGCGAAGATGAGGGAATACCCGGCAACATGGGCATCGTCATCGTCAGGGACATGCTGCTCACCGGATTTGACGCGCCGGTGGAGCAGGTGATGTATCTTGACAAGGTGGTCGTCGCCCACAACCTGCTCCAGGCCATCGCCCGGGTGAACCGGGTTGGCGGCGAGGGGAAGGACAAGGGGTTTGTGGTCGATTATGTCGGCATCGGCCATCATTTAAAAAAGGCTATCGAAATTTCCGACGAGCGCGAGCAGAAGGACGTTCTCGATGCCCTGAGCTTTCCGGAAAAAGAGATGAATGATTTGCGGGCTGCCCATCGGTCGATTATGGCATTTTTTGAAAAGCATGGCTTGACCGACCTCAATGACCATGACGCTTTTTTCGATCTTTTCTACGACGAAGACCTGCGCTTCGAATACCTTCTGGCATTTAAAAAATTCACGAAGAGCCTCAACATCGTCTTCCCGGCCAAGGAAGCCCTCGACTTCATGCCGGATTATCAGAAGCTCTCCGAAATCAACGTACTGGCAGAAAAACATTTCCACGACGCGCGTTTGGGCATGAAAGGGATTCCGCCCAAGCTCAGGGGAATTACCGATGCATATTTGACCTCCAAAGGGGTCGACCTAAAAATTGCCCCTATCTCAATTCTGGACAAGAATTTTGAAAGCCAGGTAGACAAACGAAAACGGACCAAAACCAAGGCCGCCGAGGTCGAACACGCCATCCGTCATCATCTTGAGGTGGACCTGGATGATGATCCCGATCTGCAAGCCTCCTTTGCCGAGGCCCTGAAGAAAATCCTGGAGGATTTTCAAAAAAACTGGAAGAAGATTTACGAGGAGCTGGAAAAACTGCGACAACGCATCATTAACGCCCGAAAGGAGCCGACTTACGGCCTGCACCGTAAAAAACAGATGCCGCTGTTTCGCATGTTCAGGCGGGAAATTTTCGGGGACGGCGGCCTGTTTTCAAGTGCTCAGCCCGGGGTTGCGGAAACCCTGTCATCGTTCGGCATAACCGAGGAAGACAGAATCAGCCACCTGGTTGATTTGACACAGAAGATCTTTCTGGTGGTGGAAAGGGAACTAAAGCTCACCGGCTTCTGGGAGAGCACCCCGGCCCGCAACAAACTTAAAGCGGATCTTCAAAAAATTTTGCTGGCACCCGAGTTTGCAAAACTTCCCGATCTCATTAAGAACCGCGCCCATATCATTTCCCGGATTATGGAGATTGCAAAAAAGAACAACGATGCCATCCTATACGCGGAGTAACATGAATCTTGATTACACCATTGTAAGGTCGCCCAGGCGCCGTAAACTGACCATCACCGTCGAACGGGACCGTTCCGTAGTCGTACATGCACCGGAATCGACGCCGGAGGAAAAGATCCATCAGATGGTGAAGGCAAAGCGCCAATGGATTTACGAAAAAATGCACCACCCCCAGAAATACCTGGATCTGCCTCATCCTCCGGGAAAGGAACTTGTCAACGGTGAATCCGCTCTTTACCTTGGACGGCTCTACCGCATCGAAGTGGTCAAAACGGGGCTATCCGAGATTCGATTTAACCAGCGCTTTTATATTCCTGCCGCCCACGCCGGAAAACGCCGGGAGGTCTTGCGGGAATGGTATATACAGCGGGCCAAGGCCAAGATCATACCCCGGGTGAAATATCACGCCCGCGCACTCGGTGTGTCCTATTCAAAAGTTAAAATAGTCGACAACCTTTATCGCTGGGGTTCCTGCACTATGAACAACAATGTCAATTTCAACTGGCGCTTGATCAAAGCGCCCATGTTTGTCATTGACTATGCCATCAGTCATGAACTGGCTCACCTCATCGAGGCCAATCACACACCTAAATTCTGGAACATCATTCGCGCCCAGTCCCCGACCATGGAAAAGGCAAAAGCCTGGCTGAAAGAAAACGGTCAGTTGCTGGAACAGGCCATATAAAAAATAAGGTTATGGGCGGGACTTCGGGAAGCCCTCCGGTGTGTTTCGCCTCCATGTGCCTTCTCGCGATTGTGTGCAGAAAAACTGTGCTTGCCTGCATCAAATGAGCAAATGAAACGGAAACATCATTTAAGGGCTCAGGGGGCGGATCTTGAAACTATAAGCTTTATTTTGGGATCTTGTGCAAATTATTTCTTGATTTCCATGGTAACAATCAATACCGTTAAAACATCAATAATACGACAATATATGGAAAGTTTTCCGCTTATTATCAATGTTGGACTGGAGATATGTAGATGGATGAGTTCAGGAAAATAGCCGTACTGGACAACATGGTCGAGGCCCAACTATTGAATTCCATGCTGAATGAACAGGAGATTCCCCACGTGATGAGGACCTACCACGACTCCGCATACGATGGCCTTTTTCAGGTGTCAATGGGATGGGGCCATGTGGAGGCCCCGGAAGGACACAGGGCGGAGATTCTGGCCATTCTTGAGGACCTCAGAACTCGATCGGAGAATATCTGAAAGTCAGGCAGCGGGAGCTATATGGGGCATTTTGTTCCGGCTTCTGATTCATGTATTTTTTTAGTGGTAACCAAACTCTGAAGGACATAAAACATGCCCAAAGCCACGAAAAGAAGATCCGTCAAAACCGGCCTTCCGCCAGGCGCACTCATCCATATCGGGGAAAGACATGTGGAACATGCGAAGATCACTTTTGTTGAGTTTGACGAATCCCAATTCAACGAAAAGGAGATCCATGCTCTGGAGGGAATGCGACCATCTTCGGACAAAGCAGGCGTCACCTGGATCAACATCGACGGCCTTCAGGATATCCCTCTTCTGGAACAGACGGGAAAGGTTTTCGGTCTCCATACATTGACACTGGAAGATATTCTGAACACGGAGCAGCGCCCCAAAATAGAGTATCACGTGGATTATCTCTATATCGTGCTCAAATTCTTCCATATAGATGCCGATGGCGGCCTTGCTTCGGATCAAGTCAGTATAGTTCTTGGGCACAACTGGCTGATATCACTTCAGGAAAAAGATGTAAAACTTCTCGACCCAATACGGGAGAGACTTAGGGTCGGCAATGGGCGACTCAGAAAAGCTGGACCCGATTATCTGGCTCATGCGATTATCGACGGAATCGTGGACAGCTATTTTGTTGTTCTGGACAGGCTGGGAGAGCGAATCGAAGATCTGGAAAATGCGCTGATCAGCCATCCCGCTCCGGAAACGCTTCGCGCGATCCAATCGCTTAAGCGGGAGATGATTCTTCTCAGAAAATCCGTCTGGCCCTTACGCGAGATGATCGGCAGTCTCGGGCGGTCCGATTCATCGCTCATTCGGGAGCCGTCCGTCATCTATTTTCGGGACGTTTACGATCACGCAGTCCAGGTGATCGACACCATCGAAACCTATCGGGACATGCTCTCCGGAATGCTTGATATCTATCTATCCACCATAAGCAATAAAATGAACGAGATCATGAAGGTGCTGACGGTAATTGCCACCATCTTTATGCCGCTGACCTTTATCGCCGGGGTTTATGGAATGAATTTTAAATATATGCCGGAGCTGGAGTGGGCCTGGGGTTATTTTATCATCTGGGGCATTATGCTGGCCATCGCCGTTTGGATGCTGGTTTACTTTAAACGCAAAAAATGGATGTAGGGATGATATGAGGAACCCGTAAAAAGACGATAGGGCATCAACGGCGTTTTCCATGTTCGCGATTGGTCAGGTTATTTCATACCGTGCCTCAAAGCTATCTTCTCAAACATCCTGACGAGCCCGGTACCGAGAGCAAACAGGGATTCAATCTTAAGGTTATCTTCCGCTGTTGAATCAAAAAACAGATTTAGATCCGATTCAAGGCCCTCTTCCGGCTTCCAGTAGCAAATCAGAATCGGGACTTTTGGAAGGGGATGCAGGACAAGTGAAATATCGGATTCATAATGATTTTCCACTTTTCGTCCGTTGAAGAGGTGAATCATGTCTTCAAAAAGATCCGTATAGGTGTCCGCAACTTTTTTTAAGGGTTTTTCGCATCTCTGCCCGAAGAGTCTGTACCATGTCTGCCCGCTTTTGAGTTCCCTCAGAGGAACCCATTTGCCGGAGACAGGTATTCCGGCGCCATCTATTATATAATTGAGTACCGGTAAAACAATCCATTGGTGCATATGGATATCTGATGAAAGATTCCCTTTTGAATCAACACTGAAGTCCTTACCAAGAATTTTAAGAGTCAATTTATTATCAGAAAACTTCCCGCCCAACCTTTCCGCTGATGAAGAAAGGTCTATCGTGGATATTTTTCTTTTAAGCTGTTCCAAAGTTTCATCAATATCCTGTTCAGAATTCGCTCTATTATCGGTTTTCAAGCCAAATCGCGCGATTACATCACTTTCCAGTCGAGGGCATTCATCAAGTCTCTTTTGTCCTTTAAAAACGGCTGCTGCAAATGCCAGACAGGTCGGTTCGTTACACTGCCTACAGTTTGACTTCTCAAGCAGCTTGAATATTTCCATAAGATTGCTGAATTGAGCCATAAATTACCTTTAGGATATATTTAATACACAGGTCTTTACATTTTTTTACAGAGGCTTTTTACCATATAAAATTTCTTTTTACGAGTCGATAAAATTCTGTTTTGCCTTACACTTATTAATATTGTATAAGATAAACATCATATTTTGAATCATCTTCAAAAGAGATTCTATAAGGGTTTCAGGATTGAAGGGGTCAAGGGGTCAAGGGTTCAAGTGGATAGGGAAAAAGAAGTGGATTTGCGGCACAAGTTTTATTATCAAAAAACAAACCTTTGAGTACTTGTATTAGTCTGAGCAGGCTTTATTATAACAGAGGAGGTTTATATCATGAGAAAAGTTTTAATAAGTTTTGCCTCAATTTTATTAGTTGTTATGACGTCGTTGCCTTCTTTTGGTCAAAGCGTTCCACCTCCAGAAGGCGGAACTTTTCCGAAGGTAAGCCTTCCTGTGCCTCAGGATCAGGCATATCAGCAATATCTCGGCTTGAAAGGAGGAGGAACATTTCTTATCCCGCAGATAAAAGCAAAAGTTGTTATTGTTCAGATTTTCAGCATGTATTGCCCCCATTGCCAGAAGAATGCACCTGTTGTAAATGAGTTTTTCAGAAAATTATCGGAAGACAGCAAGCTGAAAGATTCAGTAAGACTGATCGGTATCGGGGCGGGAAACTCGAATTTTGAAATAGATTTTTTCAGAAAGCAATACGGTATAAAGTTCCCATTGTTCTCAGATGGTGACTTTGCGATTCATGGGATTTTAGGAGAAGTCAGAACTCCATATTTTATTGCCATAAAAATTGGGAAGAATGGAACTCATAAAGTTGTGTATTCAAAACTTGGGGGTATAGACAATCCCGATGAATTCCTGAAGATTGTGAAGAGTTTTTCGGGTCTTTAAATAAGGAGGTATTAGCCATGATTAAAAATATAAAATATATTATTTTGGTATTTGCTGTTGTGGTATTGGCGAGTCCGGCCTTTGGCCTGTCCGACGCATACAAGGACAATATTTATAATCCGGGCGAATTGAAACCGGTCGACAGCACACTCAGGGTAAAGGTGGGTGACCCGGCTCCTGATTTTACACTTCCTTCCTTATCCGGGGAGAGAATTTCCCTGAGTGATTTTAGAGGGAAAAAGAATGTTGTTATTTCGTTTGTTCCTGCTGCATGGACCCCTGTCTGTTCGGACCAGTGGCCGGGATATAACCTTGCAAGGAGTTTTTTTGACGAAAATGATACAATCATGCTCGGTATAACTGTTGATAATATTCCGACTCTTTATGCATGGACAAACCAGATGGGGAAATTGTGGTTTCCTGTTCTTTCCGATTTCTGGCCTCACGGAGCGGTCGCAGATATTTATGGTGTTCTCAGGACTAGCGGCGTGACTGAAAGAGCCCTGTTTGTAATCGACAAGGAGGGAATCATAAGGTATGCCCACGTGGGGGATATCAATAAAAGACCTGAGCTTGGCGCACTGGTCATGGAGCTAAAAAAATTGAAAAAATAGGTGATTGGTTGAACCTGAAATAAGATGGACTCGCAATTTTTATTAACAGATAAATAACCAGTGTAGGAATCAACATGAGAAAACGTATGATAATATCTGCGGCCGTATTTGCTGCTGTTTGTTCTTTCTCTGTATTGTTCTTTGTTTCAAATATTTTTGCTGAGGAAACTATAAGAATGATCATTGAAAAGATAGAGCCGAATGAGCTTGATAAACTGATGAAGAGCAAAGAAAGCAGATCCCTTGTTGTTACAATGGCTTCATGGTGCAGTCCGTGCCGTGAGGAACTGCCTTTTCTGATAAAACTACACAACAAATATAAGGATAAGGGCTTGAAAACAGTTGGAATAAGCCTTGATGTAGGCGGACCTGAAGCTATGCAGAAGATAGCCGACAAGGCAAAGGTAAATTTCCCTATTTACTGGACAAAGGTAGATATGTCTGAAAAATATGATATTTATGCCATCCCAACGATTTACCTGATTAAAAACGGGAAAGTAGTTGAAAAGATAGTTGGAAAACAGTCCGAGTCTTTTCTGGACAAAAAGATAGAGGGATTGCTTGAATAGTGAACAGTAGATGGTCGATAGTGAATAGTGAAAAACAGGTGTGGGAAAAGCATGAAGCGGATTATTATTGCATTAATTATATTCATACTGGCAGCAGTACCGAACCTTTATGCCTCGCAGTCCACAATTACGGAGGCTGAGGGTTATGCCTGCATGGGTGAGGACAAGTCAAGGAAAGACACCGAGCAGGCTGCTCTTTCAGATGCAAAGCGCAAAGCCGTTGACTACACTTTGACATATCTTGAAAGCAACACGGAAGTGAAAAATTTTGTTCTGGAAAGCGATGTGGTAAAAGCATATTCAAACGCTTCCGTCAGAGTGATTGAGGAGATTGAAAAGGGGTGGTATAAGGACCCTGTATCCGGAGAATGCTTCAGGCTGAAAGTAAAGGCTGAGATCATCCCCGACGAGAAAAAAATCAAGAGCGGCGTAAAAGGATCATCTTTTGATGATCCAACTTCCCCGTTGAACGTAAGGGTATGGACGGATAAGAAAGAATATAATAACTCCGAGAAGATAAAAGTCTATATCAGAGGAAACAAGCCGTTTTACTCAAGGGTGGTATATAAAGATGCTGCAGGAAAACTCGTTCAGCTATTCCCGAACCCATACAGCTCAGACAATTATTTCAAGGGGGGAACGGTGTATGAAATACCTTCAGGGGAAGACAAGTTTGATCTTGAGGTCTCTCCTCCTTTCGGAAGCGAGAGCATAACAGTCTTTGCAGGATCTTCACAACTGGGAGATTTGGATCTTGAGCCTGTAAGCGGAATTTATGATATAAAAACAAAGACCGCAGATATCGGAACAAAGACACGCGGGGTAAAGATAAAGCAAAAGGGAGAAGAGGGCGGGAAGAAAACTCCCGTGGAGTTTTCAGAATCCTCGGTTTCCCTTGTAACAAAAAAATAAAAAAAGGGTTCCAGGATTCCCGCCATAAAGATTGGCGGGCCTTCGGCAAGGGTCAAGCGATCTGATTACTGACCTCTGACCACTGCTTTTCCATTGATTCCTTGAACCCTTATACTGTTTCACTTTCCTGCGTGCCTGCCGTTCCTGCAATTTCATATGATATGGCTCCGAATTTGCACGATTCATTCATGCATTTCAGGCACCTGATGCAGTCGATGTCATTCTGGCTCTCATAGAATTTCACCCCCATGGGGCAGTTTTGATGGCATGTTTTGCAGTGCGTGCATTTCCCGGGATCATGAATCATTCTGAAGACGCTGTGCCTGTTGAATAGCGAATATATCGCCCCAAGCGGACAGGCTACCCTGCAAAAAGGCCTCCTGCTGAATACCATCCACATGATAAACAATCCGAGGATAAAGAGCTTGCTGAAAAAGAGAAATCCTATGAGCGGCCGGAGCTCCGGCTTTAGAAAAAGCATTGGAATTCCTGCTTCGAGTGTTCCGGCAGGGCATATGAACTTGCAGAACCAGGTCATTCCGTATCCGTATTCATCTGCAATAAACAACGGAAGAAGAAAAATAAAAAGAATTGAAAGAAGATACTTGATGTATGACAAAACTCTCGGAATATCGAATTTACGGGACGGGATTTTGTGAATAAGCTCCTGAAGAAAACCGAAAGGGCAGAGCCATCCGCAGGGCATACGTCCTGAGAAACTTCCGATCAGGCCAAGCGTACCGATAACGTAAAAACCGAAATGCTGATGCCCTGCTTTCAGAGCGGGCCGGAGTACAGCCATGAAGTTCTGCAGAGCGCCGAGAGGGCAGGCCCCTGTTGCGGCAGGGCAGGAATAGCAATTCAGGCCGGGAGTGCAAAATGACTTTAAGGTTCCCTGGTAGATATTTTCTTTAAACGGAAACAGCAGGTATGAGTTGCTCAGAAGCGAGGCAATGGTTTGTATCCATCGTCTTAGCGGCATAATCATCCTATACCGATACAGCTCAAGCAGATTGTCACCGCTT
>Ga0315268_10003248_pt1 | contig 17991 bp, 21 predicted proteins | sample C1_top_MG_FD_204535 | JGI IMG/M metagenome (GOLD analysis project Ga0315268, IMG submission 204535) | Sediment microbial communities from Yellowstone Lake, YNP, Wyoming, USA - C1_top | ecosystem: Environmental > Aquatic > Freshwater > Lake > Sediment | place: USA: Wyoming | collected 2017-08-01
CCTTTGCGAGATGCCGCACCTGCAACTCCAACTCCCGGTATCTTCCGGTCGGCGTGTTCTGATCGCCGCTGGCTCGTATTGGCAACTCCATGGCACACGCCCTCTCATGTTGGCCCCGACACACTGTTGCCCGCAGCCCCATGCGGAGCCTCAATTCGGCGGCTTGATCGCTCTTTCCAACTTCTTTGTGAACAGAAGCTACTCACGGTTTCCAGTGGCCCACCCAACCGACTTCCCTGCCGGACCGGACGCCATTACGTCGACACTTACTTCCACTACCAGTGGAGTCGCGCTGGTATCGGTGTCAATGGTAATTCGGCCGGTGTGTCTTCCCGCACCAGTCCCAGCTTCAAACGTGACCGGGAGGAGGTGCAGCGCACCGGCAACCGTAGGCGCGGCGCAGCGGAACCGCGGATTCGTCGATTCGACGCGAACGATCCGAAACGGCACCGTACCCCTGACAACGAGTTGCCGGGTGATCGACTTGCCCGCTTCCACCGTGCCCATGTAGAGCGGCGATGGGTGAGCAGCGATTGGGGCTTGTACGACTCCTTCAACCGGAACTGGCACGCGGGCAGCGCGAGGGTTGGCATCATTGGTCAGCAGATAGAACTGGTCGCGAATGTAACCAGGTGGTGCGTTGTCCGCCAGGGTGACCAGGAGATCATACGTCACCAAACCTCCGCCACGGGCGACCTCGATAGTCTGAAACGACAGGCTCGGGTTGGCGCATTCCACGGATTGAATCCGCCAGTCGTTGCGTCCCGCGTAGCTGATGGTCACCTTCTGCTGGCTCTTGGCGCCTTGCGCCACGGTGCCGAACTGCACCGCGCCCGGCTGAACCACGACGTCGCTGCGGATGTAACAATGGATATGCAGTTGAACTTCGGCGGGGAAGGGTTTGTCGAAGACGACTGAGATCGTAACGTCCTTTTGCCCAAGATGGGCCCGCGTGTCCACCCTGGCGACGACCTCTGCTTTGTCCCAAGTCTTCAGGATCTGGGCAGGGACTTCCGGGGTTGTGCAGCCGCAACTGACCCGCGCCGAGGCGATATGCGCATCTTCGAGATAGATGTTCTCTAGGGAGAAGCAATGTTCGGCCTTCGCGCCGCGGGCCACCGTGCCAAAATCATGGCTGGTATGCTTGAACATGTTTTTGGCCCAGTCTTGGGCCAGGGCGGCCGTCGAAATCGTCAACGGCAAGACCACCAGCGCCGCAATCCAAGCTCGTATCCAGATATTCCTCTGCATCGTCGTTCCAATTATTGACATCCAAGTCTTCATCGTTCAATTCCTGTTGGCACAGCCAGGGCAAGTCATCCCTTACTGGATGGCGTCTCAGTCCGGTCGTCTGAAGTTGAAATGCACGCTTTGGTTGAAGAATGTTAGTGGGTTGTCATACACAACTTGACGAACCAGCGACTCTGGGTGGCCACGGCGACGCACTGCGGCCATGAATTGCGGCACGGCCAGCGGATCGGAAGGGCCCCAGTCGGCCGACGAGTTCACCAGGATGCGTTCGGGGCCGTACATCTCCACCATGTCAGCCGCGCGTTCGGGCGTCGCCTTGGTGGTTGGATACAGCGTGATGCCTGCCCAGTACCCTTCGTCGAGGGCCATGCGGATCGTGTGTTCTTCACAGTGGTCAATACAGACGCGGCTGCGGTCGATGCGGCTGTCCGCCCGGAGAAGGTCCAAGATCATCCGCGTGCCCTGGTACTTGTCGGCAAGGTGCGGCGTGTGGAAGAGTATCTGCTCATTGCGTTTGACGGCCAAGTCGATAAGCTCCAACAGCGTGAGCACCTCGTTCTTGGTATTTTTGTGCAGGCCGACCTCGCCGATTCCAAGGACATTGGGCCGATCGAGGAATTCAGGGAGCAAGGCGATCACTTCCTTGGCGAAGGCAACGTTTTCTGCCTCTTTGGCGTTGATTCCCATCCAGGCATAGTGCTGGATGCCATAGTTGGCCGTACGCTTCGGCTCCCATTCGGTCAATTGACGGAAATAGTCGTAGAAGCTGTTGGTGCCGCTACGGTCGTAGCCCATCCAGAAGGCCGGTTCGCCAACAACCAGGCAGCCAGCCCTGGCCAGGGCCTGTAGATCGTCCGTGGTGCGGGAAGCGATGTGAATGTGGGGATCGAGGAAGTGCATGGCCTGGGTCTCCTATACCTCGTAGTCGTGTCGCCAGTTTTCGCCGTAAGGCAGCGAAAACGTCATCTGCACCCGCTCGGCGCGGTTGCCGTCTGGGCTGGCGATGACTCCGATGGCCTGTTGAAGTTGCTGCCAACGCGGGTCGTCGGCCACTTGGCCGTCGGCTCGGCCGACGCGGTCGATCGCGGCCGCAAGATCGATCAAGCGACAGCGCATGGTGAGAAACTCGCGATTGAACACGTCGAGGGCAATTGGGTTGGGCATGGTAATCCTCGTTCGTTATATCTCAAAATGTTCGTTGGTCGCAGACTCTATGTGTTCTCCGCTGGCAAGCCGAGACTGTGAATGCCGCAAGACGGCCGTGCCAAACGTCTTAACGGATGTCGCGGCATCGCTCTTTCTTCGGCAACAAACATCTCGTCGGGCAAAAGACGTCACAATTTGACAACGAGGTTACCGGCATTTTGGCCGGGAGCCTGGTCGTACACGGCATGAACCGTAAACACCACCACGCCCTTGAAACGTTTGTCAGGCTTCTTCTTTTGCAACTCGGCCTGGGCCATATCATAGTTTGGCCCCTCAGTCTCGTATGTGGCCGTGCCCGTCATTTTCCACGACCGTCCCGTCTCCGGGTCGTATGCGGCGAGACACACTTGGCCCGTCGATTGGACGTTCGTGGCTGTGGCCTTCATGAACATATCGCCGATCACGAGGTTCCGTTCCCCGGACCACCACACATTTCGCATCGGTGCGACGTTCGGGGCGCCCGACGCGTCGGCCGTAGCCATCCAACAAACCTGGCTGCCATCAAACAGAGACTTGACTTCTTGTGGGATCATACTACAACTCCTCTCCGACTTTTGAGATACTGAAAATGGGGATCATCATTGCCTGCCGTCCGGTTTTACTTGGGTTCGGCCCACATTGGCGGCAGTTTCAGGGCCGACTTGGGCAACCGCTTCAGGCACAAGAACCAGTCCAGGCAGCGAGTGTCGTCCGGCGGAGCGGTCATCCGCTCCTGCGCAACACCACATGATCCCGGCGGCGGCACGATCACCTCGTCGCCCGGTCGCCAGTCGGCCGGAGTTGCGACCTTGTGCGCATCGGCCGTTTGCATGGCCACGAGCAACCGGAGGATCTCGTCGAAGTTCCGGCCGGTGCTCAAAGGATAGTAGAGGACGGCGCGAATCTTGGCTTCAGGGTCGATGACAAACACCGCTCGAACGGCGTGAGAATCGTCGGCCGAAGGCTGGAGCATGCCGTACGCCCGAGCCACCTCCATCTTTAGATCGGCGATCACCGGAAACGTGACCTCGACGTTCTCCATGCCTTTGTACTTTATCTTTTCTTTGATCGTCCGCAGCCAGGCGATGTGGCTGTAGTTGCTGTCGATCGACAGGCCAAGCAGCTTGCAGTTCAGGGCGTCGAACTGCGGCATCAGGGTGGCGAAGGCCATGAACTCGGTAGTGCAAACGGGCGTGAAATCGGCCGGATGGCTGAATAGAATCACCCACTTGCCGTTGTAGTCGTCCGGGAAGTGGACCGGGCCTTGGGTAGTGACCGCAGTGAAGCCGGGGGCTGGTTCGCCGATTAGCGGGATTCGGCTAGCCGCTGTCTTCGGGGCCTCGGCCGCCTTGTCGGGTGTTGGCAGATTGGGTGCGCTCGATGTCATGAGATTGGTTCCTTCTTACAAAACGGGTAACGCGTTTGGGATAGTCTCTATTTGGGGACCAGAGGCCGGCACTCCGTCAGCCGATACGTCTGGCCCTTTTTCTGAAACGAGATCAGCAGCCCTGCGTCGGGCGCGGCCCAAGTTTCCGTTCCCGGCTCGGTAGCGGCGCGTTTTTCGAGGGACCCCAGCTTGCCCGGCTGCTTCAGCGCCACGGTCTTGCCGTCGGCGGTCCGCAGGCCGCGCAGCCGCCAAGCGTTATCGCCGAGCCATTCCGCAGGCGACCGCGGGATGTCGGGACCGCCGAAGAAGGGATCGTTTTCGGGCGTGAGGTCCCGCGCCGCGGTTTTTCCGAACACGAGCAGGAACCGATCCGGTGCCGGCGAGGGGCCCTCGAACCACGGCACGAAACCGGCCTCGGCCATCTCCTGCTTCACCATCGCGGGCGCGATCTGCCGGCGATGGCTGGCCTCACGCCGCGAAAGAGGCGTCTTTGCTTCGCGGTCCATCACGTAGATGCAGCCGTGCGGCGGCAGCCTCTCGTGCAACTTGGCCAAAAGGGTCTTGCCGTGGAACAGCAGATGGTAGCTGTCCAGAAAGAACACCACGTCGATGGGCCCCGGGTCCAGTTGGGGATCCCCGTTGTTCGTGAGCACCGCGGGCAACGTGACGCCATCGGGCATAGGCGGGCGCTCGTCTCTCTGCGTGGCCCATTCTTCCAACACTATCTCGATGCCTTTTCCAGACGAACTCTTCAGGACCGGAGCGATCCACTCGCGCGATTCGCCGAGTGCAATGAACACCGGACCTTGATAAGGACGACCGACGGGAAGCAGTATTCGGGAAGTTTCTTGCCCTCGAAGTGGCCGAAACGGGTCGGGATCGCGGCCGGGCGGCGATGCCTTTTTCGGGCGCTGGAAGACGAGCACGAAGGGCTCCTTCTCGTGCCAGTAGTCCTCCGCGCACTCGACAAAGAGGAAGCCTTCCTCGCGGGCCTCGCGGACCACGGTGGTCTCGGCAATCCAGGAATGCTTGTCCTTGCGTTGCTCGCGCGGGACCCAGTCGCGGAGCGTGCCTCGCCGTTGATCCACGATCACCAGGTAGCCGCCGGGTTTCAAAGCCCGCCAGATGCCACGCAACATTTCTCGCGGCTTCGAGAAATGGTGGTACACGGACCGCATGTAGGCGAAGTCGATGGACTCGGCGGGCAGGCCGGGGTCGTCGACGCGCCCCTGCACCGCCCGCACCTGTCTCAATCCGCGTTTTTCCGCTTCGCTGGTCAACGCTTTGACCGTCCCCTCACCGATTTCCTCGGAGTAGACGGTTCCGGTCTCGCCAACCAAGGCGGCCAGAACCCAGGTGTCCGGCCCCTTGCCCGCTCCGATGTCGGCGATCACCGAACCTTTGCCCAACCCAAGATGGCTGAGGAGGGCGGCAAATGACGCTGCGCGGTCTTTCGGTTTCTCCGGAAGGGTTTTCGATGGCGTCGAGGCAGCTTGTTGGTTGGCAGTCGCGGAAACGGTGGGCTGACCCGATTCCTGGATTCTGTCGGCCGAGACGCCTTGCCTGGAAAATGCCGCCAGCAAAAGCAGCACTGCAGTCAGGGCAATAGGCAAACGCGAGATAATCAACTTTCGGCGCCGGGAAGAAACCATCGTCGTGCGGAAAACGTCAATGTGTGTCATGGACATTACCTTCACTGGGTGGAAATTTATCCCGCGTTTGCAGGACACGTTCCTGACTTGGGGTCAGTAGGTAAAACACCACGGTGTTAGCGTGGATGTGGGCGAAACGGGACTCGCGCGTCGCCATTTCCACGCCGGGCAGCAGGTCCTCGTCCTTCATGGCCACGGCCTTGACGCAATACGGGCACGCCTGCGCTTCTCTTTTCGTTCACAATCGACGGAGGAACCCAGCCGCCACTGCCTTGCGGCGGCTGGGGCGAATCGAGCGGAAATCCCGTCGTTTGCGCCTTCATGAGGTTCTCGCTACTTCTTCCAAAGCCCGTGCAGGTTGCACAGTGCCCTGGCCGAGACCTTCTCGGCTTTGCACATGAACACGGCCTCCGGCTTCGCGTCAACTTCAAGGAACTGGCGGCACACCCTGCCGTCGGCGATTAGCTCGATCCAGGCGATGTGGTGGGCCTTGAGCATCGGATGCGGAACCGTGATCTTGTACCCGCCGTCGATCTTCTCAACCACCGGCTGGTGCTTCATGGCCATCTCACCTTCGGTCATCTCGGTCAAGAGTGTCATGGGCTTCCCGCAGTGGACCAGCGGAGGCATTCCCGGTTCCATGACTTCCACGATGGTGCCGCACTGCTCGCACTTGTAGACCTGCAGACGCTTCTCCGGCGTCTTATCGCCGGCGGCCGCGGCGGAGGTGCCGGCCGCGAGCACCGCCCCCGCCCCGACCCCTGCTGCTGTCAAGAACTCTCGTCGCTTCATTACAAAGTCTCCTGGGACGTTTCGCGGGGTTCTTGGTTTATGTCGAGTCTGCCGCAACCCCGCAGCAGCAAGCCGACGGTCGTAATTCTTGTTCTCAGGAGGGGCGTTGTCAAATGCCTCGGGCCCTCTTGTCCCCTGAAACGATCTCCTGTTGAGGTATTTCGGAAGGCTGCGTCGAAATGGCGTCGAAGTCGAATGTCGTGCCGACGTGGCACATGGAGCATTGTCCGGGAAAGGCATTCCACAGCGCGACCGTCGCAGCCATGCCCGTACAATGGCAAGGAGCCAGCAATCGCAGATCCAATCGCCGGAACTCCTCAATGGTCCGGGCAACCCGCTCGGGCGATGCGCTGACCAGGTGCATTCCTCCGATCACCGCACGGATTGGCTTCCCTGCGGACAACTCGCCGATGTACTGCAGCGTGTTGATCACGCCCGAATGCGCGCAGCCGAGAAGCACGACCATGCCCTCTTTCGTCTCGAAGAAGAGCGATTGGTCATCGGCCAGCGGGTCGGGCTTCGAGCAGGCGGCATCGAGAAAGAATGGACCGCCGGTGTCCTCGAAGTCGGTGGCGCGGGGCACTGGGCCCGTGACCATCAATCCATCGAGGATCGCTGTTGGCGATACCGTGTCGACCAGTCGCCGGCTGCATCGGCGCAGGGCCTCTTGCGAAAGTAAAGGAACCCCGATTTCTCGGGACGTCCCGTCATGGTTCCGGGCGAACTTCGGCTCCAGGGCGGCAGGGTGAAGGTAAACCGCGGCAGAGCGGTTGGTGCGAAGGGCCTCGTCCAGGCCGCCGGTGTGGTCGAAGTGGCCGTGGCTGAGAACGATAGCGTCGGTCTCGCGGAGCGGGATGCCCAACTTGTATGCGTTGTTTACCAGCACGTTTCCTTGCCCCGTGTCGAAGAACACTCGTTGCCCATCCCAATCGATCCAGTACGCCAGCCCGTGCTCCGCCAGGAGCCCCGGGCCGGCGGTGGTGTTCTCCACCAGCACGGTGATACGCAACTTATCCTTCACTTCGTTCTCCCGATGCTCCGTCCGTATAGGGCTCCGCTCTGACGAACCGGAGTGGACTTTCACGACCCGAGCACGTGAACGGCATCGCTCCGTATCGCGGCTATCACTTGCTGTCCGATGTGCGCCTCCAGTTCGGCGACCGCTGCATGGGACAGATAGCTGACCAGGCGCACCGGCCCATCCATTTCTAGTCTCATGTACGCCCCGCAGTCCACGATTGCGGCAAGGGTTCCGTGGACTTCGTTGTGTTGCGGAGGTGCCGGCCCGCAACGTGCCAGATGCACCTTCTCCGGCCGCACGATGAACTTCATCTTGCCCATCACGGCGACCGGTGCGGTAAGAGTGATCGGCCCGAGGCGCAGCACGCCGCCGTCGGAATCGCCTGGGGCTGCGTCGCCTTCGTAAAGGTTCTCGCAGCACATAAAGCGGGCGACGAACTCGTTACGGGGTTGGCGCAGAAGTTCGGGCATGGTTCCCACCTGCTGGACGCCGCCGTCGCACAGCACCGCTCCCCGGTCGGCCACGGAAAACGCTTCTTCCCGATTGTGGCAGACGTGCAGGGTGGCGATGCCGAGTTGGCGGTGAAGGCGTCGCAGTTCGCCACAAATCTCCCGACGCATCGATTCGTCCAATGCGCTGACGGGCTCATCCAGCACCAGGACCTTCGGCTCGGTGACGATCGCCCGTGCGATGGCCACTCGTTGCTGCTCTCCGCCGCTCAGTCCAGCAATCCCGCGAGTCACCAGGCTGCCGATGCCCAGCAGATCGGCGGTCGCAAGGACCTTGCGTTGTATGACGCTGCGGTCGAGACGCCTGCGGCGCAGACCAAAGGCAATGTTTTCATAAACAGTCTGATGCGGAAAGAGCGCATAATCCTGCGGGACATATCCCACGGCCCGGCGACGCGGCTCGATGTGGGTCACGTCCTGGCCGTCGATGATGACGCAGCCCTCCTCGATCTGCTTCAGACCGCAGAGGCACTCCAGGAGCATACTCTTGCCCGAACCGGTGGGGCCCATCAATGCATAATACTCGCCGGACGCTACGTCGAGATTGATCGCGCGGAGGCGGAAGCGGCCAATGCTGAACGTGAGTCCGTTAATGTGGATCATGCGCGCGGTTCTACATCAGAGTTTCACGCGTGGCGTGCCGCCGAGCACACGAATCGCTACCAAGGCTGCGAAGGCAATGGCGATCAACAGCAGCGCCGCCACGAGGGCCACCTCAAGGTGCCCCACGGACTGCTCCAGGAAAATCGTAGTGCTCAATACCTCGGTTCGGCCCCGAAAAGAGCCGACGAAAATCAGGAGTGGACCGAATGTGCCAAATGCGCGGGCCCAGGCGAGGATCGCTCCGGCAAGTACGCCGCCGCGAGCCAACGGCAAGGTCACGTGGAGGAACGCGCTCCAGTGAGTGCATCCCAGGGTAAGCGCCACGTTTTCCAGTCGTCGGTCGATGTCGTCAAACGCGCTCTTGGCCGAGCGGATGGCGTAGCTGGCGGAAATCAGGAATTGGCACAGGACGATTCCCTTGGGCTGGAAGACAAACCTCAACCCGTGCGATTCAATCCATCGCCCTACGGCCGTCTGATTAAAGAACACGAGGAGCGTAAGTCCTGCAACCAGCGGGGGAAAGACAACCGGCAAATCCACGATCGCGTCGGCAAAGGTGCGCCCGGGAAAGCGATAACGGCTCAGAATGTATCCGGCGGGAACGGCAAACATCACCGAGAGCGCTGTGGTCGTCAGGCTGGTCCACGTACTCATCCACAGGGCGTGTCGAATATAGGGCGCGGTCACGACCGTCCGAAGCGCTTCGGCGTTGACATAGAGCGCGTCGCCGGCAATCAACACTACGATAAATGCGACGAAGGCCGCCAGAAACAGAGAAAACACGACCGGCAGGAAGCTGCTCTGCCAGCCACGCACGGGCATATTGCGGGATCGTGGGCTCATGGCGTTGCGGCTCCTCGGTCCTCCTGCGGCGGATCGACTTGATAGCCGTGCTTCTGGAAGATGCGCCGCCCAACGTCCGAGGCGGCCAGCTCCAGAAACGCCTTGGCCAAGGTCGGATGCGCGCTGGACTTGAGCACGGCGATGTCTACGGTGGAAATCGTGTTCTGCGAGAGCGGAATTGGCACGGGATCGCCATGCCGCGCATATTGCTTGGCCGTAGCGTCCCAGACAATCACGGCATCCAGAGAGCCGGCTTGAATCTGCATCGCTAGTTCATTGACGGTCGCCGACTGGAAGGCCAGTTTTGGCTCGACCTCTTCCCAGCGTATCCCGTGCTTCTCGAAAATGCCCGGGCAGAGCCGGCCGACGGCACAAGACCGGGCGTCGCCCAGACCGAGGCGGATGCCGGGGGCCAGCAGGTCGGCCAGACGGGCAATTCGCTTGGGATTGCCCTTCTGCACAAGAATCGTAGGAATGAAATAGCAGACTGTCCTCCGCGAGAGGATCAGGTTTTGTTCGGCGGCCAGATCGACGTAGCGGCTCTCCCCTGGCATGAACAAGTCGCCTTCTTTCGCCAAGCGGATTTTCGACAGCAGGACCTCCTGGCCGGCGTAGTCGCTGTCCACGCTTGCATCCTGCTCGGCGCAAAAGGCTTCGATCAACTCTGCCGCGGCTGGACGCAACCCCGCTCCACAGAACAACAGGAGGCGTCTCGCTGGCGCCTCCTCTTTGCGCGATGCGCTCGGGCTGCAACCCATGACGGCAACCGCGGCAAGTAACAGGGGCAGCAGGGCAGTACGCGGGATCGAACAATTGGCCATAGCAGGGTCTGCTACTTGGTGTATCCGTGTGATTCAAACAGTTTCGCACCCCGCGCCCGTGTGAAGTCAAGCAACTTGGCGACAAGTGCGGGGTGCCGGGAGTATTTCAGCCCGATGACGTATACCCGAACTTCGGAGTCGTATTCGTATGGAGTACGGACGATTTCCAACTTGTCCTTGCGCGTGCTGGCGACCCCATTCCACATGACGACGGCATCCACGGCGTCGGTGACGAGCATCGTGGCGAGGTTGCCGTGTCCCTTCGTCAGGCGGTTGCCGACGTTACGCATCACCGCCTCCTTGATCCCCTTCTTCTCCAGTAGTCGGAACACCATCTCGCCGCAGGTGGAATACTGGGGGTCGCTTAGGGCCACGCGGATGCCGGGCTTGGCAAGATCCTCGATGGTCTTGAGTTGCTTCGGGTTGCCCTTTTGGACAGCGAGCACAGGGGCCACGAAGCCGACTTCGGCATAATCGCCCAACGCACCCGCGTCCCGCACGTAGTCCAGGTAAGGGTCGTGGGTAATCAAGATGTCTCCCTGCTGGCCCGATTTCACCAGCGGCAGAAAGTCCTCACTCCCCGCTGCCGTCGTCGAAACGGATGCCCCGGTTTCGCCGGTGAACTGCGAACACAACTCTTCGCACGGCGGCAAGAAGGAACTGCCGCAGAGCAGAACCAATTCGCCCTCGGCCTCGGCGTCTGGCCGGGCGCACCCCAGAAGCACCACCGTAAGCGTCACCAGCAGGCACAGAAACACCGACTGTCTCATCACCATTCCTCCGCGGTGTGTTGAATGGGTTTGTATATCAGAACCCGAAGTCAAGGGGACGCCCACAAAAACGGGGGAATGGTACGACTCAGTGGTCACAGGCATTCTGTCCAGGCTTCAAGGTGCCGCCGAGGTAGGCCGAAACCAATTCCTCTGGTGTGTCCGCCGGCGCGCCGACCAGCACCCGAATTCCGCTTTGGGCGAACAACTGTTGCGCCCGCTGGCCCATTCCACCGGCGATGATCACGGTCGCACCCTGTTCGTGCAGCCAGCGAGGCAGCAGACCGGGTTCGTGCGGTGGAGGTGTTACTAGCGTTGTCTGTGTCGCCTTGCCGTCGTTTTCGGCGATGTCGACCAAAGCGAACTGTTCACAGTGGCCGAAGTGCATGCACAATCGACCTGCGGCAAGCGGAATGGCAATTCTCATCAGCAGAACTCCTTTGGGGTACAGTTACAGATCAAGGCCATCAGGCCGGGGTGATTTGGTAACGGTCAAAATACTTTCGACGATACGACTGATCGCTTGGGCGGCAGGGCTCTCGGCAAACCGATGGACGTAGGGCGATCCGGCGTCGCCGCACTGAACGATCTGCGGGTCGATGGGAACGCGTCCAAGGAAGCGGACATTCATCTCGCGGGCCAGGGCTTCTCCGCCGCCGGTCTTGAACAGCTCGATCATGCCTTGGCAGTGGGGGCACACCAAACCACTCATGTTCTCGATGATTCCCACGACCGGCAGTTCTACCTTTTGGCAGAAGGAGACGGAACGACGAACGTCGGCAACCGAGAGATCCTGAGGAGTCGTCACGAGCACTGCTCCGGCAGGCTGGCCGACGAGTTGAGCCACCGAAAGGGGTTCGTCGCCCGTGCCTGGTGGGGCATCGATCACCAAGTAGTCGAGCTGCCCCCATTCGACGTCCTTGAGGAACTGCCGGATGACGCCATATTTCATCGGCCCCCGCCAGATCACAGCGTCGGCTGCGCTCGACAGGAGGAACCCGATCGACATGACCTTGAGGTTCGCGCCGATCTCGATCGGGACGATCTCTTGGCCATGCGCAACCACCCGCTCGTTCTCCAGGCCCATGAGCTTCGGAATGCTCGGGCCATGAATGTCCACGTCGAGTAATCCGACCGACTTCCCGGAGAGGGCCAGGGTGGCCGCAAGGTTGGCTGCCACGGTGCTCTTGCCAACGCCGCCTTTACCCGACATGACCAGTAGCTTGTAGCCAATCTGGCACATTTTTTGGGCGAGGGCCTGTCGCTCGCGAAACTGCTCCTCAGACTCATCCTGTTGCCGCTCTTTGGACGAGCAGTTGGTCGAGGAGCAGTGCCCGCAGTCCTCCGATTTGGACGTGCTATGGTCTTGGGACATGCTACGGCTAAAGTAGTCCCGAATTGCCGCCTTCAGGGTGTTGGCGGCCAGCAGGGCACAGTGCTCGGAGTCCTTGGGCAAGCCCCCCAGGGCCTCCAGGATGTCGGCCTGCTCAATAAATCCGGCCTCGCCAAGTGGCCTGTTGACCGCCAGTTCGGTGGCCATGCTCCCGGCTGCCCGGGAAGGGCCACAACCGGTCGTCGTAAAGCCGATTTTGACGATCCGTTTTTCCACCACCTGGACCCAAAACTCCATCGTATCGCCGCAAGGGCCGGTGATGCGGGCGTGTCCGTTCCAATTCTCCAACGGCCCGTAGTTGCGGGGGGAATCAAGTCGTTCCCCGACCTGGGGCGACACTTGGCCCTGGATATTGAGATTCAAGTCTTTCATTCCCTTCCACTCCTGCTTGCCATCAATGTGTTCGACTACGGCGTTGACAACTGCACAAGGCCGCCGACCGCCGGTGGTTGACTGGCCCGAAGCCGATCGTGGACGTCTAGCCAAATCTGTCGAATTGCCCGCGCGGCCGCGCCTTGTGAAGTCTCCACGACGCTTCTGCCCGCAATCTGGGCACGCGTGACTTCCGGATCATAGGGTACTCGCCCGAGCAGGCCGACGCCGTGCGGACGGGCGGCCTGTTCGATCTTCTCCGCCACGTCCGGATTGAGATCGGCCTTGTTCACGACGATCCCGCCGGGCACTCCAAGACGCTGCGTGAGTTGGGCAATGCGAAGGAAGTCATGCAGGCCGGAGAAGGTCGGCTCGACAACAAAGAGGGCAAAACTGGCTCCGGTGAGCGAGGCGATCACCGGGCAACCGATGCCGGGCGAGCCGTCGCACAGGATCAAGTCCAGGCGATGCTTCTCGGCGACCTGCTGGGCCGCCCTGCGGATTTGCGTGACCAGCTTGCCGGAATTCTCCGCGGCCACGCCGAGCTTGGCGTGAACCATTGGGCCGCAGCGGGTGCTGGAAATAAACCACTGCCCAGCCACCGCAGGCGCAAACTCGATCGCTTCTTCGGCGCAGTAATCGACGCACACCCCGCAGCCCTCGCAGGCCAGTCGATCCACCCGGAATGTCTTGCCAATGCGACCATTGCCCGGGCCATCGAAGTAGATGGCGTCGAAACGGCACAACTCCTCGCACTTTCCGCAAGCGGTGCAGTGGCCGGGTTTGATCCTCGCTTTACTGCCACCCAGGAAGTCCTCGCGTGAAACAACCCGCGGCTCCAGGAGCAGGTGCAGATCAGCGGCGTCCACGTCGCAATCGACCAACACCAGTGGTTTGGCCAGCGCAGCAAAGGACGCGACCAGCGAGGTCTTGCCTGTACCACCCTTGCCGCTAATGACCACAAGCTCTTTCATGGACGTCCCTCGCACTTGAGTTGCTCAAGCAATGCAGCGATGCGACTTCGGAACGCGGGCACGGCCTGGCAAATGATCTGGCCGCGCGAGTACGCCTCGGCCACCGCGCGGTCGTCAGGAATTTCGGCCAATACCGGGATGCGGTTCCGAGTGCAGTACTCGCGGACCCGACCATCGCCGGCATCCGCGCGATTGATAACCACGGCGAACGATACCTTCATCGCCCGCACCATTTCGACAGCCAACGTCAGGTCATAGAGGCCAAACGGCGTCGGCTCGGTAACGAGAACCACCCTGTCGCAGCCGCGTATGGTTTCGATGACCGGGCAGGAAGTGCCGGGCGGGGCGTCGAGGATCGTCAAGTCTGCTGGCTGCGCGGCTGACTTGACCGCACGAATCGCCGGCGGACTCATCGCCTCGCCGACATTCAGGGTGCCGTCCAAGAACCGAATCGCGCCGCTTCGGCCGATGCGAAGTTGGCCGATGGGGCGCGGCCTCTCCCGGATCGCGTCGGCGGGGCAGGCCAACATGCAACCGCCGCAGGAATGGCAAAGCTCGGCAAAGACCATCGTCTGGTTCGGCAAGCTGGCAATTGCCCCGTAGCGGCAAACCTCAGCGCACCGGCCGCAGTGGGTGCAGCGGGCAGGATCGACCTCGGGCACAAGCTTCTCAATCGGCCGCTCGACTTCGATTTCGGGCTGGAGGAAGATATGACCGTTGGGCTCCTCCACGTCGCAATCGAGATAGGCTACCGTCGCACCAGCCTGAGAAGCCACGTGGGCCAGGTTGGTCGCGACGGTGGTCTTTCCCGTGCCGCCTTTGCCGCTGGCAATTGCGATTTTCATTTTCTGCGACTTCCTCGTAGCCGGGCGGTTTCTTCATCCACTTCGTCCTGCCAGCCGTTGCGCGTGCCCCCGATGCAGTCGAACCTGGCCGTGTAGGGCTTGATGTCGAGAAGCGGGGTGCCGTCCAGTACATCGACACCATCGAGATGAAGGATATTTCCCTCGCGGCCCACCATTTTCACGATGCTCAAGCCAATGGGATTCGGCCGGCAGGGCGCGCGTGTGGCGAACACGCCCCTCTCCACGTCTTGGAGAAACGGTTTCACCGCCAGCCGCGGCGGATCTGCCTTGTGCATGTGATAGATGAGGTAGACGTGTGAGAAGCCCTCCAGATCGCGCAGGCCGGTCGCGAATTCCGGCAACACCTCCGCCCGCCCTTGGCATCCTTCGGAATAGACGGGCTGGATCGGCGTCTCCTCGGGCTTGGTGTGTTCGCTTCGGATAACGCCGATCGGTCTGTAAACAATACTCTCGCTCATGTCCACTTTTCCTCGGCGTTGAGAGATTCTGCAGGCTCTTCTGAACTCACTCCTGTGTCTTTGCGGTTTCAAGCTCCGCGAGCCGCTTCTTCACCTCGTCGAGTTGCGACCTAAGCGACTCGACTTCGTCTTGGGGAAACTGCCTCTCGGCCTCCGCAGTCGGCACCACTGTGGGCATATCCATCGCTGCCCGCTGCCGACCCGTGAGGCCCGTCGCATGGAACATGTGGCGATGTCCTCGCCCGCCTCGCCCGCGGCCAGCGCGGCCGCCGCCGAATCCGCGGTTCATGCCCCCAGGCACTCCGCGCCCACCGCAATAACCGGCTCCCCGGCCACTCATCGGTCCCATCCCCATCGGCCCCTTTTGATTTCCACCTGGCATGATCTCATTCCTTTCACGAAACAGTAGGGTTGATTTGAAATGCAGAACGTCGAAGGACGACTTGCTCCTCTCACGTTACTGCTGAAAGCCTTTCTAATTCCAGTGCCCTTCAACGTCCGCGGTCTTCGCGGCCTGAAGTTTCCCGGACTTGAGGCAGTCGATTGCCTCGCGCACGGTGCCGCTGGCACCGGTGTAAACGATGATGTTCGCCGCCTTGAGCACGGCAAACGCCTTTGGTCCCACATGCCCGGTGAGCACGGCTTCGGCCCCCAATCGAGCGACGGCCTGGGCCGCCTGAATGCCGGCCCCCTGCGGTGCGTTGAGGTTCTGGGCGTTGTCGTGCGACGTGAAGTCGCCGGATTCCGTGTCGGCCAGAACCAAGTGTTTGGCGCGGCCGAACCGAGGATCGACCGGGCTGTCCAAGCTTGTCCCTTGCGAAGTAATGGCTATTTTCATTCGTTGATCCTCAAGGCCCTGTTTTGGGATTATCCCTCTTTGTCAATTCCGCCGTTTTCTTAGCATCGACCTCTTCTTGAAGCGGTCGGTCGATGAGGAACCCGCCGTCGCTGCCGCGGCGATTGTAGCTGTTGTTTTGGACGCCGCAGCCGTAAGTGTCGTGCCCGCCATAGTCGATCAGAAAGCTGAAATTGCCGCCGCAGCCTGGGAGTCGATGGTAGGAGATTCCGGGCGACGCATAGCCTTGACTGTATCCCTCGTAGGTGTCGTCGCCGCCATAATCGAACAAGATGCCCAACCCGGCCTGGGAGCCGTTGCCCTGAGTAAGGCCGCCAGTCGCTTCATAGCGGTCGTTGCCAGCGAAGTCGAAGAGCATACCTACGGAGCAATCCCAGGCGAATCCGAGGCCCATGATGGTGCCACCGTAGGTGTCGTTGCCTTCGTCGTCGAAGCAGAAGCCGAGGGCATAATGGCAGCCGAAACCGCAAGTGAAGCGATCGAACGTCGGCTGGGTGCGAGGGCCGCCGTCGTAGGCTTTCCGTGTCCCACCGTAACGACGGTCGTTGCCGCCGAAATCGCGGGCGAAGCCCATGCCGAGCCAGTAACCGCCGCCTTGAGCAAAATAGTCGTACTCGTAAATGTCGTCGCCGCCGCCATCGAGGATGACGCCAATGCCGCCGTCGGCCACACCCCGAATTCCAGCGCCAACACCCTGACCCCAGCCCTCGTAGCCGGGCGTTTCCGGATAATAGGAGTTTCGCCACATACCGCCGCAATAGTAGTGGTCATCGCCTTCGAGGTCGTTCAGCACTCCGAAACCCAGCGGCCCGCCAAATCCCTGCGCCCACATCGCCGCGTGGTAGTCGTCTTTTCCTGTCCGGTCGAGCAGGATACCCACGCCGCCGAGCGCATGGCCTTGCACTCGGCGGCGTCCGCGGTAACGATCATTGCCCGAAAAGTCGATCAGAATACCGACACCGCCGAGGGCGGAGCCCTGAGCTACGTCCTGGGCATCATAGGTGTCGTCGCCAGCCGCGTCGATGAGCATCGAAACGCCGAGGATCGCAGCGCCTTGGATACCGGGCTTCGTTCCTTCGTAGTGGTCGTTCCCGGCCAGGTCGATGATGATCAGGACAGGACGTTGCGGCGACACTGCGCCCTCGTGGTAGACATCATCACCGCCCAAATCGATGACCGCACAGACGTCCGTCATCTCGTCGAGTTCGTAGACGTTCTTGCCTCGCCCGCCAATCACAATCTTGCCTGCCGGAGTGGCAATCTCCTGGAGCACGGTTCCCGTGACGCCTTCGACCTTGATGTCGCCTTTTTCTGGAATCTTAGCCAGTTGGGCCAGCAGTTGCGGATCGCTCAACGGCACTAGGGCGTCGGCTGCATCGTAAAGGGCGTGGCGATCCATTTTCTCCAGAAGATCGCAGAGCCGCCGACCGGTGCGAGGGTCGGCCAAGGCGTGCCCGATGACATTCTGGCTGGTCAGTACTGGATAGAGCCCCTGCGTGAGTTCGGCGATCTCGCGTTGCGACAGGGGCGCAATCGCGGCCGCGTAAGCCACTTGGGCATTGACCAGGGCCTGCTTGAGGGTCTCCAACGCCTGTTCGGCCGAGGTGACGGTGGGGAATTTCCGAGGCTCACGGTGGCCGGCGTCCATCTTTTCGCGGACAATCGCCAACGCTCGGTCGAGTCCCCTGTGATCACGCCCCAGGGCCTGGTGCAATTCGCGGGTGAACTGTTCGGCCTCGATTGCGGCCTTGAGTGGATCGCGCATCATGCGGTCGTACCATTTGAGCCGGCAGTTGCCGGTCACTTCGGACCAGGTCTGCCCCGCAGTCGCGTCGAGCCGCTCACCAGCATAGGACTGGAAGGTGGCAAAGCTGCGATCGACATTGCGGGTTTTCAGGCCGTCCTTGACTTCCTGGACCGCCTGCTCGACGAGCCATGTCGCCAAAGGGTTGCCGATAGTGTCTTGCGTCTTGGCGGTTGGACTGCCCGCGATGGCGTTGCCGCCAGTGACAGAAGTCACTCCAAGGCACAGCCCCAACGCAAACCCCAACTTCAAGGAAAAAGTGCTTCTGGAAGACCGCCTATCCCAAAGCACCATGCATTTCCTGCTCAACGCTCCGACTACGGCACGAATAATGTTGACCTGAGTGGTGAACGTGGATTTCAGACTTCCGGCTATTCTCATTTGCTGATTCTCACTTGTCGGACTGCCGACGACCCTCCCCACAACCGCCACGA
>Ga0315268_10003249_pt1 | contig 17989 bp, 16 predicted proteins | sample C1_top_MG_FD_204535 | JGI IMG/M metagenome (GOLD analysis project Ga0315268, IMG submission 204535) | Sediment microbial communities from Yellowstone Lake, YNP, Wyoming, USA - C1_top | ecosystem: Environmental > Aquatic > Freshwater > Lake > Sediment | place: USA: Wyoming | collected 2017-08-01
AGCGCCCCCATCAGTACGGTTTCGGCCGAGAAGAATTCGATCTCGTCTCCGACATACCCGCTCCAGAGGATCATCCCGGCGAAGATCGTCGTTGCCAGCGTGAGAATCAGCATGATGATGTTCACCCAAGTGCCCCTCGGATTCGGCTTGGGCAACCTGCCGACAGTAACGGTATGCTCCCCTCCGCGATAGGTGATGATCGGCGTGTAGTTGTACCTCGCCAGCTCCTCACGCAGGCTCCTGAAGCTGTCCTCGAGGAGGGCCTGGTTCACCTGACACTTGAACGATACGGAGTCGTGCGAGAGGTTGGTCTCATATATCGAGAAATGCCTCGATACGATCGACTTTATGAGCTCGACCTCTGCGGCCGCGTCTGGGACGGGTGAGGATTGCATCGGCCGTTCCATTCTTGCCATTGCATTTAATCCTTTTGAACATCGATTGCTCGTGGTTGGCGGGAAATAGGCGTATCGCGTGTTCGAAAGTGGCTAATATACATACTCTCTACTCGTGCCCGGGATATGAGCGACAGCAACCCATTAGTCGAGCTAATGAAGCTGCTCAGGCTTTGGAACGGGCTGATTGCGGTGCTCGGATTGGTCTTGGGGGCAGCGATCTCGACCGGAATCACGGATCTCGCCGATTGGGCCGAGGAGTTGATACTCGGGGCGTTCGTCGTGCTCTTCTTCGTCGGCGCGGGCAATTCTCTGAACGATTATTTCGATATAGAGACCGACAGGATCGCGCATCCGAACCGCCCATTGCCTAGGGGCACTCTGCCGAGAAGGCTCGCGCTTTGCTCCTCGATAGCGATGTTCGCGGGATGCGTGATACTCGCACTTTTTATAAACTGGCTGTCGCTGATGATCGTCATCATCGCGATCCTCATCATGATGGTCTACGAGCTCAGGATGAAGAGCTTGGGACTGACAGGGAATGTATTGATCGCGTTGCTCGTCGCCGCCCTGTTCGAATTCTCAGGTTCGGTCGTCGAGCTGCCCGAGAAGACCCTGGTGTTGGCAGGGCTATCCGGACTTGCAACCCTGGGAAGAGAGATAATCAAGGACATTGAGGACCTGAAGGGAGATGTCGCAAGGAAAACGCTCCCGAAGAGGATAGGTGCGAGAAACGCTGGGTATGTTGCAATCGTCCCGACGCTCATCGCTGTGGCCCTTTCGCCGGTCCCGTACATCCAGGAGCAGTTGACAATCCTCTATCTGCTGACGGTGATCCTGGCGGATGCGCTGTTCGTTTATGGCGCGATCGCGCAATTCAAGGACCCGGGCAGGGGACAGAAAATCTATAAAGTAGCCATGGTTGTCGCCCTCATATCCTTCGCCGTCGGTGTGAGAACATGAAGGTGCTCGAATACATCTTGAGTACTCTGAAGGAACGCAAGATGCACATGACGCTGATCGACCCGGCCAGCCAGAGCGAGGAGAAGGCGGGTCGCATAGCCGCGATAGCGAGCCGGCTCGGGTCGGACGCGTTCATGGTAGGAGGCTCGACCGGGGTCACTCGAGAGAACCTCGAGGCGACGGTCAAGCAGATAAGGACGAACGCCCCCGGCAAGCCCGTGATACATTTCCCGACGGCCGCGAAGGTGCTGAGCCCGTCCGTCGATGCCATCTATTTCATGAGCTACCTGAACTCGCGGAACATCAGGAACGTGATAGGCGAGCAGGTCGCGGGCGCACTGGTCATAAAGAAGATGGGAATCGAGCCGATACCCATGGGCTACGTCGTTTTCGAGCCCGGGATGAAGGTCGGCGAGGTCGGCGAGGCGATGCTCATAAAGAGGGACGATGCGAAGGCCGCGGCCGCGTACGCGGTCGCCGCGGAGTTCCTCGGAATGAAGCTCATATACCTCGAAGCCGGCAGCGGCGCGGACGAACCCGTGACTCCGAGCACGGTTGCGGCCGTGAGAAAGGAGATATCCATCCCGATCATAGTCGGGGGAGGCATAAGAGACGGCAGGAGAGCGAGGACCCTGGCGGATGCCGGTGCGGACATTCTGGTGACGGGGTCCGTGGTCGAAGAGGCGAATTTCGAGTCCCGGCTGAAGGATATCCTGGGCGCGCTCCACTGAGCGCGACGGTTCATCTTTTATAAGGCACATCGCTATGGGTTTCACGTCGAACCGCGGAGAGTCGTTCCGATGAAGGACAGCTACTTCTTGGATAGGGCGAGGGAGCAGGCGAAATGGCGCCTGCAGGATTCGATCAACCTGCTGCCGTCGGAGAACGTGACGAGCCCGGAGGTTCGGGCGCTTCTGTCATCGGATTTTGGGCACAGATACACCCTGCCAGTGAACGCGCTCTGGGCAGGGGAGTATCTCGAGAACTCCTATCGCGGGACGAGGATGACGACGGAGATCGAGCGCTCCGCCGAGAGAGTCGCCTGCACCGTGTTCCGCGCGAAGCATGCCTGTGTGCAGCCCTTGAGCGGACACATCGCGGCGATGATAACCCTCTTGTCCGTGGCGAAGAAGGGAAGCTCGATCTGCTCCGTACCAGTCAGTTGCGGCGGATACGACGGATATGCCCAGCCCTACCTGCCGGACATTCTCGGATTTACCTCCTGGGAACTCCCGTTCTCGAAGAAAATCTACAATCTGGATGCCGAGAGATGCGCGGCCGCCATCCGGAAGAAGAAGCCGAACGTCGTGGTCCTGGGAGCGTCGTTCATTCTTTTCCCCTATGAGATGGGCCCGATAAGGGATGCGTGCAAGGATGCCGGATCTTACCTGATATACGACGGGTCTCACGTCATGGGGTTGATAGCAGGCGGGGAGTTCCAATCGCCCCTCGACGAAGGCGCCGATATCCTTTACGGATCGACCCACAAGAGCTTCTTCGGGCCTCAGGGCGGCCTGATATTGACCCGGCGGGACGACCTCGACCTGGCCATCAGGAAGAACCTCACATGGAGAGCCGTGGACAACGCGCACTGGAACAGGGTCGCGGCGCTCGGCCATACCCTGCTTGAAATGAAGCGCTTCGGGAAGCGGTATGCGAGACAGGTCGTGAGGAACGCACAGGCCCTGGGAAGGGAGCTCTCGGAAAGGGGATTTCCGCTGAGGTGCAAGGAGCTGAACTTCACGAAGTCGCATCAGCTGCTCATCGATGCCGGAAGGATCAGGAGAAAATTCGGTCTCGGGCTCAACGATTTCTCGGTGAGGATGGAACGATCGAACATCATCATCGATTCCGTCGGCAGATTGGGCACCGCGGAACTCACCAGGCTCGGCGCAGACGAGGAGGACATGGCAGAAATCGCGGAGCTGTTCATCGATGCGGCCAACGGGAAGGACGTCAGGAGCGCCGTGCGAAGGAAGAGACGGGAGCTGAGGGTCTCCTTCAGATTGCGTTGAGGAAGTGCGGGAGGTCGGATTCGAACCGACGCACCCCTACGGGACGGGATCTTAAGTCCCGCGCTTTTGGTCCAGCTCAGCCACTCCCGCGCGCTGCTGTCAGCTATCGATAGATTGAATTGAACGGATAAATCCTTCGGGGCGCCAGAGGGATGTTTCTCCCTGGCACCGGTCATAAATCTGCCAAGACATCGCTGAGATTCGGTTTCCCTATCTCCTCAAGCTCGTAACTTGTCCGAATTATCGGCTTGTTGACCTTCAGAATCCGGTTGAGATCTATTGGCGTGCCTGAGACAACGATGTCGCAGTCGCTCGCCTCGATCGTCTTCTCGAGGTCCTTTATCTGCGTCTTCCCATAGCCCATTGCGGGCAGGACCTTCGAGAGATGCGGATATTTCTCGAACGTCTCCTTTATCGATCCTACGGCGAACGGCCTGGGGTCGATTATCTCCTTCGCCCCATGGTCCTCGGCGGCTATCAGCCCGGCTCCGAACGCCATCCCGCCGTGCGTGACCGTCGGGCCGTCCTCTATGACCAGGACGCGCTTGCCTCGGATCATCCCCGGCTTGCTAACCTTGATCGGCGAGGCAGCCTCGATGACCTTCGCCTTGGGATTTATCTGGGCAATCGTTTCCTTGGCCTTGAGTATCTCATCCCTGTTCGCAGTGTCCATCTTGTTGATTATGATGACATCCGCCAGTCTCAGGTTCGTCTCGCCAGGATGGTACGTCATCCCATGCGTCGGCCGATGAGGGTCAACGACCGTGATGTGCAGGTCAGGCCTGAAGAACGGAGTGTCGTTGTTCCCCCCATCCCAGATGATGATGTCGGCCTCCTTTTCCGCCTGCCGGAGTATCTTCTCGTAATCCACACCGGCATACACGACTATGCCGTTATCTATGTGCGGCTCGTATTCCTCCCGCTCCTCTATCGTGCACTCGTACTTGTCGAGGTCCTCATAACTGGCGAACCGCTCGACTATCTGGTTCTTCAGATCCCCGTAAGGCATCGGATGTCGCACGACGACGACCTTCTTGCCCTTGTCCTTGAGGATCTTCGCGGCCTTCCTTGTGGTCTGGCTCTTCCCCGAGCCGGTCCTGACCGCGCAAATGGCGAGGACGGGTACCTTGGATTTCAGCATCGTCTGGTTCCCGCCCATGAGCCTGAAGTCGGCTCCTGCAGCGAGAACTGTGGAGGCCTTGTGCATCAGGTCGATGTGCGAGATATCGCTGTAGGCGAATATCACCTGCTCGACCCCGTGCTTCTTGATGAGCTCTGTCAAGTCGCTTTCCGGATAGATGGGGATCCCTTTCGGGTACAGCTTCCCGGCGAGCTTCCGCGGATATTTCCTGCCTTCGATGTTCGGTATCTGGGTCGCGGTGAATGCGACGACCTCGTACAGCCTGTTATCCCTGAAGTAGACGTTGAAATTGTGGAAATCCCTGCCGGCCGCGCCCATTATTATGACCTTTTTCTGCATGACGGCACCCTCCTGATGCTTGGCACGAGGATTCCCCCGGTCTGCTTTATTTGTTTCCGAATAACGGGTTCCGAGGAGGTATTTCAACCTCCGCCGTCCCTTGACTTAAAGGGAACAGCCAAGATAATATTACCACGAAAGGAATTTACCGACGATGGCGTACAAGCTTCCGACGGACGATGAGATTGTCGATGCGATTAGGAGGGCTTTGGCGAGACACGGGGTTGTGAACTCGCAGAGGAAGCTGACGGAGCTTGTGCGCAGGGAGCTGAGAAGCGTAGACCCTGACCTCACGGTCGCAGAGGACAGGGTGAGGATGATAGCGATAAGCAAGGGTCTGGCCAAGATCAGCATAAACGCGAGAGACACACCTGCAAGGACCTCGTCAAGCACCTGTCCCGTCTGTTCCAAGCGGATGAAGCACATCAAGAACCTGACGGTGTACGGCGGGTCGGTCGACCTCGGCTACCGATGCCAGAGATGCGGCTATTGGACGGGGTTGAAATCGCGCAGGCCGGTCAGATATATCTTCACCTCCAAGGATTAGGGCGGACGGGAAAACCTAAAACTAATATCACAATATTCGTGATGACGAAGAAAGCCGGGGGAGCGATGAGAAGATGAAGCTCTGGGATTTCAGAATGATGAAGGACGGCAAGATAGGACTGGGAGAGAACATGGCGAACCTCCTTGGCATGCTGAATGACAGCGAGGTCTTCATGACAATGTTCAGGTACGAGAGCGATAGCAGGATATCGTACGAGGTCGTCGTATCCCCGTTCGGCCCGGAAAACTATCGCGAGCTCTGCTTCGCGGTCTTCCAGGTGAAGGATCAGCCGGGGGCTCTCGCCCAGTGCGCGAAGTTCTTGAAGGCGAGGAACATCGACATCCTGAACTCCGAGAGCGTGGCGTTCATGCCCTCGATTCTGATGAAATGGGTCATGCTCATTGACCTGTCGTTCTATGGCGACAGGAGGAATCTCGAGAGGGAGTTCAAGGAGATGAAGGACGCGGACGACCCGTCGCTCGCATTCATAGATTCCATGCGCACCGAGCCCTCGAACCTTGCGGACAGGTACACGAAAGGCTCGGCCTCGGGAAACACGAGAGTCTTGACGAGACCGCTGAGGAAGATGGAGAAGCAGGGGACGATAATCAAGGACGGCGTCCTGCAGCTGCCCGAGGCGTATCTCGGCTTCCTCGGAAAGAAGGAAGCTCCGGTCATGCTGATAGGCGACTCGACCTCATGGCTGCTTTCGCTCTCATTCCTCGGAGATAAGGTGGACCTCTGGAAGCTGAAGTTCACCATCCCCGACCGGCCGGGGGCGATATACGAGATATCCAATGCGATGGCCGAGGAATCGATCAACATCCTCGCAGGATACACGCAGGTCCTCATCTATTATCAGAAGATGTTGTTCGAGATAGTCGTCGACATTTCGAGCTGCAAGGGAGGCTGCGCGGAATTCAAGGAGAACCTCCTGAAGAAGACGGCGTCCCTCGGAAAGGAGTTCATAGTGGAGCTCGCTGAGAAAGTCACGTTCGAATGAGCGAATCTCAGAAAGGCTCGCAGAGGAAAATGCCGTCCTCCATCTTGATCCTCACGACCTGATCCTTGGATATCTCGCTGTTCGTCCAGCACACTATCTTCGGGCCGTCGAGGATCTCGACCATCACGAGGTCCATAGGCCTGATGCGCTTCTCCGGCGGGATGCCAATCTTCACATACGACAGAACCCTGCCGCTGTCCGGGAACTCCTGGGGAGACATCGTTCTTCCGCATCTGGGACACGGATTGTCGAGAGAAATCGTCTTGAAACCACACTTGCAGGCAGAACCTTTCATGACCGGGAGTCTCCCGTTGCGTTCCTTCTGGTTCGAGCAATTTTCCTCTATTTAGATTCATCTGATATATCGATTATTATCGCAGATGATAAGAAGGGGGAAAGGAATAAAGGGGCAGAACTAGCTTACAGCCCTGCTTTGAATAGCGTGAAATGAGCGAATAGCCATCTCCGAATCCGAACGAGACTCCAGGAAGCTATCCAAAGACGAAGGCGTGCCAAGCAGGGGAACAGCTGAGAGAGGACCACGGAGGAACACGATTGGATCCTATTGATGCGTGCCGGCTCATCATGGACACATATGCCGCCAAGATTCTCGTCGCGTGCGCGAGAAAGCCGAAGCACGCCCTTGAGCTCAGCAAGAGGCTCGACATACCGATAGCCGCGTGCTACAGGCGCATACACGTGCTCGAGAGGGCCGGCCTGGTTCGCCCGGTCAGCAGGGCGCTGACCCAGCAGGGGAAGCGGATAGTCCTCTACCAATCGATGCTGAAGAACGCATACATATTCTTCGAAGGTGGCAAACTCAGAGTGAGGTTCCAGATGGTGACCGGCCAGGTGCAGGACTTCGGCGGCGAGTGGAAGGAGATAAAGCTGCTCCCGGATGAGGAGGAGGAAGAGACTGCATCCGGACTTGTCATGGTGAAGGGACCGGAAGGGGAGAACAAGCCGCAAGAATCGAAACCCGAAGACAAGAAGGAAAAGAAGGAGGACTCAGGCTCATCGAATTGATCTGCAATAGGAGGAGTGAAAAATGATGGAAATGACAGGCACGAGGACGTTCCCGAAGGAGATAATCTCATTCATGGCTGGCCCGGGCGGACACTCGCTCATACTCAGAGGCATGGCGGGTACCGGGAAGACAACGCTGGCGCTCCAGCTAATCGAGGAGATGTCGCACATCCAGCAGAGCTATTACATGTCCACCAGGGTCTCCGATCAATCCCTGTTCAACCAGTTCCCCTGGCTGCAGGAGAAGGTCAGGGAGGGAGACGTCCTGAAGGCGAGGAAGAAGCTACGCAAGAAAGCGGAATCGGAAATGGATATGGAGAAGATAATGCTCGGACTTGCGCAGATCAAGGACGAACTCAAGACGGAGAAGAAGCTGGCGCCGCGCAAGGAGCTGAGCAGGCTCGAGGGGAACATCGAGGCGGGCGAGGAGGGCCCGGCGACCCCGTCCGGAGACTCTGAGATGGTCGTGACCGTCGGATCCATGATGCCGGAGATCGAGATGGCATACGACGTCGTGGACAGAGCCCTCCCGGACAGGACGCTCGTCGTGATAGACAGCATCGATGCGCTCTCCGAGAAGTACGGCGTGCCATCGGCGAAGATCGTGACGGCGCTGCAGAAGGACCTCGTGGAAGGCGTCGGGACGAACGTCGTGTACGTGCTCGAGACGCCCGATCCGATGATGGACTACCTGGGAGACGGCGTGCTCTACCTGAGCCTGGTCAGGCAGGGCGAGAGGAGGATGAGGATCCTCGACATCCTCAAACTGAGAGGAAGCGAAATCAAGCAGCCGCAGTACGTCTACACGCTGCTCGGAGGAAGAGTGAGGACGTTCGAGTATTGGCGGTACACGAAGCCCGAGAAACCGACGCCTTTCGAGCCGATCGCCGATCCGTCCGAGAGGCTCGTCTCGACCGGGATCAAGGACCTGGATAACATGCTGAACGGCGGTGTCGGCAGGGGCAACCTGATATTGGTCGAGCTCGGGAAGGGCGTGCCGGCGATTTCCAGCAGCGCTATCGAGGCCGCCATGCTCTGCAGCTTCGCATCGCAAGGACGAGGGGTCATTTGGGCTCCGACAAAGAAGGTCGGTGCCGACGATGCGAGGAATGACATCCTCGGGTTCCTCACGGAGGAGCAGTTCGATAAGAACGTCAGGATACTCGAGCCGCACGCGACCCCAGGGGCGAGCAGGAGCTACACGCTCGCGCTCGAGGGTGAGGATGTCCGTGTCGACCTGAAGTGGCAGAACATACAGTTCGCCCTCCAGGGAACAAGACAGCCGTACCTCACCGCGGCAGGATTCGACTCGCTCGAGAGCATATACGACGCGAACGTCCTGGACGGCATGATGGACTACATATCCGCATTGCTCAACTCCGGCGGAGTATTCCTGGCGGTCGCAACGGCGTCTTCGAAGTCGTTGATGAAGCTCGCCGATATCGCTCACGCGCATGTCAGGATCGACAAGATCTGTGGCGTCACTGTCATCAGCGGGGAGGAGCCTTTCACGCCGCCGTACGCGATGACGCCTCCTGCCGAGGGAGACTTCAGGCCGAAGATGGTTCCGGTTCTATAACCTCCAGCCAGGATTCCAATGTTTCCGGAGAAATACTCTGTCATCGTAGTTGGGGCTCCAGAGGCGGGAGTGCTCGAGTTCTGCGCGTATCTCGCATCGTTCTACTTGAAGAGCGGTCAGGATGTCGTCATGGTGGAAACCGATACGTCGGCGGACTTCGTGCGTAGAATGATAGCAGAGTTCGGCGTCGGCCCGGAACATTACGAGAGAGCGTCTATGACGACCATAGACTGCTTCAGCGAGCCCGGAGAGGAGAACGAACAGACGCGATACGCGGACCTGTCCGATCTCATGGAGCTGCTGGAGAAAATCGGATCGGCGATGAAGGGCATGCGGGAGCCCGTAAGGGTGATATTCGATTCGTTGTCCTCTCTCTACATACACAACGCCGCCGAGGATGTCACGGGGTTCCTTGAGAAGCTGATAGTGCTTTCGAAGGAGAAGGGCTCGCTGACGGCCACCTTATATGAGAAGATGCATCCGGCCGACCAGGTGGTCGCCCTGACGTCGCAATGCGACGGCCTCATCGAGATGATGGTGGACGAGCAAATGGAGAGATACATCAGGATCAAGCGGATGAAGGACCTGCCGGTCAAGCCGAACTGGGTTCCGTTCGAGCCCGGCCTATCGGAGCGCATCTCCGGCACTTCGTTGATCTGGAAGAAGTGAGCAGCTCGGGGCGGAGCCTCTTCCAACCCCGAGGATATTCTCAATGCTTAAACAGCCGGACGCCGCTGAACACCATTGCGATGCCGTGCTCATCGGCGGCCTGAATGACCTCTTGATCCCTGACCGAGCCGCCCGGCTGGATTATCGCTGCGACCCCGACCTTCGCTGCGGCGTCGACGCCGTCCCTGAACGGGAAGAACGCATCGGACACGAGCACACTGCCCTTCGCCTCCGGTCCCGCCTTCATCCCGGCGATGGTCGCGGAATCGACCCTGCTCATCTGTCCCGCGCCGACACCGACGGTGCGCTCGCCCTTCACGAGCAGTATCGTATTTGACTTGATGTACCGCGCGACCTTGACGCCGAACATCATGGCGTCTATCTCCTCCTCCGTCGGCTTCCTCTTCGTGACCGCCTTGAGCTGGTCCCTCCTGATCTCGATGTACGGCTCCGTTTGAACGAGCAGCCCGCCGCGAACGTTCGTGTAAAGGCGCCTGTCCGCGTCTTCGGGAGCCCTCTGCAGAGGCTTGCCCATCCTGAGCAGCCTCAGGTTCTTCTTTTCCTTCAGGATGACCAGGGCGTCCTGGTCATAATCGGGCGCGATGACCGCTTCTATGAAGTGCTTGCTCATTTCCTGCGCGGTGGCGGGGTCGAGAGTCCTGTTGAGCCCGACGACGCATCCGAAGGCGCTTATCGGGTCCGCATCGTACGCCATGCGGAACGCCCTAGAGATGCTCTCGGCGCTCGCGGTCCCGCAGGGGTTCGTGTGCTTGATGATCGTCGCGGTCGGCTTCTCGAAATCCACGACGATGGACATCGCCGCGTCTAGGTCGATTATGTTACAGTAAGAGAGCTCCTTCCCCTGGAGCTGCTGCGCATCGGCGATCGACAGCCTGTCCTTCTCCGAAACGAGCTTATAGAACGCCGCTTTCTGGTGCGGGTTCTCGCCGTACCTCAGGTCCTGGAGCTTCGTGAACCCCAGCGTCATATCCGCCGGGAAGAGCTCTCCCATAAACCTCATTCTGAGATATGTGCTGATTATCGAATCGTACTTTGCGGTCTGAGAGAACGCCTTCACGGCGAGCCGCCTCATCGTCTCGGGCGTGAGCTCTCCGTCGTGCGTCTTCATCTCATCTATCACGGCAGGATAATCGGCCGGGTCGACGATGACCGCAACGCTCGCGTGGTTCTTCGCTGCGGACCTGAGCATCGACGGCCCTCCGATGTCGATGTTCTCGATCACCTCTTCCAGCGAGACATCCGGCTTCATTATCGTCTTCTCGAATGGGTAGAGGTTCACGACCACCATGTCGATCGGCGTTATCTTCAGGTTCTTGATCGCCTCCATGTGCTCCGGGAGATCCCTGCGCGCGAGCAGGCCGCCGTGGATCATGGGGTGCAACGTCTTCACACGGCCGTCCAATATCTCCGGAAAGCCCGTGACCTCGGAGACGTTCTTCACGTTGATCCCCTGGTCTCGCAACATCTTCGCAGTGCCCCCGGTAGAGAGAATCTCCACTCCGAGAGAGGAAAGCTCCTTCGAGAATTCCATAAGGCCGGTCTTGTCAGAGACGCTTATCAGAGCTCTTTGTATCTTCGACAATTCAAGTCCTCCGCATGCCGTTCAACAGGCATCCCATACTGCGGAGATGCCAACGAGATATAAGGGTTTATGATAAAAAGGTAGCGAAAGGCCGAGCTATGCTTCCACTGAAGGTCACAGGCTCGGTCTCGGCATCAGCCCTGCTTCCTTGACGAGATACGGGACCATCTCTTCCCACATCACCGCCATGATGTGGACCCCGTGAACGCCCTCGATGGTCTTGAGGCGCTCGATCATCTCGATGCATATCCTGAGCCCTTCTTCCTTCTCCTGATTCTTGTCTTTCGCGTTCTTCATACGCGTCACGATCGAATCAGGGACCTTCATCCCCGGGACTTTGTTCTTCATATATCGGACAGCACCGAGAGACTTGGACGGAATCACGCCTCCCAAGATGTGCACTCTCTCGTGCAGCCCGAGCTTCCTGACCTCGGCCATCCATTTCTCGAACCAGTCGAGGTCGAATATCGCCTGCGTCTGGATGAACTGCGCTCCCGCATCGGCCTTCTTCTGGAGCCTCAACGCCCTGAACTCGTACGGCGTGGCGAACGGGTTTTCCGCGGCTCCGAGATATACGATGGGCGGGGACTCGAGCTCCTCTCCGCTCAGCTGCGTCTTCGAGTCTCGCATCTTTCTGAATGTATTGAGCAGCGACACAGAATCGAGGTCGAACACCCCCTTCGCGGATTTCTCGTTCCCGAAAGTGTGGTGGTCTCCCGTCAGGCATAGGACGTTCCTGATGCCTATCGCGGAAGCTCCGAGGAGATCGCTCTGTAATGCTATCCGGTTGCGATCCCTGCAGGTCATCTGGATCACGGGCTCGAGGCCTTCCCTCATGAGTATGACCGCGGAGGCGATGCTCGACAGCCTCACGATCGCCGTCTGATTGTCGGTCAGGTTGAACGCGTCCGCGCTGCCTTTCAGCTCTCTTGCGAGCTTGACCATGTGCGCCGGGTCCGCTCCTCTCGGAGGGCCTATCTCCGCGGTCACCGCGAACTTTCCCGAATCCAGGATCTTCTGGAGGTTGCTGACCTGCATCATTTCTTCACCTCCGTATCGCTCCTGTCGGTCGGCTGTATTATGAGGTCCTTGCGCACGATCTTCCTCCTGCCCCCGGAGTGGCTCTTGGACCAATCCTTGGGCTCGGAGAACGCGAGCATCAGGTCCAGCCTGTTCTGCAGCTTCAGGCGCTCGTATATCATCGCCCAAGCGCAATCGGTCTCGAGATTCACCTCGCACTTGTTGTCGCTCGAACCGCCGCACGGGCCGTTCCGCATGCTCTTCGCGCACCTCGCGACAGGGCAGATGCCGCCCGTGTAGTACATCACGCAGTCGCCGCACGCGAGGCACTTCTCGCTCCAGACGCCTTGCTCCTCCGGAACTCCGAGGAAACTCGTGTTGAGACCGGGATAGACCTGCTTCTCAGGGAACATGTCCGCAATCGTCTGGCATCCGAGGCCGCAGGCGAGCGAGACGGTCGCATCGGCATCGAGTATCTTCTGCTCGATCGCGCGCACCCATTCCTTCTCACACTGCCTTTCGACGACGTTCTCCTCGATCTCCCAGCCCAGGTTGTCGCGGTCCGAGATGAGCCTGAGCGCGGATGCGAGTTCCGCGACCTCCTTCTCGCCTCCCGCCATGCATATCGCAACGCAGGTCTTGCATCCGCTGAGGAGGATCTTCTTCTTGCCAGTGAGCATCTTCGCGATCTCGCTTATCGGCTTTCTCTCCCCGATTATCACTTCATCGCCCCCTTGAACGGTGTCGCTGGCAGGGAACCGATCTTCTGCTCGAACTTCCTCATCTTCAGGAGCAGCATCGAGCTGCTCACGGACGCGACATTGAACATCTCCACCCTATCAGGCTCTATCTGGATATCCTTCAGTATCTCCTTGACGCGCTCCACCCGACCTCTGGCAAGCATCGACCCGACATCGTGATAGCAGTTCTCCTCGAGACATCCTATCACCGCGATCCCGTCGGCGCCCGCCCTGAGAGCATCCATTATCTGCGTCGTCTCCAGCCTGCCCGTGCACGGAAGCTTGACGAGATGGAACGACTCTGGAAGGCTCTCCCCGGATGCCGAGGCCGCTCTGATGGCCGAGAGAGCATGGTTCTCGCACACGAACACGATTATGTTCAATTTCCCCGTCAAAATATCGCCTCCTGAGCGGCGAGTATCTGCGAGCCTATCTGATCTCTCGTGCAGTTCTTGAGCTCTATGGCCCGGCTCGGACAAACGGCGACGCAGTTGCCGCAGCCCGCGCATTTCTCCGCGATTATCTCGGCCTTCCAATTCTCGTTCATCCTCGCCGCCCTGTACGGACAGGTTCGGACGCACGTGTTGCATGCGGAGCACTTGTCCTCATCGATCTTCGCTATCGCGCCTCTTGCTATGTGATAGCCGCGCTTCATAAAGGCGACTATCTCGGATACTGTAGCGCCGAGCTCCGGGTAAGACTGATCCGTGAGCTTCGCATATCCCGCATATCCGACGACGAATACGCCATCGCAGGGCGATTGCCCGATGCCTCTCTGAGGCCCTCTCGACCTGGCTCGGAGGTCCCAATCGCCCGGGACGAACAATCTCTCGACGAACGCGGGCTCCCAGGGCCTCGTGGTGATAGGGGCGACGATCACATCGGCCGGTATTCCGATCGTCTCGCCGAGCACCAGATCCTTCACCAGGATGATCGGGTCGTCCTTGTCGATCCTCGGCCTGGTCTTGTCGTCATACTTGACGAACTTCACACCGGCCTCCGCGGCTTCCTTCCAAGAAAGCTCGAGGAGCCCCGCGGCCTTCACATCTCTCGCGATGACAGTCACGCTCTCCGCAAGCCCAGCAGTAGCCGCGCTTCTCGCCGATTCCAATAGCAGGTGCCAGGCCGGGACCGAGACGTCTGAGACGGATGCTATCGATCCGAGATCGTCGAGGAATGCGATCCCCTTGAGCCTCGCCCCGGACGACGTGAAATCCTCGAATCGCTCCAACGGAACGAACCTGACGCGCGGGTTTGTCGGAGGCCTCACATCCGCGAGGCACCTCTCGCCGACCAGGAGTATCGCGGCGCAATCTGCTTCAAGATCCTCTCCGCGCTGCCTGCATGATACCCGGAAATTCCCCGGCATACCCGTCAGATTCTTGACTATCGCCTCGTCGATAACCTCGATGTTCCCGTCTTTGAGCTTTGGAACCTTCTGGGAGATGATCAGCCTGGTCCGAATGCCGTGCTGCGCCAACGCCCTCGCCGCGCGGATGGCGGCGTCGGAAGAACCGATGACGGCAACCGCCTTGCTCGAATACCTGATGCGTCTGTCCTTGACGGGTTCCGACAACGTCAATCTCGCAGCGGTCACCCGAATCGTGCGGGCCAACAGCTCCGGTGATGCATGCTCCTTCAGCCCCTTCGGGGAACGAAGCGAGAGATCGACGAACTCGACCAGTGATGGGTCGATCCCCTTCGGGAGAGGGATTTTTCCCAGAGATTCCTGCGGACACCAGGAGGCGATGATGGCCCTGTCGCACCTTCCCTTGCTGGCGGATCTCACCTTCTTCTTTCCCTCCGCGCCGCATATCTCGTCGATCTCGATCGTTTTCCCTATCCTCTCATCGAGCCCGAGCTGCGATACCAGCTCCTTGAAGCTCCCCTTATCGAGCCATGAGCAGGCAGAGCAGCGCGATAATATCAAGAGGATTCTGCCGCTCACTTTATCGCCCCCAATCGCTCGAGAACCGCAAATGCGGTCGCCTTTCCGTCCGCGAACGACTCCTCGATATCCATCGGGGACTTGCAGGAGCCAGCAACGAACACTCCCTTCTTCCGGTCGTCCCGGGAGATGAACCCGAAGGAATCCACCGGCAGGGAAAGCTTCGTGGCGACGACCTTCGATTCCGGTCTAGGCTGGCCGCCGACGGACAAAATGACCATATCGTATTCGCCCTCTTCGATAGACGCGTCCCCGAGAACCGTCCGCCTGACTCTCAGGTTTCCCTTCTCGGACTCCTGCACCATGCCGGCTACACCCTGGGATATTCCGATATTCTTCTTCCCGGAAGCCCATTCGAGCGCCTCCGACCTGGGCTCGAATGTCCTCAGGTCCATATACAGGAAATCAACCGTGGTTTCCGGCCAGCGCTCTATGATGGAGCGCGCTATCCTGATCGCGTACTTGCAACAGAACTTGGAGCAGTATTCGACCCCGCCCTTCGTGGTCCTCGACCCGACGCACTGGATGATAGCAATCCTGCTCGGCTTCTGCCCGTCGGATGGCCTCCTCAGCTCCCCTTGGCCGGCGATCATCTTCTCGGCATCGAGAGAGGAGACGACGTTCGGGTAATAGCCATAGCCGTAATGAGGAATCCCCGAGGGGTCGATCGGATCCATGCCCGTGGCAACGATCACCGCCCTCGCCTGAAGGCGGACTCGCTCTTCTTTCCCCTGAAAGTCGAAGGCGTGCGTCGGGCATTCCTTGGCGCAAAGGTCGCACTTTCCGCCTTGGAAATGCTTGCACAGCTCTGGATTGAGATAGGGGACGTTCGGAATGGCGCCATGCGGAGGCGCGACCAGCGCTCCCTTGACCGGGCACACAGCGATGCACCTGCCGCATGCGATGCATTTCTCGATATCGATGAATCTCGGAGACCTGCGCACTTCCAGTGAGATGCTCTTGGTTTCGAGGGTGGCGGACCCGATGCTCGAGAGCGTGTATGCCTCGATGCCTTCCGATGAGCGCATTCTGAAAGCCGCATCCCGGGGCATACATACATGGCACCTCGTACACTCAACGTCGCCCTTGCAAGAAAGCTCCAGGGCGACCCCACCTACAAAAGGCGCCGTGTCGACTATTGCAACGCTCTTTCCCAGTGACAGCAGGGTCTCGGCCGCGCCGATCCCGGCGGATCCGCCACCGATAATCAAGACGTCCTTCATCTCATCACATCCGCTTCATGGCTCAGGTATCACTACCGAGAGTATGAAACATACTGTGGTAGCGCTCCCGAGTGAATTGCATTGAGCGTGAAATCGAGAAAAGGTTTCGAAATCCTCCGAGACGCGCCCGGAGGATCGCCGTAAGGTCTAGTTCAATCCGGTTATCCAGCCGTCATCGCTTATGTCTATCTTCTCGGCGGCAGGAACCTTCGGCAGGCCAGGCATGGTCATTATCTCGCCCGTCAGCGGGACGATGAACCCGGCACCGCTCGACAGCCGAACTTCTCTGACGGTCAATACCCAGTCCCTCGGGGCGCCCTTGATTTTCGGATTGTCAGTGATCGAGAGCTGCGTCTTGGCCATGCATATGGGAAGCTTATCCATCCCTGCCTTTTCGATGGCCTCGATGTCCCTCGGGGCGGTTCCGGTATAGACGACGTCCTTGGCGCCGTAGATCTCCTTCGCGATGATCTCTATCTTCTTCTTGATCGGCAGCTTCTCGTCGTATAGGAACTTAAAATGTGCCTTCTCCTTTGATAGGGTCTCGAGCACGACCTTTGCCAACTCTATCCCCCCCTTGCCGCCGTCGGTGAACACCGTCGAGAACGCCGCGCGCACCTTGATCTTCTTGCAGTGCTCCATGCACGCCTTCATCTCCTCGTCGGTGTCCGTCGGGAACCTGTTCAGCGCCACAACGACCGGCAGCCCGAACTTTCGCATGTTCTCGACGTGCTTGTCCAGGTTCTCGTATCCCTTCGAGAGCCACTCGAGGTGCTGCTTCATGTTCTTCTTCGTCGCGGGGTTGTTCATCTCCGACTCGGGCATCCCGCCGTGGATCTTCAGCGCACGCACGCTGGATACGATGACGACGCAGTTCGGCTTGAAGCCGCCCTGCCTGCATACAATGTCTAGGAACTTCTCGGCACCTAGATCGGCGGCGAACCCGCCCTCGGTGATCACATAATCCGCCAGCTTCAATGCGTACTTCGTAGCGATGATCGAGCTATTGCCGTGTGCGATATTTGCGAATGGCCCGGTATGATCAAAGCACGGCTGTCCTTCCAGAGTCTGCACCAAGTTGGGGTTGATCGCGTCCTTCAGAAGGAGACACATTGAACCGACGCATTTCAACTTGTCCGCAGTCACCGGCTTCCCGTCGTACGTGTAGGCGACGACGATTCTCGAAAGCCTCTCCCTGAGGTCCTTCATGTCCCTTGCCAGCGCGAGTATCGCCATGATCTCCGACGCGACAGTGATGTCGAATCGCGATTCGTGCGGCACGCCTCCGGCCGCGCGGCCTCCCAGCCCGACGATGATCTTCCTGAGCTCCCGCGCGTTCATGTCCATCACCTTGCCCCAGACAATCCTCGTCGGGTCGATATTGAGGGAATTCTCATGAGCGATGTGATTCTCGAGGCATGCGGACAGGAGATTGTGCGCCGCGCTCACCGCATGGAAATCGCCAGTGAAGTGCAGGTCGATGTCCCACATCGGATACAACTGTGAGTATCCGCCGCCCGTCGCGCCTCCCTTGATGCCGAACACCGGGCCGAGCGACGGCTCCCTCAGGGACAACATGACCTTCTTCCCGAGAAGACCCATTGCCTGCGCCAGGCCGATTGACGTGACTGTCTTTCCCTCGCCGGCCTTGGTCGCGGTTATCGCCGTAACAAGGATCAATTTGCCATCTTTTCGCTTCTCGAACCGCTTGAGAACCTTGAGAGGCACTTTCGCCTTGTATTTCCCGTAGAATTCCAGGTCATCTCTTGTCAGGCCAA
>Ga0315268_10003250_pt1 | contig 17986 bp, 11 predicted proteins | sample C1_top_MG_FD_204535 | JGI IMG/M metagenome (GOLD analysis project Ga0315268, IMG submission 204535) | Sediment microbial communities from Yellowstone Lake, YNP, Wyoming, USA - C1_top | ecosystem: Environmental > Aquatic > Freshwater > Lake > Sediment | place: USA: Wyoming | collected 2017-08-01
AGAGGCACTTTGCAATTTCCTCTCGCTGATACAAGCTATCGCCTCAGCAGGATCAGCGCGCCGGCAGCTACAGCCAACACGGCCATCACCAGGCCGCTCTGCGGGAAACTGATTTTGAGTAACTCTAACGCTCCCTGCACTACCAGCCAGATGCTGAGCAAAAGAGAGCCAAGGTCACGGGACAACTTTGCCCTGCTCGTCCCGACGAGCAGCAAGACTCCGGCAGCGATGGCAAGAATCGCCAGGATCACAGCACCGCCTGGAAGGGTGATGTTGACCAGTGGCAGCAGCCCCATCGCAATCAGCCAGATGCCCAACAAAATCACCCCCAAGTTTCTACTCGATTTCATCTGTCTTCTCCTTTTCCCCTCAACCCTGCTTTGAGATTCGGCAGCGAGATATAGTGCATTGGCTCCGACGATACAGAATTTCGCTTTGCGTGTACGATGACAGCGTATCACAGACTGCCTCAAAAAGTCCCAAATCGCTTCTCAACAAACCCTAAAAATGCGTGTGACAGAATGAAGGCCAAATAAAAGCAGCAACTTTACCAAGTTGCTGCCAGAAGATACGCGCGTGCGTGATGATTGGCGCTAATGCGACAAGTGCAATATGTAGCCGACGCCCGGGACTGTTTCGAGGAGTGAGCTCGACTCAGTCCCTATCTTTTTGCGGATGCGGCCCAAATACACGTGCAGATAGTGACTCGAACCCCTGTACTCAGGTCCCCACACCCGCTCAAGTAGTTCGTCGTGGGTAAGCACTGACTCTAGGTGTTGAGCCAGCTCGGCCAACAAGGCAAATTCGGTCCGCGTGAGGCGCATGTCCTCACCTTTTACAAATGCTCTTCGCGCGCCCAGGTCTATCACGACGTCGTTGAGGGCAACCTTGCCGCTGTCGCCGGGTGTGGCGACACCCGATGTCCGGCGCCACACCGCGCGCATTCTGGCGAGTAACTCTTCGTGGCGGAACGGCTTGGTCACATAATCGTCTGCGCCGGCGTCGAGTGCCCGAACTTTTAACTCCTCTTCGTCGTACGCGCTCAGCACAACGATGGGCACGTCAGATTGCTCTCGTATCTGAGTGCATACTTCGATCCCGCTCATTCCTGGCATGACCAGGTCCAGAATGATGAGGTCGAAGGGGTCTTGCCTAAAACAAGCGAGAGCTTGCGCGCCATCCGCTGCTTCCTTGACGGTATAGCCCCGTGCCTCAAGATTCACGCTGACGAGCTTGAGTATTTGAGGATCATCGTCAACGACCAGGACGTTGTGCGTTTCTTGCATGGTTTGGGTCTCCATTCATTTGAGCGCCGCCTCTACGGTTCGGATCAAGTCGCCTATGTCAAACGGCTTGATCAACACCTCGACGACATTAGCATAATCCTTCGCATTGGCCTTCACGTCGGCCGTTGATGCCGTCATGATGATGACGGGCGTACGCGAAATCCCCGGGTCGTTAGCCATGGCTGCGAGCAAATCCCATCCCGGCATGCCGGGCAGCTTGATGTCTAGCAGCACGAGTGAGGGTAGATTCTCCCGCATCCCCGCCAATCCTGATTCAGCGCTTTCTGCTTCAATCACATGATAGCCGCGTGCCGATAGATTGACTGCGGCAAGCTTACGTATATTTGCTTCATCTTCGATAACCAAGACCGTTGGCATTGTTTGTCATCCCGCACCCGGCTTGGACGAGCCCCCGATGGGTAAGGTGAAAGAGATGGTTGTCCCTGGTCTGGGCTGATCCTTGATCCAGATTCGCCCGCCCTGTGCCTCTACCAACCCTTTACAAATGGCGAGCCCCAGCCCGACGCCTTTGACCTGCTCGGGGCTTGCCATCTCTGTCTCTGCTTGATGAAACGGCTCGAACACGCGTGTTCTCTCTTCATGAGGGATGCCCGGCCCCTGGTCCGTGACATCGACCCGAACCACCTCGCTCTGCCGACTGGCCGAAATCGTAATCTGCGTTCCAATAGGTGAATATTTGGTTGCGTTGTTGACCAGATTAGCCAACACCTGAGCAATGCGCTGTGGATCAGCTTTCACAGACGGCAAATCTTCAGGCAGGGTGATGACCAGATCGTGTTCGCGAGTCAGTGCTTGGAGCTGCGCCATGGCCGTGTTGACGATGGCGTTCAAAGGCTGCTCTTCCGGAACGATGCGAAGAGTGCCGGACTCGAGCCGAGAAAGATCGAGCAGATGCTCGATCAGGTCGGTCAGTTTGTCGGCCTCCTGATCAATCGTTTCAATAAAATCGCGCTGGCTGTTGGGGTCCCAGGCCACATCATCTGCCAACAGGGTTGTGGCAAAGCCCTTGATTGAAGTGAGTGGGGTGCGCAGCTCGTGCGAAATCATGGCGAGAAACCTGAGCTTAAGTTCGTTCGCCTTCTCCGCCTCTTTGCGGGCCCGGGTTTCGGCTTCGAGGAGGTGAAAGTTGTAGATGGCTGCTGCCGCTTGATTAACCACTTTTTCGAAATAGTCAATCTCTTCTGCGCTCATTGACTTTGGGAGTCTAAAGTGGATTGTGAGCATTCCGTACCACTGGTTGCTGGTAATGAGGGGGAATAGCAAGAGGCTACGAGTCTCGAACCTGGCGAGCCAGTTCCGAGCGCCCTCAAATAGGCGTGGGTCTGTCTGCACGTCCGAGATCAGAAAAGCTTGTTCGCGTGAAAAGAGCTTTTCGAACGAGTACTTTTCAAACAGATAGCTCTCGCCGAGCAGGCTGACCGAGAGGTCATCGTCTCGCCAGTCCGCCAACACATCACATCGGGATGGGGAAGTGTCGTCCCACACTTGGTCAAAAATCAAGATGGTGGCTCGGCTCGCGTCTGCAAACATGATGAGAGACCGCAAAGCGTTCAAAACGTCTTCCGGCGTACGTGCTGCGCCGATGCGACGGCTGATGACATAGCGCTCTCGTGTTCTGGTGAGCGTGGCTCGCAAGGCTTCTTCTGCTCTCTTTTGTTCAGTGACGTCCTGCCCGAACCCGGCGATGCGAGAGATTCGTCCATCTGGCCCCTGGATCGGAAAAGTGCGCGCCCGAATCCAGCGCACTGATCCATCTGGAGTGACGATCCGATACTCTTCGCTAAACCCACCCCATTTGTGAGCGGTCATGGCTTCGACGACGCGCTCGTGGTCTTCGGGATGGATCGCATCTATGAACAACTGCGGCTTTCGATACAGGCTCTCGCGCGTTCGCCCCCATATCTTTTCAAAAACCGGGCTGACATAAAGCATCTCATCCGTCTCTGGTGCTCGCATCCAAAAGACCAGATTGATGCTTTCCACCAACGGTCTCAACAGATCCTCGTTTTCTTGCAGCCTTTGCTCTACTTGTCCGGACCAAGGCTCTACAATGCCAAGCAAGCTCGCATGACCTGGGCCTGGCGCAAAGCTCGACGCTGATTGTGGAAGCTCGTCATCAGTATTCGAAAGACCGTGCAAGACGTTGGAGAGATGTTCAATAGCTTCGGTGAGTGGCGCTTTTTGGTGAGGATCGAGTTCCTCCGACCACTGTCCAAGTTCTTCCAGGCGTTGAAGCACATCTTGAATCAATGGGCTCTGCTCTTTCATTTTTGCCTCGAATAAAGGGACCTGGCAGTTGCCGATGTGGAGAGTTCGGGAGAAAGGCTAACTGACCAGCAAGGAATATTGTACACCAAATTCCAGACAGATAGTAGGGTCGGTCAAGGAAGCTGTTGTTGGGCTGGAGGTTACCCGCAAGCCGTCCGGACAGGTCTTGTGCGCGCCAAGGCAAAGGGCAACCGCTCCGGTACATGCGCTTTTAGGGTTTATTGAGATGTGTTTTGGGATTTTTTGAGATGGTTTGTGGTACCCTAATGTCAGATGTGGAGCGCAGACATTGTTTTTCCGAACAGAGAGTAGACAGTGTCCATGTTATTTGTGCTAGCCGTTTCTCAGAATGTCAGTCGCCGGAGGCTGTATGTGGACAACCTGGTTTGCCGAGGTCATACCGCCGTCGGGGTAGCCACGCCAGCTCGTTTCATAAGCCGCAGCTACAGGAGAGCCACAACATGAAGTTAAAAGATGTTCTGGAGCGACACCGGGGCGAGCGGCACGTCGCCGTCATTCAGGATTACCCCGATCCGGACGCGCTGTCGTCAGCGTATGCCCATCGCCTGATTTGTGCCCAGTTTGATATTGCCGTAGACATTGTCTACGCCGGAAAGATCAGCCACGCTCAGAATATCGCTCTGGTCAAGTTGCTGGGCCTCCCGCTGGTGACTTTTTCCGAATCGCTTGATCTGTCTGTTTATAATGGCAGTGTTTTCATTGACTGTCAGGGCGCCAATTCGGCTCTCACTGCCGGATTGGTTGCTGCTGGCATTTGTCCCATTGCTCTGCTCGATCACCATGAAAGGCAAGAGCATGCACCAGAAGCGGAATTCGTAGATATCCGGCGTGCCGGCGCAATCGCGACGATCTACACGGAATACATCCAGGCCGGGCTGTTGGAACTGGACCGCAACCGGCGGGAGCACGTCATCGCCGCTACAGCACTGATGCACGGTATCATGACCGATACCAACCAGTTCATCCAAGCATCGGAAGAAGACTTTCAAGCGGCGACGTTTTTGGCTCGTTTTTATGACGCCGGCATTTTGCTCGGGATCATGACGCAAGCACGTTCCAAGCAGGTGATGGACATCATCCAGCGCGCTCTCCAAAACCGTGTCCTGCGCGAGAGCTTTTCCCTCGCCGGGATTGGCTACGTGCGCGCCGAGGATCGCGATGCAATTCCGCAGGCCGCCGACTTTTTGTTCACGGAGGAAAACGTCCATACGGCGATTGTGTATGGCATTGTGGTAAGTGACCGTGAGGGGCAGCACTGTGAGAATCTAGCCGGATCGCTACGCACGACCAAGCTGACGATTGACCCGGATGCCTTCATCAAAGAAGCGTTTGGCCGGAGTGACACGGGACAGTTCTTTGGGGGCGGCAAAGCCGAGGCGGGTGGTTTTGAGATTCCTATCGGCTTCCTGACCGGCGGGTCAGACGAGTATCAGAACCTCAAGTGGCAGGTCTACGACATGCAGATCAAGCAGCGCCTTTTTGCCAAGATTGGAATTGGCACCTGATGAGGGTCACCATCTTGCATTACACTGCACCGCCTGTCGTCGGCGGTGTCGAAACTGTGATTGCGTACCACGCGCGTGAATTGATGGATAACGATCATTCCGTCACGATCTTGGCAGGTCGCGGTGGCGACGATGCAAGGTTAGCGAACGCCAACGTCGTCATCTTTCCCGAACTGGATTCGCAGCATCCTGACAACTTGCAGATTGCCCAGAGGCTCGAACAGGGCATGGTCCCGCCTGAATTTCACATGCTTCAGACCCGCATCGTAGAGTCGCTGGCATCCCATTGTGCCCATTCGGATGTCATGATCGCACATAACGTTTTCAACTTTCATTTCAATTTGCCTCTGTTGGCTGCACTGCACCAAATGATCGATCGGGGTATGCTGCCACGCGTGATCGCCTGGTGCCACGATATCTCCCGGTACGTGAATCCAATGTCGGGTGCAGAACTGCGCTTTGGTTTCCCTTGGGATTTACTCCGTACCTATCGGCGGGAAGTGACCTACGTCGCCGTATCGCCGCAACGGCAACGTACCCTGGCTGGCATACTGGGATGCCCACCTGAATGGATCCGTGTCATTCCGAACGGCGTGGATGCAAAGACACTCTGGAGTCTATCCGGTCTCACGTGGCGCCTTGTAGGAGAACACGATTTGCTCGAAGCCGATTTGATCGTGCTCATGCCGATCCGAATCACGCGCGCCAAGAATATCGAATATGCGCTGCAAGTGATAGTGGCCCTAAAAGCTCTGGACCTCAGACCCAAGCTCGTGGTGACCGGGCCGCCGGATCCGCATTCGCCTGATAGCCAATCCTATTGGAATGAATTGCTCGCGTTGCGCCACGAACTGGGGTTGGACCAAGACGTGATCTTTATTTACGAAGGAACGTCCCATTTACCGGGCCCATTGATGATTGATGCGCCGGTCGTGGCCGAGTTGTATCGGGTATGTGACGTGGTGCTCATGCCCAGCCTCCGCGAAGGGTTCGGCATTCCGATTTTGGAAGGAGGACTTGCCGGCAAACCCGTATTCTGCACAGCAGTGCCTGTGTTAGAAGAAATCGGGACCGAGTCCGTTTATCGAATCGAGACGGGTGAGCCGCCTGATCACGTTGCGGCACGGATCCAAGCCTGGGCGCAGCAGGATACGACTCATCGCCTGCGCCTGCGCGTGCGACAAGAATTCACGTGGCCGGCCATCTTTGGAAGCGCGATTGAGCCGCTGATCACCCACCGCCTCGAGAGAATGGAGCAAGAGTTATGACCGCGCAATCTCGGTTATCGTTTCGCCTGATCATCGTGTCGAATCGAGGCCCCTATAACCTGCACACCACACAGCAAGGTTTGAGACGGGAGAAAACTGTGGGTGGGCTTGTGACGTCCCTTCTGCCTATGGTCGAATCGTTGGGCGGCGTCTGGGTTGCGGCAGGCGATCCGGAAGGGCGCTACCCCAGCCGGCCAGGCCGGCCGTCGTTTGATCTGCGATATATTCACCTGACGCCGGAGCAAGTGCAGGGTCACTATCACGGGTTGAGCAACGCCGCTCTGTGGCCGCTCTGTCATTATTTTCTGGACCACGTGCATTATGACGACGCTCAATGGCAAATCTACGAGCAAGTCAACCAGCAATTTGCCCAGGTTGCCTTGGAAGAGGCGCGGAGTGATGATGTGATTTGGGTGCATGACTATCAACTCGCCCGCGTCCCACACTATTTGCGTCACGAGCGGCCCTCAGCGCGGATTGCGTTTTTCTGGCACATCCCGTTTCCTTCCGTGGAAGTCTTCCGTACCCTCCCCTGGCGTCGCCCTTTTCTCGAAAGCCTCTTGGCGTGCGATTGGGTCGGTTTCCACATCCCCGAATACGCGAGAAACTTTATGGATACAGTACACAACGTTCTCGGCGCAGATGTTGAGGATGAGTTCGTTTATTATGCTGGACGGACAACACGCGTGCTGGCGCGCCCGATCGGAATTGACGATTGTGCTGTGAGCCACCAGGCGCGGTCCCGACGCACCGTCCAACGCGTTGAGCGTTTGCGTCAGACTTTGAAGGAAAAAAAAGTCATTCTGGGCGTCGAGCGGATGGATTACACGAAAGGGATTCTCGAGCGGATTCAAGCCATGGAGCGCCTGCTGGAGCTGAAGCCGGAACTATATGGCCAGGTCAGCTTGATTCAGATAGCGATTCCCTCACGGATGAAGGTCCAAGCCTATCGGCGGAAGAAACGTGAGATTGATGAGATCGTCGGACGGGTCAATGGACGGTTCAGCGACGGTATCTGGATGCCGATTCGGTATCTGTATCATTCGTTTTCCCCTGCCGAGTTGGTCGCCTATTATCGAGCGGCGGATATTGCTCTGGTCACCCCTTTGCGTGATGGTCTGAACCTTGTGGCGAAAGAATACGTCGCCTCGCGCGTGGACGCCGACGGTGTCCTGATTCTCAGCGAGTTTGCCGGCGTAGCATATCAATTGCCCGAAGCGCTCCTGGTCAATCCGTACAGCACGGAAGACATGGTGGCCGCGCTTGTGCAAGCCCTGGAGATGTCGAAGAATGAACAGCGACGTCGAATGCAAGCGATGCAAGATCGCATCAAGACGCAAAATATCGCATGGTGGGCCAAAGAGTTTCTCGACCGGATGAGCAGCCTGATCCACCCGGAATAGTGGAACGCAACATGTTGGCGGCGGTCCGGCGGCAAATTGTGGCTGGGAGGCGAGTATGGCTTTTCCTGGACTATGATGGAACGCTGGTCCCTATTGCGCGCACTCCAGACGAGGCACGCCCCGACGCCCCGTTGCTCAAGCTTTTATCAGGTTTGGCCGAGATGCCCGCACTCTTGGTCACAGTTCTCAGCGGGCGGCCATTGTCTTCTTTGCAGACTATGCTGCCAATATCCCGCCTTATTCTGGCAGGCACTTATGGCATCGAGGTTCAAATGCCAGGGAAGGGCGTTATCATACGGGCAGACCCAGTTCGTCTGCGCCCGACAATCGAACAAGTCCGATCGGCCTGGGCGCAATTGATCGCTGGTCGTGACGGTTTCCTGCTCGAAGACAAATGGGTGGCGGTGGCGCTCCACGCGCGTTTCGCCGACTCGACCGATGCAAAGGTTGTGCTGCCGAGAGCGCGAGCTATTGCGACACAATCCGTTCGCACTCATCACTTTCGAATACTGCAAGGTGATCGGTTTCTCGAAGTTGCGCCGGCCGCAGCACACAAAGGGCAGACCGTAGAATGGCTGCTCAGTCAATACCCATTCCCCGGCGCGCTGACAGTATATTGCGGCGATGATGATAAAGATGAAGAAGCCTTTGCAGTCGTCCGTCGGCGCGGTGGAATCCCCATTGTCGTGGGGCAGGGCCAGCGCACAACCCAGGCAGCTTACCGGTTCGATTCTCCCGATGCCGTGCGCGGCTGGTTACAGTTGCTTGGGGAGGCTGCAGCAGAGATAAGCTAGACAGATGCCCTCCACTTTGACTTGTCCAGAGTAGCACAGATTGAGTGCGGCGACACAGATTCTCCGCGAAATCTGGTCTCTGTGCTAAAACACCACTCATCTCCGACCTAGCCTGTCCTGCAGGACAGGCTCTTTTGTTGTCCTCCACTTGCTCTGCGGGGCCCGTCTTTCGGGATTGCGATTAAGCGACGGCGAGAGTAGAATAGAAGCGCCCCAGGGCAGAGGCGCGGAACTCGGGCCGTACGTTCGTCGTCTAAATGGCGTGAAGACAAGTTGGGGTTTCTTGTTGATGATTGACCATTCTGGGAGGAATCTATGACCCGCTTACGCATACTCATTGTCGGCTCGATCGTCGTCGCCGTATTGGGCTTGAGCGCATGCAGCCTTGTTCGCCGCTCGAGCCCCGGCCCGACGCCCACTGCTGCCACGCCGCAAGTGGTTTCTTCGGCCACGCCCACACCCACGGCGGTCTCGTCGCCCACGCCCACGCGCGAGCCGACCGTCGCGCGCCCGCGCCCGGTCGTTGGCTATACACCCGTCCCGTCCGACACAATCTCGCCGGTTATTGTGCAGCGCTCGCCCGAGCCAGGCCAGGAGTTTGCACCTGATGGCAGTATTCAGCTTGTCTTTGACCGCGCGATGAACCAATCTGCCGTCGAGTCGGCATTTGCGATTCAGCCGGCAATCGCGGGCGAATTCCAATGGAGCGACAAGCGGACGCTCGTCTTCAAGCCCAGCCAGCCGCTAGCGCGCGAGGCGGCCTACGATGTGATCCTGAACCAATCCGCGCGCGCCGCCGATGGCGCTCCGCTGCGCAGCGCCTACCAGTTCCGCTTTGCCACGTCGGGGTACCTGCAGGTGGGCCAGGTCATGCCGGCGCCGGATTCGACAGACGTAGAGACTAACGCGCGCATCACCGTCATTTTCAATCGGCCTGTCGTCCCACTCACCTCGCTCGACCAGCAAGCCGGCTTCCCACAGCCGCTCACGCTCGACCCACCGGCATCCGGCAAAGGACAATGGCTCAACACCTCGATCTATGTCTTTCAGCCGGATGGGTTGCTGGCCGGCGGCACAACCTACACCGCCAGGATCGGTGGCTTAAAAGACACGGACGGCAATCCGATGGCGTCCGATTACGTGTGGCGCTTTACCACGCAGCCACCCAAAGTGGTGTGGGGTTCGCCTAACGATAAGGCGCAAAAAGTGCCGATAGACGCCGGAGTGCGCGTGCAGTTCAATCAGCCAGTTGCCCCCGAATCGGTGCAAAAGGCCTTCACTCTGAGCGTGGGTGGCAAGGCTGTGCCCGGCACATTCGACATAGTGACCGATACACTGACCTTCACTCCCACGGCACGCCTGCCGTTCGATACGCAAGTGGATGCGCACGTGGACGCGGGCGTCAAGGCGGCCAGCGGTGGCCTGCCTTCGCCGGCGACTTTATCCTGGACCTTTCGGACAGTTCCCTTGCCGCGCATCGTCGAGACCATGCCCAAAGATGGCGAGCGCAACGCCAGCCCCTATACCGACTTTACTATCCGTTTCAATGCGCGTATTGACCCGACCACGGTCATGCCCAATATCCAGATGACGCCGCCGCTTTCGCCCTCGCAGGTTTATACATCCTCGTGGGACGAAGGTTTTTCGTTCTCGTTTGGCGCCAAGCCTTCGACCGACTATGTGGTCAAGATCGGCCCGGACGTTGCCGACCCGTATGGCAACAAGACAGGCCAGTCGCTCACCGTTCGCTTTCGCACAGCTGACCTTTCGCCAGATGTCCGCTTGCACATCCCCGATTTCATTGGCACCTACAGCGCCTACTCGCCCGCCCGATTGTACGCGGTCTATGTCAACGTCAACCGGCTGGACCTCAAGCTCTATCGTCTTGCCCTGGACGAGTTGATTGCCCAGCGCAACCGCAACTGGTACGACTATACACCGCCCGCCTCGACGCTCGTGCGCCAGTGGTCGCAGAATCTCGAAGCCTCACTGAACAAGGTAAGCTATGCCTCTATTGATGCGGGTAATGGCAAGCCGCTCGCGCCTGGTGCCTACCTCCTGATTGCCGATGCGCCGGCGCTCAAGCAGAATAATCCTTATGGCCTGCGCCACTTGATGGTCGTGAGTAAATTCAATCTCACGCTCAAGACCTCGCAGCACGGTGCGTTAGTCTGGGCGACCGATTTGCAGAGCGGCCAACCTGTGCCGAACCTTGAGGTGGCGTTCTATAACAGCGACGACCGCAAAGTCGGCGCGGTGCGCACGGGCGAAGATGGCATAGCGGAAATCACCTCTGATGACCCGCAGCATAGTCCGATGTACGCGCTTTGCACCGAGCCGTTCGCGGCGGTGATGTATGACTGGAGCAGAGGCATCAGCCCCTGGGATTTCCAGCTTGAAGCAGACTATGGTCAGTCCAAGTATCGCGCGCACATTTACACCGACCGGCCCATCTACCGGCCCGGCCAGATGGTGTATTTCAGAGGCATCATCCGCGCCGAAGATGATGTGGTGTACAGTCTACCCAACGGGCAGGTGCGCGTAAGCGTCCGCGGTCCCAGCGGCGAGCAACTTTTGGAAAAGGATCTGACGCTCGACGATTACGGCGCATTCGATGGAGAAATCAAGCTGGCCGAAAGCGCCACGCTTGGGCTGTATTACATCGAGGCTCGGCTCGGCCAGGACTATGGCTTTAACGCGACATTTCAGGTGGCCGCCTATCGCCCGCCCGAGTTCGAGGTCGTCGTAACGCCGGATAAACCCGAAATCACGCGCGGCACGCCGACCAAAGCGACAGTTCAGGTCAAGTACTTTTTTGGCGGCAATGTGGCTGATGTGCCAGTGCAATGGAACGTGCTGTACGGGGATTACGATTTCAAGCCCAAGTGGGGTGGCGCGTACAGCTTTCGTGACGTGGACGACCCCTGGCGCTGTTTTGATTGTTGGTGGTATCGCTACACGCCGCCGCGCCAGGTTCTCCTTTCCGGCAACGGCAACACCGATGCGGACGGCAAACTCGTTGTTGAGATTGACGAAGCGAAATTCACACAGCCCATTACTGGCAGCCTGCGCCTGATCGTTGAAGCCACAGCCACTGGCAGCAACAACCAGGTCGTCTCGGGGCGAAGCGAGGTCGTTGCGCATCGCGGCGATTACTATATCGGCCTGGCGACCGACAAGTACCTGGGCGAGGCAGGCCAGCCTTTCGGCGTCAACCTGGTCACGGTGGATTGGCGTGGCGATAACCCCCGCGTATCGGGCAAAACGCTGAAGGTTGAAGTCTATCTCCGCGAATGGAAGAACACCTTTGTCAAAGACGAGGTCGGCGGTGGGCATTGGAAGACCGAGACGGTTGACACGCTGGTGGACACGCAATCGGTCACCACAAGTGAAAGGGGCGAAGCTTCCATCTCGTTCGTCCCGCCCCAGGGCGGTTCCTATCGCATTATTGCTACTGAGGCAGACGCTCTCTCCACCCTCTACTCTCCGCGCTCTTCGCTGTTTGTCTGGGTGACGGGTAAAGAGTACGTTTCCTGGCAGCGTGAAAACAACGATCGGATCAATCTCATCGCTGACAAAGTGACCTACCTTCCCGGCGAGACGGCTGAAATCCTCATCCCTTCGCCTTACCAGGGGCCGCACGTGGCGCTGGTAACGGTCGAGCGCGGCGGCATCCTCAAGCATGACGTGATTCAGATGACGAGCAATAGCCAGGTCTATCGCTTGCCACTGGCCGGCGATTATGCCCCCAACGTCTACGTGTCGGTCGTGCTGGTCAAAGGCACCGATGCGACGCAAACTGTTGCCGACTATAAAGTGGGCATCGTGCCATTAGAGGTCAGGCCTATAGTGCAGACGCTCAACATCACGCTCTCACCCGACCCGACGCAGGGTGAGCCTGGCAAGAGTGTGGTCTATACGCTGCGTGCGACCAGTGCCTCAGGCCAGCCGGTGCAGGCTGCATTCTCGCTCGACCTGGTGGACAAGGCGGTGCTGACGCTCATGCCACGCCAAAAAGATGCCATCGTTGAAGGGTTCTATGGCAAGCGCGGGCTGGGTGTGCAGACGTCCAGTGGGCTGGCGGTGTCGGTGAATCGGCTGCTGCTAGAGATTGAACAAGACCTGGGTATGAGATACGAAGCCAAAGGCGTGGCCCTAGCTGGCGCGCCAGCGGCAACCGCTGCGCCCATGGCACCCCCCGCGCCTGCAGCGAGGGAGGCGATGGCGGATAGTTCGACTGCCCAGGTCCCGGCAGGCGTGCAAATCCGCCAAGAGTTTGCCGACACGGCTTTCTGGAACGCCAGCGTCGTTACCGACCTTGACGGCAAGGCGACCGTCACCGTCAAGCTGCCGGATAACCTGACGACGTGGGTGATGCGGGGCGTCGGAGTCACCGGCGATACGCGCGTTGGTGAAGGGCTGGCAGATTTGGTCTCGACCAAGCCGCTGCTCATCCGGCCCGTCACACCGCGCTTTTTCGTCGTGGGCGATAGAGCGCAACTGGCGGCCATCGTCAACAACAACACAGACTCGCCGCTGCAGGCCACGGTCGCGTTGAGCGCGACAGGCGTGACGCTTTCCACGTCCGCCGTGCAGACAACCACCATCGCCGCGCGCGGCGAAAGCAAGCTGACCTGGGACGTGTCCGTGCAGGACGTGACTCAGGCCGGGTTGGTTTTTTGGGCCATAGCCGAAAAGTATAGCGATGCCAGCAAGCCGCGCCTGGCGACTGGCCCGGATGGGTCGCTGCTGATCTATCGCTATAGTGCGCCTGACATTGTGGGCACAGCGGGCGACCTGGCCTCTGCCGGGGCGCGCACCGAAGTGATTGCGCTGCCGCCGAAATACGATGACCGCCAGGGCGAGCTATCGGTGCAGCTTGACCCGTCTCTCGCGGCGGCGATGCAGGATGGCCTCAAGTACCTCGAGCACTATGAGTACGAGTGCACCGAGCAGACGGTTAGTCGGTTTTTGCCCAATGTGCTGACCTATCGTGCGCTCAAGGAACTGGGTCTGAGCGATCCGGAACTGGAAAAGCAGTTGCCGGGACTGGTCAAGCAGGGCTTGGACAAGCTCTATAATCAGCAACATAAAGATGGCGGCTGGGGCTGGTGGCCCGATAGCCCGGAGAGCAACCCTCATCTTACAGCCTATGTGGTGTTTGCGCTGATCAAGGCGCAGCAATCTGGCTTTGAGGTGCAGGGCGATGTGCTCCAGCGCGGCCAGCAGTTCCTGGTCGGCAATCTCGTCCCGGCGCGGGAACTGACAAGCTTCTGGTCAGCTAACCGCCAGGCGTTCATGCTGTACGTGCTTGCCGAAGGCGATTCGAAATCTCAAATCTCTAATCTCAAATCGCAGATCAGTGAGTTGTACGAGAATCGCAGCAAGTTGAGCCACTATGCGCGCGCTTACTTGGCGTTGGCGATGTGGCTGGGCGATTCGACGGATACGCGCATCGCCACACTGCTTTCTGACCTGAACAACGCTGCGATTCTTTCGGCTACTGGCGCACACTGGGAAGAAACCGCCTATGATTGGTGGGCGATGAATACCGACACGCGCTCGACTGCTATCATCTTGGATGCGCTGGCGCAGCTCGACAAAGGAAATCAACTCGCGCCTAACGTTGTGCGCTGGCTGATGGTGGCGCGCAAGGGTGGCTACTGGGAGACGACGCAAGAGACGGCCTGGGCACTCATCGCACTGACCGACTGGATGAAGGCCACGGGTGAGCTACAGGGCAACTATGATTACGCAGTGTTCTTGAACGAGAAGGACAAAGCCGCTGGCCGCGTGGACAAGAGTAACGTGCGCGAAAGCGTCAAGCTGCAGGTCGCAGTGGCCGAGCTACTGAATGCTTCGCAAAGCAACCGGCTGACTATCACGCGCGGCGATGGGCAGGGTCGCCTGTATTACACGGCGCACCTGCGCGTGTTCTTGCCAGTCCAGGATATCAAGCCCGTGTCGCGCGGCATCACGGTCAACCGGCGGTACACCCTGGCCTCGTGCACTGATGGTCCCAAATGCCCCGACGTGAAAGAGGTCAAGTTGGGTGACGTGATCCGCGTGGACTTGACGATCGTTGCGCCGAACGACCTGTACTATGCTGTCGTCGAAGATCCGCTGCCGGCGGGTGGCGAGGCGGTAGATCTGGGCTTGGCGACGACAAGCCTTCTGGAAAAAGGCCCGGAGCTTACTCGCCAGGTCGGCGGGAACCGCTCATACTACTGGTGGTGGTGGCACTGGTACAGTCGCAGTGAGTTGCGTGACGAAAAGGTAGTGCTGTTTGCTGATTATCTGGCAAAAGGCACCTACGAGTACTCGTACACCTTCCGCGCTACGCTGCCTGGTGATTACCAAGTGATTCCCACGGTCGCACGCGAGTTTTACTTCCCGGAGGTGTTTGGGCGAAGCGATGGGAGGTTGTTGAGCATCGGCGACTGAAACACCAAGACCCTCGGAGAAAAACATGGCGCATGAAACGATCCTGATAGTAGACGACAGCACGGAAATGGTCCGCTTTCTGAAAGGGTATGTCCTGGAGCCACAAGGCTATCAGGTGGTCAGCGCTGCGGATGGCAAAAGCGGTCTGGAGATGGCTGTTGCCCAAAAGCCCGATCTGATCATACTTGACATGAGCATGCCCCGCATGACGGGGATGGAGATGCTTACCGCCTTGCGCCAGACCGACTGCAAGGCGCCTGTGATCTTTATGACCATGCACGGCTCTGAAGGCATCGCCGTGGAGGCGTTTCGGCTGGGGGTGCGCGACTATTTGGCCAAGCCGTTTACGATTGAGGAAGTGCAACAGACAGTGGATCGCGCCCTGCAGGAAACGCGCCTGGCACGCGAGAAAGAGGAGTTGACCCGCAACCTGATCACAGCCGAAACTGTGAGGCAGACGGTGGTGACACTGTCCCACTATATCAACAACCGCCTGATGGTGTTGGATGGCGGCCTGACCCTGCTGCAAGAAAACCTGGAGCACGAGCTGGGCGATAATCCGACTCTGGCCAGGGTGCTGCGAGATAGCAGCGCCAGCGTCTCTCAAATCGCAGCCGTGCTGCGTGTGTTACAGCGAGTCACGGCTGTGAAACAGACCACCTACCACGGCCAGACCCGCATGATTGACATTGAGGCGGCTTTGCGTGAGGAATTGGCGCGCGTCGACAAAAAGACGCCGTAGAAACCTCGGTGAAGCAGAGCAGCAGAAGCCCGTTTTCTCGACCTCACTCCGCGTTGCTACAGGGAGTCTTCGGGAAGACGGGTTTCTCCGCTAAAACACTTTGACGACCGTGGCCTTGACATCCTTGGGAGTGTAATAGATCGCAGCCTCGTAAGGTGCGCTGGGTGTTGTCCAACGCCAAAACCAGCGTGCGACCGGCGCCGGCACATTCAGGCAGCCGTGACTGCGAGGCCGGCCAAAGTCATTGTGCCAGTAGGCGCCGTGGATGGCAACGCCTCTCCAGGTGATATAAGTCGGGAATGGAACACCGGGCAGGTCGTAAAAACCATCCCCAGATCCCCCGGTCATGCGCGAGGTCGGATTCTTGAACAGGACAGTGTGCGTGCCCGAAGGCGTGCGGAAGCTGCCATAGCCGCTGGCCACACGCGAGGTCAGGATAGGGAGGTCGTTTTCATAGGCTGTGATGGTTTGCTCTTTCAGGTTGACCTCGATGCGCTTGTTCTTCGCGTCGGGCGAGATCGGCGTCATCTCGGAAGGATCAATGCGGCGAACGTGCGCCGCCGACACATAGGGACCAGGCCCCCAGCCATAGCCATCTTGCAGGCGATACCACCATTGACCGTCTTTGCCCCTTTCAGCTCCAATGACTCGAAAGACACCTGTGTAATACAGCCGCATGCCAGCCCGGGCCTTTGGATCAGGCGTCACACGTGAATCGCTGAATGGCACGGTGATCTCGCCCCAGAATTTCTCTGCGGCTCTCTCTGGCTCCGGAGGATTCTTGACGTCCTCAACCGGCTGCACCCAGGACGAGTAGGTGTAACCATCGTCCGTCTCATACCAGGTGGCATTATGCGGCATCAACGCCTCGCCCATGCCCTGCTTGTACAACCGCAGCACTTGATCCCGGCGAGCGGTGCGGACTAGCTTTGCTCCGCCCTTGGACTCTTGACGTATCTCGACACTCCACGTGGCGACGCGGCCCAATGGAGTAGGCGGCGAAATCAGGGCGTTGCCGGACTTTAAATAGTGCTCGTCTACCAATGCTGGGCGTTTGTATGGGCGTTCGGGTAGCGGTAGGCCGGCTGGCGGGATGTTGACAGATTCCAGCTCTGCTGCGTAAACACGAGGGACATTTGTCAGCGGCAACACGGCGGCCGCTCCCACAGCGCTGCCAGCCAGCTTTAATAGGTCACGTCGGGTCAGATCGGTCATCTTTGCTCCGTGGTGGTAACTGGTTAGAGTCTACATATATAACTAACACAAGAATCACCTTGTGCAGATTTCAGTTGTGTTACGGCGACATTGCAAAAGTCACTCCTCGACCGCCCAGTGTCCCCTGGCGGGGATCTAAAACACACGGCAGGCCCTAGCTGACGAAATTGGGAAAGAGAAATTAAGGGGAGCTGTGGCTTGTGGGTGGGTGAACCGACAAGTCTCGCACGACAACGCGTGAGGGCTGGCCTTGTTGCGCGGAGAACAGGGTCTAATCTTTTCGGGTGCTAGTGAGTGGAGGCCTGCGGACCGGCCAAAGCCAGAGGATGGCTATACATCCGATCAATGTCGCCGCGCTGATGCCGGCTCCTGTACGGAACGATGAGGGTTCATACGTGAACTCTACGCGGTGAGACCCCGCCGGGACTGGCACTGCGCGAAAGAGGACGTCCGCTCGCACGATCTCAATTGGCGCCCCGTCCACCGTTGCGCGCCAGCCGGGGTACCAGGCATCTGTCGATACCAGCCAGCCTGCATTCTCCCCGTTCGTTTCGACCACAACCCGTTCTGGCTGATAACTCAAAACGGCAGCCCGGTAGTGCATACTTTGTGTATCGTCTTGCCCTACTTGAGCTTGCGTCACATTCAACACGACTACCTTTGCCGGGTCGAATGCATCATTGTTCATTGCTGCCAGGGCTGATGCATCGTCGGCAGTAGCGCGGGCGTCGGGGACAATGAACGCGCGTGGCACGCGAAGCCAGTCGAGATTCTCGTAAATCTTGACGTCGCCCGAGTGGACAAGCCAGAAGTGTCCCCGCCCAGAGATCACGAGCGATTGAAAGCCGCCCGTCCGCTCGTCAATCAGCGAAGCGCCGCGCATGACGATTTGGCCGTTTGTCATCAGCGGCCTCACGGTGACAGACGTGACCACACGCGGTTCGTCGAACTGCAGGCGGGTCACGTAATCATTGAACTCGGGGTGATCGCGCACGAAATGTCCCCCTATCCGCGCGGCC